>Ga0155072_115_pt1 | contig 2001 bp, 2 predicted proteins | sample RifCSPhighO2_01_FD_106040 | JGI IMG/M metagenome (GOLD analysis project Ga0155072, IMG submission 106040) | Candidatus Blackburnbacteria bacterium RIFCSPHIGHO2_01_FULL_43_15b | reverse complement strand
AATCAAATCGCTAGTGGCTATTGGCTAGTCACTAGTGGCTAAAATAATTGCGTGAGACAGGTTGGTCTCTATCTGTTGCAGGCGTAAGACACTTGAGGGGAGTCGTCCCTAGTAAATATTTGCTACTGTCGCCAGTAATGGCGACTGACAATTTGGCTAATAACGGTGGAATCTTAATAGTTTTTGGTTCGTTGATAGCCATAGTTCCTGTAGTCCTTGGAATTGTGGTACAATTCACTTGAGGACCAGAGAAATATTAAGACAATACCGTGGGAAGTCGATCTAAAACTGATACTGCTTACATCGCCGGCTTTCTCGATGGCGATGGTAGTCTGATGATTCAAATTAAGAAACGCTCTGATTCTAAAAAGGGAAGAAGAGTGATGCTCACCATTTGTTTTTATCAAGATACTCGGCATGAGAAACCCTTGTGGTGGATTCGTAAGATACTTGGAATCGGTTATCTATCAAGAAGAAACGATGGTATGACTGAACTCCGTATCAACGGCTACACACAAGTGGAAAGCATACTCAAGAAACTTCTGCCATTCCTCCGATTCAAAAAAAAGCAGGCAGCGGCACTCATTGATTCTGCTCAATTATTAAAGAAAGGTGACATAAGTGAAAAGACGATACGGAAGTTAATAAAAAACATCCTCGTTGTCCAACGAGAAAACTATGTCACGCGGAAGAAGCGATCGGAAGCGGAATTGCTATCAGTTTTTGGTTTGACCCCGTAACGACTTATTTGTTCCATAGTTAAGTTGGACAAATGGACTTATACAATACCGGAAAGCTCGCAAAAGATTTTGCGGGCAGGGTTGCATAAGTAATACGCCGACCCCGCACTCTTTCAAAGAATTGAAAGAACGGGGAAGATATAGTCTACACTCCTCGTGAGAGGGGAATATGTGACGAGAGGACCGGGATGAACGCACCGCTGGTGTACCAGCTTTCCTACCAAGGGAAGTGCTGGGTAGCTATGTGCGGAAGGGATAAGCGCTGAAAGCATCTAAGCACGAAGCCTACCCCAAGATAAGGTGTTAGTTCCGGGCCGCAAGGTCCGGAGCAACGGTTCGTGGAAGACCACCACGTACAAGCCTTCTCTGCACGAATTCAACGACTATTGATCGGTGTAATTTCTGTTTCTGGCAAGGCGCGAGGAGCGTAGTGTGCCCTGGGGCACATGAGCGACGAGCAACGAAGTCAGAAAATGAAATTACCCGACCGAGGACGGAGCTTCGAAATCAGACGATTTCTTTGTTGCTCCTCCTCAATGAATGTTATTCACATTCACTTCGTCGTCGCGCCTCGAACTCGTTGCGCGATTTCGAAGCTTCAATATGTCGCTGCATTCGTGCAGAGAAGGCGAATAGGCTCTCGGTGTAAGGCCCGTAAGGGTTTTAGCCAAGGAGTACTAATAACCGTGAACAAAAACTAATCACATTGCTTCACTTCGTGAAGCCGCGGATAAACGCGGATCAAAACGCTGATTGGCGCGGATACGAAAACTATCTTCGTTGATCAGCGTAGCGATCCGTACACGTCCGCGTACGCGCGGAGCGAGCAACCATTTTCTCGTAGCGGAGAGCGAAGGTTTACCCCCACACCAATATTGAACTCAATATTGGTGTGGGGGTTCGCTCCTATTCCGCACTTCAGACCTTCTCATAAAATAGAGTTTTATTTGCCGGTGTTCTATCCAAGCGTGACCTACCTCTTCCCATTCCGAACAGAGAAGTAAAAGCGTTTGGATCCGATGATACTAGTCGCTTCGGCGACTGGGAAAGTGAGGATACGCCGGCAATTAAAACTCTATTTTAGTTTTAACGCCTGACGTAAAATCACCGCTCGTTTTGCCTACTCGTTCCCTGGTATAATAAAAATATGCAATCGCGATTTTTGAAACAATTCATCTACGGCGTACTGTATCTTGGAATTTTGTCTGGGTTGAGTTACGGCGTTTATGCGTTCGTTGTCCGTCAACCGAATTGTACCGAT
>Ga0155072_126_pt4 | contig 4879 bp, 4 predicted proteins | sample RifCSPhighO2_01_FD_106040 | JGI IMG/M metagenome (GOLD analysis project Ga0155072, IMG submission 106040) | Candidatus Blackburnbacteria bacterium RIFCSPHIGHO2_01_FULL_43_15b | reverse complement strand
AAAAAAACCACTAGTCCCAGTTGTAGCCCAACGGTAAAAATAGCGAGCAAATAATTATACAGAGCCGTAAATTGTGCCATGTGCTTTTTGCTTACCCCTCACTTTTAAAAGATGGGTTGCTTTGTGAAAAAGAAGCGCTTTGGGCAAAAATTTTAATTTGTGTGGTTTTTTTCATATTTGTTATAAAACTAGCACGCTGTTTAAATCTTTGAAAAGTGATGGGTTATTTCTTTTCCCAGCGGGCGCTGTCTCTGCTGTAGCATTTGTCCATCACTCTTTTGAATGCTTTGTCCAGGTCAATTTTTTTGGAGTTAGCCAGGCAGGTAATGGTGAAAATAATATCAGCCATCTCGTCAGCCATCTCTTTTGAACTTTCGGTGCTTTTCTTTTTCTTCGGACCGTAGAGATGATTTATTTCTCTTGCCAGTTCCCCGGTTTCTTCCGTGAGGCGTGCCAGAATTTCATGCGGCTTAAAATAGCCGATTTTGTACTGACTCACCCATTCGTCCACTTGTTTCTGTATATCCTTTAGCGGCATGTTTTATCGAACTTTCTTATGTTTAGTTTATCAGCCACGGCTACAAAATTCAATGAATCACGTTAAGATGGCGCCGGTATCACTCACGCATGTGCAGACGGACAACGGTTCGGAGTTTGCGGATCATTTTGAGACGTTGTGCGGCCGCGAAGGGATTACCCATTTTCACGCCTATCCGCGCTCGCCCAAGATGAACGCCGAGATTGAGCGGTTTAACCGTACGTTATCCGAGGCATTTATCTCACGACATCGCCCCCTTCTTGCTTATGATATTGAGGAGTTCAGCCGCCAGCTCATGGACTGGTTGCTCTGGTACAACTCGCGAAGGCCGCATTGGTCGATTGGCCTTATTTCCCCATTGAGGTATATTTGTAACAAATTAACGCCAAGACAGTCTCAAATGTGCTGGACGAGTACATTACCTTGTAGTTTCTTTTCGACTTGATATAATGAAAGTACTTATGGAAAATGAACCTAAATTTGATATAGCGAAAGTGATTGTGAACAATAAACCCAAAACAATTATTATTGCGATGGTTGTGGTTCTCGTCATAGCGACGGGGGTTGGTTTTTGGTATTGGTCAAAGAGCAAGCAGATCCAGGAAGAAGGTTCTACGCTGGGTGGCCAGATTTTTGACAAGACACAAAACCAACTTCAGGGTCAGGTACCTGATGCCAACCCCTTCAAAGATCAAAAAAATCCTTTTGACGCAATTTATAAAAATCCTTTTGAATAAATTATGAATATTTTAAATAGAAAAAATTGGACCAGTTTTTCGTTTACCGGCTTAGGATTAGTAGTCGTTCTTACATTAGTCGGCTTCGCAACTTCAGTAATCGCTCAAGAAACAGCATCTGTTCCGGTGAGTAAGATTACGTATCCGGTAGCAGAATTGGGAAGTTGTGGTAATTTGCAAGAATGCAGGGCCTACTGCAGTACAGAAAGTAATTATTCACAATGCGCCACATTTGCCCAAAAGAATGGTTTAACGGTGGAAATACCTGACGATAAAAAAGCGGTTTTTGAGGCGATGCAAAAAGGAGAAAGTCCGGGCCAGTGTAAAAATGGGGCATCCTGTCGCAACTATTGCGGTAATACCGATAATATCGGGGAATGTGCTGACTTCGCGGATAAATTTGATTTGGCCACACCTGACGAATTAAAAGAAATGCGTAAGATGGCCGATATTAAAAAGTCGGGCGTGGCGTTTCCGGGAAACTGCAAAACCAAGGAAAGTTGTTTGAAGTATTGTGACAACTCCGCTAACGCAGTTGTATGCATGGAATTTGCCCAAAAAGCTGGATTTATAAAAGCAGAAGATATCGAGGCGGTCAGTAGAATCCTTCCTTATCTGAAGAGCGGCGGAAAATTGCCCGGCGGATGCACGACGAAAGAATCGTGTGATGCATATTGTGGGAACGACACTCACACTAACGAATGCGTTGATTTTGCGGTAGGTGCCGGTTTTATGTCAAAAGAAGATGCCGAGATAGTGAAAAAGACCGGCGGTAAAAGTCCGGGAAATTGTAAGTCAAAAGAGGCGTGCGACAGTTACTGCAAAGATGAAGCGCACATTGATGAATGCGTTGATTTTGCGATAAAAGCTGGTTTTATATCAGCGGAAGAAGCGGAAATGGCCAAAAGATTCAAAATTACTTCTGGCCCCGGCGGATGCAAGAGCAGAGCCGATTGTGAGGCTTTCTGTGTCGTAAACCAGGATACTTGTTTCCAATTTGCTAAGGACCATGGAATGTTAAGCGAAGAAGACCTTAAAAACATTAAACAGCAAAAAGATTTTCTGAAATCGCTTGATAGGGCCTCTCCGGAGTGGCTTGCCTGCATGGAGAAAGAACTTGGTTCATCCTTTTTTGAACGATTTAAGGCCCATAAGTTAACACAAGCAGAAGCAAAATCACCCGCCCTGGAAGCAGCGCAGAGAAAATGCGGGAGCGAGATGGCCCAGGAAAAACAGGCCACCTGCCTGACATTTTCCTGCTCCGAGTTTGAGTCCTGCCTAAAAGCTCTGCAGTCAAGCGGTGGAGACCAAGGTGGAGAACAGCAACAAGGAGAAGGTGCTCCGAATCCGGCAGTCAGTGCGAAAGCCCAGGCCTGTCAAAAAGAAAAAATTAACGCGTGTCTTGGAAAATCATGCAGTGAATTTGACGCTTGTGTAAATGCTCTCCAGCAAGGCGGTGGAAAACAGGGCGGACAACAACAGCAGGGCGAGTCGGATCCGGAGCTAAAAGCAAAAATCCAGGCCTGCACGGATGAAAAAGTTAATGCGTGTCTTGCCAAACCGTGCAGTGAATTTCAGGCCTGTCTCAATTCTTTGGGCGGTGGCGGCGGAGGCGGAGAACAACAGGGTGCTCCGAATCCGGCCGTTCAAGCAAAATTTATGTCCTGCCAGCCTCCCAAACAGACAGGACCTTCGTCTGGCGGCGGAGACCAAGGCGCAATCGAATGCGCGAAACAAGGAGGCAGCTGGGTTGGTGGTAGACTATGTGATTTCTCAAAGCAAGGGGCTGGTTTTCAAACTGGTGAATGCGCGAAACAAGGAGGCGTCTGGACCGGCACTCAGTGTGACTTTTCACAAATTCCGCAGGGATATTCTTCTTGGGAAGCATTTTGCATGGCAAATTATGGTGATTCTCGTTGCGCACGTTAGTAATATATAGTAATGCCAGTTACTACTTACCCACTTTTCGTCGCGATTTTTAATTTTCTCTTGGAATGTTAAAGTATTGAAACTAATCACTTCGCACTACCCAGTGAGCAGGCAAAAAGTGGAGGGGGTTGGGGGGGGAACTTTTTTCCTGCGAGCCGTCCGAAGCCCCGTCGCCTGTCCGCCTCTGGCGGAGTTCATTCCTCATCCGGATGTTCGTCAAAGTAGGTTCGGATTTTAACCAAAAGGTACCGCCAAGACAATTTTGTATCGGCATAACCTAATATATTGACACCGTAGTGCGACCCACATGCCTATAAAAAGTGAAAAATAACAGAACGAGAAATCGCCCTGTTATTTTTTTATCTATTCCTTGAGACGAGCATCGATATAACAAAATCACTATCAAAAACCAGAAGACGTGTTGGGGGAGTTGTTCTCGGAAGGCTAATTTGAACTTCAACTATAAAATTCTATTTCTGTCGGAGAATATTCAGAACTATATTATTGCCCACGAACTATGCCATCTCAAAGAGTTTAACCACTCGAAAAGATTTTGGAGCTTGCCTGGGTAAGGCCACCTGTACAGAGTTCAACTTATGTTTTGATGCCATACCTAATCAGGGCAACCAGCAACAATCCGGACAAGGGGGGCAACAGGAACCGCAGGACGAGACCGGCAGAAAAATAAAGGCGAGGGTGACGGCCTGCTTTGAGGAGAAAATGGATTCCTGCCTCGTTCTTTCTTGCTCGGAATTTGAAACTTGCTTAAAATCTTTCCAGAAAGGCGGCGAACAACAGAGCGGAGAACAAGAACAACAAGGGCAAAGAGCGCCGAATCCGAAAGTTGACGCGAAAATCAATGTCTGCCAAAAAGAACTGCAGGAAATTAAAATGAAAGAAATTCAAGTAAAGCAGACCGCTTGTCTCTCACTTTCTTGTTCTGAATTTGAGCCCTGCTTAAGAGCTCTGCAGTCAAGCGGCGGAGACCAGGGCGGACAGCAACAACAGCAAGGGCAAGGCACGCCTGATCCGGCAGTTAGTGCTAAATTTATGACCTGTTTCACTCCGCCTCCTCAAGGTGGAGGAGGCCCGTAGAGCTTGCTTATGGAGAACTCATTTCTCGCAGCAATAGCAAGGTTTCTCTTTAAATAACGGGATTTTTTATACGGACTAAAAAATCCACATCCGCGCTTCGCGCGCCTGCCGAGGCGCGTAGCGCCGAGGCAACCTCCTCCCAAAATTGGGATTTGGATAAAATGCGGTGAAATTATATCCTTTGCGCGAACCTTTTTCGAGGCAAACTGACCCGCCCCGCCGCCCGCCTCCGCTAACGCTCCGGCGGCAACCTCACAGAAAAATATCCTCCGCTTTTCTGATTTTGCGCGCGACCGATTTTTTCTAAAAAGGAAGAGGATATTTTTCTGCTCGGTTCCGCCCTCCAAGTATTCGGGCGGGGCGGCGGGGCTTCTGCGCTCGGGCGCGGCGGAATTCCCCCCACACCCCCCTTCCGCCACGCCCTCGCTCCCACGGCGAGAAATTTTTGCGGCGACTATAGATTTTCTATTCCAAATAACTATCCTATGCGATCGTTATATTTTGGAGAATATTTAACAATCCATTGTTTTTCAATATTTCTTGCGTTCTCAATAGAACTTGTCTCATACCAGTCAAAAAA
>Ga0155072_103_pt1 | contig 12497 bp, 15 predicted proteins | sample RifCSPhighO2_01_FD_106040 | JGI IMG/M metagenome (GOLD analysis project Ga0155072, IMG submission 106040) | Candidatus Blackburnbacteria bacterium RIFCSPHIGHO2_01_FULL_43_15b | reverse complement strand
GGGTGTTGGTGTGGAGGTAGGTGTGGGCGTCAATGTTGGTGTTGGCACGGGTGTTCGTGCCTCAGCAACCGCATTGTCGAAGTCGGCAATATATTTCCACCAATTTCTCAAATTTCCATTTTCGGTTAAACCTGCGTTTTTTGGTATATGCCCAAACATCCAAGTGTAGAATCCTTCTTTAGTACATCCCCAAGCCTCGCAATTTAATTGGGTTATGGCCTTATCCCTGAAAGGGTAGCTATTCCAACTAGCACAAGCGTTGGGCTTGTATGAACGGTTGTCATAAGTATATTCAGCAGTAGAGTTTGGGGCATAATGTGATTGGCCACAACCTGCGACCGTGACAGGACTGGAAGAATTTGCATCTTGATCAATGCATGTAAAGTGATCAAAATCACTAGCCGTACCGTTCTCACTTCCGCACCTTGCAGACCACATCCCTCGTCCTACGGTCAAGGCCATTGCGCTCTCAATTCTGTGGACATATGATTCCAATGCATTTCCAAGGCCAACCTCATAATTAAAGCCCATTACAAAAACAGTCTTGCCGTTGCAGTCGGGGATGTTCCTCTTTCTCCCATCGTAGAGCCAAGGATTAGTTGGCCTGTTATAAGGAACCCTATCGCTGGGAATTTTAAAAGCAAATTCATCAAACCCTGCGTATGGAAATCCATATATAAAAACTTCATCTACTTGTCCTGAACTTGCCTTGTTGCATATATCCAAGTCATTCCACATTTGCAGATAGTCCATGTCATCCGGGCGGTGGCACGTGCCTGTGTCAGACATACAGGTGTTGTAGGTACTTTCTGTATAACGAAATCCATCTGTTTTGCGAGGCCACTCGTTGCGCTGGGCAAGTTCCGTGACTTGGTAGTTAACGGCGCCGCCAGAGGCACTGCGAATAAAGTCAATTATTTGGTTTGTTAAAGCTTGAGGGTCGCCCCATCTTCTGGCCTCGTGCAATTTCTTGCCGTTAGATAGAACAGGATCATAAATTACTAATAGAACCTTTTTGTTAATTGCTTCTGGTGTGAGAATCTCTGCTTTTTTGCGCAGTTCTTGTCTTTCTTGGAGAAGTATTGAGCCTGCGACAAGGCCGGCGAGCAAGAGGATTAGCCCAAACAGAGCAAGCAGGCGTTTCATTCTAGAAACCAGTGTAAGAAAATTTTAGGTGGTATGCAAATTAGAGTGCAAGAAGAATGCCGATAAAGAGGACTAGTGCGCCGGCAGAGACAGCTGTCAGGACTGGCCAGGAAATTCCGACATCGGGCAAAGCTGTTCCCGGAGCAGGCGTCGCTTTTGCTTGAGAAGTTGTACCACCAGAACTTCCACTTCCACCTTGTGCGGATGTTGGCACCGGACTGGATGTGAGAGCGGCCGTTGGTGCGACGGTTGGTGTCAATGATGGCGTGGGAGAGGCAACTCCACCGACTGCTCGGGTAGGTGTTGGTGTTGTGGGGCTATCTGTATTATTAGCCGCTGCTAAAGTGAAATTAATGCCGCCAGTACAATTTGCCTGACTGGGAGCGGTTGCCTTAGGCTTACTCTCGGGAACATTGGGAGCGACCGGCTGAGATTGCAGTTGATATAGCCAAAACGCTGTGCCGACGGCCACTAATGCCAGGACTATCGTCGAGACTATGAGTATTACAGTTTTTGCGTTGATGTTTTTATTCATAAATATTAATAAGTAATCCAACCGTTAGCACTCAAGGTTGTTGCATCGCCAGAAATATCATACTGCAAGCACTTCTCGCCTTGCGGGCCGTTTTCCTGGGCAACCCCTTCGCGCCCATTGACATTAACCATCGGTGTGCCATTGCCAGTGGACACGAGGCAAACTTTAATTGCATCTCCAGGCATAAGCTGAGAGCCGTTGGAGATGAGGTCGCTTGTCCCATATGGGTACTTATAAATTCTAACACCGGTACATGCAGGCGCGCCGCCTGTTTGACAGGCAGCAGCCACGGAGGGAACCGCATTGTGGTCTGTAACCCATCGGCTGCAGGCATTGCTTCCGAATCTGCCTATAAAATCCGCAACGATATTGCCCTGTTCGCCGTCCAGAGTTTTATTGCCGTCACAGGATTGCGCTACAGAACTTCCGCATGTGCGTTCCACCGCCCAGCGGCGACCCGAACGATCTCCCCACTGAGTTACAAACTGCTGAACGACTGCGCAGGAAGAGAGAGCTTCATCATCTATCCTTTTTCCGTCGTTTGAAGAGACAATATGGCCAACCTGAGACAAAGCAGAACAGGAAGAAGCCCAGTTCCCGCCAGCACTCTCACCGTTTCCTCCTGTGCCTGAACCTGAGGTTGGTTCTGGTGCAACAACAGCCGTGGTTGGCGAAGAGGATGGCAAAGCAGTAGTGGGTTGGGATGGCGCAGTTGTCGGTTGAGGGCAAGTGATGGGTTCTCCGCAGCCTGACCAATGGCAATATATCTGCCCATCGTCACTTGAGTCGTATTCTGAATATTTGGTTCCTGTACACCCATTGCCTATGGCGCACTCTTCATCTCTGGCTCCGTTATCTGCCTCATCTTGTGAGCACTCAAATGTGCCTGTTGGCGCGCCACCATCTCCGCCTCCCCCATCAACTGCAGCGTTCTTTCTCAACTCCTGATTTTGGCCTACAAGAATTAAGCCAATGGGAAGGGCAACGACGATAACAAGTACTGCGGCAATTCCGGCAATAAGCTTGCCTTTGCCTTTTTTCTTTGGGGGAGTAGACATTATAGGAGGAAGTGAGTTGTCGATTTTGAAAATCGGCGAACTTGGTGGAATTGGTGGAGTAGGAGGTGGGGCAACGGGAAAACTTGTCAGTGGCGGCGGGGCGACTTCTTCTTCGGTTATAAAAAGAGGTTTGGGATTCTGTTTTGGATCCATAGCAGGTTGGTTAGTGATTAGCGAACAAGTTTTAGGCAATTACTTTTGCTAAAAGAAAGCCACTGGAAACCAGGGACAAACCCATTATGGTGAGCAGTATCATTGGTGTCAAGTCTCCAACATTTGGCAACCTTGATTTAGCCACAGGTGCAGGAGTTGGTACTCTGGTAGGGGAAGGAGAAAGAGTTGGGGAGGTTTTGGGGGTGGGTTGGGTAGGTGCTGGAGAAGGCAAATTGACTGCAGCCAGCACGAGGCTTGCTTTTGGTAGAGTTGTAGAACTTGGTGATTTAACATCTGTAAAGTTGTAGTTTTTGCCCAGAGTAATTGCGGGGACAGGGTGGGCGTTTCCCACCAAAATCTTTCCCTGTGAGGTTTGTGAATTTCCAGAAACAAAAATGTCCAGTGTAGTTTTAGGAGAATAACTTGCGTATCCGCTTAGCGTGCTGGTTTTTAGGGTTGAAAGAGGTATAACCCAGGCACCGTGTGTATCAGATAAAGTGGATAATGGGGAAGCTCCGGTTACATTTACAATAACAAGAACCTTCGGGACAGGTTTTCCCAGTGTGTCCAGGATTGTCCCAAAAACTATATCATTCTTTTTCGGAGAGGGAAGTTTTTGAGTAGTTTTTACCTGATAAGCTTCGCCTTTATCGCCATAGGCGTTCTGCCCGGAAGTTATTTTTAAGTAGTAATTGGTTGCAGGAGAAAGGGAATTAACAAAAACAGAGTGGACGTTGGCTATTTCGCCTCCGGCTGTTTGCCCCAAAGAGCGGCTTTCACCGTAAGAAACAAAACCTGAAACTTTTTTGGCTGTTGTCCAGGAAACCGTAAAAGATTTATCGGTAATGTTGGTTATTTTTACGCCAGACGGGGCTTCGTCCGGTGAGGCAGACGTTGTTAAATTTTGGTTGGATTGAACCAGGAAAACTCCGACAGCAACTCCGACTATTAAAACAAACAACCCCAAAATAGTTGGAAAGCTGCGTTGTTGCTTCATGGGCTTGCAAAATACTTTCTGGCGTCAATATCATTTAAGGCTTTTGTGTCCAAAGTTGGCGAAAAAGTGTTTAAAACTGCAGGAGGAATAGTTTCCAGATTTCTTTTGTGTAAAATCTGGTAAACTTCTGCTCCAATCCACACAAAAATAGTCAAGGTGGTGAAGATAGCGAATAAAAGTAAGTTTGGTCCTTTGCGCTCTATGTTCATTTTTGTTGAGTTGTATTTGGGTAATAAGGAATTTGCGCACCAACAGTTAATAGAATTTTGCCTTCCTCGCCTGACTTTTTGCTGACAGCCGTCGAAATGGTGGTGATGTTAATAAGCCTCCTTAAATTTTCAACGTCTTTTAGGAAGGTAAGAATATTTTTATATTCCCCCTTAACTAAAAACGACAGCTCGAATTGACTTTCGGCTCCTTTGGACTGGTCTTTAGCAACTTTACCAGCCAGGGGAGTTTTGCCGACGTTAAAGGTTTCGAGTTTGAGGTTGTCTTGAGCGGCCAATCCCTCTAGCTGGCTGGCCAAAATATCCGGCTGGGGACCCTTTGGGTAGGCCTGATCCAAAAGAGCAAGACGTCTGCTTTCTTGAGCAAAAACAGTTTGGGCTTTTTTGAGATTGGCAATTTTGTCGTTTAACTTTGCCTCAATTTCTTTTTGGGTTTTAATGTCGGCTACTAGAGTGGCTATAGTATTGGCTGTGGGCCTGATTGCCAATACTGCAAAGAAAGAAATGGTAAGAAAAGTTAGTAGAAGCTCAACACCAGTTCTGACCTCGGGACGAGCGCTATACTTTTGGGCGATTTTAGTAAAGTTGCGCGAATAATTGTATGCGATAGCCATATTATTTTTTCTCCCCTTGGGGAAGAGTCCCTTTAGCTGTAAAAACTAATCCTTGTTGCTCTTCTGTTGCCAAGTTCAGGCTTGATAAAGTGACGCTCCCAAAGGGTGTGTTGTCGGATAAGCCCTTCATGAAACCCGCTAAGCCTGCCTCGGAAAGTGAAATGCCGCTGATTTGAAAGTCCTCTGTGGTAAGGTTGATCTTGGTTAAGGTTACATCAGATGGAATAAGTGAGGCGATTTTTGCAACTAGCGCGTCGTCATTAGTTTTAAAAGCGTACTTTTGATAGTTGGCTAAGCGATCTTGGATGTTTCGGAAATTGGCTTCAAAGATGGAGGAAGCCTCGATTTGTTTTCTTTTGTTAGTGTTGCTTTCGTTTAAGTCAGTTAGCGTTCGGTCAAGCCAAAAACGGGATAAGAAAGCTAAAATGACTACCAATTCGGTCAGGATAACGATTATCCTTCCAACAGAAAGAGACCAAGCCAAAACTTTACCTAATGTCGAGTTTTCAAAGCCTTCTTTGAGAATGAGATTAATCTTTTTTGGAGCAGTCATGACAGTGCTACTTCTTGTATAACATATGAAAAGAAGGTTTTTAAGATGGAAGAATCGACATCCTTCAGGAGGTTAAGGTTTTGGTAAGACGGCTCTTTAGCCGTGAGGCTTTGTTGGTGTGAATAACTTTATTATCAACTGCACGATCCAAAGCGGAAAAAGCTTTTTCTAAAAGCGTTTTTCCCGGCTTGATCCGGAACGCCTTGACAGCCTCTTTGTAAGCCAGTGTGCGGTTGTTATTTTGAACGCGATTGCGCCTATCGTGGCGCAGAGCTTTTTTTGCTGATTTAAGAATTGGCATAACTTCAAACTCCCCGTTGTGCTTGGGTTTAGGCGAAATTATACTAGTAAAGGATCGAATTGTCTATTGTTATGGTCGATACTATTCTCCAAAGGGGTAAAAATCTCTTCTCGCAAGCCAACCTGAAAAAGCCGGCCGAAATCCTTTATGGCAGGCAAGCCAATATTCTATCGGCAGCAACCGTGATCATGATTATGATTGCCGCTTCGAGGCTATTGGGGTTGTTGCGAAACAGGGTGTTTGTACATTACTTTCCTCCTCAAGAACTTGATACATACCTGGCTGCTTTTCAGCTCCCAGACCTGATTTTTGAGGTGTTTGTTTTGGGAGCCATGGCTTCTGCGTTTATCCCCATTTTTGCTCGCAGCATGTCTACCGGCAAAGAAAAAGAAGCTTGGAGAATAGCTGGTTTAATGATGAATATTATGGTTGGGCTTTTTGCCATAGTCTCTGCACTGATTTTTATTTTTGCACACCCTTTATATTCTGTGGTTGCTCGTGGATTTACGCCCGAGCAGATTAATCAAACCGTTCTTTTTACGCGGACGTTGCTTCTTGCCCAGATGTTTTTTGCCGCCTCTTACGTTTTTACCGCTATTTTAGAGTCAAACCAGAGATTTTTGGCTCCGGCTGTTGCCCCTCTGTTTTATAACCTGGGCATTATTTTAACAACCGTCTTTTTTGCTCCGGAATTGGGACTTTACGCACCAGTTTGGGGAGCAGTAATCGGCAGCTTTTTGCACTTGACCATACAGGTTCCTTTAGCGCTAAGGTTAGGCTTCCGGCCGGTTTGGTCTCTAAATTTTAAAGACCCGCGCTTGAAGCAAATCGGCAAGTTGGCTTTGCCCCGAATAATCGAGTTGTCGGCTTTTCAAGCCAAAAGGCTGGTTGATCTTTTTTTAGCTTCGCTGGTTGTTGGAGGGCTAACTTATTTCAAATTTGGTGATTCTTTGGCGGTTTTGCCGACAAGTTTGTTTGGCCTGTCGATAGCGAAAGCGTCGCTGCCGTCTTTATCAATGACAGCTTCAAAAAACGGCTTGGAGGATTTTAAGGCAACTTTTTCTTCCTCGTTTCGGCAGATTATCTTCTTTGTTATGCCGGCCAGTGTATTTTTGGCGGTGTTGCGTGTCCCGATAGTGCGTTTAGCTTTTGGAGGAGCTCATTTTGATTGGGAGGACACTTTGCAAACTGGGTATGTTTTAACGGCATTTGCTTTTGGAATTTTTGCTTATTCACTTTCACTTTTGGTTTCTCGAGGGTTCTATGCACTGCATGACACGTTGACTCCTGTTAAAGTTTCATTTTTGTCAATCGGGATCAACATCATTTTAGAACTTGTTCTTATACTTGTATTTAAAACTCCTATCTGGGGATTAGCTTTTGCTTATTCTGCGGCGGGGATAATCCAGTTTACCGTATTATTTTTTACTCTCTCCAGAAGAATTGACGGGTTTGGGCGTATTGATATCGGGCATGCCTTTGCTAAAGTTATTGCCGCCGCCTCCTTATCGGGAGCGTTAATGTTTTTTCTGCTTAAGGTTTTGGACCGCTCCGCTTGGGACAAAAGACTTTCTTTTTTGGGTCAGCTTGGTCTTGCGTTGCCAGCCCCATTTGAGAGAGTGGTTTTGGATACTCACTACACGTCAAATTTAATTATCTTGACTTTTGTTGTTGCTGTAGTGGGGGCAGTCTCCTACCTTGCTACGACCTGGTTTTTGGGTATCAGAGAACTTGATATAGTAGTCAGAGCTGTAAAACGGGTTCCTTTCTTTGCACCCCTCAAGCGGCAGACTACAGAATTTCCAGCCGACACCGTTGTTCCTCCACAAACCAACGGCACCATAGATTGAAAACGTAGTTTGAAAAACGGGGCTATGCCTCGATGATGTGGATGCCAGGGCTTAGTGGCTTGTAGTACCCGAGGGGCACCGCCCCCGACGGGCACTGCCGCACGTACCGCTGGCGGCGGTTCGCTTGCCCTCTTCGCCTCATCTACCTCCCCCAACAGCCGGGCGAGTTCCTGCCTGTCCAGAGAGAAGCCGACGGGGATAGCGTCGGCGCCCTCCTCTTTGGCACAGGGCCTGTGCGGGATAACAGTTTGAAATGATTTGACAAACCTTTAGCAGTCGTGGTAGATTAGTGCTAACTGGAGATTGCCGCGCCCTTCGGACTCGCAATGACATTTTTATACATGGAACCGTTGACCCAGCGCCAGATACAAATTCTAAAAAATATAGTTGAGGAATACATAAAAACGGCGGATCCTGTTGGTTCAGACAATTTAGATAGAAAATTCTCCTTGGGTATTTCTCCGGCGACTATCAGAAACGAGATGGCAACGCTAACTTCTTTGGGTTATTTGCGCCAACCTCACCCTTCAGCAGGCCGCATTCCTTCCCCGCGGGCTATGAAATTTTATGTTGACCAGTTAATGCAGGAAAAGCAGCTTTCGGTTTCGGAGGAAGTGGCAGCAAAGCAAAAAGTGTTAGACGCAAGGCAGGATTTTGATCATTTGATGCAGGGGGCAACCCGTGCTTTGAGCCAACAGACAAAATCTTTATGTGTAGGAATTGCAGAAGAGGGTGGAGTTTGGCATTCGGGGTATGCGCATATTCTTGAAAACCCAGAATTCTATAATATTGACGTAACCATGCGAGTTCTCTCTTTATTAGAGGAAGAGCGCCGTATGCGAGAAATGTTTTTTGGAAGGGAATGGTCTGAGCCAGTTATCGTTTTATTTGGGGAAGAAATGGGCTGGCCGCACTTCGAGCCGGTTGGCATTATCGCTTGCCGTTTTACCGCTCCGCGGACAAACGGGACGCTAGCTGTTATTGGCTCGACAAGATTAAATTATCCAGTCATAATACCAATTGTTCGCTATTTTAGCTCTTTAATTACGCAAACAACACAAGCATGAAGGAAAACAAAACAAAAAGTGCAAAACAGAAAACAAAAGCTGAAAAGGAATTTGACAAGCAAGATGAGGCATTGGCCAGAGTTTTAGCGGACTACCAAAATCTGGTAAAAAGGGTTGACCGTGAGAGGGTTGAAATTTATACTCGTGCAAGCAAAAATATAATTGAAGAGCTAGTTCCAGTTGTAGATCTTTTGAGGAGAGCACAGTCTCATCTTCAAGATACAGGGCTAGAAATGGCTCTTGAACAATTTAGACAGGTGCTGGAAAGGCATGGAATTGAGGACGTCGAAGCAAAAGAGGGCATGACCTTTGACGCCAGCATTCATGAAGCAGTAGAAACAGTTGAAGGTGGAAGGGCAGGAACGGTTGCACAAGTTGCCCAAGCAGGCTATAAATGGAAAGACGGCATGGTTTTAAGACCAGCGAAGGTGACTGTTTACAAATGATATGGGAAAAATTATTGGCATAGATTTAGGTACAACTAATTCAGTGGTTAGCGTTATGGAGGGAGGAACGCCTAAGGTTATTCCTGCCTCTGATACTGGCCGCAATATTACCCCTTCGGTGGTTGAACCTGTTAAAAATCTTGTTGGGGATGTGGCCAAGCGCCAGTTGATTTTAAACCCCAAAAACACTATTTCTTCTGTAAAACGTTTGATGGGCCGCCGTTTTGAAGATGAAGAGGTGCGAAGAACTATAAAGATGGTCCCATATGAGGTTAAAGAAGGCAAAAACGACATGGCTGTTGTTAGGGTGGAAGACAAAGAATATACTCCTCAGGAAATTTCAGCCTATGTTCTCCGAAAACTTAAAAAAGACGCCGAAGATTATCTTGGAGAGCCTGTAACCCAGGCTGTCATTACGGTTCCTGCTTATTTTGATGACAATCAGCGATCGGCAACCAAGCAGGCCGGAGAAATAGCGGGCTTGAAAGTTGAGCGAATAATTAATGAACCCACAGCTGCGGCCTTAGCGTATGGTTTAGATAAACAAAATGCCCACACCATTGCCGTATATGACCTTGGCGGAGGAACTTTTGATATTTCAATTCTTGAGCTTGGCGAAGGAGTTTTTGAAGTTAAAGCAACTAACGGGGACACCCATTTGGGCGGTGATGACTTTGACGCGTCTATCGTTGACTGGATTGCTGAGGAGTTTAAAAAAGAACATGGTGTTGATTTAAGGCAAGATAAGCAAGCACTGCAGAGAATCCGGGACGCAGCAGAAAAAGCAAAAATTGAACTTTCAGCAAGCACCGAAACGGAAATTAACCAGCCTTATATTACTCAACACAATGGGCAGCCGCTGCACTTGACCCTTAAACTTACCCGTGCAAGGCTCGAGACTTTAGTGGGTGATCTAATTCAAAAAACAATGAAGCCGGTTGAGGCGGCTTTAAAAGACGCTAAAGTCAAAGCTGGGGATATTGATGAAGTGATTTTAGTTGGGGGTATGACTCGTATGCCTAAAGTTCAGGAAGTGGTTAAAAGCTTCTTTGGCAAAGATCCGCATCGTGGAGTCAACCCTGATGAAGTGGTGGCAATAGGCGCCGCGATTCAAGGCGGAGTATTAGGCGGCGAGGTGAAAGACATTCTACTTCTGGATGTTACCCCTCTTACTCTTTCTATTGAAACCGCAGGCGGGATAGCCACTCCCATGATTGACAGAAATACAACTGTTCCAGCCTCTAAATCTCAAACGTTCTCAACCTTTTCGGATAGTCAGACCCAGGTTGAAATTAATATTTTGCAGGGAGAAAGGCCGTTAGCGCATGACAATAAATCTCTAGGTAAATTTGTTTTGGATGGTATACCTCCTGCTCCCCGGGGTGTGCCGCAAATTGAGGTTACTTTTGACATTGACGCAAACGGTATTTTGTCCGTCAAAGCAAAAGATAAAGCGACCAATAAAGAGCAGTCAATAAAAATCACTGGTGCTGTGGGCTTGTCTGACGAAGAAGTGAAAAAAGCCCAGGAAGAGGCAGAAATTCATGCTAAAGAAGATCAAGCCAAAAAGGAACAAATTGAAGCCAGAAATCAGGCAGATACCCTTGTCTTTACAGCCGAAAAAGCTCTCAAAGATGCCGGAGATAAAGCTCCAAAAGACACCAGAGAAAAGGTGGAGGGAGAAATTAAAAATGTAAAAGAGGTTTTAGCCAAAGAGGGAGCTTCAAAAGAAGAAATAGAGACAGCCTCAGGCAAACTTTCTGAAGTTTTGCAGCAAGTAGGGCAAGCCATGTACCAAGCTGCAGGGGCAGGGCAAGGCACGCAAGGTGGACCCGCCTCCGAGGACTCTGGCGAGGCGAAAGAGAAAAGTGGAGACGAAAAGTCCGGAGCTGAAGAGGGCGAGGTTGTAAGTTAAGCTGTTTTATTCTGCGCTCACACCGCGCAATGAATTGCGCAGCGCTGTTACTTCACAAACTTCCTATGAAAAAAGATCCATACGAAATACTGGGTGTAAGCAAAAATGCCGCAGATAAAGAAATAAAGATCGCCTATAGAAAACTGGCTTTGCAGTGGCATCCTGACAGAAACAAATCAGCCCAGGCGACTGAAAAATTTAAAGAGATAAACGAAGCCTACGAGATTTTGTCTGACCCCAAGAAAAAGGAAATGTACGACCAATATGGAAACGCTGACGCCGCTAACCCTTTTGGTGGATTCCAACAGGGGCCGTTTAATTTTACTTATTCTTATGGTAATAGGCAAAATCCGCTTGAAGGGTTTGGCTTTTCAGACCCTTTTGAAATCTTTGAGCAGTTTTTCGGGATGGCTTCTCCTTTTGGACAATATCGCCGGCAACCACATGGGCAAGTAGCAATTGATTTTGATGAAGCTTTCAGAGGAGCGGAAAAAGAAATTGTTATTGATGGTAAGAAAAGAAAAGTAAAAATTCCAGCAGGAATTGATGATGGACAAAGAATTCGGTTTTCAGATTATTCTGTAACCGTTCGCGTGCGCCCAGATAAAACGTTCCAGCGTTCGGGCGATGATCTTTTCATTGACGTAAAATTGCCGCTTTTTGAAGCTATTGTTGGGGGGACTGTTGCTGTTCCAACTCCCGAAGGGAAAGCAACTATTCGCATAAAACAAGGGACGCAACCTGGGACGACATTGCGGCTTTCGGGCAACGGTATGCCGCGCGTTAATTCCCACTCCCGCGGTGATCTTTATATGAGACTACATATAGATATTCCCAAGTATCCAGACTTAACTTCAAAACAAAAGAAAGCGCTGGAAGAACTTAAAGAGAGTTGATCTTTTCCTAAGCTTCGCATTTGGAGGACAGGTAAGAATGAATGCGCATGTTCACAATTCTACAACTACTTTCTTTCCGCGGTCAAAGGTTACTTTTAAGTGGTCAACAACACCTCGGCCAAGCATATAATCATCTCCCATAACGACAATCAGCGCGGGAATGGAAATGAAGCTAACTATTTCTACAAAGCCTCTGTAAACCGGCGCGCTGGTGGTACTCCCGTCAGCCAATTTCCATATCTCCTTGTAAGTAGGGAGTCCGAGATCTCCATTGGACATAGACATTGGAATTGCTACATGCCCAGTGAATCCCGTGTCGATAATTGCTGAAGATTCAGAAGAATGTTTGCCAAACCTAACAGTTATTTGGAGGTAGGGATAATCTTTGCTGACTATTTTGTGGCTTTTAGCCATTTGCCAGTATAAGTATAACCAATTTTAAAAAAGCCAAAATTTCCGTTACCGAACTCTTTAATTGCCTTCTCCACAACGTCAAGATCCGAGTCGCCCAGAATAACCTTGCCGGATGATCCAATAGCCGCAAGCTTACCTTTGTGCTTTTTCTCCAAAGACCTACCGTACTTTTCGTAAAGTACCTTGTCTTTTTTCTCCCGTTCTCTAATCCACTTATCAATATTTACGTTTACCATTCCGGTATGTTTCCGTAAATATCCGACACTCTATCTTCTAAGTGGCGGTCTCATTCCCAAGCCTATGTGTGGCCTATGGTATGGTAATG
>Ga0155072_123_pt1 | contig 27025 bp, 33 predicted proteins | sample RifCSPhighO2_01_FD_106040 | JGI IMG/M metagenome (GOLD analysis project Ga0155072, IMG submission 106040) | Candidatus Blackburnbacteria bacterium RIFCSPHIGHO2_01_FULL_43_15b | reverse complement strand
CCCAGAAAATGTCTTGGATATTTCACTCCTTTTGAGGTATTCTTAGCTAAGTTAAATAACCAAAGGGTTGCGATTCAATCTGGAATGTAGGCCCCCAAGGCGAGAAAGATTAGGTATGGCGGTCGGCAACACTTGAGGCACCGTATGACTCGGGCTTAGTGCGAACCGTGTAGCCTGAGCCGCGAACCATGCCCACAACTTCTTTTATCATCTCGCGTGTCGGCCCAACAGGACCCACATCAATATGGATTTCCAGATCATATGCTGAGGCAGGAATTTTACCCCGCAGCATGGGTACAAACTGCTCTGCAAACTCTAGAGATTTAACCGTCTCGGTATAAATTTTCTCCCGTAAAACGTATTTTTTCTTTTGTTTTTCCCTTCTCCAAAAATAACGCGCGCCATGCCCGATTTTGTGCACAACAACAGCCGTCACAAAATCAATTTCTGCCTCATTATTAATCCTTTTTGTTTGTGAATCTGTCCCGATTACTACTCTGTAAAAAGCATCCGGTGCAGAAGCGACAAAAGAAGATATTTCATCAAGCATCTGCTCCACATTCAACAACCCTTTGGTGGGACTGACGAAAAGGGTACTATTTTCTTCACTCATGCCCCAAGTATACCACCGTTTAGGCTCAAACGCTCCAAATTAAGGCCAACAAAATCGCCATACCAAAAGCGGCAACGCCCAAATATTCCAAAATTAATCGGATCTTTAAACCTTCATGCAGCCAATGATGAACTACGCCCCAAATTACAAACGAGATCCCCAACGAAATCACAATTGCTGTTTGGAACGTAGGATCATATTTAAAGACAATCAATCCGACAAGCGCAACGAGCAACAGCCCTGTTAAGCTTAAATAGTGGGAAAGATGCCGGGTAAAGTGGCGCATTTTAGAAAATCTTGCCTCCTTCAAATATTAACACTATAAAAAGTATTACGACTAAAAACATCACATGCGCACTGCTTCTTGAGGCGTGCCTATCAATACGCTTAATCTGCACAACAAAAATATCGGCAATGAGTATAAAGATAATAAAGACAAGGAGACCTATGCCTAAAGTTTTAGTTGCGGCAAACATGCCCCCAACTTGTGAAACCAATTGAACTTTTTCACCCTGAACCAAACTGTTTACCGGCTCAACACGGAGAGTCGTCGTTTTTTCAACCATCGGCAACACGTTATTTAACTTTGTGCCAAACATTTGTACAACCAAAATTGTATTTATTCCTTTTAAGTTTCCCTCGACAACCGCAACACCAATATCTTCATAACGTTGGGAAAGCAAATTTTCCCGATGCGACGACGACGCAATCCAGGCGTCTACAATATCCTCGCTTTGTGTAAAATCTCTGGCTAAATTCTCCCCCGCATAGCGATAAGAGTAACCGACTTCGTTAAAAAAGTGCCAGGGCGTTGTCCCATCCGGAGCATTGTGTGCCCAGTAATTTCTGGCCATCATGTCAGCTCCTTTCTCCTGGGCAGCTTTATCCAAAACCGAATCCTCTTTCAAAGTTGGCAAACCTTCTTTGGCACGCCTTTGGTTGGTTAATTCAATAATACTTGCCGGAGTAATATTCGCTGTGGCCCCTAAAACTTTGGAAGCAACGTCAGGATGCGTAAGAATTAAAAACTCCAAGCCGATAAACAAACTTACGAAAAAAGCAAAAGAAAGCGGATGTAATATGTGAGCTCTGTGTTTATTGTGAGGATGAGGAAAAAATAATCTCAACAAGACAGTTGGCATGTGTGTGTTATTTAAGAATATACCCTAATAGTATTCAGGGGCAACAGTCCCCGCTTTCCCAACGTTCTGGCCGTTAACCGGAATTCCCAAAGAATAACCTAAAGCATTTGCAACAGATACTCCAACCCTCAATCCCGTAAACGACCCGGGGCCAAGATTTACTTCCACTCCCTCCATATCTTGCAAAGAACAACCTTGCGCGGTTAATGCTTCGTCTATTGTTTCCAAAAGAGTTTGCGACTTTCTCTCGCGTGAGTCTTTTTCAATCTCCATCTCACCTATGCGCACCTTTATCTTTTCTGAGTTTGATGTGTCTATGTATAAAATCATTGTCGTATTGCTGTCGTTCTGTGCTTGCCGCCAGAGACCCGCCTTTGGCGAGGCTTCGCGAAGTGAGCGGACTTTCAGCGGGACACGGAATCTATAGCGTATTCGCTTCTGAACAAAGTGAATATATAGAAATTTATATAGATCCCGCAATAAATGCGGGATGACAAGGTTAGTCTGGAATTGTGATTCTCCTTTCATTTTCTCCCAAATTTTCAAAATTAACCCAAATTGTATTTTCCGGCAAAAGGCTTTTCGCCTTATCCGCCCATTCAACCAAAATTACATTCTTTTTATCTTTGGCAAAATCCAAGATCCCCAAAGTCGCCAAATCGTCTTTCGTCACCTGCTCCAGTCTATATAGATCAACATGGTAGAGATTTCCCCCAGAAGGTTTTTGATATTCTCTAAGTAGTATAAAGGTCGGGCTAATAAGCCTTTCTTTTATCCCTAAGCCCATGGCTAGCCCTTGCACAAAAGTGGTTTTCCCCGAACCAAGATCGCCCACCAAACCCAAAACCCCCCCGCTTTTTAAAGTATTCCCCAATTTTCGGCCAAGCTTGTAAGTAGCTTGGGCATTTTTGGTAATAATTTCCATACAAAAATATAGGTAAGCGCACCGCCTGCAAAATCTATGGCTACATCATGCAAATGCGGCTTACCGCCACTTTCGGGAACGAGTCCCTGATGAAATTCATCAAGAGCACCCCACAAAATTATTAGTATTATAGCTAAATTGCGAGCCGTATTGTGCTGGATATTATTCCCACGGACTAAAGCGCGATACAGAAGCAGCCAAAGAAGACCGTACTCAAAAACATGCGTAAATTTTTTGGCTGACATAAAAACAGTAAAACTTTGCCCACTTGAAGGGGCAATCGGCAGAGAGGAAACCCAAACTATAAATCCTGCCCAGACAAAAACCGGAAGCCAATACTTCGCAAAATGTATCATGAAATTCTGTGAACTCTGTACAAACCGTCATTGCGCTGTCAGAGCGCGTACGCGGAGTGAAACGAGCGTGCCCCCCTAGGCGTGGTCTCGCAATGACATGGGGCTTTGAAACCACTTTATTGTACATTATTTCTCCCCTTATATTGTTGCCAAAAAGAGAAGGCTGAAAAGCCGACCAACCCCAACCCTAAAATTACAAATACGGAAGCCATAACCGGCGTTTTCCAGGAAACACCTTCCACTTTTATGGTTTCCGTCGGGGTAGGCTCCAGAGTGGGGGTGGGTGTAATAGTTGACTCACCAAGTACTACACCAGAATCGGAAGCTGGCTCTTCCGCCTCGACAATTGGCGTTGGAGTTGGTTTTTTGGTGGGAGTAGGTGTATTTGTTGGAGCGTGAGTGGGAATTGGAGTATTCGTAGGAGCTTGCGTTGGTTGCAGCGTGGGAGAAGGGGTTGGCGTTGGAGTTGGACTTGGAGTGGGAGTTGGCGCAGCAGCGGAAGATGAATTGCTTAAACCTTTACTGGTTGTCGAAAAAAGAACCCACGCTCCCGCACCGTCAATGCTTCTTCCAGCAGACTGTCCTGTCCCTGGGGCTGCCACATTACTGCCAGCGTCACCATACCCCACCTGATCAGCAGAGGTCGTTTCATCTGATTTTAAAACTAATTTTATAACATCGCCAGAGTTGTCCAATCTGTTTGACCAGTCAAAAGATGCAAAGCTACCAGATTGAAGTGTTCCACTCAAGTCTTTGTTGTTTGTGCTACCGTCCTTTAATCGATAAAGCAACAGGTCAACGCTATCTGGCCCACTGTTATAAATCTCCACCCAATCAGGATCGACTGTTGTGCCCTCTGTATTAGATGCAAGTTCATTAATACTTAACGCTGCAAATGCGCTTTTGGTGGACAAAATAGAAAAACCCAGAATGAGAAGTACGAGTTTATAAGCTGATGAAATTTTATACGAAGTTGAAGACAAATTCCGATTTGTTTTATACAACCTGTATTAATAATTAATGTGCAGGAAGAAAGTGTCAAGGCCATCTTCGTCATGATGTACGCGCACATACTGCAACCTGCATCCTACAGAGCCTGAGTAGCTACCTCTGTAAAGAGTTCCTGTTCTTACTGCTTTAACGTCTGGATTGTCGCCATTTATATCTATACCGTTGTGGAATGAATAAATTTGCCTTAACCAAGAAGTATTGTTAACAGCCCAGGTTGCACCATACCCTTGAGTCAGTTTAATTTTTGGAGAAATCGGCCAGTCCCAACTACCAGACGGATTAAATGGGTCTCCATCTCCGGAATTACACGATGATCCCGAGCAGTTTTCATAATCCACAGATTTTAGATAGTCAAATGGATTTTGAGTGGTCCCGTTTTTACTCACAATAAAATGGGTGTGCGTCCCACCAGAATTGCAGGATGTTCCCTGAATAATTGAGGCAATTTGTTCCCCTGCCGACACGTGCCTAACTTGAGTCTCCGTGCCCCGCCCCGCAATTATCGCCTGAATAGCCTCAAGCTCTGCCTTGGCCGAAGCAAGTAGCTGTTGGAATTTCTTTTCATCGTTTTTAGTTACCAAAAGCAGTTGTTGCTTTTGTGCTTTTTGGCTGGCCAGTTTGATTTTTTGTGTTTCTAGCTTGGTTTTTAACTGTTCGCGCTTCTCTCTTTGTCCTTCGTAATTAAGTTGGGTCGTTTGCAGCTGAATTAAAGTATCGTGATCATTTTTCTGAACCCTTTGCAGATAGTAAAATCTGGAGACAAATTCGTTAACGTTATCCGCAGTTAACAGCAAAGTTATTGGTGTCCCTTCCCGTGCAATTTTGTAAGTTGCGACAACTCGTTTGGCAAAAGCGTTAGATAAATCGGACAAAGACATTTCCAGTTGATTAATTTGACCGGATAAGGTATCTATTTCCTGTTCTGTTTCTGAGATTTTTAGCGAGGTTAACTTAATTTGGTTGTCCTGGTAGGCTATCTCGTTTGCCAGGGTTACTTGTTGTTTTTGATTTTGGGAAAGCAAATTTTCCGTCTCAGTAATTTTTTGCTTAATATCTTCAAGCCTTTGCTCTGCCGAATTGTCGGCACGAACAGTACTTCGACCAATCCACATCAAACACGCTACAATAATCAACAAAAAGACCGCAACAGGGAATGGTATTTTGACAAGTTTTTTAAACACTTGCTGTTTTGACTTTAGGTTATATTTTGAGGTAGCGTTTCATGGCGACAAGACTACCAATCGCCCCGAGAAAGATTGCCAGCAGCAATTCTCCACCCAAAATAATCCCCAAAAGGGCAAGAAGAGCAGGAACGTCCGTCGGTAAAAACGGTATATCGGCAAAAAAGGACGAAAGAGCAGGAGATGCATACAAAACCGCCAAAAAACCCAAAATCCAACCAAGTAGTGCTCCAGCCGTAGAATAAAAAAGCCCTTCTAAAATAAACGGCCACCGAATAAAGCCGGGTGTGGCGCCAATTAGCTGTAAAATTTCAATTTCATCCCGTCGGGAAGAAATTCGCATCCCGATAATAACTAGCAAAACCAAAAGTGACGAGAGTAGCAAAAATGACAAGGAAGCTGCTCCTCCAATTCTAATATAGTTGGAAATCCGCGTTAGCCTTTCAACTACTTTGGGCAAGTTTTGAGAACTGCCTAAGGAGGCAGTAAAAGCAACTTCATCAATTGCCAGCTCTTTAGTTACTTCATCAATTAGACCCTGGGCAAAATTAAGATTTTTTATAGAAAACTCAAGGCTTGCGGGAAAAACGTTGGGGCTAATATATTGGGAAAGTAAGGGGTTGCCGGCTGTTGCTTGTTTGTAAATCTCCATCGCCTGTTCCCGTGTTACAAAACTGACTTTTTTTACTCGGGTGTCACTTTCCAAACTTCTTTGCAAGGTGGTAATTTGTTCAGTTGTAGCATTGGATTTAAGATATGCAATAACTTGTGGACTTGTTTCATAATGCTTTAAAAGGGTTGAGGTCGAATAGGCCAAAACGATTAAAAGGGTGGCCACAAAAAAAGTTAACGTCATGATAAGCACTGCGGTTAATGCCTGATACGGAGCGCGTCTTATGTGCTTGGCGGCAGTATTAATCATCTTTGTGGTTATGAGGCTGTTTGACAAACAGCCTCTACAATCTCGTTTCAAAAATTAGCTAAAGCTGGTTGTCAGGTTTTGAAACGAGTTATATATTTTCCTTTAGAGTCGTCGCTTGCAACTTTTCCACTTTCCAAGTGTATTACCCTATGTTTTAAATGGTCAACAATATCAGCATTGTGTGTGGCCATCAAAACTGTCGTTTTATCTTCTTTGACCGCATCTTCCAAAAGGCCAACAATTTGCCTTGCTGTTACCGGATCAAGATTGCCCGTCGGCTCGTCAGCTAAAATAATCTTTGGTTCCTGGACCAGAACTCGCGCAATAACCGCTCTTTGCACCTCACCCCCCGAAAGCTGCCGAGGAAAAAGGTTTGATTTTTCCAGCATGTCAACACCTTCTAAAGCTTTTTTAATTTTTTCTTCTTCCTCGGAAGTTGTGCGTCCATCAATTTCTGTGGCAAGTTTTACATTCTCATAAACCGTTCGATCAAGAAGAAGTTTAAAATCCTGAAATATAACGCCAAGCTTGCGTCTATAGGCAGGAATTTCTCTGGACTTTAAAGTCTTAATATCACGCCCTTCAATTAGAACTTGCCCACATGATGGATTAATATCCCGCAAAAGGAGTCGAATCAAGGTGGTTTTGCCTGCCCCGGAATGGCCTGTTAAAAAAACGAATTCTCCCTCGGGAATTTCAAACGAAACGTCCTCTATCGCAAAGTTGGAGCCGTACTTTTTGGAAACATTTTCGAACTTGATCATTATTGGGCATGAAAGGCTTATTCGATTACCTTAATTTTACCTACATCCATAAGCCATGCGGCTTTGGTCGATTTTTGTGATTCTCCCCAAACATGTACCTTTTGACCTGTAAATTCGCTTAAGTCCAAAACTGATGAAGTCAAAGCTGCGGTTTGGGACTCTCCACCTTGCCTGTCAAGGTGGTAGGCGCCTTCGCCATTGACGCCGCCAGCCTGTAATGTGCCTTCTGTCTCATCTTTGAAAGTTTTAGAGTCAGTTGAGCCAACCTCGGTACCCTTTTTAACTACTCCGGGGGCAGCTTTTTGTTCAACATTGGAAGCACCGGAACCCAAAACCTTGCTGTTAGAAACTTTCCATCCTGTGCCTATTCCTGCCAAAATAACAACAATGATTACAACAGAGGGCAGAAGAACATCCTTAAAAACATTTCCTGAAACTGGTGTGGTTGGTTCCATTTGGGGTTCCATTGCTAATAACCAACTATACCACAGCTTTGGATACTGGTACAATACTTCTCATGGAACAGCACTTAGAAGAGCTAAAAAGCAGGCTTGACATTTTGGTCGGCAGGCTTGATTTAGAAGCAAGAAGAAAAAAGTTGCGAGAGCTGGAAGCAGAATCTTTAAAGCCCGAATTTTGGCAAGACAACCAACACGCCCAACATGTTATGCGCGAGATTGACGGATTAAGAGAAGACATTGAGGCGACAGAGGTTTTGCAAAAACAAATAGAAGATACGCTGTCAGTAGCCTCAGAAGAATCGCTCCAGCCAGAAGTAGAAATTGCAACAAGAGAAATCAGGCACAAAATCGAGCAGTTGGAAACCAAAACGTTTCTTTCGGGAGAATATGACACAGCAGATGCTTTGTTGTCAATTCACGCCGGCCAAGGCGGTACTGAGGCGATGGACTGGAGTCAAATGCTGGAAAGAATGTACATGCGGTATGCTGAACGCCAGGAATGGAAGGTAGAGGTTTTAGACGAAATTAAAGGAGAAGAGGCGGGAGTAAAATCAGTCATATTATTAATATCGGGTAAACATGCTTATGGATATTTAAAAGGTGAGGCAGGAACACACAGACTAGTTCGTCAATCACCTTTTAACGCTGATAACCTGCGGCAAACCTCGTTTGCCCTGGTAGAAGTTTTACCCCAGATTGAGGAAAACCACGAAATTGAAATTAAAGAAGAAAATCTTGACTGGCAGTTTTATCGATCGGGAGGGCACGGCGGGCAAAACGTTAACAAAGTTTCAACAGCCGTCAGGCTAACTCACGCGCCAACGGGGATTGTGGTAACAGCCCAAACCGAGCGTTTCCAGGAAAAGAACAGAGAGATTGCGCTAAATCTGTTAAGGGCCAAGCTTTGGGCAAGAGAAGAGGCAGAAAAAGAATCAAATGTTAAGCAGCTTAAGGGGGAATATAGACCAGCAGCCTGGGGTACGCAGATCAGATCGTACGTCCTTCATCCTTATAAAATGGTTAAAGACTTAAGAACAGATGTGGAAACAAGCGACACGGAGGCCGTGTTGGATGGCGATTTGGATTCATTCATTGGGGCAAATTTGACTGCATAGAGCTTTGCGTTGGTCGGTGGGCAGATTTTTAACACTCTCCATAGCTGTATTTACATTGTTTGTAGTTTTAAAAATCGGTGCCAAAATGGGACTTTCTTCTATAGCCAAGATTGCTTTGTTAAAAAGTTTGGCAAGCCCACTCAATTGTTCCTGTTCTTTTTGATCAACCAATTCCTGAATTTTTTGCGTATGCGCTCCCAAAACTTTTGTTTCTCTTGACTGGAAAAGAAGACTTAAAATAAAAATTGCACAAAAAGCTCCCCCCACAAAAATTGTTATAAATTTCAGAACTGAGAGAGTGTTTGTCATTTTTGTTTGCAGTCAGAGACTATTTTTCCCCCTAAAACTTTAGTTACGCTTCCTGCTGTGTCATTCAAGACTACCTGAAAATTTGCCGGTAAACTCCTTGCCTTACTTCCAACTATATAGTTTTGATAAAAATAATAAATACCCCCCTCAATGCCCAAAACTACCAACACCCCTATGACTAGTCCAGCCCAAAGTCCACGAAGCGAAGTGTTTATGATATGGTGCCTCGTAAAAGCAAACAAGGCAAGCAGTAAAAAAATTCCAACTCCGGCTAAAATCAATTTCAATGCATTTGGGTCTAAAGAAGAAAAGTCAGGAGAAGGAAGCGGAATTTTTGAAATTTGGGCAAGTATATTTTCCACTACCTATATTGTACTACACGATTTAAGAAACAAAATATCCCCTGGTAAAAAGCGCAGTAAGAGCAAAGCCCAGAGCAAGAAAAAGCAAAATCAGACTATTTTTGAGCCAAACGTTTTTCTGCACCAGAAGGGCAATGGCGATAAATCCGGGGAAAAGATGTAGTAAGTATCGAGGAGTTCCAGCAAACGTTCCGGTTACTGGCACAAGTAGTAACAAAACAATCATAAAGACAGCGTAGGAAACGCGCACTTTTCGCCAAACATAAATTGCTAAACCAAGATAAGCAAATATTGATACAAATTCCAAAATGGAAATCCAATAAACAAGAAGATGGTAATCAACAGATGTAAAGATTTTTAAATACCTGAAAATCACGTGGATTGGAAGAACAAAGCCGTTTTGACTCCACGCAACCATTGACTTCTGAAACAAAAGCGGATCGCCTTTGAATATAGTAAGGCCTAGCATGTAGCCCCCTACCCCCATCAATCCAAATACGATTGCCAAAAACCCATTCTTTAAAAAAGGCAAAGGCATTTTTGCAATGGGGTATTCGCCTCTGTTCTGTAGATACCATTCCACAATCAACGCCGGCAATATGGCTATGCCGGAAAGCCTGGTAAGGGAAGCAAGTCCCGCAAAAAAGCCAGCAGCAGCCCATTCTCTTCGGCGGGCAAAATAAAAACTTGTTACAGAAACCAAAAAGAATAATGAATCGGAATAGACAGAATTATAAAAAAAGGATAAAGGGAAAAAACAAGCGACAAAAACTGCCATATCAGCAATTTTTTTGTCAAAGTCCAAAAGTACAATTTTTTTCAAGATTACCAAACCACTAAAAAAACAAATCAGAGAAATTATTAAACCGGCATATAAAGGTTGACTAAAACCAAATATGGAAATTAAAAGCGGGTATAAAGGGAAAAAGGCAAAGTCGAAGTTTTTATATCCCTCTGTTGCTATCTTTAAAAAGTGTCTTCCGTCAAAATTCGCCCACACCCAAGTAAGGTATGGCGCATCTGGCGCAACCTGTTTGCCGATATACCCAACCTCCTGAGGAATTAAATAAGAAGCAGCTATGGCAAAGAACAGAAACAGTATTCTGGAAAAGACCAAAGGAGATAATACGTTTTTCAAAGCAGTTTATTTACGGCTTGTTCTAAAGTTAATAGTTCTTTATCCTCGCTATTCCTCAACTTCCACTCGAGTCTGTCCCCAGTCTTCTCTGAAACAACAAGTCGGACAGGAATACCAATAAGGTCGCAGTCTGCAAATTTTTCTCCCGCTGATACTTCCCTGTCATCAAAAAGCACATCAACCCCGGCTTCTTTTAGCTTAGTGTAAACTTCCAATGCATTACCCGATAAACCAATTAAATGAGCATCAAACGGCGCAACACTTTTAGGCCAAACAATACCTTTATCGTCATGACTTACTTCAACTAAAGTACCTACCACTCTTGAAGGCCCGATACCATAACTGGCAAAGTATGGAATTTTTCTCTCACCCTGTTCATCTGTATAAAATACCCCCATCTTTTCCGAATACCGTGTGCCCAAAGGGAAAATATTTCCAACTTCTATGGAGTGCGCTTGCCAAATTTTTCCTTTGCCGCACTCGGGGCAATCTTGCCCAACTAAACCATCAAATATTTCTTTGTTTTGGGACCAATCACACTCGTTGCAGTAATAAATAGTATCTTCGCCGCTTTCTGCAAGCACTTGAAATTCATGAGTGTGTTTATCTGTAAAGACTCCACCCGATGCTTCTGTTAGCTTAATGTCTTCAAACCCGATTCTTTTAAAAGCTCTCATATAAGCATCTTTTACTCTCCAGTAGTAACGATACATATCTTCCTCGTCCACATGCACACTGTATAAATCCTTCATTAAAAATTCTCTCCCCCGCAAAACCCCTGATTTAGCACGCGGTTCATTCCTGAACTTTGTGGAAAAATGGTAAATTTTTATAGGGAGGTCTTTGTAAGATCTTAGGTGTTTTCTCACCTCGTCCATTACTATCTCTTCATGGGTAAAAGACAATGCAAATTCTCGCCCTCGTGTGTCTTTAAATTGATACATCACCTCGCGCGCTGTATCCCACCTGCCTGTTTCGTTCCAGATTTCTTTCGGATGAAGCAGCGGCATTAGCATTTCCTGCGCCCCAGTTGTGTTCATCTCTTCCCGAATAATTTGTGTAACTTTTTGCAGTACACGAAAGCCCAAAGGAAGGAATGTCCAAGATCCGCTCATCAACTGACCAACGAATCCGCCCCGGACTAAAAGTTGATGATTAATTGACTCAGCTTCTTTAGGAGCTTCTCTTTGCGTCTTGGGAAACAACTGCGAATACTTCATGCTTAAAATGTTACCTTACAGGGCTTCAAAAATCCAGACTTACGCAAGACGACAACATATTTTTATTTATAGGCGCCTTGTCTATGAAGAATACTACTAACTTCGACTTGCTGCCTTACTTTGTTAATAGAATAAATAATCCGATATGGCCACGCACGCAGTGATCTATCCTCTGCTAATTCCCCGGATAATTTTTTACCGGCGAAAGGGTTTGTTTCAAGTATTACTAGTTTTTTCTTGATTTTTGCCTGTTCAGTTTTAGAAAAACGCCCATATTGTTTTGCAGCCCTTTTGGAAAGAATAACCTGCATATCATTTCAAATCAGCAAGGCGTACAAATTCCCCTTTTTTAATCTGCTTCCTACCTTCTTGGATACTCTTTTTAGCCCCCGGTATTGCTAAAATTTCAGCCGTTTCCTCAAGTGATTCAAGCTCTTCTTCGCTTACAAGCACAGCTTTAGGTCGACCATTAATAGTAATAATAATCCTATCAAGATCTCTATTTACCTTATTAACTAACTCCGGCAAATTTGCCCTTGCATCTGAAATTGCGACTAAACTAGTCATACATAAATATGGTACAACCTCTTGTACAACTTGTCAATGGTCTGTCTTCCTTTTGTTATCCTAAATATGGTGAAGGATATTGTTAAATCTCGAGCTTATCGAGAGATTCTTCGCCCTGCTCAGAATGACAGCTTGGGGAAAGTTTATTTGATGTGCAAATTAGCAGGAAACGAAATCTCCACTTCCTCTTTGGAAAAGACCATTTTTGATCTTCTTTAAAGATGACCCTGGGGGTGAGTTTTTGATTGGCATTTTATTGCTTTTCTACTTAAACTCACCCACAGGGATATGAGATTCTTGAGGCTCACGCTCTTGAGCCAATTTTAACTCAGGTGCCTGTTCTGCCATTTGCAATATTTTACTGCTTGTTTGGAAGTTGGGGATAGTGGCACTTTTTCCATTTAACTGACTTACCACTGGCATCCTTTTTACCACACCAGCAGGGATCGTTGCGACCTAAAACGCTTTTGCCGTTACCGGTTTTCTTTCCGCCTAAAGCTTTGGCGGCACGGGTTACTGCAGTCTCGGTAAGATTACTTAAAGGTTGAGTGTCAATTAGTCCTTCTTCATCGGTTGTATCTTCGTTCGTTGTCGCGTGTGATACATCCAATGTTGGAACAGGAACTCCCGCAGGTACTATTCTAAATATCCGTTTTGTCATATTTGCCTCCAAATCGCTCATTAATTTATCAAAAAGCTGAAACGCTTCATTTTTAAATTCGACTAACGGATCTTTCTGCCCGTAGCTTCTTAAGCCCACCCCCTCTCTAAGGTCGTCCAAGTTGGTAAGATGTTCCACCCAAAGATTATCTATGGATGAGAGGTAAGCATATCTTTCCACTTGACCCATTAGCTCCCGTCCCAGTTGTTTTTCTCGAGTAGCGTACGATTGTTCAACCAAATGAAGTAGCAAACCTCGTATATCTTCTTTGTCTTTCCCCAATTTAACCTGTTGAAGTAGCTGCTCTTGAGAGGCACTATCAAAAGGAATAATTTCTACAACATTGGTTATCAGGCGTTGGTAGTCTGGTTCTTCTCCGGTATCAAAAGTTAAAGTTAATATTCCTTCAATTTGTTCCTCTAGTTTTTCTCTTATTCGTTCTTTTAAATCTTTGTTTTCTAAAACCTGTTTTCTCAACTTATAAATAATTTCTCTTTGTTGGTTGGCTACGTCGTCATATTCTACGACCCGTTTCCTGGCGTCAAAATGAAACGATTCAACTTTACCTTGAGCTTGCTCTATGGCGCGAGAAATTAACCTGTTCTCAATTGGTTGGTCCTCAGGAATTTGCAAAGTTGTCATGATAGAGGCAATTCTCTCGCCACCAAAAATCCTCATCAAGTCATCTTCTAAGGAAAGATAAAATCTGGTTGACCCGGGATCCCCAAGACGGCCGGCGCGTCCTCTTAGCTGGTTGTCAATTCTGCGCGACTCGTGGCGTTCCGTTCCGATAACATGAAGTCCTCCTGCCTCAACAACTTTTTTGTGTTTTTCCCCCCACAATTCATATTCTTTTGTATTTTTATACTTATCCGGGTCCATGCTAAGAGGTATATCGGGTTGCGCGCCACCTAAAATAATATCGACTCCCCGGCCCGCCATATTTGTTGCTACGGTTACTGCTCCGGGTTCTCCAGCTTCGGCAATAATGAACGCCTCTTTTTCGTGATTTTTTGCATTAAGAAGATTATGTTTTACCTTTTTCTTGGAAAGTAGCTTATCCAAAATTTCATTTTTCTCAATCGAGGTTGTCCCAATAAGGACCGGACGACCGGATTTGCTCATAGCTTCTACTTCCTGAGCAATGGCTTCATATTTTGCATCAACTGTTTTATAAATTACGTCCGGTAAATCTTTTCTGACAACCGGACGATAAGTGGGAATTGCTAGAACTTCCAAACTATAAATTTTGTGAAACTCTTCTGCTTCTGTAAGCGCCGTACCTGTCATTCCAGCCAGCTTTTTGTACATTCTGAAATAATTCTGAAAGGAAATTGTGGCCAAAGTTTTAGATTCTTGCTGAATCGTAACCCCTTCTTTTGCCTCTACCGCTTGATGCAGCCCGTCGCTCCATCGCCTTCCAAACATTAATCTGCCGGTAAATTCGTCAACAATAATTACCTGATTATCTTTAACAATATAGTCTCTGTCTTTTAAATAAAGTGTTCTTGCCCGAAGTGCATTTTCGACATGATGAATTACATCAAAATCTTTTTCATAGAGGTTATCAACGCCTAAAATTTTCTCAATCTTGGCAATGCCCGCCTCAGTCAGTATTGCAGTTTTTAATTTCTCGTCCACAACGTAATCATTTGTTTCATTCAAGACTTGTATGTATTGGGCAAATTTATAGTACTTATCCGTCGGCTCCATATCAGGAGCAGAGATAATAAGCGGCGTTCGGGCCTCATCAATCAAAACCGAATCGGCCTCGTCAACAATAGCAAAATAATGTCCCCGCTGAACCATCTCAGAAATGTCGGAAACCATATTGTCGCGAAGATAATCAAACCCAAATTCGTTGTTGGTGCCATATAAAACATCACAATCGTAAGCAGCTTTTCTTTCAACAGGTTTTAAATGGGAAAGCCGCTCGTCGCCATGTGTATCATCCAAATATTCTGGATCATAAACAAATGATTTACCCTCCTGAATAATTACACCAACCGACAAACCCAATAAACGAAAAGCCGGAGCATTCCAACCGGCACCAACCCGAGCCAGGTAATCGTTAACAGTAACCAATTGAGTTGACTTGCCCGTTAAACTGTGAAGATAAAGAGGCAGGACCGCGGATAAAGTTTTCCCTTCTCCTGTTTTTTGCTCAGCAATTCTACCCTCGGAAAGCGCAATACCAGCAACCAGCTGAACATCATAGGGGTGCTTAGCCAGAGATCGCCAAACGGCTTCCCGGCCAACTGCAAATGCTTCAGGTAAAATACCCTCAAGAGTTTCGCCTTTTGACACCCTTTCCCGAAATTCTTTGGTCTTTTTGGCAAAGTCTTGGTCTTTAAGTTTCTTTACCTCCGGTCCAAGCGAATTGATTTTCGCAACAAGCTCCCCAAACCTATCAATGTCTCTTTTATTGGCATCTAAAAAACCAAACAAATTTCCCAACATTATTATTTAAGTATATCGTAGATTGAAGCAGTTTTTGAAAAATTAGACTTTTTTAGCAGGCTACTTTCCAAAGCGCCGACGTATTTTACCACTTTTCAGACTGAATCTACATTCAGTCTCTTCCGCGATTAGCTACATATATTCCGCGTATCAAGCAGGGTAAAAGGCAATTTTTGACACACAAATCGGAGCGATATGTCGATCCATACATGCAAGTTGAGTTCATTAGCAAACTTAGCCTCGGTTTGACAACTTTTGTTCTTTTTTGACCTAGCATGAGACATTGTTCCCACAAATATCATAAAACGTCTTTAGGTAAAGCAAATGTAGATAATATTGGCTTCCGGTGTTACCGAAGCAGTTGCCGAATAGACTCTTCGCAGGCATTTACCAAATTCATCCGCATCTTTTTTTTCAATTGAGGAATACAGGTGGTTAAATGCCGCCGCGCCATCTTTACGTAAGAGCTTTTTGACTTTCTCCATAAAGCTTACAGTCGTAAACTCAGGAGGAATATCAACACCCTTGTACATATCAACTAAAACAAGGTCATATTTTTCTTTGCATGTGCTAACCCAAGAGCTTGCATCCGCTATAACAACTTTTACGTTGGGAAGTGTGTCAAGTTTTAAATACTTGCGGCCCATCTCAACCATTTTTTCATCAACATCCAACCCGGTTGTTTCAGATTCCGGCCAATATTGGCTAACAAGTTCTGCTACAGAACCTCCGCCCAAACCCAAAATCAAAACACTTTGAAGATCAGGTTTCAGCTTTTTAATTTTCTCCAAAGCGCTCTGCCAAACTTTTTTAACCAACCACCCGCTTTGCGAAATCCCGCCAACTAAAATTCTTGTCCCTTCGATACTTTTTAGAATTTGAATTCTACCATTAAAGGCAGAGTCAGTTTCCTCGACGACGTTTACCAATTTCCACATGTGCATACTTTACCATAAAATCAGTAGGCAGGTGTTAGAATAAGCCATGCCACAACCATTGGCCGAACGATTAAGGCCCCAGACGCTTGCAGATTACGTTGGCCAGGAACATCTCGTAGGCGAAAATTCCATACTTCCCAAACTTTTAGCCAACGCCAAAAAGACCGGGCAGTTTCCTTCTTTGATTTTTTGGGGTCCGCCGGGAACTGGCAAAACAACTTTAGCCAGAATTATTGCCAAGGAATTAGACACTCAGTTTTTTGAATTCTCCGCAGTCAACGCTTCCACCAAAGATATTGAGCAAGTCATACCCAAGGAACGCGGAATGAATTCCGCTAATGCACAGCTAACTCTAGAAACGAAGGACGAGAAAAAACCTCCCCTTGTATTCCTTGACGAAATTCACCGCTTCAACAAGGCCCAGCAGGATAAACTACTTCCACATGTTGAACGAGGGAACCTAACCTTTATTGGCGCCACAACCGAAAATCCCTCTTTCGAGGTTATTGGTCCACTTCTGTCTCGAACACGCGTTCTGGTCTTAAACCAGCACACAGAGCAAGATCTGGAAAATATTTTAAACCGTGCAAAAAAACACCTGGGGGTCACGTTAGACAAGGACGCTCACAATTTTCTTATCGAATCCTCCAACGGCGATGCTCGGGTCCTTCTGAATGTTTTAGAGATTGCTTCGTCGCTGGGAGCTCCTCGCAATGACGTCACTGCGACACAGAGTGAAACGAATGGGAAGCAGTCTCTTTCTCTAAGTACGGTGGAGCAAGCTTTACAGAAAAGACAACTTTCCTTTGATCTAAAAGGTGAGGAATACTACAATGTTATCTCTGCGCTTCACAAAAGCATCCGCGGTTCAGACCCCAACGCCGCACTTTATTGGCTTGCAAGAATGCTGGAAGCAGGCCAGGATCCATTATATATTGCTCGTCGGCTAATCCGCGCGGCTTCCGAAGATATTGGACTTGCAGACCCGCAAGCATTGGTTTTGGCCAATTCGACTTTTGAAGCTTGCAATAAAATCGGCATGCCTGAATGTAATGTAATTTTGGCAGAACTTGTTGGCTATCTTGCCCGCGCGCAGAAGTCCAACGCACTTTATTTAGCGTATGGTGAAGCAGCCAAAGATGTCCATGCCTACGGAAACTTACCTGTCCCAATGCATATCCGGAACCTGCCTCGCCTGCCGGGAGGCAAGGCGGGCGCCCCGACAAAATTAATGAAAGAGTTAGGCTATGGCAAAGGTTACAACTACTCCCACAGCCCAACTGGCGAGAAGAAAGAGGGAATTGACTATTTACCTGAAAAACTTAAAAATAAAAAGTACTTGAAAAGTCCTAACTTTGGTGATAAAATGCGTTCATGATTACACCACAAGCCCAAATCAAATTAAACTTGCCGCTTCCTCTCAAAGAGAGGGCGGAGAGCCAAGCCTCCAAGTTTGGCGTGCCTTTGGCTACATATTTAAAGCACCTAATTATGCAAGATACCGAAGATATGGATTATCCCGTATTCGAACCCTCTGAGAGAACTATAAAAGCTTATAAACAAGCCTTGAAGAATAAGAATAAAGCAATATTTGTTGAGAATATAGACGAGTACTTCAAAAATCTTTAATGCGCATCAAGATTGATCCTGACCTGGATAAGACTTTGAAAAAACTGAAAAAGCAAAATCCTCAATTAAGTTTTCGTATTCAAAAGCAGCTTAAGAACTTCGCCACGGATCCACACCACTCGTCATTGCGAACTCACAAACTGAGCGGCAAGCAGCAAAACGTGTGGAGTATTTCAATTACAAAGAGTATTCGAATGACTTACTTTGTAGAAGGCGACACTGCATACTTCTTTAAAGTTGGAACGCACGACGAAGTCTACAAGAAATAGCTTCAGATTGTTTAGTTTTCCATAAAATAAAGCGTCAGCATAATCATTTTTCTGATAGGAGTAGTCCATGTAATCTGCAGCATATATAAGTTTTGTCTGCGGAAACTTGTCTTTTATGTCTTTTGCGGCAGTGTTTGCGGTAAGGCCAAAGCAATGATTATTTTCTACAAGCAGAAAGGTTGGACTTTCTGGTAACTGCAAGCCTTCGGGAAGCCCAAGAAGCTGCCTTAGTTCAATTTTGCCATCATCATAAAAGTATTTGTATTGAACGGGCACAACTCTCAAAAGGTTCAATTTGTAAGCAAGGTAAGTTCCGGGGAAAGCTCCACCACGAAGAATTGGAACCACAGCATCAACTCTTAAGCTGTTCTTTTCCAGATAATCTTCTATCTTTTGCAATAGAAGCTTGAGAGCTTCTTCATACTCTTCCCAGCTTAGCCTTCGAAACCCATCCTGTTTATACCTTGCTGTTATTTCGTCGAAGCTCATTTGGAAATTGTATCTTTCCCCATGTAGGGCCGGAGGACTTCGGGTATAAGAATGCTGCCGTCTCCCTGTTGGTAGTTTTCGATAATCGCAAGTGGACAACGGGAAGATGCAAATAGAGTTCCATTCAGTGTATGAACATATTCTGTCGTATCACCCCTCCTGTACCGAATATTTAGATTTCTCGCTTGATAGTCTGTTGTGTTTGAAGTTGAAGTAACTTCGCCATAGTCGGCCCGGCCGGGCATCCAAGCTTCAAGATCAATTTTTCTTGCCGCCTGCGCCCCCAAATCTCCGGTACACATTTCCAAAACGCGGTAAGGAATTTCTAATGATTGCCAAAACTCTTCTTCAGTTTTTAGAAATTCTTCATGAACTTTTTTGGATTCTTCAGGTTTTGTGTAAGCAAACATTTCCACTTTGGTGAATTGATGCACCCGGTAAAGTCCTTTTGAATATTTCCCGTAAGCACCGTCTTCGCGTCGGAAACAATGAGAGTATCCGGCATATTTTTTGGGCAAATCTTTTTCGTTTAAAATTTCGTCTGCATGATATCCTGCTAGTGTAACTTCTGCCGTTGCAATAAGCCCCAAATCTGTTCCTTCCAAAACATAAGTTTGCGCCTCGTCGCCTTTGGGTAAATATCCCGTCCCCAAATAAAATCTTTCTCTGGCAACATCCGGCGTCAACATTGGAGTAAATCCGCGCTCTGCCAAAAATTTCATGCCATAAGACACCAGTGCAATTTCTAAAAGTGCCCCGTCATTCTTTAAATAATAAAACCCAGAACCAGCAATCTTTGCGCCACTGTCAAAGTCTAAAATATCTAATTCTTTTCCAAGTTCTAGATGGTCTTTTGTCGGAAAGACAAATTTCCTGGGCTCGCCATATGTCCTCAAAACCACATTATCTTTTTCACTTTCACCAACTGGAACCGTTTCAAGTGGCAGGTTGGGGATGCTTTGCAAAAGTCCGTTAACTTCTGCTTCCAACTTTTCCAAATCCGGCTCAAGTTTTGCCAATTCACTTTTTAATTCTTTGCCGCGCTCGGCGTTCTCAGGAGTATATTCTTTACTAATTACATTTCGTTCGTGCCGAAGATCCTCCACTTTCTGAAGTAGTGCGACACGCTCCTGGTCGGTTTTGGCAACACAATCGACAATCGAAGTGTCATATTTCTTTTTGGCCACTCCGGCTTTGACCAAATCTTTATTTTCCCGAATTAAATTAATATCGATCATTTTGTATTAGCGCAATTCATTGCGCGCATGGCGCGGATTAAAATCCGCTATTACGAGCAAAGCGAGTAACAAGGTTCTCGCCGCAGGCGAGGTTCTTATTACAGCCCTAAGTCATCATTTATTGATTGCATAGCTCCGAGTGCAATTTCTATAAACTCATTTTTAGGAATCCCCAAGCGAGTCTCGCATTTTTCGATCTGTCGTCTGTCAACCCCTGCTGCAAATTCTTTTTTATTCCACTTCTTAAGAACCCTTTCACTGGTAACCGAGGCTAACTTCTTCTCTGGCTGAACCAATGTCACTGCTATTATAAAGCCAGTTAGCTCATCGCAACAATACAAGGCCCATTCCATTTTTGTCTCAGGCGGATTTTCTCCCGTATGGACATAATTATGAGTTTTTATGGCATTGAAAATCTCCTGGTCCGTTTCGCCCAAATCAAGAAGCCACTGATAAGTTAGCGTTGTGTGCTTGAGAGGTTCCCCTTTTGTTTTTTCCCAATCGGAGTCATGCAAAAGTCCAACCACTTCCCACCTGTCCGCCACGGCTGAAGTCGCTCCGACAGTATCGTTGGCGGATTTGTCTGGATTTAAGCGATACGCCAGTGCGCGCATTACCGCACCAACAGCATAGCAGTGCTTTCTCAGATTCGGCGATTCCATGTTATCATGGAGAAGTTTTAAAGCTTGTTCTTTTGTCATAAATGTATGTCATTGCGAGACCACGCAGTGGCGAAGCAATCTATATCAAGTAAAGATTGCCACGCTCGTTTCACTAGCCCGCAATGACGTGTGAAGTTTGTTTTTGTTCATTCTTCTTTGTTTTCTGCAGCATTCACCCTTCGCATTGTGGGGAAAAGAATTAGCTCTTTTATGGACCAGGTATTTGTGAAAAACATTGACAACCGATCAATTCCGATACCTATGCCGCCAAGAGGCGGCATCCCGTATTCCATTGCTTCTAAGAAATCTTCGTCAACATGTTGTGCTTCTTCTCGATCTTTTCTCGCAGCGTTTGTGTCTGCCTCGAGACGAGCTCTTTGCTCGAGAGGGTTTGTTAACTCGGACCAACCATCACAAATCTCTTTTCCGCCGATATACCCTTCAAAACGTTCTACCCATCCAGGCTTGCTTCTGTGGGCTTTTGAGAGCGGGCTCACCTCAGCAGGATAATCAATAACCCATGTGGGCTCTACTAAACTATTCGTCACTTTATGTTCAAAAATAGTAAATATTATTTGTCCTTTTGATTCCCCTCCTGCCAAACCAATGTTGTTATCTTGGCAATATTTAACCAGCTCTTCCTCGTCCATTTTTTCTACGTCCAAATTAATTACTTCCTTTATAATTTCCGTCATAGTTATCTTGCGCCATTGTTTGCCAATATCAATTTTATGCTCGCCCACTTCTAAATTTGTATGTCCAAAAAGTTCGTTAGCCAAATGCTTAAACAAACCCTCTGTGACTTCCATTATCTTGTTATAGTCCGCATAAGCTTGATAGTACTCAATCATCGTAAACTCGGGATTGTGGGTTAAATCCAATCCTTCATTGCGGAAGTCCTTGCAGATCTCATATACCTTTTCATATCCCCCAACCACCAAACGCTTTAGGTAAAGTTCATCAGCAATGCGCAGATAAAAATCTTGGCCTAGAGCATTTATATGTGTTTTAAACGGTTTGGCATTCGCACCCCCATAAAGCGGCTGAAGAGTTGGCGTTTCTACTTCTTCGTATCCCAAGTTATCTAAATATTTTCTCACACCCCGGAAAAGCTTGGTTCTGATCCTAAAGCGCTCTCGGACTTCTGGGTTAAGAAGTAAATCTATGTACCTTTTACGATAACGCTCTTCGGTATCTTTCAACCCATACCAAGTAGATGGCAAAGGCCTTAAACTTTTCGTAAGCAGTTTAAAATCGGACACATCTATCGTTACCTCTCCAGCTTTGGTTTTGGTAACAATCCCAATTGCTCCCAAAAAGTCTCCAACGTCCAAAAGAGGTGTTATTTCAAATTTCCTCCCCAGCTTGTCTTTTTGAAACCAAATTTGTATTTGTCCAGTTTGATCTTTGATGTCAGCAAAAACCGAAGCCCCATGCTCACGCCATGCAACAATTCGGCCAGTTATACCTACTTTCTTATCAAGCATCTCGCGAACCTCGCCAATCGTATTCGTCCGTAGTTCAAAAGATGCTGGGAATGGATCAATTCCCATCCCCTGTAACTTTTTAAGCTTCTCCAGCCGGGCATCACGATAAATACTAAGACGTGCCATTTGAGGTAAGTATATCTAAAAAACGGGGAGGATGCTACGAAGTAGATTGTCACGTCACTGCGCTCCTTGCAATGACACACTGTTTACTCTATCCCAACGATTGTATATTCAACTTTTCCTACGGGCGCTTGAACTTCGACAGTTTCACCAACTTTTCTGCCAATTAAAGCCTTCCCTAGGGGGGACTCGTGGGAGATTTTCTTCTCTTTGGGGTCTGCTTCCCATTCCCCGACAATATCAAAGACATGTTCCGTGCCACAAATTGAGACCTTAACCTTTGCCCCAACTCCTACTTCTTTGGTCGAGTGACCTCCCTTAACGACTAGCGCCTGGCTTAAAACCGACTCAAGCTCTACAATTCGCCCATCAATAAACTCCAGCTGTTCTTTGGCCTGATGATAATCACTGTTTTCAGACAAATCGCCCATAGAGCGAGCTTGCGACAAGCGATCAACAGCAGCAGGGCGTTTGTTATTGACAAGGTTATCGTATTCTTTTTGCAATTTTTGGAAACCAGCTTCAGTTAGTTGCATTATTGGTGTTTTCATTATTTTGACTCCCAGAAACATTCAAAGACTCTTACGAGTCTTCGCTTTTATGACTAAATATTAGCCTTTAGGCAGAATTTGTCAAGCCCTTGCTGATATTTTATCTTAAAGTTCGCCTAGTAGTCAAATTCCGAGCCCGGGTGGTCTAAAATCCGGGGCTCCTGGGGAATACTATCTATTTTTTCAATATCGCCGTTCCCCATCGTCCAGGAAACCGACTTGAAATTGTCCTCAATTCTGCCCGGATTTGAGCTTTTGGGAATGGCCACAATTCCCCGCGAAGTAATCCAATTTAAAACAACCTGGGCAGGAGAAACTCCATACTTTTTGGCTAATTCTAGAATTGTAGGATGACTTAAGTCCTCGCCTCTTCCAAGAGGAGAATAGGCAGTCATGGCAATATTTTTCGACCTGCAAAACTCCTGAAGTTCAAGTTGGTTAAAAGTCGGGTGAAGTTCAACTTGATTTAAAGTTACTTCACAGCCTGTACTTAGAGCATCCTCAAGATGATGCTCAGTAAAATTTGAAACCCCAACTGCTTTAACCTTTCCTTCCTGCTTGAGTTGGTTCATTGCTCCAAGGGTGTCAAGAATTGGAATTTGCTTATTTGGCCAATGAACCAAAAAGAGATCAATATAAGGCATGTCCAGCTCGTTAAGGTATCGGTTAAAGTTTTCTAAAACATCTGGCGCGCAAAGCAAATCCCGAGGAATCTTGGTAGTAATAAATAATTCTTCCCGCGCCAAACCACTCTCTTTTATAGCCTTAGCAACATCTTTATGGTTGTCGTATACATCTGCCGTGTCAATATGACGATAACCTACTTCCAAAGCCGTTGAGACCGCGCGTACACATTCATCCCCCCTCATCTGCCACGTCCCAAATCCCAAAACCGGAATCTGCGCCTCTTGGTTAAGCCTGATAGTTTTCATCTTCCTAATATTATCATGCCGGGCAACGTTGGAAGTCTCCAGCCTGAATGGGGTATAATATCCATACCACAGGGCGCTATCGTCTAGAGGCCAAGGACACCAGATTCTCATTCTGGGAACCCGGGTTCGACTCCCGGTAGCGTCACCAAATGGTTGTAAAACAGACTGTGAATTAGGTTGATATAACGTGCTAAACGGAACTTTCCATTTTAGGCCTCATTCTTCATGGAGTCGTCTGTCTGCGACTTCAACATACTTTTCATTTTTTTCAATCCCGATCCAATTTCTATCTAGTCTTTTTGCAACTACAGCAGTTGTTCCGCTTCCCAGGAATGGATCTAAAACTAAGTCTTCTTTATTTGACGATGCAATAATTATTCGTTTTAACATTTCTTCTGGTTTTTGGGTTGGGTGTAATGCCTTACCATCTTTTCCACGCAATCTTTCTTTCCCTTGAACTAAAGGCATTGTCCAAACATCACGCATTTGCTTGAGCGAACCATCCTTTTGTGTCTCAGGGTTTATTTGTTTTAATTCCTTATAGTTAAAAATCCATTTTTTACCTTTAACCGCCCAAACGACAAATTCTGTTGAGTGAGTAAAAACTCTTTTTGTCATGTTAGGCATTGCGTTTGTTTTTTGCCAAACAATTACATTATTGATTTTGAAATCAAACTGTCTGAGAACAATCATTACTTCACCAAGGTTATGATAAGTACAGGAAATATAAATTGAGCCATTGTCCTTTAAAACGTTATGACAAGCACCAATCCATTTTCTTGTAAATTGCATATATTCTGGAGCAGTCATCTTGTCCCATTCCTCATTAATCATGTACCAATCACCTCCAGTTTTATTTCCTTCCCATTTAAGACCATTGCCCGAAAGATTGTAGGGCGGATCGGCAAAAATTAAATCAACTGACCCTTTGTCAATTTTTTCGTTCAGAATCTTTACGCAGTCGTCTCCTCAAGTTGTAAAAGTTCACAACACAAATCGTCAATTCGACTTTCGTCTTCAATGCTTCCAGTTGAACAATTTACCGCCTGTTCAATCTTTGCCTGCAACTCAAAAATTTGTTGTTTGGTCATTTTATCTTCCTGCATAATTTTTACCCTTTCCAGTTAATGAATAATATCCTTTTTGCTCTAATGAGCGCACAAATAAATCCATATTGTCTGAGTGATTACTCTTTGCTTCGTGTTTATTTAATTCGCCCCTTATGGAATTGCGGAATGTGTCCATTTTGTAAGCCAAATTTTTTTCTTGCACCAACTTCTCGACTTCTTCGTAGATTGTTTGAAGCGGTACAAACTCCGTACCTTTCGCTTGTTCCTTCTTGATGACCTCAATGATGAGGCTTTTTATTGACGGTACCGTGCCCGGCAAAAATTCCGCTCGCCTGTTTATTTGACGCACAACATTTTGAACGCCTTCATCCTTTATGGCTCTTTCTTCATTTTGTAAAAATGCTTTGTAAACATCCGAATATCCCGCTAAATATTCTTCGTCTGGCGAAAATACGGAGTCGGTAAATTTGACAGAATTGTAAATCGCTTCGAGTTGTGAAAAATAAAGCGGCTTCGTTTCTTTAATTACAACATTGACTTCAAAATTGGTCAGCAAACCGCCGCGTGTGAGATTTGTACTGCCCACAATTCCTGTAGTTTCTCTGCCCTTCTCAAAAAGATAAATTTTGGGATGAAAAACCACATCGGTTTTGTTTTCGTCTTTATCGCCGTAGCAATAAAATTTCAAACCAGAAACCTGTTTTTGCAGTTGGATAAAATAATGTATTGATTGAGGGTCGGTGGTTTTGAAATCAAGCCCCGCGATAATTTCAATGTTGCCATTATTTTTCAAAAAACTGTCCAAAGATTTTTCAATAACTTTTACCCCAGAGTATTTCAAAAAGGCAACAGCTATTTTTGCCGAGTTCGCATTTTGCAACTCTTGGTTGATTATATTGCCAATCGGATAGTTGAGATTTGATAGGATTTGAATTGCCATAATTATTTGTCGTCTTTATCGAGTAATGATTTCTTTTCTTTCGCCATTAAACTTTTTGCGTTTTTAGAGATTACCACGCTTTCGCCCGTTTGCTTTTCTACTTCAATTCTCGCTTTCTTTGCTGCAGTGCCGCCCATTCTGGCAACTTGTTTATTGCTTTCCAATCCCTTTGGGGTTTTCTTCTTGGATATTTCCGTAGTTGAAGCTTCAGCAAGCATATTCAACACCAATTCAAGGTTTGCCATATTGTCTCTTAAATTTTCTTTTTTCAGCCCTTTGAATTTTTTGTAATCCCTTACGGTTCTATCAGCCCATGCTCTTGTAATTTCATCCGTCAATATCGCATATTCCAGTCCTTCTTTCATGCCGCGTTCTTGCCATTCGTCGGTTAATTCTTTGCGTACCTCGATACTTTTCAGTCGTTGATTTATCCATTCTCTTGAATAACCTTTTCGCAGGTATGTTTTCATTGCTCTGTCAAAAGCCAGTTCTGGGTCTTCTGTCTCCTCTATTCGCTCATATCCAACTTTTGCCAGCCATAACTTAAAGGGTTCTGCCTTGGGCGAAGGAATAGATTGAATCAATCTTAAAATAGTTTCGGTATCGGCTACATCCGTAAGGTATTTTTTCCCATCGGGGGACTCTAATTTCAGTTGTCCCACTTTCTGGGACAACTCGCTTCCTTCCTGTTTTAGCTTCGTTTTTAAGGCATTCCAGTATTTTCTTGGTCTCGGACTATCAGTCAATATGGCAACTACATCAATAATTGAAAAATACCAAACATCCTTTTTTTCGTCCCAAATACGGCGAACTTGTTTTTGATTAAATAAAATTATTGAATTTGATTTTTTCATATTTTCCCTTGATTAAGATTAAATCGCTCACCTACAACACCAGTTCCAGCAAAAATATCGCAAAAGACACTAAAACCGTTACACTTTTCATTCACGATATCTTCGATAAAGCCGAGCAATTTATATTTATTGCCTAAAAACCTTCTATTTTGTAATTGAACGCGACCTGGCTTGGTTCTGTCATTTGACGAAAAATATATTTTATGTACCTTCTTAATCATTGGAACATAAGTTGGTTGGTCGATTTCAAGAAGGTCAAAAAGAGAACTTTGTATACCATCAGAGACATAACTTGTTATTTTACTTTCTGATGTTTGTACATCTATAAAAGTGCTGTGCGTGTCGTTCTCACTGACGATAATAAAGTCAACGACATTTATACCCATTATTTTCCCTGCTTCGAGAATTTTATATACAACCTCCATATCTTGTTTGCTTGGGGTAACTTCACCAGAAGGATGATTGTGTAATAAAACGACTCCTGCTGCTCGCAGTTCAACAGCAGGTCCAAAAATTTCTCTCGGATGAATTATGCTTTTATCTAATATGCCAATCGAGATTACCTACATTCCAGATTGAATCGCAACCCTTTGGTTATTTAACTTAGCTAAGAATACCTCAAAAGGAGTGAAATAT
>Ga0155072_105_pt1 | contig 27570 bp, 27 predicted proteins | sample RifCSPhighO2_01_FD_106040 | JGI IMG/M metagenome (GOLD analysis project Ga0155072, IMG submission 106040) | Candidatus Blackburnbacteria bacterium RIFCSPHIGHO2_01_FULL_43_15b | reverse complement strand
AAACCACCGAAGAAAACAGCCAGGAAACATCTCTCCTAAAATGGAAAAGCCACAATATTGCTAAAGCCAAAATAGTATAAAAAACTACCTGCGGGTAGCCGGATAGAATTTGGAGTGCAACCACAAGCGAGAAAAATACACCAACCAGCAAGCGCGGCTTCCCAAACCACAGATCCGTTAAAAGCAAAAGAAGTGGTATGAAAGCGGCAGAAAGGGCATGCCCATTCCATTGTGACCAAATTAGATTAAAACCAGCAAATGCATAAACGGCTCCTCCTAGAAGTGAAGGTAATTTTGTGACTTTCCAATGCCGCAAAAGAAGGTAGGTAAACAAGCCCGCAGTCAAGTGTTGTAACATAATTTGCACACTCCAAGCCGTTAAACGATCAAATATCCAGTACACAAAGTTAGTAGGTGAAAAAGGTGCCGATTGAAAGTTTGCAAGAAGAGGTGTCCCAGCCAAAATATAGGGATTCCATAACGGCCATTGTCCACTTTTGAGCATATCAACTGCCAGCATTTGCATCGGATAAATAAACGAAACAACATCAGTCGTCATCGGGTTTTTGACTGGAACACCCGTAGGATAACCCCACTTATAATCAAGCCAGGGAAAATAAACACCAACTACAAAGTCTCCAGGTAGCGGTACTTTACCCTGAAAAATTGGATAGAAGAATATGCAAACTAAAAGAACGAGGACACTAATAGGCCAACTAGCCTTCAAAAACTTTAAGAATACTTCTTTCAAACTCGGCAATTGAGAACTTTTTACTTGTTTTTTTTGCTTCTTTGGCAAGTTTGATCCTCCTCCTTTCGTCTTTAATCAATTGAAGTGTCTTGCCTGTTAGTTCATCAAATGAATTCCATAAAAAGCCATTGTCGTTGTCTTTGAGAATCTCTTTATGCCCGCCTTGATCTACCACAACCGGCACACATTCCGCGCTCATTGCTTCGACTACGCTCATCCCAAAATGTTCTACCTGTTGAGGATCACGTTGGCTATCCACTCCAAAGCCGGAAGCTGACCAAAAGATTTTGGCTTTACCATAAGCTTTCTGAACTTTATCCAAGGGTAAGTTTTCTAAAATATCAATAGGATGCCCCTGAGACATATTCTTTAAAGTTTTAACATATTCCCGACCCCCTATTTCGCTTCCGCCAATTAACATTAACCGCCAACCTTTCAAACCCTGTTCAAGCATTTTGCAAAAGGCTTCCACCAACACATCCTGCCTTTTAAGCTGTTGCAATTGGGAATACCGGCCTACATAGAGAATAATATTTTCCTTTTTGCAGGAAAGAAAAAAATCTGTGTTAACTGGCGGATAAACCACCCTTGAAGCAACATTAAATTCTTTATCAATCACACTTTTTGTAAAGTTAGAGTTACAGACAACTTCATCAATCTTTACTTTCTTCAGTCTGTTAAATAAAGTTCTGCCACCGATATTCTTAAAGGGAGTTTGGAAGTGAACCACATTTTTCCTACCCATAAGCAAGGGCAAACTGCCGTCTGACAGCCAAAACACCAGATCGTAACCTAAGCCATGATTTAAAGCATCGATAAATGTAATGCCCGAAAAATCTATACCCAAACGAGTCTGCAACCAGCTGGCAATTTTTTTATCTTTCCACCAAACATCTACTTTATAACCATGACGCGACAGAACTGCTGCCGCAGTAAGCATATACCGCTCTCCACCCCCAGCAGTATCTAAGTAAGGGTCATAAATTAATGCTCTCATTTATTATTTATTTGCATTTCCCACAATTTGACATATGTTACAAACCGGCTCCACATTTGATAAACGCCATACAAAATCCCTTCCGGCCCGTCTAAAATACCACCCTTAACAATCAAACGATACCACAACTCTTGCGACATGATTCTTGCAAATCTCCACCAAGCCATTGACGGATGATTGGCTTTAAAAAGAAGTTCTGCTTCAAAAACTGAATACCTGTTTGTTTTTTCTACCATATCCGAAAGAGAATCTTCTTTATGGTGAATTAGAGCGTTTTTCAGAGTGCCCACTTCCCCATTAATCACAGGTTGCTCATGAAGTTTGCCTTCCCAACGGGCAAGTGACTCTTTTTTCATCAGTCGCAAAACATAATCCGGCCAAAACCCGCCATGCCTTAGCCATTTTCCAAAAACATAGTTTTTGCGAGGAACTTTATACGCACATAAATTGAGTGGGTGGCGGGAGCGGAGGGAGTCCCGCAGAGCGCCGGCAGAAACGTCCTTCGAGGACGTCGGGCGGGACGAGCTCCCGACAGGACCCACGATACTCGAGATTTCTTTTGCTAGATCGGCTGTTACCTCCTCATCATAATCTATATAAAACAACCACTCGCCCTGAGCATGTTTTGCCGCTTCGTTGCGCCAAGCAGAGAAATTATTTCCCTTGCTTTTAGAAACTTTCGCCCCATATCTCACGGCAATATTAATAGTGTTATCCGCTGAACCAGTATCCAACACTAAAATTTCATCACCCAATTCTTTAACTGACTTCAAGCACTGATCAATTTTGCTGGCCGCATTTTTTGTGATAATAATCACAGACAGATTCACTGGTTGAAACTCCCCTTCCCAAATTTCCATATATAAAAATCCTGTACTCCTTTTTTCTGCCACTCTCTGCCTCTTACAAGAAGCCTTGCACTTTCGCGAAGCAGGGCAATTTTGGATCTTGTTGGCGCGTACCTTAACCCAAAAAGTAAACGGTTTCTTGTAATGTAATAATCGTTCAATGCACTTCCTATTCCAGAGCTTTGGGAAACTTTATGCCAAAGCGACGCGCTTGGAACAAAAACAACTTCCCACTCGACTTTCTTGGCCCTTATGGAAAAATCAGCGTCTTCTAAATAGAGAAAGTATTTTTCGTCAAAGTATCCAACTTCTTCAAAAACTTCGCGTCTGATAAACATACAAGCGCCCGTTGCAAAATCAATTTGGGCAACATTTTGGTACTGGCCAATATCCACATCATCAACTCCATAGTTTGAGCCTATCACATTTTCCCAATCCATAATTCCACCAACATACCAGATGACTTTCCCCAATTCGTTTTCTTTATACCAATCTTTGTGGAACTCAAAACCTTTGGCAAAATAAATTTTTGGAGATAAAATACCAGCCTTTTTATTACTTTCCGCCGCTTCAATTAAATGAACTAGTAAATCTTCGTTAACAATTGTGTCGTTGTTTAAAATTAAAACAAAATCTGCTCCACTTTGAACTGCATATTTTGCCCCAACATTATTTCCTCCGGCAAATCCCAAGTTTTCCTTGTTCGGCAAAAGTACTCCGTTTAATTTTTTGTGTTTCTCTAAATATTCGCCAATTATTTCCAACGACTTATCGGTCGAACCATTGTCCACCACTACAGCCTGCAACTCGTAACTTGCAACTCGTAACCTGTTGAGTGACTTTAAACAATCAATCGTGTCATTCGGGCGGTTCCAATTGAGGATTACAACAGAAACTTGGTACATTGTGTGTATGTCATCGCGAGCCGGAGACGCGGCGATCTCTCAAAGTAAGCTTTCTTAAAAATTTCTGCGGCAAACTATACCTTCGCACGCGTGATTGCTGCATCCAGTAATCCAGCTCATACTCCGCTTTTGCAAAAGTTTGATCAAGTTCAGTTTTTCCTAAACCCACGTTTTTAAAGCCTTGCGCCTCCCAAACCCTGACAACAACAATCATTTCCGAAAAAGCCTGTAAAAGCGCCAAGACCAACCCGTGTACTCCGTCTTTATATCCTTCGCCGGCGAAAAATCGGCTCAAAAATTCCCCCATGGGTTTTTGTATTAAATCAATCCAGGAAAATTTGTACCCTTTTTTTGCTAAATCTTTTGCCTGAACTTCTGTATAGCGAAGCATACGTGTTAAATAATCGGAAACACTATTGTAGTTGTAGTGGATTATTGCCAATTCCTCCTCGGGCGGGACATCTGCTCCCTCTCCTTCTGTGTGCGGGACTGAATGAATTGTGTCCAACCAGACGACTGCACCCTTTTTGAAAAACCTTACATTATAGTCCGGCCACCAGCGGGAATGCTGAAGCCATTTGTCAAAAACGATATTTTTCCGTGGCAACCTATAAAAGTCAGCAAGGTCTCGCCTTAGAGGTATCTCCCTAAGTTCTCGGGAAAGAGCTAAGGGAACCTCTTCGTCGGCGTCTAAAACTAGAATCCAATCACCGGTAGCCTTACTAATAGCAAAATTACGCGCAGGCTCAACATATCCTGTGGGTTTGTGAAGAAAAACTTTTGCCCCAAACTTTTTGGCAATCTCACATGTTTTATCGGTTGATTCCATGTCGACAACAATAATTTCATCGGCAAGTTTTTTAACAGAGTTTAGAGCTCGAGGTAAATTTTTTTCTTCGTTTAGGGTGTTAATAACAACCGATATCCTGGCCACGTTTAAATTGTACACGAACCATGACGGTTGTGTCATCCTGAGCGGGGCCAGAATGACTTTAGTCCACCTTGTACACATCTATAGCCTTATTTTCAAATAACCGGGAAATTCCAAGTTGTGCCTCGCCTAAGACGGCACGTTGACCTTTGACCCAATAAATATATTTGATATTGTTATCTCTCAAAAATTTATAGGCTTGTTTTTGATCTGAGGTATTAAGCCACTCTTCCACCGCTTTCCGGCGTGCTTTCCAGTTGTAATCAGTAATGTTTAAGTTCACTTCGTCTTCCAAAAATACAGGTTTGCCAGCATACGCGGAAACATAAGCCGTGGATTCGTAAAGATACAAGGGACGCGGCGGGTTGCGAACTGCCTGGTTCGCGGCGTATTGGTCAAAAGGATAAGTCAAAACTACTCCCTGCGGTTCCTTTGCTAAATATGACAACGCTTCAACTTCTTCATTTGAAAGTTTAGCCGGCGGCCGGCTGGGAAGGTAATTTCTTAAGGTCGCATAAACTGTTGGAAAAGTAAGGAGTAGTACTATTAACAAAACAGAAACTCTCACCCGGTTGTTTTTCGCACTCGTCCATTTTGCAAGGGGACCACCTGCAAAGATTGACATAATGAAAATTGAATAGTAAAAAAATTGAATAGTATTCCACGGCGTACCTTTTTGTAAAAACAACATAGGCAGTATGGTCCCAATAATTGCTATAACCCACAGGAATAAACCCATTGGTTCCTGCTTTTTCAAAATCTTCCACGTTTGAAAGTGCCCTATTGCCCGAATACCTAAGTTGCCAAACCAAAAAATCAAAAATGCAACTGTGTATGCGGGAATTAATTTCCACCAAACTCCGCCGGTTTTATAGTTCATAACCGCTTCAAAAAATCGGGGCCAGTTAACACGGTCGGAAACCGCCATCATTGTTTCCAAAAACCAAAAAGGCTGGAACACTATTAGCGATGTGGAACCTTGGTTAAGGGGAACAAATAGTATCAGCGAAAGAACAAAGGAACTAAAAAACAATTTTACAATGTCTGTTTTCTTTTCTTTAATTAGTTGAAGTGCACCTGCTGTAAATAGTGCCACCAACGACAATACTCCAGCATAAACTTTTACTTGAGTAAGCAGCCCAAAAAGTAAGGTGACAATTAACAAGTTGCCAAGTGTCGGTTTTTTAACATACCACTTTAGCAAACACACACTACAGAGTAAAACCACTAAGGATAATGCAAATGGAGGATTGATTAAAGTTGAAACTGCCTGTTGCGCCCAAAACATTGACTCATTACCAACCGTGTCATATCTGACTAAAGAAACGATCGGCCCCCAGCTTCCCCCAAAGTAAACTAAAAAAGTCGACCACCAGGCGGCTACTTTAGAGTTAGTCCACTCATTGACAAATTTATATGTTAGCCACCCGATAAAAAACGCCAAAATCGGCGGCAGGATTTGAAAGTAAAGGAGCGAGACCGGAATAAACGTAGCTTTATGTATTGCCGCCAATAAAAGATCAAAACCAATGTGATAATTTTTAAGCTGTTCGCCGGCAAAAATGGGCATTCCCAAAGATCCGCGGGCAAGAGAGTCAGCAATAGCAAGATGCCATATTCCGTCATGCCCGTTAGGCCCCCAAAAACCCAAACCGAAAGCATACTGCCACCCACTTTTGACCATAGTTATACTCCAAGTCAAAGTTCCGATTATTAATAGTAGAAGTAAGGGTTTGTTTTTCATTTCTTCACTCTCCAAATTTCGGCATTTGCATCGTCATAAATATTCTCAACATTTAGATCGCCCGGCGAAAAAGGCAATTGCTCTGAATAATAGGGGTACTTAACTAAATATACATATTTTACGTTTTGTTTTGAAAATTCCTGCTTTGCAACTTTTACATCTTTCGCCTCAAAAACAGAAGAGTTATAAACAACAGGATGCTTGCCCCACTTTTCCACATAAGATCGATTATTCGAAAAAACAACCGGCTTTAAGGAAGATAAATATACGCACTGCAAACATTCATGGTCATATACAAGCACTTTTCCAGGGGGCAGTAAGGCAAGCTTGTGCAATGCATAAATTTCGTTTTGACTTATCCAATAATCCTGAGAATGCTTTTTATACCAACGGTCCCCATATGCAAAGCTCCCGGCTATCACTGCAACAGCAACGATCAGCAAAATTGGCCGTATTCTCGGGAATCTGATACCTAAAAACACCAATACCATTAAAACTCCTCCCCAAAGCAGAAGAGCCAGCCCAACCTTTCGCTGTTTTAAAAAGTGCCAGGCTTCTGGGGTTAATGCCAGTACAACTTCACCTTTTGGGAACGTCATAGCACTTGTGTTCGGCTGAATAACTACATCATCGGATCTTTGAATTTTAACCAATGAATTTTTTGTCAGGTAAGTGGGAACGTCAATGTTTGGCGAAAAAGAAAACTTGTCCGGAAAAAATTCTACTTTCCTGTCGTTGGTAAAGGAAATTGCTAATCTCTCATTTTCCTGCTTAATTTCTTTAATATCTCCCCACTTTAAATCCCAAACGTTTTTTGGATCGGTGGATTGGTCGATTACTGAAGGGATATAAATCGTTAAGTCTTTGTCGGTGTTGGGCAGCAAAAAATACGGCTCCCGAAAGTCGGACTGGTATATTCTTAAGTCAACAATTTCTGTTTTTTGAGAAAATGCGGTGTAGCGTATTCCAACCCTATAATTTGGAGAGTTATACCAGATAAGTTTGCTGTTTGTTCCAATAAGATCGTTAGTTTCAATAACCTGGACAGGAGAAACGCCGGGGAATTGCTTTCTGTACCAGGAAGAAAAATCTTTCATATTGGTAACTGTATAATCTCCCTCATTTGCCAATTTACGAACCAACCCCATTTGCCTTGCAAACTCACTATTTTCTGTATACGAATTTGCTGGAAAGTCACCTTCCAGGCCTAAAGTAATCTGGCCAAATTGGTTGTTATGCTGACCGGCAAATAAACGCACCAACTTTTCAAAATAGTTAAAATCCTGGCTCATTAAAGTATAGTCCTGAGTACTATACTTGCTGTCTTTGTAGCCATTTAACGGATCTCTTGGCGCCCATTCCAACTCCACAATATCGAGTTTTGCATCAACTGTTCCAGCTGGAATTCCTGTGTGGTTTTTACTTGGGTAAAAGGGCGAAGACCAATATTCACCCCACACTTCATACCCGTCTGTGGATAACTGGTCAGCAAGTCCCAAATGTGCGGTTATTCCATATTTTTCTTTAATATATGAAAGGGAGTAAGCATCTACCCACCATCCACCGACTGAAGTCGGGTAATAACCAAAATCAGATTTAAATTTTTCAAAAACAGTATCGATTAATTTTATGCGATCGGCAGGAACGTATCCTGATAAAAATACAGAATTGGCAAAGTGCCAAAACCCTGAATTGTTATAAACAATCTCTGAGGCTTGAGCAAGTTGGGGTGTCACTTCCAGAAAAATGCCTTTTTCTTGTTGCTGATCCATTCTTTTTACCACCCCAATTGCTTTTGGATTATTTAAAACGTCGAATGTAAAAAGCCAAGAAGCGGGCAGTTTATTTTGTTTAACAATTTTATATTGAGCTTGGATACTTTCAGCAGAATCTACTGTGTAGCGAGAGACGCGCACAGGGTTAACTATAGTAATGAATTGGCTGTTTACGGCCTTTGCCCATCTAACACTGGACAAGAATAAAAAGCCAACGAGAAGTGCCAAAAAAAATTGTCTACTTTTTAAGTATCGCATTGAAAACTTTCCTTGTGTCTTGAGCAATAGAAGGACCCACTAATAAGAAAATCAAAAGTACATAGACGGCAAGCCCCGACAGCACCAGAATCAAAACTCCAAGCATATTATGAGGAACAATCAGAATTGACAACCGGACAAAAATACCCATCATCATAGCTGCCAGCATTGGCTTTACAACAGAATAAAAAAAGTTGAAGTGAACTGCACGATACCCAAACCATATAGCAACAACGGATACTGCTTCTACCAACAAATAACCCAAAGCTGCGCCATTAAAACCAAATTTAGCTCCAAAAAAAGGAACCAAAAGCCATGTTGAAACTACCCAGGCAATCATTAACTTAAAAGTAGTTTTTATTTTACCCGTTGCATTAAGCATATTGGTTAAAGGAGTGGAAACGGCAGCAAACCCCGCATGCGCGCCAAAGAGTGCCAGGGCCAAAATGGCCGGCTGCCATTGTTTGTATCTTTCAATAATTTGGAGCAAAATTGGAGCAACGAGCACCAACCCGACGATGGATGGAAAAACAAGAAGCGAGATAAAAAATATAGACCTCGAGAGGGCACTTTCCAACTCTTGCCTGTTATCCTGCAAACGAGCAAAAGCCGGGAAAGTAACTTTTATAACCATATCCATAAAGAACTTCAAAGGAGCCTCACCCCACTTTTTCGCCCAAAGGAGAAGGCCAATGCCCGAAGGTCCCAATAGTCCGCCCAAAAAAATTGTCAGCCCGTCGTCTTTAATAACTGCCAAAAAAGTATTGAGCTGGTACGGCACTCCAAATTTGAAAAGCCCTTTTAACGCCCGAGTTGAAAACATAAAACCGGGCTTCCAGGGCTGTAGTATATACGTCGAAACCAAACCAACAATGCTTTGCGCCAAAACCGCGTAAGCCAAGCTCAAAATGCCTAAACCGCGAAGTGCAAGGAAAATTGTCAGCCCGTTAAAAACAGCAGCCTCCAAGATTTGAGGAATAATAAGCCGCGTAAATTCAAGTTTGCGTTCCAACAAAACTGAAGGAATTGTTTTTAGCGAAGATAAAAAGAAAGCGGTATAAAAAGACCATAATAAATAAACTCCGGGGCCGGTTATTTTTTGCCAGGAAGACAAAAAGGGAGTGGCGGCAAATCCAATAATTACCAGAGAAATGACTAATAACTGCTGAACCAAGAAGGTAGTTTCCAACTCTTCGGAGGTTACGTTCTCTTTTTTTTGAATCAAGGCTGCAGCCAAACCGATGTCTGAAAAGTAACTCAAAAACCCGCGTATGGCGAGCACAATATAATAAACACCAAACACTTCTTTAACAAAGAGTGCGGAGAAAAAAGCTAGAGAAACTAAATTTATGCCCTGAAGAATAAAATTCCGGCTAGTCAAAGCCAAAATTCCCGAAACCGCCCGCTTTTTGACAACAGCCAAAGTTAAACCTTCATCCACCACATCAACCGTTTCTATTTGTGCCACAACTAAGATTGTAACATCAGCTCAAGTGTTGAGCCAGTCCGGCAATAAACAGATTATTTCTCCTAATCTCATTCCCCGCTGAAGTGTAATCAAACATATTGCACGCGTTTAGCGGCACTTTGACTTCTGATAATTTCTCAATAAATAATTTCAGCCTCTTCTCCACAAACCGAGTATAACACCCCCGGGTTTTGTTTAAGGAAGTAGTAGAATTACGTAATCCCATGACAAACAAAAAATCTTCGGAAAGAAACATCAGAAAACTTACCAAGCGGGCCGTACCTCCTTTGCCCTAACACTTCCAATAGAACTCGTCCGCAAACTTGGCTGGAAATGTCCACAGCTGACGATTCGCTAAAAGATATTAAGAAAATTACATTTGACGATACGACAAGCGCTGACTTTGCAGTAGCAACTTTCTATAACTACTTAAAAGTAAGAAAGCTAGAAAAAGCATTTGAGATACTTTGATAATTTTAAGGAGGGACACGGGTTTGACTACTGGAAGCAAGGGTATCAATCTTTACTTGATACAACAGTAATAAAAATTGAAGAAGACAAAGATAAAAAAGATCGGGTTAAAATTAAGCTCTCCACTAAAGATATGGTTGATGATGAAATAGTCTATAAATATTTTGAGGGTTACCGGGATGTTAAAAATATTGATGGGAAATGGAGGCTTTGGGACCCAGAAATCAAAGAGATAGAAAATCCAGATTTCCTTTGGTTTTACGAATAAACGCTATTTCCACTCCGCATCTCTTGCTTACGCTGCTCGATGTAAATTTATGAGGGTAACGAAAAAAGACACATTTAAGGGGGAGGAAATAAAGTCAAGTTATTTACGGAGACAAACCAATTGGCCTTTTCGCAGTTGTTGGACTAAAGTGGATATGTGGCAATTACAAAGTCTACGCAGACTGTTTGGGTATCGCATTCTTCGATATCTGATTTTTTGAAGTGTCCGCGGTCATACTATCTACGTAACGTTTTAAAAAGTAAAGCTACAAATCGCAAGATGACAATAATGACTCCGCCTCTTGCTTTGGGGCAGGCAGTTCATGAAGCTTTAGAAGCGTTGTCGCTTCTTCCCAAAGATGAAAGATTCAAAACGCCCCTGATGGATAAATTTGAGGATGTATGGGGAAAAGTTACCGGCAAAAAAGGCGGATTTAAAAATGCCGCCGAGGAAGAGGAATACAAAGAACGGGGCAGAAAGATGATTTTGAGAGTTTTGGAAAGCCCGGGAATTCTTCTTAATAAAGCCGTCCGCATTAAGCCCCGAAGCGAAAAAGACCGTCTTTCAAATTTCGATCTTCCTTATTACAAAATCTCCGAAGAAGACAACATCACACTTTGTGGCAAAATTGACTGGCTTGAATATCTGGAAGAGGAAAACACAGTTCACATTGTCGACTTCAAAACAGGTAAAAATGAAGAGGATCAGGCATCACTTCAGCTGCCTATTTATTATCTTCTGGCCAAAAACTGTCAAAGTTTTAACGTCTCCCGCGCAAGCTACTGGTACATTGATCGGGAAGATAAACCAAAGCAAGTTTCCCTCCCGGATGAAAAAGAGGCAAAAGAGAGCGTTCTAGAGATCGCCAAAAGAATTAAACTTACCCGTCAACTCCAGCTTTTCAAATGTCCCAGAGATGGCTGTTTTTCCTGTCTTCCCTATGAAGCAGTCTTGCGAGGCAGTGGAGAATGCGTGGGTGTCAGCCAAACAAATCAGGATATATACATTTTACTCTAGCAAGCCATAAAACAGGTTTTCCATGAACTTTGTATGAACTACCAGTCCTCGCGCCGTGGTATCCCTAACTAGCGGGGCTTCTTGGACATTCTTAAAGTTTTTTCTCTGTTATCACTCCGCCGTTTCTAAGTTTGGTCAATTTATCTATAGAAACTTTTATCAAAGAATTTTTTACAAATTCGTCGTTTATACTTTTGAATAACTTCTTGCATATCTTGTTTATGCTTGGCGAAGTAGCAGATCCGGAAGAGATTACAATTACACCAGGATGACCTTCCAAAGACACTTGGAAGTAAAGTCTTTTTCAACTTCGTCAATAGCTTTTCCCACGTCTTTTCTTTTCAGCCATGAGGGAAAATTATCCGCTCAAAAACCCTTCCGCCTTTGAGCCTTGTACCTTGGGACAAGTCGTTAACATTACCCTAATTGCCAAAACTTCGGCACCTATACCATGAGACCACGTAGGTTGGGAGAAGAAATATTACTGTTAGGCTGTCACGGGGATGCCTGAGCTTAATTAAACAGAAACGGCAGTATTTTTAGGTACCATGGAGATTCTTCTGAGATAGTATTTCCAGTGGAAGCATTTAAAGTGTACTTCACATTGGATTTAACAGGTAGCAGACCCAGGAATTTATTTTGCCTAATTGTATCAACCTTATATACACTAGAAACACCACTACAAAGTGATTCCTCATCTCCTTGTAAATCACAGCTATCTAAACTAGTTGAAGTGATGGTTAGAGTATTTGGTTGAGCTTTGGCATAAGATTCTATCTCTCCTTTTACTTTCGATGGATCTAATACCTCTACGTCTACGTCCCGATTTTTTGTTTCCACAGTAATCCTATTCCCCTCAATCTTTACTGGGAGAGAAGTTTTTGTAATGACTCCATCTGAATTAATAACAGTTTTCCCGTTCTCAATCTTCAGAGTTAAAACTGTACACGGTTTTGGCTTACACTTTTCTGGATCAGGCGATATAATAACCTCATTAAGCTTTTCAGGTTCTACAGTTTTAGTAATACCTTTATCATCTGTGATCTCAATCTTTTTTGTCTCATCAGCAGGTTTTATCTCAATCTTTCTGGTTTCTTTAAGCCCAGGACCAACATGTTTTGTTATTGGGGTTTGTTGAGGTGGGGTGGGTGGGACGGGTTTGGTGGTTGTAGCTGGTAGAGAAATTGATTTTTGGACAGGCCCAGTAACAGAAGTCTGACCAAAAACTTTAACTGGCAAACTTAACACTGCCAAAACAAACAAAATAAATACTATTTTCACTACATGATTGTAATATACCCATCTTTGAACTTCAAATAACCGAGGAAACTGCCTAAATTGCCTCTTGTCTTGTTCTTGCTTTTTCCCTACACTCACAAGTACTCCATAAGTTAGTCTGTCTCATGAAGCGGATTTTTGTAGTTTTACTAGTTTCCCTTGCACTCATTTTGCTGGCGTTTGTTGTAGCCCAAAGAGGTACGAACGCGACGGGAGAAATTCCCTCTACTCCTGCTTTTTACGCTTGAAAGTTAAAGCTCCCAAGGCAAAAATGCCTCCCCAGGATATAAGAGAAATAAAGTTACCCACAGTTCGGGCAGGTGTGTTATAAAGTCGGGCTGTGACTACGTACTCTCCTTTGGGCACATCAATATGCATCCTTCCCCACTCGTCATTGTCGGTTGAAACCTGTACTTGCCGACCATCTATAAATACTTTCCAGCCTGGAAACTTGAAAATGTTTATGCGCACCTTGCCGTTGTCCTCATCTTGAATCACTTTGAATTTTGCCCAGTTTGAACCCTGAGAGGCATCACTAATCTGCCCTTTCCCAGAAACTACATCAGCAACCGACTTTTGCGGCGCTTTAGGAGCAGTTGAGGCATCTTTTGGCAAATAATCGTATATTCCGGCAGTTTGCTGCAAATCCCAGGCCGCTCCTGAAAACTTTTCCTGATCGGTTAGCGCCCCCATCCTTTCAGGCTTAAAAAACTGCCAGTTCCAGCCAACAACCCCCGCAATCAAGCCAAAAACTATCCACCGACGAAGCAAAACTGCACTAGCCCCAACCATACCAGAGAAAGAAAGCACGGCTAGAGTCAAAAATCGCCAGGGAAACTGTACAAAAAGCAGGGGAGGTATTTGTTGCCAGATAAACGTTGATTTAACATGCGACATAAAAGTCGCAAACCACCCTGCAAGAAAAAAGAAAATTGACACAATAACCCAGTCTCCTTTCAATTTCTCCCGGCGGATAAGTTTTACAGCCAACCAAATAATAAGAATAGAAGCTAAAATCCAATGGATTTGTCCAACAGAAAAGGCCATCTTATCATCCGCGTCCGCCCAGGCAGATGGTCCATACCCCCAAAAACGGCTGGTTAGAAGTTGACGGATGTTGGCAAAATGCGCAACATACTCGTAATAGCCTTGCGTTAAAGTTTCAACATGTACGAGTTTCTGCTCTAAAAAAACCGGCAAGGTAAAAAATGCCGCCAGCCCAAAAGCCCAAACACCGCTTATGGTCAAATTGGGAAGAGACCTCCAAGATTTGTATTTTAATATCCAAATTGAAAGCCAGGATAAAAAGAGGGGAGTGAAAATCAAAACCATAAGATTGTGCGACGTAAGCAAAGCGAACCAGGCGAGTGCTAAAGTCACAATCCATTTTGACGGGTGGCGTTGGCGGAGGGAGTCCCGTCGAGCCCCCGCAGCGACGTCCCGTGAGGAGGTCGGACGGGACGAGCCCGCGACAGGACCCGTCATCCCCGCGACAGGACCCGAAGCAGGCATGGAACTCTTTATTAATCTGTAACTTGCCCAGAGAATTAGCGGGAGCCAAACTAGCGACCAAGCCTCATTCATCGCTCCGCGCACATAAATATCTACAGAATGGTACGGTGCCCAAATATAAAATGTGGCAGACACAAGGCCGCCAAGACGTCCAAAAAACTCGCGGGCAAAAATATACATGGTTACCCCACTTATTAAGAAAGACAGAAGAAACGTCAGCTTTACAGTCGTTACAAATGAAAATTGAAAAAGCCTGAATACCTCCCCCACTAAATAGGGGAGAGGCGGATAAAAATTAAAAAGGGGAAAACCGTAACCGTACCCCATGTATTGCGTCCAGCGGCAAGGGATTTGAAAATCAGCAAAGCACTTCTCCATCGCCAACTGCCTCATCATCTGAAGATCATCATGTATATTAAAATACCCCGGGCGGAGAAGCCACCACCCAGCCAGCAAAGCAATCAAAAGCACAACGAAAACATAGGGATCTTTTTTCAAAAAAGTAATCACTTGACTAATTCTAACAATAACAAACTCTCTTGTGTACCGTCTGCTCGCGGAGCTTTGGGGTAAGAGCTGACTAACCTCAGACCTGCCTTCTCTGGCTGTTCAATTTTAAAACGAGTCGAGTTCACCACTAAAAACACCCTATCACCTGCAACTTTAGCATCAGCCAAAGACTTGTCCACTCCAGTTATAGTTATTCCAACACCCTTGACTACGATTCCCGGGATATCAGACAGGTAAATTTGCAAACCGTCAGGCAAGGTTCCAAAAAATCCCTCCGTTCCTACCAAAACCTTTTGATTTGGATTTTGCGCTTTTTGCACTTTTACATATTGGGCAATCTCGCGAATTCCCGTCCCGGCAGTCCATTCCTCCAAATATCCGGCTCTTTCTTCCCGGGGAAGAGGAGCCTGAACTGGGCTAGTTAGCACTTTATAATTTATAAACAAGGACGGCAAAATAATAAAGGCGCCCCCCAAAGCTAGCCAGTTCTTATTTTTAAATTTCCCCCAAGCATAAGCTGCCAAGATTAGAATTGGCGGTAAAGTAAAAAGGACATAGCGCGCTGTAAAGACTTTGGCAAAAGCCGCCTCAGCTACCAGCGGCCCAATACTCCAAGCCAGTAACAATAAAAGCTGACGCCAATCTTTTTTAAGCGCAAGAATCATCCCCAAAACTGCAGTCAGAAGCACAGTTATTGGCAGCATTTTGGAAAACCAATCGAAGAGATCGTAAAAGTGTGGAATTGCCGGATCCAAAGGATGCTGCAAAACTTCTGAGAAACTATAGACATAATCCTTGTTTCTCAATGCAAGCATGTGGAAATTCGGGCCCAGGCGTAAAATGTTGTACATGCCCAAAGCAATAACCCACGACACCAACCACAGTCCCCCCAATTTTCCCAATTTCCTCCACTTGTCCTTTCCCCTAAATTCACCTGCTAGCAAAGTGGAAGGCAACAAAAGCAGGAAAAATACCCCTGGGGATTTGGTCAAATAGGCAAAACCTAAAGCAAAACCGGCCAGCATTGCCCAATCAAGCCTTAACTCCTGAGCGGTAAGTATTCCGAAATATAAACTCCAGACGCCAAAACACATTAATAAACTGTCAACCAATGCCATACGATCAAAGAAAACTGTAAAAGGCGATACAGCATAAATTAGCGCAGCCAAAATTGCCGTCTTTTTGTTCTTGAAGAGCCTTAAAGTCACAAGAAAGATTCCCGTCAAAGTTCCAAGTCCAGCCAGCATAGACAATGTTCTTCCGGCAAGCAAGGGGTCGCCTATCACTTTCAAAAAAGGAATCATCAGCCACATAAACAATGGTTGTTTACCATCATCCAACGGCAAAAAGCGCAAGCTCGATACGGCCCGCATGACTTGCGCCCAACGAATATAAATCGCCTCATCGGCAAAAATGGGGATAGAAAAAATATTGTATGTGCGAAGCAATATTGCCAGGAGTAGTATAGCCATTCCCCAAGGTATTATCGCTCGCCACTTTTTGTACATTGAAAATTGAAAATTGTAAATTAAAAATTAACTCTTGTACTTTCCCTGGAGTGCGTTCCAGCGTATCCGAAGCATATCCCGCAATCCATCGATGGAATCTTTGATAATATTTACTCGAGTTGTGCCAGGGTGATGCCATTCCACAGACATTTCCTTTATTTTATAACCAAGCTTGCGAGCAACAAACAAAATCTCCAGGTCAAATCCTGCTTTAACTGCTGCACCGGAAATTACCCCACCCTTGCCAAAAATTTTCAAACGAGAGAAAATATCACGCGCCGCTTCTTGCCTAAAAGCCTTAAATCCTGTTTGTGTATCCTTGAAAGGCAATCTCAAAATCATAGTTCTTAAAATAACAAATCCATAAGCAGTAATCTTGCGGATAAAAGGCATTCCTGCTCTGCCATGCCTTGATCCGATCACCACATCATATCCCTGTTTAAAATGTGGCAAAAACTTCTCTACTTGATTCATCGGAGTTGCCTGATCTGTATCTGTAAAAAGAATAATCGCGCCGATTGCTTTGCCTACACCTGTAGTTACAGTTGCCGCCTTACCCTGGTGCGGATTCCTAATAAGCCTCACCCTTTGCTCCTGATTTTTAAGCTTCTCTAAAAGAGAGGCCGTGTTGTCTGTTGAACCGTCATCTACAAAGATTACCTCCCAAGTATATTTTTGCTCTTTAAGATATGAGACTAATTTTTCAGGAGCTCCTCTTTTTATATTTACTTCCTCGTTATATGCTGGCACTACCACAGACAAAAATGGTGTATTTTTACTCATTAATCCTTAGTCTTCTTTCTACGGTAATCCCTCCAAATCGAGCACTTTTTTCTACTTTACCAATCCCCTCTTGCCGTGCAAGCCACGCGTCTAGCCTCTCGGGGTGTGGAGGATCCACCTCATATAAAGTATACAGAAGATTTTCTCTTTGTTCGACAGGAGCACAAGATTTTACCCTTCCTCCATACCAGGTGAAAAGGTACTTATAGGCATGCGGAATCACAGGCGGCACATATTCGTCATCGTTAAATTTTTGGCAACCTCCCATATCCTGGTAGATCCAATCCAACGCCTGTTTTTGATTGCCGAAAGCGATAGTATTTGGGCCGTCAATGTTATCACTGATATAACTTTTCATAACCGGTAAATTGTCACGGAGAAAGAAGTAGATAAAAATTACTAAAATAATTTTCCCCCACCAGGCTCGGGCGACCAAGCCGCAGACAGAAGCCAAAACTAAAACGAAAACAAAATAGTAACCTGTAAAATAATAATCATAAACATTCCCATGATTCCCCTGGAAAAAGATCATGCCGGCAAGGGGTGACGTAAAAACAAGTAAAGCCGCCAGAAAATATTTGTTTTTGAGAAGCTTTGTCGCAGTTAGTAAAAACACTGCTCCTAAAAAGAGCGCTGTAATATTTCTATACTCACCAGTTGTGGGAAAAAGTTTTGAACCAAATACGTCCAGATAAAACTTGCTTCTTATTCTTAAGACATCCCAAAATGAAAGTTTAAAACTTTGCTCACCTAGCAAAAATTTACCAACGGACTGTCTTAGTATTCCTTCATGTTTTAAATCAAACCAAATCTGAGGTATAAAAGTAACAGAAAGCAAAAAGGCAGAAAGCAAAAAAATTCTTAAATTCGGCAAATTTCTCCTCTGCCACATTGCAAAAACCAAAACCGCAGGGAACAAAAAGACTTCTGTGGCACTACCAAATTGCATGCTCAAGCCCAACAAGAATCCAATGGCAACCCAAGCCCATTTTCGCCCACGTATTACCAAAAACATGGAATAAAGCAAAAGCATGCTTATCAGAAACATGGGCGTGGGGTTGGATAGCCATCTGGCGGCAACTACAAAGAAGAAGGAAAAAGATCCAATAATCAAAGCAGTAAACGCTCCAGTTTTACCACTTATTTGGTATGTTAAATGGAACAATACAAAAAGCGCCAGCACTGTTGTTAGAGCCAAAAACACGGCAGGCCAAACAGGATCTCCCCTACCCAACCAATAAAAAGGAGTTATCAGCCAGTAGTACCAAGGGCCTCGGAAAATTCCCTCAATGCCTGTGGTTGGTCCGATTAAAAAAAGCTTGCCGCGGTGCAAGAAATCCCAAATAACCTGCGCATCTCTTCCTTGGTCATAATAAAAACCCAATATTTTATCTGTTCTCCAAACACGCACATATGCCGCCAGGATTAAAATCACAAAGAGCACATAATAAGTCGTGCGTCCAGGCATTCTTTCCAAAGCCAATTCTTCTTGTAATTTCTTCCACATCTTCTTCATAGATTATTTAAATATTCTTTCACTTGACCGATTACTTCTTTCACCTTTTCTTCAAAACTGCCTGAAAATCTAATCATAAAACCAGCCGCAGCAACGTGCCCTCCCCCACCAAACATTGATGCAATTTTTGCAACATCAACCTCCGTGCGACTCCTTAAGCTCCCTGTCATCACACCCTTTTCTTCCTCTCTTAATACTAGCGCAAAATTAATCCCGTCAATAGTTTTGGCAATATCCGAACCCCCAACAGCGAATTCTGTTCCTCCCAGACTTTCTATTTCTGGATAAGATGTTGCAGACCAAACGAAATTAAATTTTGCCAAAGTCTCCTGTTTTAACTTTCTTACTACTTCCGCCTGGTATTGAATTTCTCTTAATGGTGTTCGGTTGTAAAGATTAAAGTTGATCATCTCCAAATCTGCACCACATTTAATTAATTGGCTGGCTGCATCCAAAGTATTCTCAGACGTTACCCACCGGAAAGTCCCGGTATCGGCGGCAATTGCAGTTAAAAGATCAGTCGCGATTTCAGAATTGACAGATGCACCCCAATCCTGAAATAACCTGTAAAGAATTTCCCCTGTGGAGCTTGCCTTGTCGTCAACCAAATTTACAGAACCAAATTTCGTATTTGTCTCGTGATGGTCTATTACAACCACTTTCTGCGTTGGAAGTCCTAAATGTTCATGCCGAGTAATTCTTGCTACTTCCGGACTATCCAATAAAACGACCAAATCAAACTTTTCCAAATCTGCATCGTGCGGATCTTTATTAATTATGGCGTTGAATTCGGGTAAAAAATCTAAATTTATTGGCGGCGCATCAGAGGCCCAAATCTCAACCTCTTTGCCCAAACTTTGCAGATAAGAAGATATAGCCAAATTTGAGCCAACGCTATCTCCATCCGGATTAATATGCAAAGCTAAAAATATTTTTGTTGAACCTTCCAGCGCTTCCTTAATAGTTGCGGATTCAGAGTGGTTTGCAGTCATGGATTGAAATGGGCAAGTTTATAAATTTTAACGCCCTGCACCTCCCAGGAATTGGCAACTTTGCTCATGCCAAAATGGGCAATTTGGGAACTGGAATCGGTTGTCGGACTGCAGTCCTGCTTTTCGCAAATAACAAATAATTGGTCAGTTACCGTTTCCTCTTTGTGCTGGGGATCTGCTTCTTTTACGGGAGATTTCCAGAAATCAAAAAAATAAAGATACCCTTCATCGTAATTTCTTTCAGCGATCAACCCGATATTGAAAGGTTTGCCACCCGCTTCCTGCAAGATTTTTCGGTCAATATTTTCTGTCCTTTTTAATTGATTTTGCGGGAGATTTTTTAGCGGGCTATTCACCAGATTAAGCAATAATATACTTCCTATTACCCCCATTACTCCGATCTTCCCATACTTCCTTCCTTCCCAAAACCCTTGAGAAACAGCCCCAATTAGAAGAAATGGCACCGGAAACAAAAACCCAAAATAGTGATCATAAATATTTTGCTTCAAAGACCCTAAACCTATCAGACTTACACCAATCCACAGAGACAAATATACTACGGCCGGTATATTTTTGTCTCTGCGTAGAAGCTTAAAAAGGATAAAGGTTGCCAAAATAGTGCTAGCAATCATACCAAACATTTTGTTTCCGGCTGCAATTAGAGAAGTATTCACCTGTTCCCAAAGCGGCCAAATTAATGGAAGTGAGGACCATGGTTTGGCAGAAACTGTTTCCTGTCTGTGGGTAAAAAAAATATACATCGAATCAAAGTTGTGCCAACCATGTTTGGAGTCAAAAATCACCAAAGGGGACATAAGGGTTACAAAAACGAAGAAACCAAGAAAAGAAGAAACTAAAAAACCCTTCTGCTTGTGAGATTTTCTTGCACCCAACCACCCCAAAACCCATAAAAGCCCCAATGTGGGCAAAAGCAGCAAACCTAAGTAGTGAGATTGGAGGACGAAGGCGTATGAGATTCCTAAAACCACAAGCCATCTGTATTGTTTATCTTTCCAAACTTTCCACATGCTCCAAATTGAGAGAAGGGCAAAAAACGGCATAATGTTTGGATTCCAGGAGTGCTTGGAAAGACTAATAACCGTCGGAGAAACAGCGTAAAGCAGCGCCGCAACCAAAGCTCCCGTTTTGCCAAACCAAAGGCGAGCAATACACCAAATAAACGCAACAGTTGCTGTTCCCAAAACCGCAACCGAAACAGCAGGTCCCACCGGTGAGAAACGAAAAAGGAAGAGCCAAGGAGATATAAAATAGTAGTAAAGAGGACCTAAATACATATCCCCAATAGAAGTTCTTGGCCCAATAAACATCAAATCAAACTGAGTTAAAAACCTATAAACAATACGAACATCCCGCCCTTCATCGCCTAAAAAAGGAAGGTATTGATCAATTTTCCAAAGTCTAAAAAAAGCAGCCGAGAACAAAATTATTAGAAGAAAGACAAATTCTGTTTTATATTTTTCATTTACCATTCTAATGGGAGCTTCGCTCATCATTTTTGATCTTTCGCCACGGCCTATCCCACCACATACGCCATAGTCCTTTCAGGTCTCCCCAAGCTGTTTTGGCAACTTTGACGGTTGAAGCCGGATCATCCCGCCAGACAATAGGGACTTCACGAATTTTGTGGCCTGATTTATCCGCCAGAATTAAAAGCTCTGAATCAAAAAACCATGCCTTATCAAGAACGTATGGCAACAATTTTTTGGCAGCCTCACGCCTTATGCCTTTAAAACCACATTGCGCGTCACAAAAGCTTGTCCAAAAGAACGTCTTTATCAAAATGTTGTAGCCCCGCGACATTATTTCGCGAAGAAGAGTCCTGCCGTATACCTTAGCCCCTTTTTTGAGTCTGGAGCCTATTGCAATGTCATACCCATCAAAAAGAGCGTTCACCAGTTGGGGCAGATAAGACAAGTCCGAAGACAAATCCACATCCATGTATACCAATGCGTCAGCCCGATCTTTTAACCAAATCTCTTTCAAAGCGTTTCCGCGCGCGGGGCGGGGGATGCAGATATATTCGAGGTGTTTATATTTCTTGACTAATTTTTTGGAAACGCCTGGAGTATTATCCTTTGAAGGACCATTGTCACCAATAACTAAACGCCAATCGTAATTTTTAAAGTTTTCCGAGAGGTATTTATAAAGAATTGGTATTGTGCGTGGAATATCCCTTTCTTCGTTATAAACCGGCACAACGACACTCACGCTCTTCTTAGACATGCTTAGAAAAAATGATATCATATATTAGTGAGACACTACAAAGCATTTATAATCCTCGCCCTCGCCTCGCTTTTAACCACACTTATCCTCTGGCTGCCTTTTATTCTGCGCTTGCCTCAAATTTGGGGCATACCATTAAGACAGGATGGTATGGCAGCTGTTGTGGCAAATTACGACGGACCTTACTATATAGTCGTTGCCAAAACTTTATATAACCCCCAACAGATCGAGAGTAATTTTTCTTTCCCATTGTCGCCAATCTATTATTCGGCCCATTACCCGCTTTTCCCATTATTAATTCGGGGAATTGCCACAATAACTCCGAGAGCAAATTATCCTTACGCAATGATCGCCGTAACACTATTTACTGCAATACTCGCCGCTTGGGTTTTTTATTTACTGCTCAATCAAGTGGGCTTAAAGAGGAGCAGTTTGTGGCTTTCCTTGCTTTTCCTGGTGTTGCCAGCACGTTTTATGGTTGCCAGGTCTATCGGTTCACCTGAGCCTTTGTTCTTACTTTTGATGCTCTCTTCTCTTCTCTTTTTTGAAAAGAAAAATTACTGGCTTGCAGGAATATTCGGCGCCCTGGCCCAAGCTACAAAACCACCTGCAGTTTTGCTTTTTATAAGCTACATTTTTGCGGTTGCTATTCCCTATTGGGGAGAGCTTGCCCAGACAAATGCAGCCAACTGGCTCAAAAAGGTTCCCTGGAGAACTTACCCTCTAATTTTAATCCCTTTAACTTTGGTTGGCTTATGGACCTTTTACGGATACACTTATGGAAGTTTTTTGGCTTATTTTCAATCAGGCGACAATATTCATTTGCAATTCCCACCTTTCCAAATTTTTAATCCCTCCCAAACCTGGGTCGGAACTTTTTGGCTTGAAGAAATCGTCTGGGTATATGCCTTTGGCGCTATGGGGATATTTTATTTGATTAAACAAAAGCAAACAACTTTAGCGTCTTTTGCCGCAGTTTTTTTCCTGGCAACACTATTTGTTTCTCACAGAGACCTTGCCCGATATAGCCTTCCCTTGGTACCTATGGTTTTTATTGGTTTTAACAAAGTGTTAACAAGCCGAGAGTTTCGTTGGGTCATGGCCTTGTTAATTATCCCAATTTACCTTTTTGCCATTGCTTTCATAACCAATAACGTTACCCCAATCTCCGACTGGACCCCTTTACTTTAAACTCCTGTCGCGTGAATATCTTTTGCCTTCTCACAACTTAAAGCTTAATATATTCCAGAGCCATTTGAAGCTCGCTCGCACCCTTATATCACAAAAGGAGGATCGTCATGAGCGGAAAGAAAGCAAGGATCGCCGTTGCTTTGGATGTCAATCAACTTTCACAGGCTTTGCGGCTTGTGGAAGCGTTGCACAAGGAGGTGGACTACTTCAAGGTCGGGCTGGAACTTCTGCATGCTGAAGGCACGCCAAGAGTGCTGGCAGCCTTGCAAAGCGCCGGCGCGATGCTGTTCGTAGACTGGAAACTGCACGACATCCCTGAAACCGTGAAAAAGGCAGTACAGGCAATCGCGCCATTCGAAGTGCCTTACTTTAATCTGCACGCTTCAACCGGCAGGACATCCATACACGCCGCCGTCGAGGCAGCGGGCAAAAGCAGGGTCTTGGGCGTTACCGTCCTGACTTCGCTGGACGATGCGGAATGCACAGAGATCTTCGGGGCAGCAGCAGACATCAAGGTCCCGCAGTTTGCGCGTACTTTCGTGTCGCTCGGCGGCCACGCCATCATCTGCTCCGCCAAAGAGGCACAGCTTCTGCGCAACATGCCCGAGCTTGACTCCGCGGAACTCTGGACTCCCGGAATCCGACCTCTATGGGCTGCAGCCAGAGACCAGAAGCGAGTGCTCTCGCCCGCCGATGCAGTCCGCGCTGGAGCAGACGTCTTGATCATCGGTCGCCCGATCACCCAACCGCCAGGCGAAATCGGAAGCCCCGTCGAGGCGGCAAAGCGCATCCGCGCTGAGATCGAGGAAGCGCTAGCCGCTTAAGAAGGAAGTGTCATGGTCATTGCGACAGACAGATACTTGTCAGAGGAGGCAGTACTTTCACACCTGAGACAAGCTGGCGCAGTCCTGACAGACGATCACTTCGTCTACACGTCAGGAAGGCACGGCAGCGCCTACTACAATAAGGATGCTGTGTACGCGGATGTGGAGGTTGCCGACAGACTCTGCCAGGCCATTGCGTATCATTTCCGGGATGCAGGCATCGAAACCGTGGTTGGCCCAGAGCATGGCGGCATCATCCTTCAATTTGCTACCACCATACACCTACGAATCTGGACCGGCAAGAACGATATCTGCGGCGTGTACGCAGAAAACGCGCCTGCCACTTACTCTGCTCAAAAGAGATTCGCCTTCAATCGCGGGTTCGGCAAGTTCATCGCGGGAAGGAGAGTTCTCGTTGTCGACGATATCCTTACCACAGGTGGATCTGTCGAAGGCGTGGTTCGGGCGGTTCGCGAAGCAGGGGGCGAGGTCGTCGGTGTTGCGGTTTTGTGCAACCGCGGAGGCGTTACGGCCAAGCAGCTTGGAGTCCCGGAACTGTTTGCCCTCTGCAACGTCTCACTGAACTCCTGGCCGGAGGAGGAATGCCCGCTCTGCGCCCAGGGTGTTCCGGTAAACACCACTATCGGCAAGGGACGAGAGTTCCTCGCGCGCACGGCCTAAAGTCAGAGGCTGGTGTGTTTTCTCAAAAGTCAAACGAGAGAAAATGCACCAGTCTTTTTTTGTTAAAAAGATTCGCGCAGATTCATTGTCATTCTGGCCCGCTTCGCAGCGCCTGGCGTCGACTCTGGCGCGAGGCGAGCTTGTCCAGAATCTGCTGTCCGAGGGTACGATTCTGGCGTCGCCCTGAGCAAAGTCGAATGGCTCCCCAGAATGACAGAGTGGAGATTGCCGCGTCACTTCGTTCCGGACGCGCTAGGACGGCGCAATGACAACCGTCCTAAAATAGGGAGTTTCCATGTTTTCCAGATAAAAACGTTGTAAATTGTGTAATTTAGCGGGACGATAATAAAAATAATTGCAGCAACCAAGGCAAATTGTCTTACTTTTTCCGTATCCCCAAAAAGTTTTACCGATGTCCCAATCACAATAAACTGAACTATCACAGCCGCAATCGAACTTAAATTAAATTGCAAAAACTTAATTACAAATTGTATGGGGTTGGTTATCTTTTTGGCCGCAAAAGTCCAGAAGTTGTTAAACAAGAAGTTTGAAACGATTGCCAACTCTGCCCCAAAAGCTCCAGCCCAGGCTGAGGACTCCGCAACAATTCCTAAGCCAGGATAGTTATCCAAATAGGCAAATGTGCCAGCTAAATAAGATGTGAGACTGCTTTGTGCAAAAAACCTTAAACCCAAAGCATTGATTGTGTAGCCTACAAAACCGACTATCCCAAATTTTATAAATCTCTTAGAGCCGCGGAGCCGAAGCTTGGCTACAACCATAAGCGAGTCGACTAAATCTTTACGGGAAATTTTGCTTACACCCTCTTTCCTCTCGTAAAAAATTATCGGGACTTCAACAATTTTTGCCCCCATTTTGGCAATATCATGGGTAATATGTAATTTGTACGCATATGATTTGGAAAGAAGATTGTCCAAATCAACTCTCTCCAAAAAACTTGTCTTTGTCAGTTTGAAACCTGAGGTAAGATCGTGGACGTTAATTAGTAAAACCACTCTGGCAAACAATCCGCCAAAAAAACTCATGGCCTTTCTATTCCAACCCCAAGCCTTGGGAACGCCACCACCAGCCACATACCGACTGCCAATTACCTGGCCTGCTCCGGTCTCATCCATTCCGGCAATCAAACGCTTGATATCTTTGGGATCATGTTGAAAATCGGCATCAAACTCAATCACAGCATCTGCTTTCATTTCCTTTATCGCGTATTTCATGCCCTTGGCGTAGTCCGCCCCAAGCCCGCCTTTGTCCGTCTCCAAAATGTGGACAGCGCGATATTTCTTCATTTTTTCGCGGACAATTTCTGCAGTTCCGTCAGGTGAATGGCTGTCAACAACCAAAACTTCCACATTGTGTTTTTTCACTTGTGGAATTTCTTCTTTTACCAAAATATCCAGCATTCGACCGATATTTTTGGCCTCATTGTATGTGGGGATAATGACAATAACTTTCACTTGTTTATTGTACAATACAGAATATGAAAATTGATATACTAACGCTTTTTCCAAAAATGTTTTCCGGGCCTTTTGATGAAAGTATTATCGGGCGGGGGCAAAAAAGAGGCCTTGTCGATATTCATATTCACCAACTGCGCGATTGGGCCGAGGGCAGGCACAAAACAGTCGATGATCGCCCTTACGGCGGCGGAACAGGAATGGTGTTGATGGTAGAGCCACTGGCTCGTGCCATAGAGGAACTAAAGATCGGTCACTCATCACCCGTCACTCATCACCCGTCACCTGTCCCTCGTGTCATTCTTCTTGATCCTGGCGGAGAAAGATTTACCCAGAGGAAAGCACGGGAATTGTCAAAAGTTGACCATTTAATTCTTGTTGCCGCTCATTATGAAACTGTAGACCAGAGATTCAGAGAGCATTTTATTGATGAAGAAATTTCAATTGGCGATTACGTTTTAACCGGTGGAGAACTTCCCGCTATGGTTTTGGTTGATACTATTGCTCGACTTATCCCTGGTGTACTTGCTAAATCAGAAGCCACAGAACTTGAGTCATTTGAAACTGGCCTTCTTGAGTATCCGCAGTACACAAGGCCTGAAAACTTTAGAGGTTGGAAAGTTCCTGATGTCCTGCTTTCCGGAGACCACAAAAAGATTGAGGCCTGGAAGGCCGAAAAATCCCTTGATCGTACTCGTAAAAACCGCCCAGACTTACTCAAGCAGTAGCAATTAGATATTTGCATCCAAAACTTTCGTATAATGGTAAAAGCAGGTGCTGTTGTTAACGAAAAACACATCCTAGCTATTGAAACTAAATTCCGTTCACTTAAGGAAAAGTATTTCCAAGACCCAAACATTGAAATCAAATCTAATTTCCTTCGTTATGCCAACCCGGATTTAAAAGAAAGTTCTCCAATTAAGCTTAATGATAAACTATGTATGACGATCTTGAGGCAAACGTAACAAGGTTCCTCACAGAAATTCCTATTACACTCTTTTCTGTCGTTGTAAATAAGGCAGCATATTGGCAAGAATACCCTGCGCAAAATCCCTATGATTTGGCATATGGCTTTTTACTCGAAAATTTCCAGAGTTATTTGGAAAAAGTAAAAGGACTTGGTATTTGTATTATTGACCCTCGAGAAGGTCAGGTTGAAAAAAATTTCATCGGTCAAGAGCTAGAAAGGATTCACAACAAAATCCGCTGGGACAGAAGTCAACTTTCAAAAGTTGCGGAACGTTTGCTTTTTGCGACATCCGATAAAACGGTTGGTATTCAAATTGCAGACCTATATTGTTACCCTATTTATCATATGTTTGAATACGATAAAGTTAAGGGCGAATATTGGAGATTCGACGAGCTAAGCGCCAAGAAACTTTACAAACAAGGAAAAGGGTTAAAATATTACCCCAATAAAACGAGAAAAGACCTCCGCTTTTTTAGCTGAAGATCTCTTTTCGATGGGCGCAATTTGCATTGCGACCACAATCATACTATCACACCCATCTATATGTTGCAAGCCCCGTAAGTTCTAATTCGAATCGCAACCCCTAGAGTAAAATATTTAGCTTCAAGGGGGTGAAACACAATTAAACATAAAAAGATTAAGGCTTTTGAAAG
>Ga0155072_132_pt1 | contig 27841 bp, 22 predicted proteins | sample RifCSPhighO2_01_FD_106040 | JGI IMG/M metagenome (GOLD analysis project Ga0155072, IMG submission 106040) | Candidatus Blackburnbacteria bacterium RIFCSPHIGHO2_01_FULL_43_15b | reverse complement strand
GGCAAGACTTATCTTTGTTAATTGGTTCACTTCCATATTCTACTGGAAGTGTCGGATTTGTACGGAGAATATTGCGATGGCTAGGCTCAACGGCCTAAAAGATGGTATAATTGCAAAGTATCTAAGGTATTGAACAATAACTGGACATGAGTTTAGAATTGTGTCATTCCGTACTAGGTACGGGATCTATAGTGTACTCGCTTCTGAACGAAGTGAATATGTAGATTATTTATCTTATGGATTCCCGTCTTCGCGGGAATGACGTGGCCGCGTGATTTGTACTAATTTCGGGGATTGGCTCATGGCAGTTCGTACGAAGTACGAAGGTGCATATCAGACTTTTTAAAAGTCTGTTAATTGGTAGAGCGCGCGAAGCGCAAAAGTCAGTGGACTAGGGTTTAGTTTTAAACAGCGACAACTAATTTCGGGGATTGGCTCAGTTGGTAGAGCGCTCGCTTTGGGAGCGAGAGGTCGGCCGTTCGAATCGGCCATCCCCGACTTATTAAGAGTTGGACCAATTGCGGGATTAGTTGAATGGCCCAACATCTGCTTTCCAAGCAGAAAAAACGGGTTCGACTCCCGTATCCCGCTCCAATCCCCGAGTTGGTGGGGCGGCGCGCAGCGCCGCCCATTGATTTATCTCTTTGCCACGCGCTTTTTGGTCGGAAAGAATAAGGTTCGAGCCAAGAAGAACCACTTTTTGAAATTCTCGCCATTTGCTCCGTAATCCTTAGCTTTTCGTCAAATAATTCGTTTTTCTTTTCTTTGTAAACTTCCGGTTCCACCACTTGATCCAAGTACCCATTCTTTTTGGTTCTCGCCAAGCTTTTGTAATTCCGTTTCGGAATTGGCTTGATCATTAATCTCGTCCCTTGCCATCCACTTTTCAAAATAGGGTTCCCAATCCTGGTGCAAGCCGCATTCCCCACAAGTGGCTAAACCGGAAAAAGCAAAATCATGGCCTTTTTGTCTTGGTCTTAATATTTTCTCGACTTGTTTTTGGACTTCCTGAAATAATTGTTTGGAGATGAAGCATCTGTGGGAGCCTTCGTAATATTCGTTGGCATACTTTAAAATACCAACATAAAACTTGTTTGATAACATTCGTTTTATTTGGTCAACTTTAATGGGCTTCCCACAACTTTCCCGCTTCATTCCAAACTTAAACATAAAATTTGAAATTTCCGTGAATGACTTATTGCCTTCGGCAAAAAGAGAAAAAGTTTTTTTAACTACTTTGGATAATTCCGGGTCAATATCAACAGCTCTGGTTTTAGGATTATTGACATAGCCATAAGGCGCTTTACTCGGCCATTCACCACGGCGGAGTTTCTGGCGATTGCCCCGCTTTACATTTTCACTTAAATTGTCCACATAATATTTTGACTGGCCGAAGGCAATGGATAACATAAATTTTCCTTGAGGCGTATTTTCAAACCAAAAACTAGGAAATTTCAAATCAATTAATTTTCCGGTATCCAGTAAATAGATCACTTTGCCACCATCAATGGAATTTCTGGCTAATCGGTCTGGGTGCCATGAAATTATTCCTTGGGCTTCGCCGGATCGGCCTTCGCTTTTGTCCTTAAATTTTCTCTAAAATTCCTTCTCTCTCAAAACAAAAAACAAAAACTCTGGAAAAATTTTCGCGTCCTTTTTCTTTTCATTCTTTTCTGCTTGTGTTTTAGGCTGGAAATTGGTAAAAATAAAGATGATGGATGAGACTACTAAAATAGCAATTTTCAAAGGTCAGAAAGTTCGGAAAACTATTCACAACAATGAATGGTGGTTTGTTGTTGAGGATGCTGTTTTAGCTCTCATTGATTCTTCTGACCCAAAACAATATGTCAGTCGCATGAAACAGCGTGATTCAGAGCTTAATAAAGGGTGGGTACAGATTGTACATACCCTTTCAGTTAAAACTGAAGGTGGTACACAGAGAATGAATTGTGCTAATACAGAAGGAATTTTTAGGATTATCCAATCAATTCCTTCCCCCAAAGCAGAACCATTTAAAAGATGGCTAGCCAAAGTGGGATATGAAAGGGTACAGGAAATAGAAGACCCGGAATTAGCCACCAAAAGAACCAGAGCTTTGTATAAAGCCAAGGGATATTCCGATGATTGGATTGAGAAAAGAATGAGAGGGATTGCTATCCGTGAAGAATTGACGGATGAGTGGCAGAAAAGAGGAGCAAAACTACAGAAAGACTATGAAATTCTGACCGCCGAGATTTCCAAAGCAACATTTGGGATTACCCCAAGTCAATATAAAAAATTGAAAGGATTAAAACGGGAAAATCTTCGCGACCACATGGGTGATTTTGAACTGATATTTACTATGCTGGGAGAAAGAGCAACTACAGAGATTCACCGCACCGAAGACTCACAAGGAATACCAAAACTGAAAAAGGATGCTAAGGAAGGTGGGGATATCGCCGGAGTCGCCCAGAGAAAGTTGGAAAAACGCCTCGGCCGTTCGGTTGTTTCCAATAAGAATTTTCTTCCTGCCCGGAAACACAAGAAACTGCCGGACAAATAGCTTCAACTTTCTGCATAAAACCACTTGCATTTTGTCTATAAAATTGCCACAATAATATCAGAGAAGATTATCGAAATTTTGATTTCAAAAAAATATGTATGCAAACACTGAAAAAAGTGAGGGTGGGGCGAACTCACTCACTCACTATTAAAGCTTAAAAGATTTTTTGGGTGGTTTGCAAGAAAATCTTTTGTTTTTCTTCTTGTTCTTTCTCTTCTAGCTTCTCAATTTTCATTTCTGATCCCATCTGTTCAAGCTGCAAGTTCGCCATGGACACAAACAGATTGGGTTGGAGGCAGCGGACAAACAAGCTGGTCAGATAATACCAAGTTTGATTCTTCATCAAGTGTGACAACTTCCACTGCCGGACAAGCCACGCTTGCCGCAACTAGTAGTTGGTATAACACCTCGTGGGCGTACCGAAGGAAGATCACTTTTGACAACTCCGCTCAAGCAGAAAACCTGACTAACTTTCCGGTTTTGGTAAAACTCGACTCAACGAGAATAAATTACTCTAACACTCAAGACTCCGGTCAAGACATCCGCTTTACCGACTCTGATGGGACAACGCTTCTTTCCTATGAAATCGAAAAATGGGACGAAACCGGAACGTCTTGGGTCTGGGTCAAAGTCCCGCAAATCGACATCAACTCCAGCACTGATTACATTTATCTCTACTACGGAAATACCTCCGCCACAGATGGCCAAACAGCAACTTCTGTTTGGGACTCAAATTATCAGTTAGTACAACATCTTAAAGAAACATCTGGTACAACAACCAGCGATTCAACCTCTAACAGTAATAATGGCACAAAAGTTTCAGCCACAGAACCTAACCCTGCAACTTCTGGCCAAGTAGATGGTGCACAAGATTTTGACGGAAACAATGATTATCTAGAAAAGACAAATGCTAGTTTCGCACAAACCCCAGGGGCAGTATCTTTATGGTTTAAAGCAGATACTATAAATACAGAAGGGGTAGACACTTATCAAAAAATGACTCTTATGCAATACGGGGATATTTATTGGGGTTTTCAGATCTCAAGCTCTACCAATAAAATCCAATATCATTACTATGATGGAGCAATACGAGATTGGTACAGCAATTCTACTATCAGTACTGGACAGTGGTATAAACTCGATGTCGTTTCAACTGTAAGCGGTTCCGAAATGTTCTTGAATGGAGCATCTCAAGGTGCAAGTTCGTTGACATTATTCAATAATATCTGCGGCTCCACTTGTAATCTAGATATAGGAGGTAAGATAGCTGGTTATCCTTCTGGTGACTCTTTTGATGGCCTCATTGATGAAATTCGCATTTCTAATACCCGTTCTGCCGCTTGGATTGCAGCAAGTTATAAATCAGAAGCAGATACTTTTAATACGTTTGCTTCTGAAGAACAAGTTTATTCGACAACACCTGGCACCTTGACTTCATCAATTTTTGACAGCGAATTTTCTGCCGGGGCGGCGTGGGGCACTTTGACGTACAATGCTACCACTCCTTCCAACACTTCTGTTTCTGTTAAAGCCAGAACCAGCAATTCTTCCTCCATGACCGGAGCCACGGCTTTTTCTTCATGTACTGCAATTACCTCTGGCGCGGACATTTCTTCAAACAGTTGTGTGACTGATTCCCACCGATATATTCAGTACCAACTTTCACTTGCCAATACAGATTCCGTATCTACTCCCACTTTTCAGGATATTTCGATTGCTTTTTCCGCATACGACACAACTCCGCCAAGTATTTCATTAACTGCTTTGACTCCTGATCCCAATTCTGACAGCACCCCCACTCTTTCCGGCACCGCCACAGAAAGTATTGGGACTGTTTCTAATGTCCAGTTTCAAATGGATTCTACTTCCGGTTCCTGGACTGCTTGTACTGCTTCTGATGGTAGTTTTAATTCTGCCAGTGAAGCATTTAGTTGTACATCTGCTACTTTAACTGATGGAAGTCATACTATGTATGTTAGGGCGACGGACTCTAATGGCAATACTACATCAAGCAGTTATGCTTCTGACAGTTTCACCATTGATGCAACAACTCCTGTAAGTATTGATTTAGACTCTCCGGGAGATAATTCCTACACTAATTCTGAAAGGCCAACTTTTAAATGGAAAGCCACTACTGACGCAACCGCTGGTTTATCTAAATATGTTTTAGAGGTTGATAACCCTTCGGCAGGCTCAGGGCAAGCCAGCGGAGATTTTACTATTGATAATATTCCAACCTCTGGAACAACCGATATCACAAGCAACAATAAATATGTAATTCACTTTGATGGTTTTTCTGACTCAGATTCAACAAACAACTATATTTCGGTTTATACAAGGTCTACTTCTGATTGGGGAAGTTCTGAAAATGACGGAAAACTTAGGGAAGGTCGGGTAAGTTGGAAAGTTAAAGCCGTTGATAATGCTGGTAATGAAACAAGTAGCTCAAGAACACTTCTTGTTGATAGAAATAGTTCCAAAGTAGAACTAACACAAATTAACGATGTTCCTTTTTCATCAACCAATTTTTCAACAACCGATAAAACACCAACCGTTTTTGGAAAAATAACGGATTCTCTTTCCGGTGGTGACTCATCCCAAACCCAAGATGAAAACGGACCCAAAATTGCTTCAAGCCCCAAACAAGTAGATATCAAAGTAGAGAAAAAAGAAGGCCTAACCTACAAACTCCATACTCTCTACACCATCAACATGGATAAACCTTGGTATACCTGTGACGGAAAAGAAGTATCTGACAACTCAAAACAGAAATGCGACAAGTATTTACCTTTTGAATATACGCTAAAAGATACTTTAGATTTGGGAACGTACAAAATAACGCTTACCGGCAAAGATAAGGCGGATAACAGTTCTTCTGAAACGAGCTTTACTTTAAATATCACCACTCTTTCTCAAATCATAACCCCAGAGGAAAAGAAAACTATCGAGGAGGAAATGAAGGAATTGCCAAAAGAGGAACAAGAGAAAGTAAAAGAAGAATTGGAAATAACCAAGCCGGTTGAACCGAGCGCTCTTGAGAAAGCCGGGGAAAAAGTAGCCCAAACTTCAAAAAATATTCTTAACACAACGGGTAATTTTATCAGCAGTATATTCAGTGGAATCGGACAGGGAGTAAAATTTGCAGTTGATACGACAGGAAAAGCATTAGCCTTTGTCGGAGATAAGACCGGACAAGCGCTGGCATTTGTGGGACAAGGGATAGGCAGTGGAGCTAATGCAGTAGGTCAAGGTCTAGCATTTGCAGGAGAAAAGATAGGGCAAGGGATCAGCAATGCCGGAAAAGCCGCGTCAAACGGGGCTGTCGCAATTGGAGACGGATATAACCAACTTGCTAACAATGCCCCAGGAGTTACCAAGACAATTTTGACGGGAATAGGAAATGGAGTTTCAACGACAGGTAACACAATTGCCAATGTTTCAAATAGTATAGCCAGCACGACTTCGACTGTTGCTCAAAACACTTCAAGAACTGTTGAAAATATTGCAAACACTTTAGCAAAAACAACAGGAGATATTGCGCAAAAGACAGGATCAACGATTGCTCAAGCAACACAAAATACAGTTAACGCGACAAAGGAAGGGCTAGCAAATATTGCATTTAGTCTCGGCGAAAAAACACAAGGCGTTTCTGATAGCTTAGGATACTCAATTGTCCAGATCGGATACCTGTTCGTGAACGAGCCGACAAAAATTTCTGATGTTAAAGTTGAAGCTCTTACCCCAACCTCGGCTAAAATATCATGGGTGACCAACCGTCCGGCCAACGGAAAAGTAAATTATGGACTTGATGAAACCTACCCGCTTGATATTCAATCAGAGAAAAGAATTACAAATCACGAGTTTACATTAACTAACTTAAAACCAGACACGCAATATTATTTTGAAGTGATGTCCCACAATAAAAATTATGTCTATGACGCTAACCGGAAATTTAAAACTCCGACAAAGTAACTATGAATAAACCAAAGCCGCCGCCGGTTTAGCCGCCGTAGTTTTAACGAGGGCGGCAGCTGGTGCAATTCAGTAATTTTTGGTAAAATAAGTTCGAGCGATTTTGTACAATGGCTCCAGGAATGATGGTGGTGGAATTAAGAAGACATATTAGAAGTATTACGGAGTTTACTGTTGATGAATCAAACAAATTAGTGGGTGTTTTAACAAGAACTCGAGAAGCAATGAGAAATGCTGGTATTGAAGAGGCTACCTTGGTACAAGAAGAAAGAAGTTCTCATTTTCATGCTTGGTGGTTGCCAATTTATCCGTGAATTAAAGATGTTACTGACGGAAGAATCAGAAATATTCAGTTTATTTTTGATCACGCCAAAGAAAATATGGTTACAAAAGGATGCATTAAAGAAGTTGAGAAGATTACAAAGCGGATTAAACTTTCACTGATGTAAATCTTTGAAACTTTGAATTTTGAGATGGTCTTTTAATAGTTCAAGTTGTAAAATCAGATCAGCTGTAACGTAATAGCAAAGGCCGATTTTTATAGCAGTAATAAGTGGAATATCCGGATCGAGTAGATATTGTTTGATATACTCATCTTGGCTAAATATGTCCGAGCCAATTACTGTTACCAGCTTAAAATCTATTCAACTGGATTCCGTATCAAGTACGGAATGACAATGTTAAGAGAATTTTGGGCAAAAGAAAAGCTTTAGAATTAAAGGACGCAGTTTGAGGACTAAAAAAGAGGAGGTGCGGATTGTTCAAAGGTGGAATTCTGAGCACTGCCGTAAAGTACGTTTTGCCTGCCCAACAAAACGTACAAGCAATGCCCATAATACTACCTTCGAGTATTTCTTTGCAATGTGCTTCCCGAATCGCATTTGAAGCTAAACGGGACAGTGCCACCTAGACATAAAGGTTCGGCGAGCTAAACTCGGAGGGAATCTAAATCTTTACTCTAGATAGCTTATAGCCTACCACAGTTCATGCCTGTTGTCAAGTACTCTAGGTCTTTTTGAAGAAAATAGGGGATATGTTAAAATGCAATACATGCCGAGGTGGCGGAATTGGCAGACGCCCTGGACTTAAGATCCAGTGTTCGTTAGAACGTGCGGGTTCGAGTCCCGCCCTCGGCACCAGAGGGGACAGGCTGTCCCGAATAGTACTGAATAGCTTGATATAACGTGCTAATCTTGTGGTTCAATGTGCCATTATAGTCCCAAGCCAGTCCATCGGGGTACATTGAACCAATTAGTACTTTGACCTGATTTAAATTAGATCTTTTGTAGGCTTCCCATAGATCAGCAAGAATAGTCTTCATAAAGGAAATGACTTCCTCCATACTGTAAGCTCTGATGATTTTACTCTCTCTCTCTCTCTCTCATAAGGCAGCATAAATCCATTATGGCACATTAAACAAAGGATACACAAATCCAACGACAAAAGGTGTGCTATGTTTCGCCTACTGTGACATTGTTAAGATCAATTCTAGCAATTCGGCTGGCTCAGTACCATGGCAAAATTCTTACAATTTAGATAGGAGTTAACTGACCATAAATGGTGTATAATCTGCTTATGGGGTCACAACAGCTAGGCAAAAACATTAAAAAAGCAAGAATCAAAGCCGAATTAACACAAGAAGAGGTTGCTGAAAAAGCAGGGGTACATGTCAGCTATTATTCTAGAATAGAACGGGGTGTTGTAAATCCTTCACACGAAATATTAGATAACATCCGAAAAGCTTTGAAGATGAACCCTTCAGATTTATTCCCTGCTTAAGTGTTGTCTTGTTTTTCTTCTAACTTTTTAATAACCATGCGAGCTAAGATCTGCATCATATCTGCTAATGCCTCCGCCTGCTCCTGAGTAGCATTTGGATCAGTTTTTTTCAAACTCTTCCAAGCTGAATCAACAACTTGTGAGCGATTATCATCATTTACAGCAAATCTAAACGCCTCGTCGGTAATCCCATCAAAATCCTTTTTATATTCTCCCTCGTTTACCATTTTGGTTATAACATCCCAAGGCAAAGAGTCAGAAGTTGTTTTACCATCATTCATGCTTGGAATATAGCAGATTTAGAGGAATTTCGCCAGTTTCAAAAAGTTAAACATCTCTATTGTTAATTCCTGATTATCAATTCTTCTCATAATTTCACGACTATGTGTTTGGGAAAGAATGTTTAAGGAGCCTTCCCAAAGTACCTTTCTATCCAATATGGCCAACTTTCTGTGATGATTGCCTACACATAGTAAAACTTGTACTCCTAAAGCTTCAAAGTATCTTATTTCGTCTTCAGACTGTATTTCATATCCATCACTATGTTCTCTAGGATCTCGGGTAAAAATATACACTTTTACTCCTTTGGCAACTAACTTTTCAAAAATAGGCCTAAGAACCTTCATTCTAGCTGTGGTTACAAAGGGGCTCTCTATAATAACCTCCTCACGACAATCTGATAGGTCTGCAATGAATCTTTTATAGAAGGTAGCCTCGTCAAATAAGCCGGAGGAAGCCAAAGCCGAGATTGGAGCGTTATAACGTCCCATTTTTCTCCTCCGAGGCTTGATAAGCCTCCATGAACCTGATAAAATCAGTCAGTACTGCGAAGAGTGGTTCAAAATAAAACCCCTCTTCCGCACAGAGTCCCGAGTTGGCGGGTCCGCCCGAAGGGCGGACCATGGATTCAGAGCTTCACAACAAACTTTTCTGTCTTTTAGTGTGCTGTTCGAGCCGAAGATTTTTAATGCAAGTACCTTTTTCTCCTCTAGGTTGTCTTCTCTTGCGATATTAGCTACGTTAGTAGCTTCCACTATCCATTGTTTCATTGGTTCGAGCCAAGCATTTTGCGAATGTTGAAAATTTATAATTTGTTCTTCCAGCGTCTTTTTCAAAGATAGTAGTTCTGACTTTTTTATAAGGTAGGAGTCTCTATCAATCACTTGATCTAAGTAGGAGTCTAAAAGACGCTGGAGCTTATCATTGATAAGCTTAATTTCATCTTTTTTACTTTGAACAAACACTTGGCAGGATTGGGCTACATATTTTTCTTCTAAAGATAATTTATCCAACATTTTATCTGCCCAATCCTGTCTCAAAGAAACTGTTAATAAATTATCAGAAAGTTGTTTATCTACATCTTCTTCTCTGGTAAAAAGCTGGGTACATTTAATAACCTTAGACTTTTTCGTACATCTATAATAAGTAAAGCCTTTTTTCATCTCGGCTGTAATCATATAGCCACATTCACCACAGCGAAAAAGTCCCATGAATGGTTTGTGTATCCTCTCTTTGGTGATAACCTTACTTCTTCTTTTGACAACTTTCTGCACCTGATCCCACAGTTTCTTTGTAATAATTGGCGTATGAATTCCTTCGTAGACCTCACCTTTAAATCTAAAATGGCCAAAGTAAAAAGGATTAGTTAAAAGCTGAAAGGTTATCTGGTCAGAAGGAATTACTTTACCACCTCTGGTGGTAATGCCATTTTTAGCCAAAAAGCTACCAATATCCATAATTCTTAAGTTTCCGGTAGCAAACATCTCCAGGGCTTTTACAACAATAGGAGCTTTCTTTTTATCAACTATAATAATCTTTCTTCTATCACGGATAACATTAAGATAGCCTACAGGAGCCCAACTGGGAAACTCACCTCTTAGAGCTTTTTGGCGTAATCCTCTTTTGGTATTTTCAGATAGTGAGTCCACGTAGTATTTACTTTGCCCAAATGCGATTGTCAGCATAAATTTACCTTGTGGCGTTGGATCAAACCAAAATTGGGGAAATTTAAGAAGTTTTATCTTACCAGTATCAACAAGGTAAATTATTTTACCTCCATCAATACTATTGCGAGCAAGTCTATCCGGATGCCAGGCCAAGATTCCACAAGCCTCACCTTTTTCGATTCTCTCAATCATGGAATCGAAAACAGGCCTACCAGGAATCTTGGCTGACTGTTTCTCTATAAGCTCTTCGAGAATTTCAATATTTTCTCTTTTAGCAAATTCTCGAAGCTCTAAAATTTGATCTGGTATTGATCTAATCTGCTTATCTTCTACATCTGTAGACTTGCGAGCATATAAGAACATTTTATTCGTGTTTGTAACGCTCATAAAATAACCTTGAACCCTATTGGGTTTAAAAAGAATTTTTGCGTATTAAATGTATTAAAGTTGCTGGCAGTTTGTTCCATATTATTAGAAATACATAAATAAAAGCTAAGCTAACTCAAGCTATTAAAAATAACCTACTAGCAAACAAAAGCTCAGGCCAGATAAGGTGTGAGAAGGAATTCACTTCCTTCTCACCATTTCTCTCAAGAAAGGCAACATTAGCAAGAGCTTAGCTACCTTAATTTCAGATACTCAAATGGCCGTACTGGATTTTGCACGCAAACCTGTTAGAGTCTGCACCAATACGGCCATTAAAAAACTCTAACAAGTAAATGTTTGCGTGCAATTGACATTAATATATAAACTGCCAGCAGAAAAAACAAGTAGCAAAAATTCAGTTTTGCATTTGGGCAAAGTTTCCTCCGAAGGAGGAATAAAAAATGAAACAATGTATAAATAAGCGGAGCTTGATTTTTGCTTGCAAAAATTATGAATATCGCAAGAGGGGTTAAAAATATTAAAAAGGTACTTGCAGTTAATTAAAATCTTTCGGCTCTGTTTCTTTATCTCCGACAGAAAAGTTTGTTGTGAAGCTCTGAATCCATGGTCCGCCCTTCGGGCGGACCCGCCAACTCGGGACTCTGTGCGAATATATGACTTCGCTCGAACGTATTTTACCAAAAATTACTGACTAATGCTTGAGGAATTTACAGCAAGAAAAAGGGGTTTAAGGGGAAAATGAATTGCTGTAAATTCTTGTCGTTCCCAACCTCAATCGCGACTCCAACCGTTATCGCCAACCCGACCGCTACCAAAACTCCAACGCTCTTCGTTGCTCAGGCCTCTCCGGCTTCGCCGGATCGGCCTTCGCTTTTGTCCTTAAATTTTCTCTAAAATTCCTCCGTGCTTAAAGACAAAACAAAAACAAAAACTCTGGAAAAATTTTCGCGTCCTTTTTTTCTTCTTTAACCCAATACTACCCAATAATATATAATTCCTTGACTGCTCTGGTAACTGCTGTATATAACCATCTGCTCCAGAGCTCATCTTCCCAGTAAACTGATGGTTCTTCAAACAGTAAGACTCTATCTGCCTGGGAGCCTTGGGATTTATGGACTGTGAGGGCATAGCCAAAATCAAACCTATCTCCAATCTCACTATAGTGAATGCCTTTGACTTCACTCAAATATTTTTCTTTGTGGAATTGATACCTGGATATTTTACCTTGGTATGGAATTTCTTCGCCGTGGAATAATATCTCTGCCTCATACCAGTGTTTGTCTGATGGAGTAAGTTTAATTAGTTTACCAATCATGCCATTGTAAATAGGTCTGGCCAAATTCTTGTAGTTATTTTTTAGACAAATAACCTGCTCACCAATGATTGGTTCGTCTGATGAAAAATCTAACCTGCTTCTAATTTGTTGGTTAAGTTTGACCCTGGTAGCATTTCTGCCACAAAGAATCAGCGTATTGTCATTAAAACTGTTAAATATTTTATCAACTATCTCTTGTGCTTTCTGTGTCCCTCTGGCAACTTTTCTCACAGTTGAGGAGAAATCTTGAAACGGAATTTTACCGGTGGTTCTGGTTAGAGTTGCAACTTGTAGAATGGGGTTATCCTGTGCATGTCTATGGATGGTTTCTAACCTAAGCTGTGGTTTATCCATTAAACTATAACTGTCTCCAACTGGGGGAAGCTGACCATGATCTCCAATAGCAATGATGGGAACTCCATAGGAGCAAATATCTTGCCACATATCTTGGGTAATCATTGAAGCCTCATCAATGATAATTAAATCTGAGTCAATGGCACTGACTTTTTTCCACCCCACAATCTGGCCATTTTTATCTACTTTTGGTTTATACATCAAAGAATGGAGAGTACCAATTGTATCTCCTTTAAAAATAGACTTTTGCTCAACCAGTTTACCTTTTAACACTTGAGCAGCCTTACCAGTAAAACAAGCAAAGGCAACTGAAAGGTTTGGGGATTGTTTTTTAAGAAGAGTTCGCAAAATTGCCGTAATAGTTGTTTTGCCAGTGCCAGCATAACCTCCAACTGTAATATACCCATTTTTAGGATTTCTAACCCAAGAGAGCAAAGACTCTAAGACAAACTTTTGGTCAGATGATAAATGGTCGGGTAAATGTATTGGTTGAGATCCTGAAATGAATTCAGGATGACGGATTTTTGCAACCGGCTGCGGGTTTTGCTTATATGTTATTTCTCCATTTAGTAATTTAGCAATACGGGATCTGATACCACCAGGTTTTCTGCCAAACTTCTGTGCATATTCTAAAATGAAACTTTCTTCTGGTTCGTTTAATTTAACAAATTCTTCATAAGCACTTTTTAATATATTATCTTCTTCCTCAATCCATGGAGCATAAGCTTTAGCAAAAGTCTTTCTGATTTCATCAACGCTATATGCCTTCTGTCCGGCTAAAGTCATAAGGAAATTATATCATTAGGGTTTTGTCGTTAATAAGTTCCAAAAGCGGCTTTTCCCAACCAAAACAAGTTTCTTTTCCCTGCAGCTTCTGAAATGCCAGCGAGCACGAGGGATCAAGTTCGGCATAAGCTTTGAGCACCTCAACAGTTTCCCTCATAAATTCACCAACTGTACCATCGGAATCATCAACACCGCCTGAGATAAGTTTTTTATCTAACCGCAGGAGCAAATCCACCAAGAGGTGAGCTGTCTGTTCATTTACCGGTAAATTGGACACAATAGCTGACAAACGATTACATCCTTCCTGCAGCGAATTTTGATATGCAAACCAAGTACGGGATGGACCACTGTATCCATTTGTGTATCGCAAAGCGTCGGTAATAGATTTTTTAACCGCAGCTAATTCTTCTTTTTCTAATGTCCTTAAGTCGCCGCTACAAATTGGAGAGTCTACCTGTTTCTTATCTTCATCTGTCAGGGGTTTACCATCCATAACTACAAAAAGAGCCAAAGCTACCATATGCTTGCAAAGAGTATCATTTTGTCCAAGATAACAAGTGCAGTGGCCATAGTCGTATCGGCGTGCCTCTACAGATACCCGATATGGTTTGGTGCCGAGTACAACTGCGCTGTAAGATCTAATCCCTTCCTCAAATTGAGTTACCTTCCCACTTTCATATAACACAACTGCCTTTTCAAACGTTGATCCGTCAGTGGCGAATTTAATTTTACTTAAATCATAGTCTGGCTGTTGCATTTTTAGGATAACTTTTTAGGTTTATTCTCCTTAAGGGCTCTAAAATTTTTTCCAGTGACAACTTTTTTTCCAGTTTTTTGTTCCAACTCCAGTCTGGCGTTTTTAGCAATCCGTCCACCTCTTTTGGCCGGAATTTTATTTTTTTCCAGTCCCTTTGTTTTCATAGTTTCCGCAATTTGCCGAGTGGATAATTCTGCCAAAGCTGTAAACACTAACTCTGCATCCGTCATGTGATCACGCAGATTTTCGGTTTTTAGATCTTTTAGATTTTTATGTTCCTTAACTGTTAAATCACTCCATTCTTGATGGATTATATTTGTGAGTATCGCGTATTCATCTTGCAAGTCAACTTCATTATTTTTCCAATAATCCGTAAGTTTATTTCTGATTTCTTGACCCATCATTCGCTGCTGAATCCACTTCTCACTTCGTCCCATTCTTTGCCAATATGATCTTGATCTGTTTAAAGCTTTCTCCGGATCAGAGACTTCTTGAATTCTTTCATATCCGACTTTTGCCAACCAAATCTTAATAGGCTCGGCTTTTTTACTTGGAATTGATTGGATAATCCTAAATAAATGCTCGGGATTTCCTGCCAACACTTTTCTGTTCTTTCCCGTTTCGGAAGACATTTCTACCTGGGGACAATTTGTCCCTATGTAACGACCAAGTTCTGGATCTCTTTTTCTCAATTTTTTCAAATAGTCAGTGGGGTTAGTACTTTCGGTAAGTACAGAAATAATATCCACCACCGAAAAATACCATGTTTCAGTTTTTTCATCCCAATGACGGCGGATTTTTTTACTTTGAAAGGCAATAATTTGGTCGTCGTTTTTCATAATTTTACTTCAACCCCTTTTTTTTTGTTGGTCTTTGGGATTTGAGAACCTACCTCTATTACTTTGATCCCAAAGGATTCAAACATTTCCGTCAGGACATCCCTTTTTTCAGGTTTCGATTTTGGTACTTTTTTCATTTTAACCATCTCTTAAACTACTTTAAACCATAGATTACCCGAAAGTCAACATATTTTCTCTGAGGCTATTATATCAAAATACCCCTTGCATTTGTAAGCAAAAGGTAGATAAAATGGAGTAAGGCGACTTCGTCTAAGGCTCAATTTTTTATTAAATATGTATGTCATGGAATATCTTCAGAAATTTAGGCAAAGGGAGCCCAACAGCTCACAGCTCACAGCTCACAGCTCACAGCTCACAGCTCACAGCTCACACTAAAGCTTAGGCATAGATTCCCAAAAATCAAGAGGCAGATTACCTCTTTTATCCTCATTGTCTCGTTATTACTATCACAACTCCTTTCTCTTTTTGTACCCTATGTTTATGCTGCCTCAAGTCCTTGGACACAAACAGATTGGAGTGGTGGAGTGGGTGCTTCTACTACAAACCAATATTCTTCTGCATCAAGTGTTGATGCCACTACTACATCGGGTCAAGTAACTTTAACCAACACAGAAAAGTTCAGCAATACAGGATTTGAAAGTGATTTGACTGGTTGGTCGACAAACGATGTATCGTGGTGGACATCTGGTGGGGCGACTGGTGCAGTTGCGGCCTATCAACCATATGGAGCAGCGAGTCTTACGGCAAGTTATACGAATCTTGTGAATTCAGGAACAAACGATGCCGCACCTGGGGTTGCTCCAACGTTTGCAAGCACAACAGGATGGACTTTCAACGGATCAACACAGTATCTGACTACTGGCATTACTCCAACTGTTACTTATACGATGCTGGTGCAGTTCAGTGGAGCTACAAATAATGGAACTCTTGCTGGAGCATATCTATTCACTAGCGGGAGCGGAACAGAAGATAGATTTTATCTAACTCCCAACCATCCTAGCACAAATCGGCAATACGCAAATGGCTCTACTTCTTCTTTTTTACGCCCAGGTGCAGCTGTAAGTAGTGGGAATATGGCAATGGCGGGGAAAACTGCGTATTTGAATGGGTCAAGCGACGGAACGATTCCCGCTGGATCGATTACTTCAATTGGTGGGATTCTCTTGGGTGCAACGGATTTCACAAGCGGTGGCGGTAGTCTTTCTGTGACAAACGGCTCAATCAAAGCAGCAGCAATTTATAACGTAACGCTTTCATCATCACAAGTATCGGCAATTGCAGCGGCAATGGCAAATCTAACAACTCTTACTCGAGATACAACCACTACTTATAGTAGTAGCGCAGGATCAGCAAAACTTGTAACTGGAAGTAGTACTGGAAATTTTATTCAATCAGTAAATGTGGGTGATACTAATACCTATAACTTATCAGCTTATGCAAGAACTGATGGCTCAGCTGTAACTTCTTCTGATGTACAGCTTTACTATAATGGCTCAACAGTTTCAACAACTTATACTTCAGTTGGTAGTGGTTGGTATCAATTAACTGGAACTATCACCGGTGCCAATGCCTCCAGAACTTATGGAGTACAGGTTGCTGCCAATAAAACAGTCTACGTTGATAATTTTAGTTTAAATAATTATGCTTCTTCCGGAACGCTAACTTCTTCAATCTTTGATTCAGGACAAGGAAGTAACTGGGGAACATTAACCTATACAGCTACAACACCTGCAAATACTACAGTTACTGTTAAGGCCAGAACTTCTAATGACTCCGGAATGTCTGGGGCTACTGCTTTTTCTTCTTGTAACGCCATAACAAGTGCGACTGACATTTCTTCTAATAATTGTGTCACTGATACCCATAGATATATCCAGTATCAACTGACCCTCGCTAATAGCAGTACAGAAGTTACCCCTACTTTTTCTGATATATCAACCACCTTTGCCGCCTATGATGCTGATGCTCCAAGTATCTCTCTCACAGCTTTAACTCCAGACCCAAATTCTGACAATACTCCAACTCTTTCCGGAACTGCTACAGATACTTTGGGAACAGTAAGTAATGTTCAGTTCCAAATGGATTCAACATCTGGTAGTTGGACAGCATGTACTGCTTCTGATGGTAGTTTTAATTCTGCGAGTGAAGCATTTAGTTGTACAGCTTCAACTTTAACAGATGGTAGCCATACCATGTATGTTCGGGCTACAGATAGTAATGGGAATACTACATCTAGCGGTTATGCTTCTGATACTTTTACCATTGATGCAACAAATCCAGTTAGCATTGATTTAGATTCTCCAGGAGATAATAGTTATACTAATTCAGAAAGACCAACCTTTAAATGGAAAGCAACTACGGACACAACAGCCGGTTTATCAAAGTATGTACTTGAAGTAGACAATCCATCAATAGGAAGTAGTCAACCATCTGGAGATTTCACCATTGATAACATTCCAACTTCTGGAACAACTGATATAACAAATAATAAATACCCTATTCACTTTGAAAACTTTAACGACTCAGACAGCACAAATAACTATATTTCAGTTTACACAAGATCAACTTCTGACTGGGGAACATCCGAGAATGATGGAAAATTAAGGGAAGGAAAAGTTAATTGGAAGGTCAAAGCAGTTGATAATGCAGGAAATGAAAGTTCATCATCAAGAACACTTTTTGTTGATAGGACTTCTCCATCTGTAGAATTTACTCAAATAAATAATACACCCACCTCGCAGGAGTCCCTTCGGGCCACCTCCGAGGTGACCGGCACGGGCTCCTCGGACGGTGTACTTAGGTTTTCTACCACTGATAAAACACCAACTATCTTTGGGAAAATAACTGACTCTCTTTCCGGCGGTGATTTATCACAAACTCAAGATGAAAACGGACCAAAAATTGCTTCCGGGCCGAAGCAAGTAGAGATAAAGGTTGAGAGGAAAGAAGGACTGACTTACAAACTCCACACGCTCTACACGATCAACATGGATAAGCCTTGGTATACCTGTGACGGAAAAGAGGTTTCTGATAATTCAAAACAGAAATGTGATAAATATCTACCCTTTGAATATACATCCAAAGAAAATTTGGAATTGGGAACATATAAAATTACTTTAACCGGTAAAGATAAGGCGGATAACAGTTCTTCAGAAACGAGCTTTACTTTAAACATCACTACTCTTTCTCAAATCACAACACAGCTACAAACCACCTCGGAGGAGTCCATTCGGTCACCATCCGAGGTGAGCCAACCAGATAAAGAAGGGAATATCACAATACCAACTGAACAAGTTCCTGTATCAGCTTTAGAGAAAGCTGGAGAAAATATTACCCAAGCTTCCAATGTCATCCTGGAAGGAGCGAAGCGACTGATAGGATCTCTCTTTTCAGGAATTGGAGATGCTATCGCCTTTGGCTCCAGCATGACAAACCATATAGTACAGATTGCCACGTCAGCCATTGGAAATGGCTTCCTCGCAATGACAAACACATTAGGACAAGGGTTAGCCTTTGTTGGTAATGGAATTGGAACTGGGTTAAATAACACTGGTCATGCAATTGGTTCTGGCTTAGCATTTGTAGGACAAGGAATTGGTACAGGATTTAGTAATACTACTAATGCTATTGGCAAAGGATATAACAATATTGCAGAGCATGCCCCTGGAGTAACTAAGAATATTTTGTTAGCAGTTGGTAATGGAGTATCAACAGTTGGTACAGGTATTGGGAATGGATTTAGCGCAGTAGGAACTACAACTAATAATATAGCTGACGACACTGGAAAAACAATTGGAACAATCTCAAATAATATTGGCCAAGGATTGAATAATACAGGAACTACAATTGCTCAAGGATTTAACAATACAATCAAAGGAACTAAAGATGGGATCGCTAGTTTAGCGTTTGGTATTGGTGAAAAAGCAGACGGTGTATCTAATGGATTTAGTGTTGCCATTGTAAAGTTTGGATATTTGTTCGCTACAGAACCAACGAGGATTTATGATGTTCAGGTAGTTGCACTAACTCCAACATCAGCAAAAATAACTTGGCATACTAACCACCCAGCTAATGGAAAAGTAAATTACGGACTTGATGAAACGTATCCCCTAGATATTCAAACAGATAAAAGAACCACTTATCATGAATTTACTTTAACTAATTTAACTCCCAGCACAGAATATCGTTTTGAAGTCATGAGTCAGAATAAGAATTATGTTTATGACGCCAATAGAAAGTTTACTACTCCATCAGATAAGAAATAAATATTATGGACAAACCAAATTTAGATAAAGATAAAAAGTTAATAATAGACACTTTAAGAAAGTTAAAATCTGAAAAAGATTTAAATAATTTTCTTGATGACCTTTTGACTGAAGAAGAAATTTTAGACCTTGCCCAAAGAATAAAAATTGGGAAATTAATACTTGATGGAAAAAGTTATGATGAAATTTCAGAAAAGATTGGAACCTCAACTTCTACTGTTTCAAAAATAGGACAAATATTGAAATATGGAAAAGGCGGGTTAGAAAAAACTTTAGGAAAACATAAAAAGTAAGGAGGTGCAAAAAATATTATGGATATGTTAATGGGATTTAGTATAGCTCATGCAATAGCAGGTTTGATTGGAGGACTTATCCGAGGACTTGTTGGAGTAACTTCTGATAAAACATTTAATCCTGACCAGTTCAAATTTAGGTGGAAATACTTTGCAGTAACAATGTTAGTATCCTCTATTGTAGGAACCATGTCTGGAATTATTGCAAATAATGATTGGAGAATAGCACTTCTTGCAGGTTATGCAGGTACAGATTTCTTGGAGGGATTATATAAATTAAGATTTGCCCAGTTTTTTAAAATACCAGTTTAATCTTGTTTATTTACTCCAGATACCCAATCTTTTTTTCTTGGCTTCTTCTTGGGCTTTCAATAATTGGTTCGCATAAATAAAGGGTTTCTTGTGCTGGTAAACTACGACTTGTGCCATTCCCTTTCTTGCTAACTCAATAGAAATATTTTTACCATCAATAATTAAATATGCTAGTATCCTCCCAAACTTATCCCCTTTGTAATTATCATATTCTAAGGTTACTGTTTTACCTTCAACTAACTTTTTGTTTTCATCTGTAGATTCTTTTTCAAAGGGTTCGTTAGTTTCTGGTGAAGTTATTCCCACATATCTAACGATGCTGCCATTTTCTAAGACTATTGTATCTCCATCCACCACTCTTTTCACTTTTCCTTTCTTGGGGAAGTAGGAAATGTTTTGAGTTTGATATTTTCCTGTGTTTTCGAGAATATCTTTAATCTCTTTCTCAAACTTTGAACCTTTAACAAAAGGTAGAACATCTTTTAATAATTCTTCTGGTACTGTAATTAATTTTGATTTCATAAATATTTATTAAACACTTTACTATTGTAACCTTGTACCGTTGTACAACGCTAATACAAGGCAATTTAGGCCGAGTACACAGTTGCCTTGGCTTTTTTATCTGACTTTAATTTTCCAGACTTCACTAAACCTTTTAAGTAATTAGTTGCAGTACTTTGTGAAACTTGTAATAAATCTCTAACATCTTGATTGTTAATTTCTTTTTTCCTTGCTAACTCTAAAATTTGGTTAAGATTTTCATCCCGTCTCTTTTTTCTTTCTTCATTTGCTTTTTGTAGCAACTCTTTCACTTTATCATCAAGTTGTTTTTTAACTTCTTGCTCAACATTTACTTTTGTTTCTGGTTCTTTGACCTCCGGCTCTTTTTCTTTGGGAGATTGAGGAACTTGGGGTTCTTCTACAGGTTTTTCTTCTGGAGGTTTACTTTCTTCAGGTTTCTTATCTTCGCTTGGCTTAGATTCCTCTTGCTTGGGTTGCGGTTCTTCAGTTTTTGGGGGTTCTGCAGGTGGGATCTCAACTGGAGGTGGATTTTCTGGTGGAGTTTCCTCTTTCGGTTTCTCCGGTTCTGGTTGGGCTGGTTGCTCTTCTGGTTTGGGAGGTTCTTCAACAGGCTTTTGTTCAGGAGTTGGCTCTGATGGTTTTTCTTCCTCGGGTTTTGTTTCTGATGGAGTCTGGCTTGGTTCGTCTGGCATAACTCCAGTGTAGCACAGAATCGGCCAATTTCCACCATTCTGGCCGATTGGGTTTTGGATTGTTTTGGTGGTGGCTCCGCCGCCCCCGCCCCTTTGGGATAATTATTCTTAAAAGGAGGGCTGCCGTCAGAAAAAACTTCTAAGGAAGGAATTAAATGAAAAATCTCGGATAGGCAGCCCGACCAACGCGAGACCGCTGAAAATAATTTCGGAATTAAAAAAAAGAGCGGTCGAGCCATTGGAATTAGTTGCGCAGCGAGCTTCTCGAGAAGCGAGCAAGCGGTTGGACACGAGATAAGGGTTACAAATTGTGGCGGGGGCGAAAAGCGGATACCCCCGCAACGGCAGGCGTAGATAGAACAGAATAAACGGAAGGCGAGAAACGCGCGAAGCGTCTAAGTTATCCGTTTCTCGCCGTGGTAGAGACTGTAAAGAGTAACTAGAAAAGCAAGGACAAGGGCGAGAGTCCCCCTAGGGACTCCTCTCGCCCAGCGTAGCGAGCTACCAAAATAAATTCTAAAATAAAAGCGAGCAAGCGACAAAGCGGGGGTGCCACCACCTTAAAAGGGTGGGTGGGGGTTTGGAATTTTCAACAGACTAAATAACATTTCTTTTAAGATATAATTTCTCTTTTTGATTTTTGAACTTTCCCCTTTGATTTGCATTTTTAGGGAGAAAAATGTTTTCGCGCACGGGAGGGCGGGGCAAGAAAACTACAAATAAATCTTCCTTTGTTTTCCCCTTCCCCTTTGTTCCAGCGAAAATTTTTCCAGCTTGAAAAGAATTTAACAAAATTAATGAAAAGAGCGAAGGCCGAGCGGAGCGAGGCCTGAGCGATGACGATGCAATGCGGTTGGGAACGAGATTGAGGTTGGCGTCGTAAATGATTGGAAGCGAAAGCAGTTTGCGACATTCATTTTCCCCTTAAACCCCTTTTTCTGTCGCAAACGCTTGAGCGATAGTCGCACTATGAAGCGTTAGTAATTTTTGGTAAAATATGTTCGAGCGAAGTCATATATTCGCACTTCTCAGGACAATTTAGCAAGGATTTCTGAGTATTTTTTGACATGATCCAGTGTATTTTTAAGACTTCCCTGGATAACCAGGTTCACTTTTTTAAAATCCCAATGCTTTTGCATTAGCTCAATCAAGTCTTGCAATGTGGTGCTTTTTATAAGTTCAATCATTTCTTCAGGAAGATGAATTTTGTCTTCCCAAAGTAAATCTCCCTCAACCCAGTTGGCAATGGAGCTTGGATGGTCAAAACTCATTAGCCATTGGTTTGAGAGAAATTCTTTTGTGACTGCCAGTTCTTCCTCAGTGGGCCCATTCCTTATAAAAGTAGCCAGCTCCTGAACAATCAAAGTAACTACTTCCTCTAGGTTTTCTTTAGAGGATTCAGAGGCTATCGCTGTATAGCCTAATCCGTTTGTAATTAAAGAACCTGCGTTTACGCCATAAACCAACCCCCTTTGGTGGCGTAAGAGCCTAAACATGCGGCTTCTTGAGAGATTAACCAAAATCGCAAGGATAATATTTTGGCGCAGGCGTAAAGCTAAACTGTTTTCAAGAGAAAGCGAGGGAAAAGAAAGATCAACATAGTTGGACTTTAGGTTTGAATCAAAGCGTATTCCGACCTTTCTTGCTGACAAATCTTTATCGGTAAAATTGGGGATTTTGGCGAAAGTTGTTTTTTGGTATGCGCCAAAATACTGTTTCAAATGTCTGTTAAGTTCAGCCTCCTCAAAACTGCCCGTTATGGAAATATAGGTATTTTTAGGAACAAAAAGTTTTTCCCAAAAAGCGATTAGATCTGCTTTGGTAATTTTTTCAACATCACTTATTATTCCGGCAACCGGATTTAGAAGTGGACAACCTTTGATAAACCGAGTTTCCCGGACAAATTTGCCAATTTTGTATTCGGGACTGTCCATCCTCTGCCTAATTTCTTCCAAAATCGCCCGTCTTTCTTTTTCTATAGCAGCTTCGGGGAAAAGCGGTTCAAAAAATACTTCGCTGGCTATTTTTACAGCATCTTCAAGATGAGTTTTTGGGACAGTAATAAAAAAGTTAATGGAAAATTCTCCGGTTGAGGCGTTGTAACTTCCTGCCAAACTTTCAATATAGTCAGACATTGCCTCTGCATTGGGCAATGAAGGAATGCCTTGTATAAGCATATGCTCCAAAAAATGAGCCAGACCGATTTTTCCGTAATCTCCTAAAACAGATCCGCCCTTTACGTCAATTCGCAAGTGGATTGACCTTAGAGAGCGCATGCTGTAAGTTGCAACCCGGATATTATTATTTAGAGAAAAAGTGTTAAGCATCTAATCTCTGGCCCAAAGAGTATACACTACGGTTCCGTCTGGCCTTTTAATTTGGTCCAGAACATGCGCGCCATTGGGAGAATTGCCAGTTTCGCAGGCATCTGCATCAACAACCAAAATTTTACCCAGATCATTGAACGCATCTCTAGAAGGACATCGCTGGCTGGCAAAAACGTAATTTTTGTAGCCCCAGATACCTTTGTCTCGTATCTTTGCCGCAGAATTGAAAATAGCAGGGTCGAATTTGCCTGAAAATGCGATCCATGGGTAAGGACTATCCGGGATTTCGGTAAAGATAATCTTGTCATAATTTGTCTGTACTTGACTTATTTTTGAGGCTAATTCTTGCGCACCAGCATTTCTGTGAAGCGGCGCATTCACAGGATTATGGACAAAATATTGGTGAAAGAAAAAAACAAAATTTGCCAAAAATGCCGTGCTAACCAAAGTGCGAACGGAAAAACGCGAATTGATGCGAAGCAGATAATATGCGCCATATGCTTCGACTAAGGCTAGGAAAGGAACCATGAAAAGTGCTCGGTGCAAATTTGGCGAGTCTTCGGTTGTGAGCGCTGCAGGGAGTGGTGCCAAAAGTAAAAGTCCAAGGGGCAGAAGTGAAGTGTAAGACTTTTTTTGTGCAATGGCTGCAAGACCGGCAAGCAGAAGGAAAAATTCAACATAAGTTAAAACTCCCATACCGACCGTCATGTAGCGGGCTGGTTTGGCTTCTTTGGGAACTAGAAAAAATTTTGAGCTTATGTATTGGGCATACTCATTAACAAAACGTCTGGCATAAACCGATGGTTTATTGTGGAATAACCTTGCTTTAAACACGTGTCCCGGTCCTTCTTCAAACGGCATTTTATCCAATTCATATTGAACGTCGAGGTCCTTGAAGATAGAAACCTGGTTAAATCGGCCACGAGCCGAAGGGTCAAGCGAAAATAATAAGGTAGTCAGAAAAAGAAGTAGGCACACGATTAACGGATAAACCCCAGGTGGCGAATCTGTCCCACCTGGAAGGTGGTCTAGATAGGACACCTTCTTACTTTTACTTTTTGAAAATTCTGGCCATAGGAAATAGACAATAGTAAGCAGTGCAAAAAGGGGCACAAGGAGGCGGGCGGAATGGTATAGGAAATATGAAGCAAGGAAGAAGAGTATTGATAAAATCAAATTTCCTATATGCCTTACCTTGCTTTGTTGCTCAGACCCCTTCGCAAGTCGTACGGAGCGACATAGAAGAAGTAGGCCGGTGAGGGCAAAGAAAAGAGCGGTGATCCCTTCGGAGGTGGCGCGGGAGAGGGAGATGTGCCAGGGAGAGAAGGCCAGCATTATCGCAGCAAAGAGTGATATGTGATGAGTGGTGAATCGGTTGGAACCGGAGAGCTCACGTACTAACAAATAAACAATTATGATTGTCAAAGAGCCGAAGAGAGCTCCGGGGAAACGGACCGCAAATTCGTTCAAACCAAAAATCAAAATCGAAGGGATAGTTAAGTAAAAATAACCAGTAGGCCGGAAGTCGCCGAAGGTATTGTAGTAGAGAGGAAACCTATGTCCCCAATCATCCGCGCCTGTTTTTAAAATGGAATAGGCATTCCAGCCGACTTTTACCTCATCAACATGGAAACCACTAGGAAGCTCGGCAAGTTTCCAGGTTCGAAAAAATAAAGCTAAAAGAAAAATTAAAATAATCCATTTATGCTTTTTCAAAAAATGTAAATGCATCAAAATGTCACCAACAGAGGAAAAGGGGGCTACTTCCCTCGTAATTTTAATATGTCTGTCATTTTTTTACGAAAGTACACAAACTTTTCTTTGGAGAAATGATAGGCGCTGTAGGGAAGATTGCGCTTTACGCGCGCAAAAACTGAGGCGCGAGATTGAGAACGAAACTCTTTAGGAGTTTGCCGAAAATTGATATTCCTTGGTTTACTCATAAATAGCATGTCGGTCTAGTCTGCCCATTCACTGTTGTAATTCTACAGCATTGATCCAATGTGGCGGAGGAAGATTTTTGTAAATTGGGTTTGGGATTGGTATGGGTTTGCTGCTTTGGTCAACGATGTAATACGACATACCGGCGTGGCTTTCGATAGGCTGGTAATCGCTTGGGGTATGCCCATCCTTCCAGTTGTCTAACAGGACAAGCTCCTCGTTGCCTGTATTTGACCAGGAATGGCCATATTCAGGGTTAATAAGTATCTTATCCCCTGCCTTAGCGCGTACCAAGAGAACTTCCTCCACAATATCTGGCGTTCCTTTTTGAAGAAGCAAGACCCCTTCTCCACTTTCAACTTTATAAAGCTCAGCAACTGGATGGGTATGGTAATGTCCAAAGGTTTTTGTGTACTCTTCTCCTAAGTACCCAGGCTGAATAACAGTACGATTCACCCACTCGTTATTTTCAGGCTCGATAAATACTTCATACACTGGACTTGGCCCAACTGCCTCCGGGTTTTGTAAAACTGGGGCAAGGTCTTTTAATGTTCGTGTAGTTTTAGGCTGCACTTTTTCCAGTATAACATGAGATTTAACGCGCGCAATGACCCTGCGGGACATTTGCAATTGTTCCCCAAAAGGCGCAAAACTAATACAGTAGTATCGTGTCATCCCTGTGTAGGCAGGGATCTAAAAATAATCCATATATTCACTTCGTTCAGAAGCGAATACGCTATAGATTCCTGCATTCGCAGGAATGACATATGACAGGGGGTGAGTTTTTTGATCAACAAAATTTACAAATACCTGGGCAAGCACCCGCACTATAACAGTGCAATTCATGCAATATCTGGTTTGGGAATTGGAATTATTATCTCAAGGCCGTATGTGGCTAATCCAGTCAAATGGGGTGTGTTACTTATTGTAATAGGCATCGTGGGGCATCTTTACCCATATTTTGTAGGCAAGAAATAAGACTCGTTTAAAAAGCAAACAGACAGCCTTTTTTAATTGACTGTCTGCAGCTTTTTCGGTTGACACGCCTGCTCTTTATGTCAACCGATAAAAAATCATCCTGCCCTGACCTGGTGTGTTTTTGGTAACCTTGTTTGTGGTTACGATGTTTAGGATATCGTTGAAAAGCAAGCAAAAGGAAAATTGAGTGTAAGAATTAGGTAAGTATGCAGTTGCGCAGAGCTGTTTTTTAATTAGGTATTGTATTTTTTGAGAAAAAACTTGATACTTTACGCAACGAATTTTTAGCGGAGTTTTTTAAAGTAAAAACTTCGCATATATGATAGTAAATGACAACTACTGAGAGACCAAGATTTAATGCAGATTTGGGTGTTGATTTTGCTCCAGAATACCGCCCAAGTGCTGTAGTAACAAGGAGAGCCTCAACTCCTTCTGATTTTGGCGCCTGGTTAGAAGTTTGTCAAAAATATTTTCCCGACACTGCCAGACTTACAGTAGACTATATTCAAGAACAAGCAAGAGATTCCCGTCAAGTTCAGTCACAGTTTTGGATGATGGAAGAGGAAGGTGCGCTCGTTGGGATTCGTTGGACTGTCCATATTCCTGGAAGCTCTGTTGCTTCTGGAATATACGGTGTTGTAGAGGAGGCATATCGCGGAGGAGGCAGATACCCGCGTTTAATGCAAGAATCTGAAAGCTTTCTAATAGGTCGTGGAGCGAAAATTATTACCATTGAGTGTGCTGATCCATTTTCGCAGAGTGATTCGGTTGAGAAAAGAAAAGCCGTTGGCAGGATAAGATATTTTACCGATCATGGTTATTTCTTTGTAGACCCGTCAAGAGTACGTTATTACCGTCCTGACCCAAATCCCAATCGTCCCGATTTTGCTGAAACTGTACAAAGTGGGTTTGTCTTTGGTTTTAAACCTCTTGGTGACGCTAGCGAATTTTTGGACTTTAAACAGGGAACTCCAATTTTATACAAAAGCCGTTTTATGGGATTATATCTGGCCTTTGTCCACTTGGACACCGATGTTGACGTAGACACATTAAGAACTCACTTCAGGGCGGTTACAGCAGAGTTCGAAGAGGTAAGTCGCATAAATGCTCCGAATGTTCCACTATGGGATCCAGCTGTTGTTTCGCAATGAGCTCAAGAGTACGCCATTGGCAATATTGAGATTCTTACACATACATAACTTTGCTTTAATCAATCAATACTAAACTCTTATTGTGAAAGGAGGTGAGTAAAAAATGGGTGGAATGGATATGCAATCGAAAAAGGCAGCGATGGACCATTTGGACCACGTTAGCTATCCGGCAACCAAAGAAGAACTGGTAAAAGCATGTGACAACATGTCAGATGTGCCCGATGCGGACAAAAAGTGGTTTATGGACAATCTGCCTGGGGGTACATACCAAAATTCAGGAGATGTCAGAGCTGCGCTTAGGATGTAAGTTTCTTGCGCACGTTTAATAGAAATCTGTACCAATAGGATGTATGATATGTTTGGGTACAGAAGGACGGGTGGTGAAATTGGCAGACACGCAGCGTTCAGGGCGCTGTGAGCTTAAAAACTCGTGCGGGTTCAACTCCCGCTCCGTCCACCAAAAAAATCCTCAAATCAGCTCCTTTGTGGTAAAATACACTCAAGACTTGCCGGGATGTTGAAATTGGCAGACAAGCACGCTTGAGGTGCGTGTGGAGAAATCCGTGGAGGTTCGAGTCCTCTTCCCGGCACCAAAACTAACTTTGTCGGAATTGACTGCTCCGCGCGGCGAGTACGCCGCGCTCCGCAGGGCAAAATCCGCT
>Ga0155072_135_pt1 | contig 27968 bp, 30 predicted proteins | sample RifCSPhighO2_01_FD_106040 | JGI IMG/M metagenome (GOLD analysis project Ga0155072, IMG submission 106040) | Candidatus Blackburnbacteria bacterium RIFCSPHIGHO2_01_FULL_43_15b | reverse complement strand
CCGCTATAAATTTTCAATGGGCGGGTGGCGGGAGCGGAGAGAGTCCCGTCGAGTGACCGCAGGGAGCCTGTCGACCGAGGACGTCGGACGGGACGAGCTCCCGACAGGACCCGTCGAACTTAAAATTGTGTTCCACTTGTGAAGTTCCAGTTTTTAATATGCAGTGCGGGCATACGATTTGTGCCCAATTCTGTTTCAAAACTGCCTACAGACTCCAGATCTCGCCCGATTTCCACCACATTATTCAAAGCTTCCGGAATGCTTTGATTAAAGCGCAAATTGCGCACGCCGTGGACAATCTCCCCATTTTCAATCAAAAACGTCCCGTCCCGCGTCATCCCGGTAATTGACAAAGAGCGCGGATTTAAAAATCTTACATACCATAAGCGTGTGACCAACAACCCCCGCTTAACTCCTTTAATCATTTCCTCAAGGGATTTTGTGCCCGGCTCAAAGGCTAGATGCAAAGGAATCGGACCGGAAGTGTTTGGCGCAGGCAACGCGTGTCCCGTATTTTTGGCATTGAAGCGCCCAGCGTGGTACGAATCATAGGTTAAATTAACCAATTTGCCTTGCTTTATGATTTCCGTTTTTTGCTTTGGTACTCCCTCAAAATCAAACGGCATGGGGAACCCGGATTCATCAAGCGGGGAATCAATAATTGTTATATTCTCCCCTAACACTTTTTCTCCAAGCTTGCCCGAGAAAGGACTGGCCTGTTCGTAATACAAGCGGGAATTTGGACCAAGCCAGGCAAAAAAAGACATCATCTCGTTAACTGCTTGAGATTCCAAAACAACGTCATATTCCCCCGGCTCGATATCCTTGGGATTTTGCCCACTTATGACCTTTGCCAAAGCTTTATCTGCCACATCATCTGCTCTCATGTCCGCGGGATTCTTAACCAGTTGTGAACCAAAACCCGTGGAATTTTCCCCAATAAGTATTGTTGATAAATCCGAAGCTCCCGCCGCATGATAAGCCCAAACACCTTTAGAATTTGCCACAGCAACTTCTGTAACTGAACTGTCATATGCTCCGGAGGCGATTATTTTTTTCTCTTTTGCTTTTTTGATGACTGCAGACACATTTTGAGCACGTTCTTGCGGAGCAGCCTGGATAACAACTGATTTTATTTTTGGTAATTTCCGTGCTTCGGGAAGGCCCCTAAAATGCGGGTCTTCTTTTTGCAGCCTGGCAATTGCTTCGGCACGATTTACAACGTTTTGAAGGACGACCCCTTGGAAACTGTTCCCCGAGGCCACGCCTATACGTTTCCCAAAAGCCACGCGCACTGAAAGTCCCAAATCTTCCAAAGACACATTTTGATGAATTTGGGAGTTGGCAAAGCGCGTCAAGCCACGGTTTGCCACAAACAAAACTACTTCGGCCTCATCAGCATTAGTTAATGCCAACGTTTTTTGTGCAATTTTTTTTAGCTTTTGTTCATCCATCATCTTAGTATCGTCATTCTGAACAAAGTGAAGAATCTCTTCTGTCCGAGTTCTCCTAACTTGTTCAAGGCTCGCATTCGCGAGAGATCCTTCGGCTACGCCTCAGGATGACAGAGAAAACCTTACCATTTTTTAATCACTCCCACCTTTACTTTTCTAAACCTTGCGGGGGACGTCCCATGCCCCGCATACATAACCTGGGACGGCTGGCCTTTGCCGCAATTGGGCGTCCCCCAAATTGTCCACTCATCCTTGCCGCAAATTGCGTCGCATGAATTCCAGAATTCCGGCGTCATCCCCTGATAAGTTGGATTTTTAAACATGCGCCCTCGTTTGCCATTTTTTATCTCCCAGGCAATTTCAGTTCCAAATTGAAAATTTAGCCGCCGGTCATCAATGCTCCAGGATTTATTTGTACTCATGAAAATACCGTTTCCTGTGTCATTGATCAGCGAATCCAAACTCCAGGCTTGCCCCGCGGAGCCTTCGGCGAAGTGGGGCTCTAGGTTAACATTAGTCATCCTAATAAGTGGAATGTGTGACCAGCTTGAGGCACGCATTGCCCCATTTGAGTTGGGCGCATAACCCGGATTGGTTCTTCGCAACTCTTCCACTGTCTCACGCGACGTAAGGTAGTCCACAAAAACTCCGTTTTTAACTAAAAATACGCGTTGTGCTGACACTCCTTCATCATCATATCCAAAAGTGCCCAAACCCCCGGGAAGTGTTGCGTCAGCTGTAATGTTTACAATTTTTGACCCATAGGCAAGTTTGCCAAGTTTGTCAGGAGTCATAAAACTTGTTCCAGCATAGGACGCTTCGTACCCCAATGCCCGATCAAGTTCTGTGGGGTGGCCGGCTGATTCGTGAACTTGCAACGCTAACTGGTTTGAATCAAGAATCAGATCAAATTCTCCTGAAGGGCACTGCTCGGCTGTTAACAAAGCAACAGCTTCTTCCCCTACTCTTTGGGCATTCCCCGGTAAATTCATTTCGCGCACTAATTCCCAACCGCGAGTCTGAAATTGCCCACCGTGAGAATTGGGATATGAGCGGTTTTGGAAGTCATTACCCATGCTAGCTGAGGCCTCTATTCCTGCTCCGCACCAAATTATTTCCTGATCAATTAAAGACCCTTCTGTTGAGGCAAAAACTTTTTTTTCTTTGTGGGCGTGGTATGAAGTCTGGGAAATGACAATTTTAGGACTTACCCGCTGCTTTTTGTCCGCTTCCAATAAAAGTTCAAGCTTGTCTTCAAGAGAAATTGAAAACGGGTCTTTTCCAACCTCCGTTTTGTAACTGGCAATCACTTTTTTGGCTGGCGCTAGAACTGTTTTGACAGTCGCATATGGTACGCTTGACTCGGCAATTTCTAAAGCCCGTTTGACGGTTCTCTCGTACCCATCGTTTGAAAAATCGTTTGACCCGGCAAACCCCCAAACCCCATCTTTTAAAATTCGTACCCCGTATCCATGCGAGCTTGAGCTTTCTGCAGCTTCAACGACACCATCTTTTGTAGCAATCCCTTCAGCTTCGCGCTCGATAACCCGCACATCCGCGTAAACCCCACTTGGCACGAACGATAAAACTTTTTTGGCTTGCCTTTTCATTACCTCTTTGTAAACTTTTGAAAGTATACCACTCTTAAGGCCTCGTGCTAGAAGTTCCGCTCTTGCCAACAGACTTCCGAATACTGGCTTCTTTCTTTGCTTTCAGCTCTTGTCTGGCTTTTTCTCGAGCCTCCTTAGCAGCCGCACGCGCATTTTTTATACAAACCACCCTATCTTTTTCAATACCCTTAAGCCTGGTGTTTCTTTCATCTTTAGTCATTCTGCCTTCTTTAAAACCTGCACGAACTGACTTTCCCTCTTCCCGCGCAGTCTTGTTGCAGGCAGCAACATTTTGCCCTTGATTTGTCGCGTCACTTTGAGCCAAAGTCGGGAAAACCACGTAAGCTAAAAGGGAGCCTGTGGCAATTGAGGAAGCAAATATCTTTACAGCAGTTCTCTTAGTCATGTTTACTCACCTCCATAAATTTATGGTACACGAAAGTATGATAAAATGTGCTACTCTTGCCGAGGTGGTGAAATTGGCAAACACGCGGGACTCAAAATCCCGTGAGCCTCAACAGCTCTTGAGGGTTCAAGTCCCTCCCTCGGCACCACGTAGGAAATTGCAAGTTTGAAAGGTTCGCCTCGCTTCGCTCGACGACTAATTTGTATTCAATTTTGGGGGTAAAAACGAATTCACGATTTCGCATTTTGGGGGAAGAAAATTTTTTAATCATACCCTTATGAAAAAAATATTTATCATAACCGCAGTGTTTATACTTCTGGTTGTTGGTGCGATAATTTTTGTAAATCGCAACGGGATAAAATTACCTCTGACTGGTGAACTTGTTGTACCGAAATATGTTAGTGTATTTTTAGCGTCAAATGTTGATAAGGGTGACAGGATTCCCGTCCTAATCTTATCTGCCGTTGCTGGTGGAGGTTGCGATTCCGCCTCTGACCTCAACACCAAAAAGTCCGTTAGTGGGAATAAGATAGTCGTTGATATTACGGGATACAAATTTACCAAAGGTTCAGACGGAATATGTCCAGCCGTTATTTTGGAATCAAGGGCAAAAGTTAACATAGATGCTGATTGGTTAAAACAAAGTGGTGAAAAGGAAATCATATTCAAATTAAATGGGCAAGAAAATAAATATAAAATTTCGTACAATCAGTACCGCGTAACCTTGAGCGGTGTTCAGGTAACGAATGTTGTAACCAATAAGCCCGGCTATAATCCTTCTGATACTCCCGCAACATTGGAAATTACGCTTTACCCGACTGATGTTGTTGTTATGTATCTTGCTGGCTCCGTCTCTTCTGATAAAGATTATAGATTGGCTATGAGTAATTTTGCTCAATCGAAAGGTTTTACTCCGGCGGAGCAGGCGTATCCAGGATTGCAGCAAACGGAGAAAAATTTTCTCTATGTAGTTCTTAAAAACCGAGCGATGCCCGAACCAAATCGTGGTGAATCCGTCGGAGAGCTTCCGAATGAACGCGGTGTCGGCGTGTATTTGAAACAAATTGTTAGTGATGCAGAGCATTATTGATCTTTTAAATTCTTAATTGCCGCCAAAGAAAAACTTGAAATTGTCAGCGGTGCGGCTCCGCCGCCTTTCCGAATTTTCGCGGGGGGACTTCCTCGCCGCCGCAGGCGGCGAAAGCGGTTCGGACTAATTCAAGAATACTGCACATCCCACCTACGTTCTTTAACATTTGGAAAAGAGTTTTCTTAAGATGAAAGATGAGAGAACATGCCTGGAGAAATTGTCAGAACTGCTGTCCCATTTAAGAATATGTCTTGATGCTTTGGAAGACACAAACTGGAAGCTAATCCACGCGTACACTAGTAACCCATTTCTAGGTTAGCTTTATCACAAGGTGTACGAACGATGGCTATGCCAACAGCTTTTAAGTCCAATCCTTACCCGCATTGCTCAACAAGGATAAAGCCACCAGAGGATTTTTTTGCTCCAATCCCAATATGATATAATTTGATACAGAACTTTAATAAAGGAGTTGGTTGTGCCAAATCTAATAGTCGCACAAGCAGAAATCACGCCAGATCTGCCAATAGCCATCGCGCCGAAGTTCCTTGAGATGTTCTGGGACAGAAACCAGGGCAAACTGTTCTTGAACGCAACGAGTGCTCGCCATGTAAGTGCGCATCTGCTTACCATCGTTGCAGATGAGAAGCTGGCAGAACAGGTTGCGACGATACTACACATGGAGGACAAGGGTCTGTCCAATGACCGGCGGTGGTGGCGCTTCGATACAGTGCTGAAGCTCTATGTACCAAACGCAACAACCATACCCCGCTGGAAGCATACGCAAGAAGCTGGGGGCACCCCTACGAGGTGCTTGGGTCACCAAACCCACCCATGTGGGTTCCAAAGTCCAGGCGAGCAAGTGCACTTTTTTAGGAAAGCGAGTGATGTTTCCAGTCTTGAGGAGGTAATCCGCGATACTGCGATATTTATCCGCCACAGGGACTCACCTGAAGAACCCTGGTTTGCTTTGTAGCAGATCAATCCTCTGGTTGTTGCAGACCGCACACAACGTGTCGGTTTCCAACCAGAGTTTTTTTCTTTTTGTTTAGCCTCGCAAGGTGTCACCTTGCGAGCGTGAAGCGCGCAATTTAATTGCGCTACTACAAAGTAATCATTGGAAAAGAATGGTGAAATAACCATCCCCGTCAAGAGTACTTATCCGAACAAGCTGTCATTCCGGATTTAATCCGGAATCCACACAAATATTTACATGGATACCGCAACAAGTGCGGCACGACAAAAAATTCTGGGCAAAATATCTTACCGCATTCAATGCGGGAAGCCAAGACCATCTCTGAGTTCACCCTTTTTGAGGAACCGGTAAAAGAGTTAGTTGGTTTGCGGGTTTACCTCGCAATCAGATGTGAGGTTTTGCAAATTGTCCAACCTCTTGCTGTTTCTCTCTAAATAACTCAATGCCTCTTTGTCAAATTTAGTCATAATATAAAAATCTTTTGGTTTCTTTCTCAAATTTTCTAATTTGCGATTTAAATTATATGCATAACTGCTTGAACTCCAGTCACACTTTCTGTCCGCCGCCTGTTTTTCAAAATAGGTCAACCCTTTCTCCCACCCTTCCCATCCATCACTTGATAAATGGCTGATGTAACTGTAGTCTGTGCCATATCCTAAGGTGGGCTGTTTTACTACACCAACCAGCCGGTCAATATTCATAAAATTCATCACAAAAACCGCGACTATCGTGTTTACAAAAACTGCCAAAACCACCATCTTTCCCGGGATTTTATCAACCATTCTGACCGCAAAAATAACCAAAACTCCCAAAAGCCACAAAGCAAACACAAACCCTAAAAGCCTGGCTCTGGTAAACCCAAAATTATCCTGATACAGAAAGTCGCGCCATATGGCAGAGGCCAAAAGAAGCGCTACCTCCCCCATAAAAATTACTCCTAGCCACAAGTCTTTCTTCTTTTCCCTTTTAGTCATTATCCAAATCAAACCCAAAGAAATTGCTGAAACGACAACCAGCTCAAAAAACCCACGTCGCACATATTCCGAATGCATAATACCTAAACTTTTCAGAAGCGCATCCCCCGCAAATAGATATTGTGCCTGAACGACCAAAAAAACGGCTGTTAGCGCGCAAACTCCAATAACAGCAATCCTAATTGTATCCACAAACCTTCCCGCTTTTTCCAAAAACGCAAACTCACCACTTGCAATTTTCTTTTTAGCAAAAAGCCCCAAAACCAGCCCAAAAACTAAAATTGACTGGAAAATCCGGATTGTTAATAGCAAATCTAATTTTATTTCAGGCACCAGCTTTACAAGGTCATCGATATATTTTGCAAACACCGGATCTGCCGCCCGATACAAAAGCCCAAACACTAACATCAAAAACACCCCAAAAATTAAACCACCCAACTGTTTTTTAATCTTTATTGACCCCGCTTTTCCACTTCTACTTTTTGCAAAATCCAAAACATTAACAGCAAGGTAAAACAAAGAGGGAAAAGTTCGAGTTACATAAATAAGAGGTGTTGTAATTACCTGTTTCAAAGTCAAACCCCAGCTTTCGGCTACTGTTTGCAGAACCAAAACAGAGTTGACAATTATAATTGTGACCAAAGTAACAAAGCGGTCTACTTCAAAACTACGAAGATAAAAAAACGCAGACAATCCTAAAGAGCAAAGAGCCAGAAACCAGTTTTTAACCCAAAGCTTAGGATATAAAAATCCAAACAGAATTAAAAATGCGGCGTCAACAATAACAAAGGACAAACCCCAAGGCCGGACAGCCATCAGGAAGAAAAAAAGGAGAGCAACTAACAGTGAAAAAACTACGCGGTTGGTACCCTGTGATTCTTTCAACAACGTAACTATTATTGTAACACGCTAGAGCAAACGCTTACTTTTCCCACCAGAAATCCCTCGACAGACTCGTCAGTTCACATTCACGCGGCGGGATTCGCGCTCGAAAAATTTTATTCTGTCGCCTTTAAAGAAGAGCTTGATTTGGCGAAGCGGGCCGTTTCTGTGTTTGGCAATGTCTAAAACAAAGTTTTCATTGTCGTTTCCCGGATCTTCACGGGACAAAAACATAACCACGTCAGCGTCCTGCTCAATTGCTCCGGACTCACGAAGATCAGACAACTGCGGACGGTTATTCCCCCTCTGTTCAACAGCACGAGACAACTGTGATAAAGCAATAACCGGCACTTTAAGCTCACGGGCAAGGTTTTTCAATCCTTGCGAAATCTCAGAAACTTCTTGTACACGATTCTCTAAATTGCGTCCCCTAACCAGTTGCAGATAGTCCACAATGATAAGATCTAATCCATGTTCCACCTGCAAACGGCGGGCTTTGGTTCTCATCTCAAGCATTGTTGCGCCAGGCGTATCGTCAATATACAAAGGCGCGTCCCCAAGCTCCCCCATTGCGTCTGAAAGCTTTGTAAAATCGGCCTCCGAAAGTTTGCCCGTTTTAAGTCTCCAGGCATCAATATCCGCTTGAGAAACCATTAACCGATCAACCAGTTCTTCTTTGCTCATCTCAAGCGAGAAAACACCGACAGTGCGTCTTGACTGTGTGGCCACATATTGGGCCATATTCAAAGCCAGGGCAGTTTTCCCCACTCCAGGGCGGGCTGCCAAAATTAGAAGGTTAGACTTTTGAAAACCGGCCAGCGCGTCATCTAAAGAATTAAAACCGGAAGGTACGCCGCGCAGACCTCCTGATTGTTTATGCAGCTCATCCAGCCGGTCAAAAGATTCTGCCAGGGCCGAGCGAACGGGAGTAAAAACATTGGGAAGATGAGCTTGAGATAAAGAAAAGACGCTCTGCTCTGCTTTGTCCAGCAAATCGTCAGCCGCCAAAGAATCGTCAAAAGAATACTCAACTAATTTTGCGGCCGCCTCCATCAAAGCGCGTTTCGTTGCCGCATCGCGCACTATCTTGGCATAGTGTTCAACGTGTGCAGCGGTTGGAACTTTATTGACCAAATCAGCAAGGTAGGCCGTTCCGCCAATTTTATCCAAAACTTTCATTCGTTTTAATCCATCGCTAACTGTCAAAACATCAATCGGAGCGCGCGCCTCATAAAGATCCACCATGGCTTCATAAATTAAACTGTGTCGGTCGTCATAAAAATGTGAAGGCTCCAAAAATTCGGCGACATTAATAATTGCGTTCTTGTCCAAAAGAAGAGCGCCAAGCACGGAAACTTCGGCATCCGCTGAATGCGGAGGTATTCTAAGCAGGATATTGCCGCCTGGTGTGTTACGAGTGGCCGTAGGCATAGAGAATATTTTCCATTTTCCAATTGCCAGTTTCCATTGATTTGCCGAATGGTAAATTAGTTCTTGATCTCAAGAACTACCAGTTGTCTCTCCTCGGGCAGTTTATCAGAAGTTACTGAGTACTTGTCCGTTCTCATCGGTTCCATCCCTATTTCCTTGACAAAATCCGCAACATCCGCAAGCTCGTACTTTAGACCAGAAACTTTGTAGTGCATAGGTATGATAACTTTTGGCTCGATGGCTGTTACAACCTCAACTGCAACTTGAGCATCAATTGTGTAAACCCCGCCAACCGGCACAAAAAGAATATCAATATTGCCTATCTCACCAAGCTGGTCCTGCGTAAGTTTGTGTCCAAGGTCTCCCAATTGGCACACATGCATCCCGTCCATCGAGATTATGTAAACTGTATTGTTCCCACGCTCCTGCCCATTTTTTGAATCGTGGAAGGTCGGAATTCCAAAAACAGAAACTTCTTTTATTTCATACTCTCCGGGGCCTGAAATAATTTTGGGACTGCCTCCTACAAAATCTGCGCGGTTGTGATCCTGATGATCGTGAGAAACTGTGACGATATCTGCTTCGACTTTGGGAAACTTCAAGCCAGTAGAAGAATCGAATGGATCGGTAACAACTGAAGCGTTTTTACCTTTTATCCGGAAAGACGAATGACCGAGCCAAGTAATATCCATAGGCAAAACATCCTAGCACAGTCCACCAACTTTTGTCTATTTGACGCAAGTCATACGTTGTGATATCGTGTCCGCACAGTGAGAAAAGAGGCGCTTTTTGCAATTTTTTTAGGCTCTGTAATTGGACTTGCAATTGCTTTTGGACTCATGCGGGCAAACAAAGCGCTTGTTCCCGCAAAGCAGGTAGAGGCCACACAATCCCCGACCCAAAACCCCTCCCTGCAAACTGAAGAAAAAGTAGCTGCCGGCGCATTGCTTGTTGTTAAACCTCAAAACAATGCCATTGTTCCGACAAGTAAAGTAAGCGTCGAGGGCTCATCAACCCCAAACTCAACAGTAGTTATAGCCACCAATGGCTCAGAGGCAGTTTTGCAAACCAGCAAAAACGGCGAATTTACGAGCCAAGTTGAGTTGTCTGGTGGTCCAAACCAGATTAAAGTGATATCTTTTGATAATAATGGAAATGAATCGTCAACAAGCTTAACCGTTGTATATTCAACAGAACTACAATGAAAATATCAAAATTAAATTCTAAGACTCAACTTTCTTTCTTTTTGATTCTCATTTTTGCATTTTGCTTTTTGATTTTTGATTTTGCTCCTGCACATGCCCAGGAAGACGCAACAGCTTCTTCTGTGCGAGATTTAGTTCGCGAAAAGGTAAAAGAGACCTTGCAAACTTTATCCAAGGACCCGCGGGCCGTAATCGGAACACTTAAACAACCTTCAAACAACGGTTTTGAAATAAAAACCCAGGATAATAAAACAAATGGGAATTTGTCTTCAACTTCGTATAAAACAAGTTTGATTTCCACGGATAGCGAAACGAAATATTATCAAGTGACCAAAGGGATAAAAAAAGAAGTAAAATCTGAGGATTTAGCCATCGGTGTTTTTGTGGTTGCATTAGGCTATCAAAAACAAGACGTGTTTTCAGCCCAAAGGGTTATTGGTTACGATCAATCCCCGCTCAACTTTAAAAAACAGATATTTTTTGGCAATATAATAGATTTAGGCAAAAACACAATTACTGTAAAAAAACCCAAAACTAGTGAAGAAAAAACTTTTAAAGTAACTTCAAAAACTCAAATTACTGAAAAGCTAGAATTTGCCGATATTGAAAAAGGAAACCGAGTTGTTGTTATAACGACAATTGATGAGAAAAATAATGCTCAGGTTTCAAGAGTTCACGTGGTCAAAGACGTGCAAGCTACCGTGACTCCAACTGCTGTCCCCACCAAATCTGAAGCCACGGCAACACCTACACAAAAACCTACCTCAACTCCTACCCCCTAATATATTCTCTCATCTGTCATTCCGTACTCGATACGGAATCTACACAAGAACCTGGCTGTCGCCAGAACCTTGTTGCTTTGCAATAGATACTGAAACAAGTTCAGTATGACGAGGATGAAAAACCATACCTACACCCTAACTACATAAGTTGATGCTATCTTGTCGTGCAAAGCTTGCTTTCTTCCATCCCAAAGCACTATCAAGTACCCAATTCCCAGGATAATTCCTGAAACCAATTTCCCCACAACTTCTCTCAAGAAAAAGGTGAGCATATTTGGCGTTTTACCTTGAGCATCAACTACCCTAATACCCATTACTTTCTTACCAAGTGTTTGTGTAGTCTTCGACTGATACCATGTAAAGTATCCCACGTACAATACCGTATTGATCGTGTAATAGAGAACACTTACCACAGAATTTCCACGCAAAGCACTCGACAAAAGACTGTATATTAGAAGTGCCAATACATTCATAATTAAACTATCTAAGAAGATAGCAGCAAACCGTCTCCAGAAACCAGCATATTTCATCGATATTTCACCTCCACTCTATTGTCATTCTGAGCCAGGTACCGTCCGGTAACCTGGCGAAGAATCTCGCAGCTTGTCTGCGCCACCTCGCATTCGCGAGAGATTCCTCGACTGCACTCGGAATGACGTAATGTTTGACACACTTACAAATTAACAATACCATATAATTAATGGACGAACACAATTTGCCACCAAAACCAGACTGGACAATATCAGAGCTTTACAATAAATCCTGGAAAATCGTTAAAAATAATCCTGTCCTTTGGATTTTTGGACTGGCAGTTGCAGCAGGCGTAGGTTTAAACTTCTCTAACGTCGACCGCATCTTCGACAGTGACACAAAGAACTCATTGCCCGCCACGCCTTCATTCCAAAATTTTACCAACGGCCAAAGTGACGCTTTGGGAATCTCCGCTACCGCGCCTTGGACCAACTTTTTGTCCCAAATCCCAACCTGGATATGGGTAACCTTGGGTATAGAATTAGTGGCTTTCGTTATCTTCGCACTCGCAATCTCCATTGTCTCTTCAGCCTGGGCAAACGGAAGTTTAATCAGTGGAATTGACGCGGCGCTCGAAGGTAAAAAACCAACCATCCGCGAGTCTTCCGAAAAGTCATTTAAATCAATAAAGTCCCTGGCTTGGCTTACTGTTGTTCCAGGGCTAGTGCTTACATTAGTCGCTTCCCTGGTATTAGGGACTTTAGCAGCTTTCACCGCATTTGTGCCTTCCGCAGTAAAGGTTATACTTATTATCGTTATCATTCTACTTGGCCTCGTAACTTATTATTTCGCAATTTATATTACACTTTCTCGAATTTGGGCTTTGAGAATGGTAGTTTTGGACGGTAAAGGCGGGAAAGAGGCTTTGTTTGCCGGTTATCGCGTTGCCAAAAAGAAGACGTGGTCAATGATTGGTTTGGGGTTGGTTAACACAATAGCAAGTATTATGGTAGCTCTGGTTCCTATTGCCATCCTGGGGTTGCTTTTCTTTGGGGGATTTGCGTTTGCCAAATCAGTAACTGTTTTAAGCACAATTTTGATTACCCTGGCCATCACTTTTGGCATCCTGGCCGTGATTGTGTTGATGTTGTTAGGAGGAATAATCACATCTTTTAAAGCCTCAACCTGGACAATTGCTTATAAACGCATACGTAACAAGTATGCGTCCTGAACTTGATTCAGGAACTATTAAAATAGATTCCGGATCAAGCTCGCCTCGTCTTTGACTTGTCGAAGCGGGTCCGGAATGACATAAAAATGACTAACTATAGACCAGCTGGTTTTTGGATTCGATTTTTAGCCTCTACTTTAGATTGGGTAATTTTAATGCTACCAACGACATTGTTGGCCCTTTACATAACCAACGCCGCTTCTTTGCAAGAGCTTCTCTACCGACTTATCATCGCAGTCATTATCTGGTGGGTTCCCAGCGCATTTTTCACGACTCTCGTTTACGGCCCCTGGTTTATCTCCAAAACTGGCACAACGTTGGGCAAATACTTCTCCGGCCTGAAGGTTACAAACGATGAAGGTCAAAATCTGACATATAAGAGAGCATTCTTTAGACAAAATATCGGCTACGCATTCTCAGGGAGCTTATTTGGTCTGGGATTTCTTGCAGTCGCGAAAGACCCAGAAAAACTAGGCTGGCACGATAAAGCCACAGGCTCGAGAGTTGTGATCACCCGCACCCTCTGGCCGCTTACCCTTTTGGTTTTTGTCATTCTTTTTTCTCTCCAAGGCTACTTCTGGTCCCAGGCTATTAAGCAAGTCACTACCGGCCCCATTATTAAAGAAGTTACTCAATTCTTCAGCTCTCCCACTTTTTAGAGAGCTTGACAACTACAGGACAGTAGTGCTACAATGCTTTTACAAGTTAATCAAATGCGCTATGAGTGGAGTCACGATCCACCAGCAGACCGCCAAAATGCGGTACAGAAGCCAAACTGTAAAGAATCAGCAGTCAGTGTCGCCCAATGCGGAGCTGATCCAAGAGTCCAGAGGTAGCAATATTTTTGGAAATAAGGATGGGACCGCGGGAAGCGGTCTTTTTCATTTTGAAGAGACCACCTCTCGTTCCTTGTATCTTGTTTGTCATCCTGAACGTTAGTGAAGGATCTCTCGATTCATTCGAGAACTGGCATATATCTGTTTAACTCGAGTTTGTAACTCTACCGTTAAACAGTTAGAACCCAAAATACGATTTTGGAAGTTTCAAATTAGAGTATTTTGGGGATAAAGCCAGAGATTCTTCGCCTACGGCTCAGAATGACACAGGATCCAAAGAACGGGAGGTGTTTTGGTGGCTGTAGCTTAGACAGGTCAAAGTGCCAGTTTGTGGAACTGGAGATCGCGGGTTCGAATCCCGTCAGCCACCCAAAAAGTTTATGAATGTTTTAAAAGAGTCTAACCTTAAGCTGGCGATACAAAAAGACGGGCGCCTTACAGAAGATACCTTGTTTTTGCTTCATTCTGTGGGTTTAAACTTCGAAAGTTACAGAAACAAGCTGTTTGTTCCTTGCCGAAACTTCCCTATCGATATCTTATATGTCCGGGATGATGACATTACTGGTTATGTTGCCTCAGGCGCCGCGGATATGGGTATCGTGGGACAAAATATGGTATTCGAAAGTAAACTTCGTGTAAAAAAACTTTTGAACTTAAGGTTTGGTTTTTGCTCCCTGGCAATCGCCATACCTGAAGATTCTCATATTAAAACCGTCAAAGATCTTAAAGGAAAAATCATCGCCACCTCCTATCCAAAATCGACAAAAGAGTTTTTCAAAAAAAACAAAATAGATATGCAAGTTATAAAAATTTCAGGATCCGTGGAAATTGCACCCGCGCTGGGTGTATCGGAAGCGATCTCAGACATCGTTGCGACCGGCAGCACACTGGCAACTAATGGACTTAGGGTTATTGAAAAAATATCTGACTCCGAAGCCGTTTTAATAGCTACACCCAAGAAGCTAGACACGAAAAAAGAACAGCTCAAAAAACAAATAACTGGTCGAATTAGAACTGTTTTATCCGCTCGCAATTACAAACTTGTATCATTTCAATTACCGAAAGCTCAAATTGCGCGTGTCAAAAAATTAATTCCTGCCTTAAAAGGATCGCTCGACTTTGAACCAGAACAACCATATATAAACATACAAGTTCCCATAAAAGAGGAGGTTCTTTGGGAGACATTGGAAAAGGTAAAGTCTTCGGGAGCCACAAAAATTATTGTTTCGTCCATAGAAAACATTATTAACTAAAATGTTGAAAAAACTTTACGCGCTTATTGTTCAACGGAGAAACACCATGCCTACGGGTTCCTACGTTTCTCAACTCTTCGGCCAAGGAACTGATCGGATCGCTCAGAAAGTGGGGGAAGAAGCTGTGGAAGTAATCATTGCCGCGAAAAATGACAACAAAGATGAGTTGGTGTCAGAGATCACTGATTTAGTTTTTCACTTATTAGTTCTTATGGCCGACCGGAACATAACGATAGAAGATGTTGATAAAGAATTGGAGAAGAGACAAAAAAATTAACCGTATTCCTCTACATACTTTTTGGCTTCCTCTAAGGCAATTCTAACGGCCTCTTCCGGCGTATCTGTTCCCACTACTTTTCTTCTTTTTCTTCCGTCGATATATTCATCTGCCAATTTGTCTGCCCAACCACCCGTACCGCGCAACGCAACCGTAGGAATATCCGCTTGATAAGCAACCGTTAATTCGTTTAGTGTTCCAGATCCTCCTGAAACAACTATGACCGCGTCACACGAAAGCACTAGAGTTAGCTCCCTCCCTCCACCTCTTTCTAAACCTGAAGCCACAACAAAATCTGCCATATCTTCTTTTTGCCAAATATTCTTGTGCTTCCCGTAGGTTATGCCCACAGTTAATCCACCATTTTTCTTAGCACCTCGGCAAGCTGCAGTAGATAACGAGTCGGTGTCTTTCTCGGCACCAAAAACCAGGGTCGCTCCCGACTCCGCCACCAGTTCTCCCAATCGCTCAGCAACCTTTTCAACTTCCTTTGTATATTGAAGGTCTGCAGCCGACCCCATTACTCCAATTTGTAGTTTCCTCATAAAATTATAGCGAGTCTATTGTACCAACTATCTTTGGTATTTTTCTATTATTCTCTTAAAAAGCTCTGCTGCTTTATAAACCTCGTCTTCCACCACATGCTCATTGTTGGAATGTGCAGTCCCCCGGGCCCCGGGGCCCACGACAACAGCCGAGCGGCGCAACTTCTGCCAAAGCATCGCTACATCAACATAACCAAAGCTTCCGGGGTCCTTCAAGTTTACGGTCCCCACTTGCTGTCTTATTATGTCCAGAGCGTCTTGCGCGTCTTCTATGGGGCTAAGCCACGCTCCCAGGTCGTGCCTTATACTCGTCTCTTCAAGTTCCACCTTTTGTTCTTTGCATGAAGCTTCGATCATCTCTAAGATTTGCTGTGCGTTCAAGTCTGGAGTTGCAGGCCTTACATCAATCACAAACTGAGCCAAATCAGGAATGTTATTCCCCTCCTTACCAAACTGACGAACGCCATCTTTATCCAAGCCGTCATCCAGCCCTCCGCGAAGGTACGCCAAATTCAAAGTCGTAGTTCCCATTTGTGGAGAAACAAATTGTTTAGCCAAATGGGCTTTAACCTCTCTGATCGCATCCACAGCTTTGTAAATAGCATTTTTACCTGAATCCGACCTGCCAGCATGACCACTTTCCCCACGTATAAACCCCGATACCTCAATCAATCCGCGACAAGCATACATTACTTCCATCTCCTCTCCGTCGGCGGACACAATTATCTTTGGTCTTAAATCCTCGGGTACCTTTTGCACATAAGCTTTCATCCCGGCAAAGTCATACTCCTCATCAATGTAGAAAAGGAGCATTAGGCCATCAGTTTTTTCAACAGTTGCTGCTGCTGTAAGAATGCTGCTTATCCCCGACTTCATATCGCAAGAACCCAACCCATACAACTTGCCATCTTCAACTACAGCCGAAAACGGCGGATGTTTATATCCCTGACGCGGCTGGACCGTGTCCAAATGCCCAAGCATCATAACCGATGTAGGCCCTTTACCGCGGGCAATAACATTAAACCTTCCATCAACTACCTCTTGAGTTTCTACAACCATGTCCGTGTTCCGTCTGATGTAATCCGCTACGAATTCCCCCATATGGGTCTCATTGGCTTCATAGCTTCCATCTCCTTCCCTTTTAACATACGAGGGAATTGCCACCATCTCGCGCAAGAGAGCTATCGGGTCGGTAGTTTGAATTCTTTCTTTTGACATTTTTATCGAGGTGCCGCAAAGAGCACCCTTTCAGACATTCGCGGGTGGGTCCCTACTAAGATTTGCCCAGTCAGCTCAAATCCACCTTCTCTAAGACACATCTCCGGACCATACACTTGCGTGTAGCCGAAATTCAAGCAAATTGGTGCAAGCACCGCATCCCACCGGGTCCAAACAAGACTGATGCGCCCTTGCCTTTGGCCATCTTCAACCAATTTCAAAATTAAAAACTTACCCGCGCCTCTACCTCTAAACTCAGGACGTACTCCAACCTCCTCGGCCCCAAAAGCTATATTTGAGCCCCCATTCATAGCGCACAAAACTTCTTTAATCGCTCGACGCTGACTTTTATAGGGAATGCTGCTGCCAATAAAATCCGCGACATCTCGGGGGTAACCCCAACCAAACCCTTGTATGCCATCTTCTTTGATAATGTGCAGTGATGCATCCCGACGGGAAGCAATAGCATCAATGTGGCGAATCATCTGTTCAACCGGATAGGCAGGGACTAAAACTCCTGTACCGCAAGTCGAGCAATGACAACCTTGACTTGCGCGCTGCTCGACATCTCAGTGGTGTTGGTTGCGGCGCGCTGCTTCGACATTATCTGGAAGAGTACGGCCTGGAGGTATCCAGTGTGGCTGTAGCAGCAGGTGTAGACCCGCTCTGGGCAAATGACCTCGTGGAAGGCAACCTCTCTCCAGAGGAATGCTGTCCCGAAAAGGTAAGTGTGTTTGCCAGGGCTATCGGTTGGCCAATTGAGTTGTGGCCAATCAAGCCGTGGGAAAATGTGTGTACGTACTGGTAGAAGACAGGAGTTCTCTCAAAACCACACCCCGAGTTTTATAGCTTTCTCAACAAGAGAAACATCAGACTCGGGGTTTTTACTGCTTACAAACTTCTCTGCTTTTAACTTATATGCTACTATTGCTTAATGGCAGAGATTCAAAATCTAAAAGGCTTTAGGGATTTTTTACCGGAGAGTGCACGCAAAAGACAATACGTTATAGACATATTGCGCGGGGTGTTTGAGCTTTATGGCTTTGAGCCTTTGGAAACTCCGGCTTTGGAATATGAAGAAATTTTGATGGGCAAATACGGGGAGGAAGGCAATAAGCTAATGTATCGCTTCACAGATAACGGCGAACGCAGGGTCGCTTTACGATATGACCAGACTGTTCCGCTTGCACGCGTTGTTGCACAATACGGACAAGAACTCCCCTCTCCTTTTAGACGGTACCAAATCCAACCTGTTTGGCGAGCAGAAAATACACAACGCGGAAGGTACAGGGAATTTTTGCAGTGCGATATTGATATTACCGGCGTCAACTCCTCTCTGGCGGACGCAGAAGTGATTGCGTGCACGCTGACCGCCGTTAAAAACTTGGGCTTTGAAACTTTATGCATGAGCATTAACGACCGCACACTTTTTGAGGGTATTGACCCCAAGTATTTAATCGTTATCGATAAACTCCCCAAGATCGGAGAAGAAGCCGCCAAAAAAGAGTTAGTTGAGCGTGGAATGTCTCAAGAAAAGGTTGATAGTTTTATACAAAAAATTCAATCCCTTCCCCCTTCTGAAAACTTGCGTAAACTTTTTAAGTACTTAAATGAGATGGGTTTTGAAGAAAATAAGGATTTTGTTTTTAATCCCCTGATTGTCCGAGGATTAGATTACTACACAAGTACGATTTTTGAACTGGTTGACCGCGAGAATCCATCTTTGTCTCTTGCAGGTGGCGGAAGATACGACAACTTAATCGGAATTTTTGCCGGGCAAACTATCCCCGCAACCGGTTTAGCCTTCGGCTTTGACCGGCTTTTGGAAACAATGGAAGATCGCGGGTTGTTCTCCAATGGCACACAAAACGCCACACCTAGAGTCTTAGTAACAATCTTTAGCCCCCAACAGGTCGAAAAATCCGTGGAGATCAGCTCCAGCTTACGTGAATCTGGCATCAACACAGAGCTTTACACAGACGAAAACACAAAAATGGAAAAGCAGTTAAAATACGCCGACAAGCGCAGAATTCCTTATGTTGTTATCATTGGCCCCGAAGAGGCAGCCAATAACAATGTAGTTTTAAAAAACATGCAATCCGGCGAACAGGAAAATCTCTCCTTCGATCAACTAATCGCCTCTTTAGCCTCGCCAGGTCGGACCTTGCAAGGTTAGAGTACTTTTGTTATATTTTACATGTGCCTCGCCACAACCGAATAAAACAATATCTCGAAGATTCGTACTACCACATCTACAATCGTGGCGTCGAAAAAAGGTTAATATTTCTGGATAGCCAAGATTATGGTGTCTTTCTCTCTTACTTGAAAGAGTACTTACTACCCAAGGACGAGGAAGAGTTATTTAGGAGATTAGCCGATCCCCAAACTTCTTACCACGACAGAGATAAAATCCTAAAAGCTTTAAGACTTAACAATTTCAATGACGAGATAACTTTACTAGCTTATTGTCTTATGCCTAACCACCTGCATTTATTTATCAAACAAAAAAGCGCAAACGGTATTGATCGATTCATGCAATCTCTTAGCACAAGATATACTGGCTACTTCAACCGCAAATATAAAAGGGTAGGTGCCCTATATCAGGATACATATAAAGCCGTGGGTGTAGTAACCGAACCGCAATTTATTTACCTCTCAAAGTATATTCATAAACAGGCCTTAGCCTCGCCAGGTCGGACCTTGCAAGGCTGGGAGAGACAACCGAGTTCGTATGAGGAATATTTGGGACAGAGGAAAACAGAGTGGGTGCATCCGGAGGAAGTTCTGGCATACTTTTCGAAGGCAAATCCGGCAAAAGATTATCAGGCGTTTGTGGAAGAACAAGACTTGGGTCCTGTCGAAAATATTCTCCTCGAAGAGCTTTGACGCAACACTGTTCTACTGTAACACCATCTAACTTCACTTGCACACTCATCATTAAGAAGTTTCTTAATTCGACGATAAGTCCCCTCTTCCTTTTTTTCAAAATCAGAGCGCAGAATGACTTGCCTCCTGGAAGAATCAGGGGAGTAAGGTCTCTGAGATCAATATAACCTTGAAAAACGGTAAAAAGGGTGTTCGCCTGGTCAGTTCCCACCTGCGCAATGGACGAAAGGAACGTGCGCAGGAACACTCTTCTGAACCGTTGGACCCACCTCTGTCTCCTCGTCAGCGGAGGCGCATTCTGGCAGCGACAGGATGGGTGCTGTGGTGGGAGCTCGCTGATGGGGACTCTCCGCTCTGGGGCCTCTGTTCCGAGCTGGAAAGCACCTCTTGGTCGAATACCTAACACCCATCTAACCTATCGCCCGCCCTGACCCACTTTCGTTAACGTGCACATTTTGCACAAACGGCAGTGGGCCTTCTCTTTTTCAGCCTCGGATGGTACAATACAGGAATGAGGACTGCCATCCATCCAAAATACTATCCCGATGCACAAGTAACTTGTGCTTGCGGCAACAAATTTATCGTTGGCTCAACTGTACCCGAAATACGTGTTGAAATTTGTTCCAGTTGCCATCCATTTTATACCGGGCAAATGAAATATGTCGACACAGCAGGGCGCGTTGATCGTTTCCGTGCCCAGCTTGAAACTATCGGCACAAAAACCAACCGACTTTCCAAAAAGGAAAGAAGACACGTCAAGCGTGTTGAAAAAATCCAGACCGAACTTTCAAGACCTAATTCGCTGGAAGAGCTGCGCACCGCCCGCTAATCTCCATTTTCCAGTGTCTCCAGCCAGTTGAAAATTATCAATTCGCAAATCGGAGACGATTGGGAACTGGCAACTGGAAATTGTAAACTATAAATATGCAACCTCAAACCGTCTACCTCGAAATCCGTCCTGCAGCCGGAGGCGACGAAGCTAATATTTGGGCGATTGACCTTCTTCGAATGTATACGCGTTACGCGCTTAGGCGCGGCTGGAAAGTACTTGTAATTGATGACGAAACTATCAAAGTTTCAGGCACAAGCGTTTTTGACGCTCTAAAACACGAAGCAGGAGTCCACAGAGTCCAAAGAATCCCGGAAACTGAAAAGAGAGGAAGGATCCACACTTCAACCTCAACGGTTGCAGTTGTGCCGCAACTTGCCCAGTCTCAGGTTCAAATAAATCCGCAAGATATTGAAATTCAATTTTACAGAGCCGGCGGGCACGGCGGACAAAATGTTAATAAAGTTTCAACTGCGGTTCGCTTGACACACAAATCCACAGGTATTGTAGTCACAGCTCAAACCGAGCGTTTCCAGGAGCAAAACCGCCAAATTGCTATGGATCTGTTGCGCGCAAAATTGGCCCAAAGAGAAGAAGAACAAAGAAAGGCTCAAATTCAAGGATTCAGGTCGGCAGTAGGAACCGGCGACCGCTCAGAGAAGATCCGAACATATAACTACCCGCAGGACAGAATTACAGACCACAGGATGGGTAAATCCTGGGGAAATTTGGAGGCAATCGTGGACGGTAATTTAGAAAAAGTACTCTCCGCCACAGCAACACTGGAGTAATATTTTCACTGTGAGGCTTCCGTCAGAGCGGTTAAAAGAGTCAGAGTTTTGCCATCGCGCCAAATTTCAATATCAACTTTATCGCCAACTTTGTGTTTATTGACAATTTGCCCCAGACTGGCTTTGTCACCCGTAATTCTTTCGCCACCCAACTTCGTTATAATATCGCCCTGCTTAATTCCGGCATTTGCGGCTGCTGAATTTGAAATAACATTTCGAACATAAGCGCCCTCTGGAAAATCGTTTCTAATAGCCACATCCCGAGTTATGATTTGGTATTCAACACCCAAAAATGGACGCGAAAACTCACCAGTTTGGTGAAATTGATCGATCGAGGTTTTAACAACATTAATAGGTAACGCAAAACCTACGCTTTGTGCGCCTTGGGCAACTGCAACATTAATTCCAATCACCTGCTCCGAGCTGTTAACAAGCGGCCCGCCGGAATTCCCCGGGTTAATCGCCGCATCAGTTTGGATAACATTATCAAGCTGTTCGGCATACCCCTCGAAGGGATTACCAGAACCCGCCTCGATACTTCTTCCTATTCCGGAAACTACACCCGTAGTTATAGACTGCCGGAATTGCCCCAAGGTTGTTCCAATCGCCGCCACATATTGGCCTACTTGTATCTGGTCTGAATTCCCCAAATTAACGGCTGGTAGCTCTGCCGCATCAATTTTTAATAGCGCCACGTCATTTGCCGGGTCACGGTAGATCTTTTTGACATTATATTCCTTGCTGTCCTTTGTAATAACTTTATACCCCACCCCCGTGGTCGCAACTACATGTTTATTTGTCACAATCAAACCACTGGAATCAACGATAAATCCTGTTCCAATATCCTGCTGCCCACTTTGTTCCTCAGAAGTAAACCCTGAGAATGGGTCAAACTGAACTACATTTCTGGTGGGCTCAACTATTGCTACTGTCACGACCGAAGGAGAAACATTTTTGTTAATATTGATCGTAACCGACTCCTCAGATAACACTTGTTTTGGCAACAGAACTTGAGTACCAGGTAAGCGATTCAACTTAGGGAAAACCCTGCTTAGAGGTTCTAAATTTACGAAGCGATCTGCAAGCGCACCTCCAAAAAGTACCATACCGCTAACCACGAGAAGAGCTAAAATAATAAGATACCTTTGAAATTTTGACTTTGAGGCTTCCATAAGTTTAAGTATATCATCAGGAATCTCACACTCGTTACCTTAATAATTCCATCGCTTTGTCAAGCTGTACGTCTTTACCAGCCTCAAATTTAACTTCAATATCGGGATCGATTCCCTTCTCGTGAATCCAGGTACCATTAGGTGTTAGCCATTTGGCAATCGTTATGTGAAGCCCTGCGTTGCCTGCTACGGGTCTTGCTTCTTGAATTGTACCTTTGCCAAAGCTTTTTTCGCCAACCAGTTTTGCGCGATTATGGTCTTTTAATGCACCCGCAACAATTTCCGAAGCTGACGCAGAACCTCCATTTATCAAAACTACCACTGGCGCATTCGGAATACGCGCCCGACCAGCAACCATTGACTCCTTTTTTGCACCTGAACCATCTTGTTGAATCACGGCAACTCCGGAGCTAACAAAATCTGAAGTAACAGAAACCGCTTCAGTAAGGTATCCGCCTGGGTTATTGCGAACGTCCAAAACTATTCCTTTCGGATTCTTGGCTACTATTTGAGAGATCGCTTTGTTCCACTCACCGCTTGTATTTCCGCCAAACCTTTTTAATTGTAAGTTAGCAATCTCTTTGTTGTCCCCCACAAATTTAAGAACTACAGAAGGCACATCAATTTTTGCCCGGGTAATATCTGCCTCAATTGCTTTTTCGACACCCGCTCGAGTAAGTAGTAAAGTTACCTTGCTCCCCGAAGGCCCGCGAATGGAGCTTACTGCATCAATAATTGACATTCCATATGTGCTGGTAGTTTTGCCCTTGTCGTCTTTAATCCCAACGATATAATCCCCAGACTGTACGCCTGCTTTTTCTGCCGGACTCCCCTCAATCGGTGCAATAACTGCCAGCTGAGTACCCTTGTAGCCAATTTCGATTCCAACTCCTTCGAAATGACCATCTAAATCGTCTTGTGTTCTTTTTTGTTCACTAGGAGGCAAAAATACAGTGTACGGATCACCAACTGCCGCAACCATCCCTTTAATAGCACCTAATACCATTTCTTTTTGGTTTAACTTGGATTTGTCGTAATAGTCTGCCTCTAGCTTATCCCAAACCTGCCAAAAGAGAGAGAATTCAATGTTGCTTTTATCAAGAGGCAAGCTTCGGTAAATTTTTATATCGTTTGAAGAGAGCTGGATGCGGCCGCTGCGCAAGAACTGGTCATGGGCATACCAACCCGCCGCGAAGGTTAAAATTAAAACTGAGACGAAGAACGCAAAGCGTCTTATTTGTGGCAAAGTAAATGTCATACTTTACTGAGGCTTAACTGTGAATGGCAAGAGAGCCAAATGCCTTGCCCTTTTGACAGCACGGGTGATATCTCTTTGGTGTTTTGCGCAAATTCCGGTTCTGGAACGAGACAAAATCTTACCGCGATCGGAGACAAACCGTATTAAATCCTCCCAAGTTTTGTAATTGGGAAAAGCGTTAGTTTGGCAAAAAGGGCAAATCATAACCCTTGGGGCCATGTTCTCTCTCCTTGCATCCTTTTTTGATTTCTTATCGTCTTTTTTGCGTCGTGGTGGCATTAGAATGGAATATCCTCTCCTTCAGGTTCAGAACTCTTGGTTTCTTTTTCTGTTTCGGTCTTAGACTTTGGCCTAGACTGGTTTTCTGCTCCCCCAAAGTCAGCAGGTAAATCTATATCTTCGGTGCGAGAAACTCGGGAACCTATGCCTCCACCGGATAAAAAGATTACGCTTTCGGCAATAATTTCAGTTGTGCGTCTTTTTTGTCCATCTTGACCTTCCCATTCTCGGGTTGAAAGACGGCCTTCCACATATGCCTGTGAACCTTTCTTAAGATATTCTGCACAAATCTCTGCAAGTCTTGTCCAACAAACAATATTGTGGAATTCTGCGTCTTCCCGCTTTTCACCCTCTTCAGTTGTCCATTGCCTATTGGTCGCCAAACCAAAAGTACAAACAGCTGTCCCTTTTGGAGTATAGCGAAGCTCCGGATCGCGAGTTAGGTTTCCTATTAGAAGTACTTTGTTTAAAGAACGGCTTGCCATTGTTGTTACTTAGTTTTTTTTGTTGTTTTCCTTTCCCTTTTTGGCTGTTCTTCTATTCTTTCTTCTTTTGTTTGTTTCTTGGAATTTGGTGCTTGCAGCTTACCTTCCGAGACCACCAGTAAGTGTCGTAGCACTTCCTCGTCCAACTCAACCTCCCTATTTAATACAGAAGCCTGGTCTTCGGGTAAGTTAACACTCAAAGAATAGTATACCCCGGAAGTACTCTTTTTAATAGAATAAGCGAGTGTCTTCTTGCCCCAGAAATCAGTTTTCTCGACATTCCCACCAAGGCTTCCTACAAGCTTCTCCAGCTTATCAGTAAACTTTTTTTGCTGGGCATCAGTTATATCGCCTGCTAAAACCGTCGTTAATTCGTATTGTCGCATATGGCAAGTATACCTAATCTGGCCACATCTTTGCAAGATGCGCCAGCCTCAATCATATATGGTACACTGGTAGAAAATGGTGGTTGCAAAAGTAGAACGTTGTCCGTCCATGTCTCCTCTCTCACAAGATCGTTTCCGCGCAACCGTCACTTCACTTATAGAGCTTGTCAGGACACACGAACCGCCACGAGCTATAAGATTATTGTGTCGATTTCTAGTGACACAAAATTATTCACACGAGACAGTGGCTGTTAATTTCGGATTGCAGCCTGAAATTGTAGCAAGGGCAATAGATGCCAGTCGCCAAAAAGACCACAACGAGTGGGGAGCTCTAGTGTCTCAGTTTAATGCACCCTTTGGGCGACGCGCGCAAATTGCAGAATTTTTAAGTGATTTTTTAAAAAACAATCCGGGCGAAAAGATTAACCTGGCCAAATATGCGCCAGAGTTTGGCATAAGTAACGCCAGGATGCACCAGCTTTATGAGAGTATTGCTCAATCACACCCAGTCCCCCCAAAATTTACCCGTGGCGAACACATGAGGGACTCTGAATGGGAAAAGCGGGTGGCAAATATCAAAGAAGCTAAGTCTAAACACCCCGAATGGACGCACAAACAAGTTGCGGATCATTTGGGAGTAACCCGCTCACAAGTTAAATGTACTTTAAGAAATGGAGCACCTAACTCCCAATCCTGAACTCCACCACATCGCCATCGCGCATGGCATAATCCTTTCCTTCGAGTCGCGCTTTACCCTTTTCGCGCGAACCCTTCCACCCGCCACAAATTACAAAATCCTCAAAATTTACAACTTCGGCTTTTATAAATTTCTGCATAAAATCTGTGTGTATTGTGGAGCTTGCCCTGAGCGCGGTCTCACCACGCCGAATGGTCCAGGCACGGACTTCTTTAACCCCAGCTGTCAGGAATGTAATCAGACCTAAAGTGGCAAACGCTTTCTTGATTAAACGCTCCAACCCTGATTGCTCCCCACCAAGATCCGCTAAATAAATTTTGGCGTCTTCTTCCCCCAAACCAGCCAACTCGCTTTCAGTTTTGGCACAAATTGCTATAACCTGGTCTTTTTTAAGACCCACCCTGGCTGCAAACTCTTCTTCCAAGCTGGAAGCACTCCTCAACTGGTTTTCATCAACATTCAAAACCACCAAAAAAGGCTTATGTTTAAAAAGAAAGGGCATTCCCTGGTTGTCATTTCCACCCTTTCCCCCTTCCGCTTTCCCCTTAACCCTTTCCATGGTTTCCAAATCCGCCAGGTCCAGTTCCGTCTTAACAATCTCCAAATCGCTTTTGGGGTCTGTGGAGCCCGCGCGAATCACGTTCTCGTCAGAGAAACCACGAAGAACATGGACGATCGCGTCAACTTCCCTGATGTGGGCCAAAAACTTATTGCCCAGTCCCTCACCTTTTGAAGCTCCCGCCACAAGACCAGCAATATCTACGAATTCAACTGTCGCGGGTACTATCGGCGGCCGTCTTTTGTAATCCTGAGGCACCGCCGAAGGATCTCGCAACCCGGCGCAACCTTGCATACGCAAAAGATCCCTCGACAAGCTCGGGATGACACCAATTTCACTTTCTGCCACTACATCGGCAAGTTTTCCTAATCTTTCGTCTGGAACCGGCACCACCCCGATGTTTGGCTCAATCGTTGCAAAAGGAAAATTCGCAGCATAAGCTTGCTGCTTTTCCAACAGCGCATTAAACAGCGTGCTTTTACCCACGTTAGGCAGTCCAACTATCCCGACCGATAGGTTCATACCCCACATTTACGGTGGAAGCAGTTACAAGTTGTGGTAATGAAATGTGACACCATACTTCTACCGTTCTCCTTTCTTTTATAATTACTTTCTCTATTATATCTCGAACGACCTGCTTTTTGTTGGAGAAATTCATGGTGCATAGGACTTTTTCTGTCTCAGCGCATAATTCGTCCACTCCGATGTCAATTGATTCTTTTGAAGTTAGAGCCTCTTGCTCCTCAATTCCCTTCTGAAAGCCTTTTTTGCGCTTCTTGGCATCCTTGACCAGCTCCATATACTGCTCAAACTCCAGCGCCCCGCTCCCATACGCCTTTGAATACCGCTTTTCTTCTTCAGTAATTTTCTCTATTTGAGCATCCAAATTGGTTCGATGTTGCGTATTGACTGAAGTGACCGCCTGGTTCTTAAGCCAAGCCTCGGCATGCTTTCTAATTAAGTCTTCGCCAATTTCCTACCTTTTTCCAAGTCTGAAGTGTAAATCTCAGCGCTTAACCCATATTCTGTGTCATTTGCTAAATTGACCACATCTTCAAGTGTTTCAAATTCGACAATCGGTAAGACAGGACCAAAAGTTTCTTGCAACATCACCTCCATGTCAGAATTGATGTTTGTTAAGATTGTGGACTCAAAATAATTTCCGTTTTTTAAATCATCTGAAGTAATAACATTACCTCCTACTTCGACCTTAGCCCCTTTTGATATTGCGTCTTTAACTTGTTCCTTTAACGTTTCCAATTGTTTTTTATTCATCAAGGGGCCGATATCATTCGTTTGCAATGGATCACCAATCTTAGCTTTCTTTATTCTCTCGATAAATTGGGATACAAATTTATCGAAAATTGGTTTTTCAATAAACAATCGTTTGACAGCCGTACAAACTTGTCCGCAATTTAAGAACCTCGCCCAATAAAGATTTTCAACAGCATTCTCAATATCTGCGTCTGCCATTACTATTCCAGCACTACTACCACCCATCTCAAGCAACGCTTTAATAAACTTATCGCCACATTTTCTATATATATCTAATCCAGTCCTTGTGCTTCCAGTAAACCATGCCAAATCAATTGAGGAATCAACTAGAAGTTTGCCTACTTCACTACCCCCAATAACAATGTTCACAACACCGTCTGGTAATCCTGTTTGGTTTATTAAATCAACCACCAATTTTTGGCTGAGACTTGTATATTCAGATGGTTTAACTACCACAGTGTTACCCGCAATAATTGCGGGCAATACCCCAGAAGTCACCATTGATAATGGGAAATTCCATGGACAAATACATGCGCATACACCATACGGTTCATAAGTAACTTCATATAGTCCTTTGTCATCTTTTATTATTGTTTCGTTGGCCAAAAAGTTTGGGCCATTCTTAACATAGAAACCTACATTCCAGATTGAATCGCAACCCTTTGGTTATTTAACTTAGCTAAGAATACCTCAAAAGGAGTGAAATATCCAAG
>Ga0155072_113_pt1 | contig 28232 bp, 28 predicted proteins | sample RifCSPhighO2_01_FD_106040 | JGI IMG/M metagenome (GOLD analysis project Ga0155072, IMG submission 106040) | Candidatus Blackburnbacteria bacterium RIFCSPHIGHO2_01_FULL_43_15b | reverse complement strand
TATCATTACCATACCATAGGCCACACATAGGCTTGGGAATGAGACCGCCACTTAGAAGATAGAGTGTCGGATATTTACGGAAACATACCGGCCATAATGAGCCTAGCCATAAAAGGAGGTTTACCGCAACTCCGTTAATGTGATATACACAAAGAGGTTTTGGAACAATAAAAGAAATCGGAATTTCTCTTCAACTGCGTATGAAGTATATTTTTATTTCTGGCGGAGTCATTTCTGGAATCGGCAAAGGAATTGCCACAGCCTCTATCTCCCTCCTTCTAAAAAAAGCGGGCCTAAAAGTTACCCCCATAAAAATGGATCCTTATTTAAATATTGACGCCGGAACTATGAATCCTATTATCCATGGTGAAGTTTTTGTTTTGGATGACGGAACAGAAACTGATCAGGACTTAGGGCATTATGAAAGATTTTTAAACGAAAGTTTAGATAAAACTAACATCGCTACCCAAGGTGCAATTTACAATTCAGTTTTACAAAGAGAAAGAAACCTTGAATACGACGGAGAATGTGTGGATGTCGTTACATATATTACAAACGAGATTTTAAGCCGAATTCAGGAAGCAGGAAGGGGAAAGAATGCCGATGTAGTTTTAATTGAAATTGGCGGAACAGCTGGCGAATACCAAAACGTTCTGTTCCTGGAAGCCAACAGATTGTTGAAACTCAAAAAACCCAACGATGTTTTGCATGTTCACATAACCTATCTTCCCATCCCACCTTCTTTGGGCGAGATGAAAAGTAAACCGGCTCAAATGTCTGTTCGAGACTTAAATTCCGTTGGCATTCAGCCTGATATAATTTTGGCCCGCTCATCTCAAAGTCTTGATCAAATGAGAATAAAAAAGCTGGCTATCTCAACGGGGCTTGAACCAGAAGATATAATATCAGCCCCAGATGTTTCAAACGTCTACGAAGTGCCACTCAAATATGAGGCCGGAAACCTGACAAAAAGAATTTTGAAAAAATTAAAGTTGCGTCAACCAAAAAAAGATATGATCGAATGGAGGCAATACGTTAAAAGAGTAGAGGAGGCAAAAGACGAAGTAAAAATAGGTATTGTTGGGAAATATTTTGCCAGCGGTCATTTTACTTTGTCTGACGCTTATATCTCCGTTATTGAAGCTATCAAACATGCTTCTTACAACCAAGACTTAAAGCCTGTTATCAGTTGGGTTGATTCGGAAAAAGTTTTGCAGAACCCCACAATGCTAAAAGAATATCAGGGAATAATTGTCCCGGGAGGCTTTGGCTCGCGAGGGGTTGAAGGAAAAATTAAGGCAATAGCATATGCACGCGAAAACAACATCCCTTACTTGGGACTTTGTTATGGAATGCAACTTGCAACTATTGAATTTGCCAGAAATGTTTTAGGATGGGAGGACGCAAACACCACTGAAATCGATCCCGAGACCAAGCATCCGGTCATCCATATCATGAATGATCAACAAAAAAAGTTGTTGGAACATAATTACGGAGGGACAATGAGATTGGGCGCTTGGGATTGCGTCCTTGCCGCCAAAACCCTCTCGCGAGAACTCTACGGGAAAAGTAAAATTAGCGAAAGACATAGACATCGTTACGAGTTTAACAATGCTTTTAAAAATCAGCTCGTCCGAGCAGGGCTTGTTCTTGCCGGAACCTCGCCGGATGGTAAGTTGGTTGAAGTTATTGAATTGCCAAATCATCCTTTCTTTGTCGCTACTCAATTTCACCCTGAGTTAAAATCCCGCCCTCTTGCTCCCCATCCCATGTTTGTGGGATTTGTCAAAGCGGCGCGACAAACCACACTATGACGCTCAAATTATCTCGTACCCACCTTATTTTAGGGCTAATTCTGCTAATCGGGCTATTCTTCCGAACCTATCAGCCAATAAGCAGGCTTGAATTTGCTCATGACGGAGACCTTTATTCCTGGATTGTCAAAGATATCGTTGTCGATAAGCATATAAGGTTAATCGGTCAGCAAACCTCAGCCATGGGAATCTTTATTGGGCCTTTTTTCTATTACATGCTCATTCCCTTTTTCCTGTTTTTTAAAATGGATCCTATTGGAGGAGTTGTACCAATTACGATTATCGGATTAGTCACAATTTTCAGCTACTACTGGGTTTTTGCCAAGATTTTTAACAAAAACGTAGGCCTAATCGGCGCGTTTTTACAAGCCGTTTTGCTATCTCCAGTTTACTTTGACCGTGCCGTTGTTCCAAGTACTCCCACAAACCTTTGGATTATTTGGTACTTTTTCTGTGTTATCTCGCTCGTGCGCGGAAATTATAAAGTTTTGTGGATCTTAGGAATTTTAATAGGTCTTATCTGGCATATTCACATCGCCTTACTACCACCACTGCTGGCCATACCTTTTGCTATCGTCCTGTCCCATAAGCTTCCACATAAAAAAGATGTCCTGGCGTTTCTCGGAAACCTAGCCTTCACTTCTGTTCCACTTTTGGTTTTTGAATACCGGCATAATTTTTTGCAAACAAAAAGTCTTTATGCAAACTTTTTTCAAAATCACGGGGCAGGAAGCGAAGGGCTGGCAAAAATAAATCTTGTCTTAATATACCTTGGACACAATCTGGAAAGGTTATTTTTCTTCCCAAACAGCACCCATTTAGCTACACAAACAATTGCGTATTTGTTTCTTGTCTTCCCCTTAGGTCTTTATTTTTTAAAAGTAATAAAAAATAAAGAAGCTCTAGTTTTCTACGCTTGGGTTATGGGAGTGATTCTTTTTTACGGATTATCCTCAAGTCAGCTTTCTGAATATTACTTAACAAATGTAGAAGTCATTTTCATGGCTTTGGTAAGCCTTGCTCTTTTCAAACTCTTCCAAAACAAAAAGACGGGGAGATGGATTATTTTGGGACTACTTTTAATTATCTTCGTCAAGAATGTTAATTTTTTTATCACCGAAAAACGCTTTAAAAAAGGATACAAAGAAAGGAAAGCTGCTGCGGAATTTATTACTCAAGATGCAAAAGATAAAGAGTTCCCCTGTATCGCAATTTCATATATCACGCCGCCAGGAGAAAACGTGGGCTTCAGGTACTTTTTTTGGATGAACAATCTTCATGTTAACGAGCCAAGTAGCCTCAGCCCTGTTTATACGATTGTTTCTCCCAAAGATTTCATTGACGTAAAGGAAAGGGCTCTTTTTGGCCAAATAAAAGTTGTAGGGCCGGACAATGTTGCTTCAAAAGATGAAATTGCTCAAAGTTGCTCAGGCCAAAATGCTAATCTGGCTGACCCGATGTTTGGGTTTACAAGGTGAAAAAATTGGCCTTAAATGGTACAATATTAAGTATCCTTGTCGCTGTAGCTCAACGGATAGAGCAGGAGTGTTCTAAACTCAAGGTTGCGGGTTCGATTCCTGCCAGCGACGCAAGGAGGTGTAGATGTGCCAAACGATCAAGACTTAACAAACCAAACAGACTCCGGCGAAGAAGGAGTAGGCGGCACAGCCTCTATCCCTACAATGGATGATGACGTTGGAGAAATGGTTGAAAAGGTAACTGGTGAAGAACCGCAAAGCGGCGAAGCCATGGCCGATATTATAAACAGGCACGAAAAAGCAAGAATGACAGGAGAAGATGAAGAGCCAGAGGTAGGCGCTAAGGAACCCATCGCAGAAAACAATCCTGAGGCTGATGCGTTAGAAGAGGAAGGATTTACACGCCCCGCGGGCGAAGAAAGTTTGGAAGACTGGGCCGAAAAAAACGAAGCGGTTGAGGAAGAAGATTTGAACGATTACGAACAGTAATATGACAGTAATGTGGTGGTATTAGCTCAGTGGTAGAGCGCTGGTCTGTGGCACCAGAGGCCGCCGGTTCGAACCCGGTATACCACCCATATCAAAACTCAACTTAACAATTAATGAGTAGATTTGACCTTATTATCATAGGTGGTGGTGCTTCGGCTTTTGCTGCAGCAATTAAAGCTAATGAGCTTGGCGCTAAAACCTTAATGGTAAACAAAGGACTGCCGTTGGGAGGAACTTGTGTTAATGTGGGTTGTGTCCCAAGTAAGCATCTTCTTTCTGTAGGCGAGTTTGTTTTTAAGGCCAAAAATCACGACTTTTCTTCGGTTGATTGTCCTGATGTACATTTTGATTTTAGCAAAGCGATAGAGGAAGAAGTTAAACTTGTCGAGGATTTAAGAAAAGCAAAATACCAAGATGTACTTTCAAATCTTGAAAATGTGACACATATTGAAGGAGAAGCAAGTTTTAAATCAGCACACGAAATAGAAGTTAACGGCCAGACAATTTATGGCGAAAAATTCGTTATTGCTACTGGTTCAACCGCGAATGTTCCACGAATAGAAGGGCTACAAGAAACGGGTTTTCTTACACACATTGAAGCGCTTCAGGTAAAGACATTGCCTAAAAGACTTTTAATAATCGGCGCAGGGCCGTTGGGACTAGAGTTTGCCCAAATGTATAACAACTTTGGCAGTAAGGTGAATGTGCTCGTAAGAGGTGAGCAGATTTTACCAAAAACAGAACCAGATATAGCCTACGCTTTAGGGAATTATCTTAGTCGAGATGGCATAACAATTTGGACAAAAGCACAGGCTCTGAAAGTTGCTAAGGAGGGAGAGGATAAGGTAGTAACAGCAGAGATTAGAGGCGATCAAATGGAGTTTAGGGTTGACGAGATTCTTGTTGCTTCTGGAAAAACACCAAATACAAGCAAACTCAATCTTGAGGCGGTTGGAGTACAGCTTAGTGAAGGAAAAGTAATTCAAGTTAGCGATTTTTACCAAACTTCCGCCGAGTATATTTTCGCGGCAGGAGATGTTATCAACAAACCTTTGAGACTTGAGACAACAGCAGGAAAAGAAGGAACTTATGCAGCTGAAAATGCCCTTAAAGGAATAAAAAAGTCAGTAAACTATCAGCACGTCCCTTACGCGGTGTTTACCAGCCCTTCTGTTGCCGGAGTAGGATCAACGGATGCGGATGTAGTTGCCTCTGGAGGAAAATGTATTTGCAAAACCGTTGAGTTTTCCGAAGTTCCAAAAGCGCACATTATTAAAGATACAAGAGGTGTAATTAAAATGGTTGTCGAAGGTGAAGAGAAAAAGATCGTGGGAGTCCACATGGTTGCGCCCCAGGCAGCAGATATTATCAAAGCTGATATGACGATTGATGATGTTTTAGAAACCCTGCCAGTCTTTCCAACTCTTTCAGAGGCAATCAAAATCGTGGCCATGTCTTTTAAAACGGATGTAACCAAGTTAAGCTGTTGCATATAGAAGCCCATTTCAAAACGTCATCGCGAGCCACAAGCGGTTTGCACGATTGTGGCATGGCGATCTTTATTGGTATAGATTGCCACGTCAGTCGCTTACGCTTCTTCCTCGCAATGGCACAGGGTTTTGAAGTAGTTTCCAGTTAGTGTGATTCCCAATGGTCTTCACCGCCTTTGTTTTTGTAAGACAGAGAGTGTATACTCCAGCCTAGATCACAGAAGGGAACCTGGGCATGACGTATGAGGAAGCTCTGGGCAAATTAGAAGACGCAAAGGTGGCACTCTCTCAGGCGGCGGAGCGTCTTCAAACAGCCCGCAGGGGGGCGCTAAGCGGGGCGTATAACCCAAGAGAGCTTGGGGAGGCTTTGACAGCATACAGGCAGATTAAACGCCTGTGTCAGGTGCTCCGTGCCAAAGTTGAGAAACTGGAGGCAACACGGGAACAAGCACAAACGCCTCCTTTCGAGCCAACGCCTCACATGAGATTTATACGTTGGCTTGCCCAGGCAGGGAGACTTTCCGACTGGTGAGTTTCGCGCACTGCTTGGGTTGCCGGAACACGCTGAGACAGCTGGAAGCGGTCACGAGCCATCGGATCAGACCGCCCAAAAGCCGGACCAATTGCCAATGCCGTGGCACTAACAAAACCGGGAGGTGAATGTTTTTATGTAACTATACAAAAGACGTTTGCCTCCCGGCTCTTCTTTTAAAGAGACATGTACTTGCCTTGAGGGTGAATCTCTTCTAATTTACCAGATCACCCCGGGGGTGGATTTGTATCTACACGTCGGGGTTGTGTTACATTATTATTAGATGCCAAGACGAAAAATAGTTTTCGCCAACGAGTACACTTATCACATTCACAACCGCTCAATTGCCAAAACGGACATATTCTCTTCCCTTAGAAATCTGAAAAAGGCTCTGGAGATTGTTAACTTTTATCGATTCCCTCAACAAATGAGACTTTCTAAATTTAATTCACTAGGTGCTGAGATTAGAACTGCCTACCTGGAATCAATATCTAAGACAACACCGCTTGTGGATATTTACGCTTTTTCATTTATGCCAAATCACTACCATTTTCTAATTAAACAGTTAACAGACAAAGGAATTATCAACTTCATATCTAATTTCCAAAATAGTTTTGCAAAAGTTTTTAATCTTAAGACAGAAAGAACCGGCTCACTTTTCCAAAGCCAGTTCAAGGGAAAGAGGCCAGAAACAGACGAAGAGTTCTTGCACATATCTCGATATATTCATCTTAATCATGTTTCTTCCTGTTTGTTAGAATTCGATAAACTTAAAGATTGTCCGTGGACATCGTTTGGCAGCTACGCACAAGCTCTGGTAACACCTTTCGTGCAAACTGAACCATTAATTGAATTAGCCGGCTCTACACAGGCTTACCTAAAATTTGTCGCTGACCAGGCTGACTACCAAAGAAGCTTAGAACTCATCAAAAATTTAACGATAGAATGAGCCTCCACGGGCTTCGCTTCGCTGCACCCGTGGTTTCTCTTCTTTTACCTCGCTTCCAGCTCGGACGGCATTCTGCCGTTCAGCTTCATCTGCAGTTTTAAGCTGGGAAAGAATAAGCGAATATCCCGAGGTGCGAATCTAGGACACACCCGGGGTGGTTTGGAAGTTAGCGAGTGCCCACGTCTATTTATTTATCGAATGCGGAGCGGCGAACTAGCCTGGCAACGTAGACAATGTCGCGAACTTCACCATTTTCATCTTCAAAGTGGTTTTGTCCAGTCATTTGCTGGTACTGTGTCAAATAATAAGACAGGCCATCTTTCAGCTCTTTTGCCTCATCCCGCGCAATTCTCAATTTTTCTACAATCTGCTTTGCATCAGACTTGGCCAGGAGAGCTTTTTTGGTTGCATTCCTCTGTTTTGCGGCATTTTTGGCCATTTCTTCATGTTCCTGAAAAAGAGGATCGTTAAGAAAGTAAGAATCTACCATCTCTTTTAAAGCTTTGGTTTCCTCCTTTTGTTTTCCAATTTGGGCAAGACGTGTTTTAATCGCGTTTTCAACAGAAAGGAGAGTCACAGCTTGGTTATTCGTGTTTTCACCAAAAGACTCAAGTTTTTGCTCGGGTGTTTGAAAGTTTGTTTGGTCCTGGGCAGCCATCAGCTTTTCAATTTAGCGTAAAGACAAGTAGAAGTGCAAGAGGCAATAATATAATTGACCATGACGGGGTTGACTTCGTACTTTGTTCGGGTGTTTAATAGGGCATGGTCCAAAAGATTAGCGCTCCAGTTTCTGTCGCCCTAGTTTTTAACCATAGGTGCCGCTCTGTGGTTCCCAGATGGGTAATTTGGGAAGGACAAACTCACAAAGTCATCAGGCTCGGATTTCACTATTCTTACCGTGGGGGACGCACATTAATGCACGTTTTTTCAGTCGAAAGTGCAACTTTATATTTTAAATTGGTTTTAAATACGGAAACCCTTTTTTGGACAGTTGAAGAGATAGCGGATGGAGAAGCGGACTAAAATGCAACCATTTCAATTACCTTTCAACCCAAAAGATCCAAGTGTTTTGCATATTGATCTTAACTCTTGCTTTGCAACAATTGAACAGCAGGCAAATCCTAAATTGCGAGGAAAGCCCATCGCTGTGGCCGCTTATAATTCTCCCTCCGGCTGCATTTTGGCACCGTCTATCGAAGCCAAGTGTTTTGGCATCAAAACCGGCATGCGCGTCAAAGAGGGAAAACTGCTTTATCCAAACCTAATCGTTCTTTCTCCGGACCCTTGGAAATACCGTACTGTTCATCTTCGCTTACGCAAACTTTTATCAACTTACACCGACAACCTGGCCCCTAAATCTATAGACGAGTTTGTGTTAAATCTTGAAGGCTATCCTGCTTTCAAGAAAGGTATGGTCAACATCGCTGCCGAAATAAAAAAAAGAATCAAAGAAGAAATAGGGGATTGGCTGACAGTTTCTATTGGAATTGCTACCAACCGCTTCCTGGCCAAAACGAGCGCGGGTTTGCATAAACCCGACGGCTTAGATGTTATCAATCAAAACAATTATGAAAAGATTTTCCAGAGCTTAAAACTTACAGACCTGTGCGGAATCAAAGCCCGAAACGCCGCCCGTTTGGGCAGTATGGGAATCCACACGGTGATGGATTTTTACAATGCCCCCATCCACCGGCTCAAAAGCGCTTTTTCTTCAATTAACGGATATTACTGGCATGTACGCTTACATGGTTGGGAAATAGACGATGTAGAATCTTTACGAAAAAGCTTTGGTAATTCTTTTGCTCTTCCGCGTCCTCTTGCCAATACTGAAGAACTGGCTCCTATCTTGCAAAAGCTGGTCGAAAAAACCGGTTCCCGCCTAAGAAACGCCGGGTATGCAGCCCAAGGGGTTCATTTATCTTTAGTTTTTCAAGACCATGACTGGTGGCATCATGGTCACACTATCTCCAAAGCGTTTTTTGACTCGCGAGATATTTATAAAGAAGTTTTCCGACTGCTTATCAACTGCCCAAAGAAAAAGCCTGTTATTCTTTTGGCCGAATCCTGCTTTAACCTGCAAAAGCTAACCAGCCTTCAGCCCGACCTTTTTGGCGAGCTAGGTCAAAAAACTAAACTTACCCAAGCTGTAGATAAAATAAATCAGCGCTGGGGAAACTTCGTCATCACTCCTGCACGGATGCTGGGAACTCAAAACACGATTCCCGACCGCATCGCCTTCGGGGGAATCAAGGAATTGGAAGAGATTTTGGTGCGATAAAAAACTGATTCCTGATATACTTCAGGCATGGATGTGTATTTTAAAAAAGAGGTTAGTTGCAAATATAACAACAAAGAATTCAAGTTTGATATCGGAAATACGTTGTTTTCCACTTTTGACATTGATCACGGAACCGACGTACTTCTCCGAGCAATAAAACCTAATAATCCCAAAACTATTTTAGACATTGGATGTGGATATGGAGTAATCGGAATAGTGCTTGCAAAAACTATCCCCGATGCACAATTCTGGATGATAGATCGGGATTTGCTTGCGGTACGTTACACAGAGAAGAACATACAGAAAAACGCAATAACAAATGCTCAAGCTTTGGGCAGTGTTGGGATAGAAGCCGTGCAGAACAGAACGTTCGATCTAATCGTTTCAAATATCCCAGCAAAACTCGGGGACGAGGCGATTATTGAAGAGTTTATAGTTAAACCTCATAACCATCTCAATCCCGGCGGGGAACTTTGGGTCGTTGTGGTCAACGCCCTAAACCGTCTTCCACACCTTGTCGAAAGAAAGTACAAGTTGCGAATGTTAGCCATCAAGAAAAGAAAAGGGCACACAGTATATCTTCTAAAGAAAAACTAGTACTCCAAACTTAGTCAGGGGTATGCTAAACAGAAGCACTTTTTGCCCTGAGAGTGAATTCTTTCGTAGTGAATAAGAATTTACCACTCGTAATACTCATCCCCCTTTTTGACACTTTTGCGGCTGTTTTTAGCCTTAACAACCGGTTTGGCGCGTCCGCGCCGGTCGTATTTCTTTTCTGCTTCGGAAAGGGCAGCAAACCCCCTTACTTTGTCTGCAATCTGTTGGGCCATATCTAAAATTCTCACCACCTTAATAATCCAACCCTCAGTGTACACACTAACCGTGAGAATCGACTGCAAAATCCTGTAAGAAGTTAATTATTGTCAAGCGGAATAGCGGCAACCGGGGACTGAACTGTAACTGTAGCAGGAGGCTGCAACAACCGCGGGGAATGGGGGACACAAACCTGTTTTGGCTCAGTTCCTAAAATAAAATATTCATTTAAAATATTTCCCTTGTCGCAAACTGTATGTTCTACAATCCCCTCCGGCAGTTTAAACTCTTCAATTGCTGTTCCCGCAAGATAATGTTCCATCAAATCTTTCCAGATTGGTGCAGCGCCTATCGAACCTGCCACCCTATCCATCGAGCGGCCACTATTGTTGCCTACCCATACACCCACAACCAAACTTGGGGTATAACCCACAGTCCAGGAATCTTTATACGTTTGAGTGGTCCCAGTTTTTACGGCAGCAGGCCGGCTGATAGTAAGAAGCCTGCCAAACTCTTCCTGGCGAGCCTTGCTGTCAGATAAGATAGATGAGATCAAAAACGCCACCCGTGGATCTAAAATTTGCTCGGTTATTAGGGTGTCATTATAAATTTGCTTGCCATATTTGTCTTTAATCTCCAAGATAGTGGTAGGCTCAGATCTTTTGCCTTCGTTGGCAAATACAGCATATGCGCCAACTAGTTGAACAAGCTGAACTTCACCTGTCCCCAAAGCCAACGATGGGCCAAACCTGCTCTCCTCGTTAAGGCTAGTTATGCCTAAGCGGTGAGCCATTGATAAAGCCTGCGACACCCCAATCTTTTGGATAACCCCAATTGCCGGAATATTTAAAGAATTAGCCAAAGCCCGTCTAACCAAAACCTTTCCACGGAATTTACCGTCATAATTTCTTGGACGATAAGTCCCAACTGCTGTTTTTATCTCAATGGGGGAGTCGTCCAACACAGAAGCTAAAGTAATTGACTGATTTTCTAAAGCTGCTGCATAAACAATGGGCTTGAAAGAAGAGCCCGGCTGGCGTAAACTAGTGGCCACATTGACCTTGCCAAAATTGGAGTTTGACCAGTTTGCACTACCAACCAAAGCCTTTATTTCTCCACTCTTTGGATCAAGAACAACCGCAGCTCCATTTGAAACATTTCTAGAAGCCATAAGCGTAACGTTTTTGCTAACCGATTCTTGGGCATATTTTTGCCAGTCTAAATCCAAACTTGTGCGCACTTTAAATCCTGATCGCGCTACATATTCTTCCCCATAAATATTATTAAGCTGGTCCAAAACTAAAAAGGCAAAATGCGGCGCCTCATATCCAATTGCCTGAGTTCCATCTGCAAAGGCAAGCGGTGCATCTCCCGCTTGCCCCTCCTTGTCTTTGTTGATATATCTTTGCTCGCGCATTTTCTGCAAGACCAGCTTTTGACGATTTTTAGCTTCGGAAAAAGAACCAGGGCCAGAAAGCCTCGATGGGGCAGGTAACAGCCCGGCAAGGAAAGCAGATTGAGCAATGTTTAAATCTTTGGCATTTTTGCCAAAATAAGTTTTGGCACATTGTTCAACCCCAAAGCAGCCCTTCCCCATATAAACCGTATTTAGATACATCTCCAAAATTTTCTGCTTTGGATACCTCTCTTCAATTTCTCTTGCCAAAACTAACTCCTGATATTTACGCACAAAACTTTTTCTGCTTGACAAAAGAGCGCTCCTTGCCAATTGCTGCGTAATTGTTGAACCTCCATAACTTAAACTGCCTGAAAAAATATTGGCTACGGAGGAGCGAATTATTGCCCGCAAAGACACGCCTTTGTGATCCCAAAAACTTTTGTCTTCTATAGCCACAAACGCATTTTGGGTGTTTTCAGGTATCTGGCCTAAAGGAACAAATTGTTTATCTTTAGCGTCGAAAAATGTAAAAAAAGGCCTGCCTTTCTTGTCTAAAAGCATAACTCCGGTATCATTCCGGTACATTATTTTTTCAGGGCTTGTTAAATCTTGCGAGTAGAAAAGGTGCGTTAAAACGGGCAGGATGGCCAAAATAGTCAAAAGCAAAACAACTCCCGTTATTAGTGCTTTGACAACCAAAGATTTTGCGCCCAGGGGCAGCCTATCCATTTTGTCTAGAGTTTGAACCAGTTTGATAGTGAGGGGGTGAAAAGTGGGGCAGAGTATTGTAAGAAGATTTAACTCTTCAAGTTTATTAAGATTAGCTTCACACCCCCGAGGTGGCAGCGTAAATTTAGTTCCCCAAAAATTGTTTAATCTCAGACAGAAAATTAAACATGAACATGGGAAATTTTGCAATCACCCAGGAAAAAGAGGGAAGGATACAAACCAGTAAACAATCAAAAGGCTCACTATAAACGTAACCCATTGTCTCTTTAAATCTACAGCCGCCAATATCGTTTCTAAAGCTTCAAAAATCTTCATCGTATTACACTTGCATCAGCCGAAACGGGAGCACTAAACTTCTCACGCAACAATGCCCAGAAATCGTTAGCATCTCCCTCAAACCCCAAAGCCCAAATACCTACCCCACCCAGGTTCTTTTGTTTAGCAAAATCGTACTTAATAGCAAGTGACCTTGTGTCTTCCTGATACGCCATCCTCCAAACCCCGTTTTGTTTATAAGCTACCCAGCCAACCTGTCCTTTATCGTCCCATCCAGTTGTAAATCCTTCCCCAGGAAACCCAATCTGCTGGAGTTGTGCATAAGTGGTAGCCAAAGAGGGAGGGGGACTCACAAAACGGCGAACTATTTTATAACCACGCTTTGTGCGAACACGTGAGGAAACATAGTAACCCTTTTGCGTCAGAGCATTGTTGCCCGGAGAATAGACAGGATAATTATACCCATACCAGGGCAGCCCCAAAACTAATTTGTTGCACGGCATTTGGGTCAAAAAATCGTCAACGGCTGTTGAAATGTCATACCAGTAACTACCATCTTGGGCGCCATATAATGGAGATGTCGGAGCAACTATATCCGCCTTTGTGCCGGCAAAGTCGTATGCCATCATAAATATCTGATCAGAAGTTTTAGAAAGCGAGGAAATATCATAAATTCTTGGAGATATAGCAGCAGAAGCATATAACGCTACGCTTACTTTACTACCCGGCACACGCTGATGTAATGCCAGGGTAAGATTTGCCACAAAGTTGGTAAAGTCCTGGCGATATTTTTCCCCGTTTGAGCCAAAATATTCAAAATCAACGTTTATCCCATCTATACCGCGCGCACTTACCTCATTCACAGCCTGATCAATCGTGCGAGATTGTGCGTCCTTATTTGACAAAAACTTTTCTGTCATTCCCGCCTCCATTTGAGTCAAGGTCAGTTGTATGCGTGTGCCATGATTGTGTGCTTTATTAAACAATTCTGTTGCATTGTTGCTTTTAAATACTTCATATCCGCGACTTGAGGTATCCAAATTGCCATCAGCCAAAACAGGGACGCCAAAGTAAGCTAGTGTTGTTAAAACATTAAAGTCAACATTGTCCAGCTTGTCCAGTGTCCAATGTGGAGCAAAGCCAAAAATTTCGTAACCTATATGCGAAGCATTAGCAACCGGCCGAATATGGTTAGGATAAAGAGGCGAAAGCACATCGACAGGTTTGGACATTAGAGCTACCCCTAAAAGCCAGAGGGCCAGGCCGCAAACCAACCATGTTTGGGAAGATTTGAATATTTTTATCAAAGCATTTAGTGCAACACTAAAACTCCTGCACCCCCAAGAAGAATTTGTGTAAGAAAGTGAAGACGGGTTAAAGAATCAGTCAGGGCAAGTTTTTTTAAGCTGCGAGGGGCAATATATCAAAAGGTTTTCTTACTGTCAAGAGAGCAGATTCCCCCCAAAAACGGAAAGAAGAAGGTAAGAATTTCTAAAGAGGAACTTCCCGTATAATTCCGCAGGCAATTCTTGGCCCTCCGGAAATTCCTGAACCATGTTCGCCACCACGGTACGGGTCCTGATTGGCATGTACCATCAGAGAAGTGCCTTCTCCGTCAAGTATAGAAAGGGGGCCGGAAGACAAGGTAATGCGCGTACTCACACATTGCAAAACTCCATTACCTTCATCGTCAATTAGAATATTGGGTAAATCACCCATGTGGAAGGGGTGGTTGGCATCCGGATCAGAATTGCCAGAAGGCCCCGGGTCAAAATGTCCGCCAGCGCAGGCAAAATCTCCGCTGCAATCTGCTTTTTCGTGGATATGAACTGCATGAAGACCGGGGACTAATTTTTGGGGATTGCCTGACAGAGTTAAGGTAAGTCTGACGAGTGTTTGTGTTCCAATTTGCAACTCTTCAAACTCAGCCTCACCTTGGATTGCATCACCTGTGACACTCGCGCGAGCGTGTTTTACCTCATGTTCACTATCACCTAGCAACTGCATATTTAATAAGATTATGGACGAATTGTAACGTTTACGCAAGATTTGGGCGTGAATTTAAATTGAAGTTGTGTTACATTGTAAAAGAAATCTGACATGAATCTTGCTCTTGTTCTGTCCATAATTTCCGGCTATGCCGGTTTTTATTATTCAACCCACCCGACTTCAAAGCTTTGGCACAAGATTCCCTCGATAAAAATGAGTCGTAGGGTCCAGCTAACTCCCAGCATACGTCTTTTTGCCCGCGGCCGCATAATACATCTTCACCATTGGTTCACTTGTGGTGTATTACTTCTTGTAGCTACATATACAAATGCAGGTATTTTAGACGCTGTGCTTGCAAAGGGGGTATTAATAGGCGGGGTTCTCCAGGGTATATCTATGCCAGAAGCACGAAGGCTGGTTTATAAACAAACAGATTCATGGAAAAACTTTTCTCGTGATTAGATAAAGGTAACCTCCATACCATCCTGTATTTGCGTTTCAAATGAAACTGTTTGCCCCGGAAATCTTGCCCCTGGTCCCCAAATTTTTGCTGCTTTCTTGTCTTGAACCATCTCACGGCTAACCGTTGCCAAAACATCTTTTAACTTTTGCCCCTCGTGCATAATCAACGGCTCAATCTTTGTGCTTCCACCTTCAAGGTGGCCGCTCAAACTTTCCGTGGACCGCAAATACACTCTCACAAGCCTCAGTTGATTCCACACAGCCTCCCGAAGCTCATCTAATCCTATCTCTTTCTCTGCACTGATCCTAATAACGCCAGGTGGCGAATCTGTCCCACCTTCCAGGTGGTCTAGGTACGCCACCTGTTTACCCTGTTGTTTATCCACCTTGTTCACAAGATAAAGAGCAGGAACATAAACACGATTGGTAGCAAATGCATCAATAAGTCTTTCCATTGTTGAGTTTTCCTTCAAAATAATTTCGGCGTTGACAATGCCAAACTCTTTAGCAACCTCCGCAATCGTCTCACACAATAGTTCCTGCGGCCTTGTGAAGTTTATTTTTATTCCACCACGCAAAGTCTTATGGACAACCACTTGAGGCCGAATCTCATTTATGCGAACACCATTTTCATACAACTCATTGGCAATTCTTCTAAACTCTTCTTTTTCTTTTCCTGCCTCGCCAATAATTAACAATAAATCTGCACTACGCACAACAGACAGCACCTCTCGTCCGCGGCCAGCCCCACGGGCTGCACCTTCAATCAAACCCGGCACGTCCAGAATTTGGATTTGAGCGCCGTTATAGTCGTTCACGACTTCGCCGGAACTCATATAGCGAGGAGGGCTATAGTTCATCATGCCCGGAATAACGGAAACTGTCGTAAAGGCATATTCGGCAGTTGGAGAATTGGCGTTGGTAAGCTTGTTGAGAAGCGTTGATTTGCCAACTGAAGGGAAGCCAACCAAAACTACGGTTGCATCACCAAATTTTTTGAGCCCAAAACCGCCGCCTCCACCACCACCTTTTTTGACCTGGCGATCGGCCTGTTGTGCCCGCAGTTTGGCAATTTTTGCCCGCATCTTCCCAAACCACTTTTGCGTAGCCTTATGATACGGTGTCTTGGCCATTCCAATCTCAATAGCTTTGATTTGTTCTTCGACATTGTCCATGCCTACGTATTGTACACAAAACAACTCAAATCTTAAAAAATGCTACCCGATGTAAGCGCCCACAAAAATGAAGCTATGGCAAGTTACGATCTGGTGTGGGGTTACAAAGAAGGAATAAAAAGGCACGGAATTCGGGCTTATAGAAATAAAAACCCCGTGGTCTCTTTATGAAAAATTCGAACGGAACTGGCTGAACCCCGCCTGCGGTGAAACTTCGGCGGGCAGGTCGGCGGGCGGAAGGGGGGTGTGGGCCGCCTGGGAGTCGAACCCAGAACATCTTGCTTAAGAGGCAAGTGCTCTAACCATTGAGCTAGCGGCCCTTTAATCCCAACCTAGCGAATTATACATTAACTGGATGCGTTATTTCAGCTAACTTCTGCCATCTTCGTTGTATAAACTTCGTTTCAGCTTCAACCTCAGAAAGCGCAGCTTGTATCCATCCAAATACCTAATGTGTTTTATGTCGGTACTCTTAGAAACCTCAACTCTCAATGTTCCATAATAAAGGTTGTTTTTCTTATAACCGGAACTTGTAGGCTTTATGTAACTTTTCCCAAAATTGGCCAGGTATACCAGTAAGATCAGACCAAAATTCTTTTAACTCTACATCACTTTGCTGAGAGTAAATATTCAGCCAAGCTCTTAAATTATTGGGTGGAATGTTAAATATTCTTTCTAACCATCTGGTCATAAAAAGGATAAAATGTGGGTCGGAATTGGTTACACAAAACCTACCGCCCCTACTTCCTTCGGCCCAATATAAAGCTGCTCCCATTAGTCTATATATTTCTGTAGAAAGTGGTCGTTGAATCTCACATGAAGCCTGTCTGATAATTTTTTGCACTTCCTTAATCCCTAGAGTTCGTTACTCATACAACCAAGTATAGTTCACACGAAGTTGGTCTGGAAGTACTTATCGGAGCAGACGTGGCGCACCCGAGAGGATTTGAACCCCTAACCACTTGTTCCGAAGACAAGTGCTCTATCCAGTTGAGCTACGGGTGCAAGGGATCTTTCACCATCATTTTACCACAAAAAGCCTGTTTTTGGCGCTTCAGCGCCTCTAAATGTTAAAATACCAAACACAAAGATGGTAAACGCCACAAAAATCATTGCAACACTTATGGTGTTATTGGTAAGCTGCTTAGCCTTTGCTAATCCGGCAAAAGCAATCACGGATCCTTTTGCGGTCTCGAATAACCGGTTTGGAATTCACATTCTTGAGCAAAAGGATATAGACAATGCAGCCTCGCTGGTCAACTCAAACGGCGGGACGTGGGGATATGTGACTTTAGTTATTCAGGATAACGATAGGGATAAAGAGAAGTGGCAAAATATCTTTGACCAACTTCGGGAAAAACATTTGATACCAATCGTGCGGCTTGCCACACACGGAGTTGGCGAAACTTGGGTAAAACCTTCCGTTGGTGAAGCTCCCGCTTGGGCAAGCTTTTTAGATTCACTAAATTGGGTCATTCAAAACAGGTACGTTGTTATTTTTAACGAGCCAAATCACGCTTTTGAATGGGGCGGAGTGGTTAGCCCGTCAGAATATGCTGATGTTCTCTTTGCCTACTCCAAAGCTTTAAAAACCCAAAATTCGGACTTTTTCGCTCTTAATGCAGGGTTTGATGCCTCAGCTTCAAATGGGGGTGACACAATGGACGAGCAGCAATATCTTTCGAGTATGGTCAACCACAATTCTCAAGTTTTTGACTATCTTGACGGCTGGAGCTCACATTCCTATCCAAACCCCGGTTTTTCTTCTTCTCCCGATAAAAGTGGCAGGGGGAGTATTAAAAGCTATGAGTGGGAAGAGTCGACTTTGCAAAGTTTGGGTATTCAGAAGAAATTGCCGATTTTTATAACTGAAACCGGCTGGAGCAGAGATAATCTATCTGAGGATACTATCGCCCAATACTATGAGAAAGCATACCAGGCCGTCTGGAATGACAACCGAATTGTTGCAGTCACTCCTTTTGTTTTTGACTTTCAAGGTCCTCCTTTTGCCAATTTTTCCTGGAAAAAAGCTGACGGGCTTGCGGCGCAATTTTCCACTGTTCAAGGCCTGAATAAAGTATTGGGGACTCCAAAACAGGTTGAGAACATAAGCTTGGTTGATGGGCTGGGAGAAGATTTAGTTTCCAACACCACTTACTTTTTTCTTTTAAAAATTAAAAATAGCGGACAAGCCATATGGGAGGAAAACCAGGGCTATCGGTTCATAACAGAAAGTTCCGGTATTCAAACTTCTCTAATCCCAGCTGTAATTTCCCATATTAAGCCAAATGATGAGATTGACCTGCCAATAACAGTAAAGACTCCTACCGATCCCGGGGCATACACACTTAGAATAAGCCTGGTACGGGGAGATACCATTTTAGAGAATTCTGTTACCAGAAAAATTACTGTACGCTCTCCGGAGGTTAAAGGAGCCCAAACTAATGGTTTTTGGGATATATTTTTGTATCCGCGAAAGCTTTTGACGTTTTTGAAAAAGGTATCTAAGGTATGATATGTTAGAATATAACAATGGACAATCCCCCATTATCTATTCCTCGCTTCTCTCGCCTTAGCAAGATTGTATATCTGACAACCTTTTTTGCAGTTACACCAATAACAATTGCCATCGGAATCTTTACATTAAGTCTCCTTTCTCAAAAGCCAACCTTGGACCCCATAGCCCAAGCCTCAACAACAGTAAACTTGAAAACTCCCAAGTTCAGTTCCCAAGTTTACGCCGCTATCCCCGATCAGGTAGGAAAAGTCGCGGGTGCGGCAACCGCAGGAGATGCCAGAGTTGAAATTACCCGCCAATATCTGGAAAAATACGACTCACCACTTTTGCCCTTTGCTGATCAAATTGTGGCCAGGGCTCAGGAGAATGGGGTAGACTTTAGGCTTCTGGTAGCCGTTGCCCAACAGGAATCCAATCTTTGCAAAAAGATCCCGGAAAACTCATTTAACTGCTGGGGGTGGGGAATCCACTCAAAAGGAACTTTAAGATTCCAAAATTATTCTGAGGCAATTGACACAGTAACTAAGGGCTTAAAAGCCGAATATCTGGACAAAGGCTATACCACTCCCGAGGAAATAATGAAAAAGTACACCCCCGCCTCTCCTGGCACTTGGGCCGCAGGCGTTACCCAATTCCTGGGGGAAATGGAGTAAAGACAGCTTCTAACACTACAATTATTGCCTGTTATCCACAAACATGCTAATCCTATACTCTTGACAATTCGCCTTTTGTATGGTATAGTATGCGTCAGATCCTGAGGTTTGTGGCCTAAACCCCCACGGACTTTGGGGTTTTGGTCGTCCAGACTCTAAAGGTCTGGTCGACCGCCAGTCCCGCCACATGTTTTGTGGGATGAAATAAGGCGCTTCATTTGAGGCGCCTTTTTCCATAATTCGCAACCCACCGTGGCACTCACTCTTGTGGTATACTTCAGGCACAAGCAGAGGTGGTAAAATTGGCGGACCACGGTAGTACAACTTGCGTTGACTACGGGGCAAGCGCGCAGGTGTGGCGGAACGGCAGACGCGCATGGTTTAGGACCATGTGGGCATTAGCCCGTGGGGGTTCAAATCCCTTCACCTGCACAGATATCTTCCACCAATTGACACCTCACAAGAACAAGTCTTACACTATTGATAATGACAAACAGTGCCCATTTGCATGTAAAAGCGCATGGCGTTCGTCATCACCATTCTGTCCTGGTTTTATTAATTCCTGCTTTAATTTTTGCTATCGTTTTGGCTTGGCTTTTGGAAAATTTGCCGTGGGAAAGAGTCAAAGGAGCGGCGACGGAGAGTAACGCCAGTGCTCAGAGCGAAATAACTAGTCACTAGTTAACGAGTTACCAGTTACCTTTTTTATGAAACAAATCTTAATATTATTCGCAATTTTAATCGGAGTTTTACTTCTGGCTTATTGGTCCTCAAAACCTGGAAATTTGGAAGGCTTCTTTGTCAAAACAGGCATTCCAATCGCAAATTCTGGCAACGCCAACCAGGAAAAAAAGTTTGTAACTGTTGGAAGTACCCAATTTCAAGTCGAGCTTGCACAAAACGAACAGGCAAGAAAAGTGGGGCTTTCTACAAGGGACGCTCTTCCCGAAAATGAGGGGATGCTTTTTACTTTTGGCAAAAATGGATTCCAGCCAACCTTCTGGATGAAAGGTATGAAATTCCCCATTGATATTATTTGGATTAAAGACAGTGTCGTTTCTGAAATTACACCCGACGTACCAACAGTAGCTTCCGGCATCCCTGACAATGAAATCCCTCAATATTCTCCAAAAAGTAAAGTAGATTATGTTTTGGAGATACCTGCCAACGTCGCCCAGAAGCGAGGTATAAAGGTAGGGGATAGCGCAGTCTTACCTCTTTAGCCTATCATTTCAAATGCCCGAGAAAGTTTTTAAAAATCAGCGCAATGTGAGTAAGAGAGCTCGTACTTTTATTGCAATTCCCTTGCCGGCAGAGTTAAAAGATAAAATTGCCGCGCTTGTTGCCAGGTTAGAAAGCCAAAACAGGTCAGTTACCTGGCAGGATCCGCAAAAGACACATATTACATTAATGTTTTTAGGGCATATTGCTCAGGAAAGAGTTGATGCCGCAGCCAAAGCCTTAAAAGAAACTGCCCTGACTTTCAGCAATTTTCAACTCAAAACGGGCAATTTGGATTATCTTTATACAAGCGATGAGGAAGATAATTCTGCTCTCCATATTTCTGTTGTAGATTCGGAAAAACAATTGTGGGAACTTTATAAAGATCTCGCCAAGAGACTTGCCGCAGAAGGCTTTTATCCGCCAGAGCGGCTTAACCCTCATATCACCATAGGCAGGATAAAAAAGCATCGCGATCGCAATATTCATACACAAACACTGGACACTTTAGTTCAGGATAAATCTTTGGTCGGGAAAACTATTCCGGTTGAAACACTAAATATGTATGAACGCTTGCAGCAACGCGGGGGATTGGTGCGCTATAGATTATTGCGGAGCTACTCACTGCGATGAGGGGAATTATACGCCAGTTTTTATTCCAAGCTTCAATAATAGCTTGGGTGATGGTTGGTTTCATTCTTGGGTACCTTACAGGAATTATCCAAGTGGGCCAAATTGCTCAAAACCGTGAACAAAAACTGGCTAGCGAATTTACACAATTGCTTGAATCTTCAATAAAAACTCCTCCCGCCGCATCAAACCCAACTCCCGCTCCACAACAAAAGGTTTCAACTGCAAAATTGCCCAACATTAATTATTCAGGCCCCGAACTTTGGACAGCGGTGAACCAAGCAAGGGTAGAACATGGCGTGCAGTCGCTCTCACAAAAGGATGTACTTTGTACAATAGCGGCCATCCGCTTAAACCAGATTCGAGACTTGGGAGAACTTGATAACCACGACGGATTCCAGCCAACTTACGATAAATACAAAGACAGCCCCAATATACCCAATAACGTTTCAGAGTTTTTAATTTCCGGCTACCCAACTCCAAATCAGGCAGTTGAGGCTTGGCTGGATACATTGGGACACAAAAAGCTAATAACCGGCGGCGAATATGTTTGGGGTTGTGTTTACGCTCAAGAGGGGTTTGGTGTTGCCATTACTGGATTTTAAAGGACAAGGTCATAGTTCCGTCTTCTGCCGGCCCACTCAAAGAAAAAAATGTTTTAGTAAACTCATCATCCTTAATTTTAAGTTGTTGCAATAAGTCAGGCAGAATAACTGGCTGGTTGTTTTCGTCGATTAAACCTATTTTCCATTCAGGAATTGCCAGTCCTGTTTGGGTATCCACCGGCGAGTATGAAACTCGTGTCAGTACACCTTGTGCGTCAAACCGAATTTGAACACCCAAATCCAAAACCGTCACAATTCCCTTAATGGGCATCTGTTGCATCCTGTCTCGAGCTAGGTTTACCGCATCCACATCCTTTCGAAACCCCTCCGGCATAGCTGTATCCATTAAAAAACCTGGAGTAAACAATTTAACGTTATCATTGACACCGGCTAGAGCCACCACATCTAAAACTTCACCGTTTGGGTGCCGCGCACTACTGCCCACAATGAAGTGGTCAATTGCTGAGCAAGCTTGCATAGATAAAAACCCCGGCTTGGCACTTTCAACCAGAACCCTTCGTTCAAATTCGCGTTGGCCTAAACCTAATGATTCACTTCCTCCTTCAAGGCTATGTACCATATCTATCTCACATCATACACTATTGTGTTAGAATTATTCAGATGCTTCAAGAAGCCGGGAGAATAGTAATCGTTATCGGGATAGTTTTGATTGTTTTAGGCTCTTTTTTGTGGTTTTTTGGCAAGCTTCCTTTTTTGGGTAAACTACCCGGCGACATAATAATCAGGAGAGAAAGCTTTTCGGTTTATGCTCCAGTCACAACCACAATTATTATAAGCCTCTTTCTTTCAATTCTTTTAACCGTTATCTCAAATCTTAGAAGGTAAATGCACCAAACTCTGGCAAAAGCGGTATTCGGAATAGTCATACTTTTATTCGGCATTTATCTTGGTAAGTACAACCCTCGTATATTTCCTACCTTTTCCGTTCCTACTTCTACCAGTACAGGGTTGAACCCTGTCAGCAACACTCCTTCGGTAACTGCCCTACAGGGTGTGACAAGGATGACCCTTGTCACAGTGACTCGAGTCATAGACGGCGACACTATAGAAATTGAAGGCGGTTTTCGTGTTCGTTATATAGGAATTGACACACCAGAGACTGTCAAACTAAATACGCCCGAACAGTGCTTTGGCGAGGAAGCGTCAGACAAAAACAAAGAGCTGGTGGGGGGCAAAAAAGTGACTCTTGAGAAAGATGTCTCAGAAACAGATAAATACGGAAGGCTGCTGCGGTATGTGTGGGTGGGTGACATGTTTGTTAACGACTACCTGGTTCGCAACGGTTACGCTCATGTTTCTACATATCCTCCAGACGTTAAATACCAAAGCCAATTTGCGACCGCGCAAAAAGAAGCCCAGGAAGAAAACCGCGGTCTCTGGGCACCGAACGCATGCACCACACCTACGCCTTCAGCATCCGTTCAACCCGCTCTTGACCCGCGAGAATCGTGCAACATAAAGGGGAATATTAACTCCTCAGGTGAAAAAATTTACCACATGCCCGGACAGCAACATTACGACAGAACGCAAATCGACGAGTCAGCGGGCGAACGTTGGTTTTGTGCTGAAGAAGAAGCAACATCGTCAGGGTGGCGCAAGTCTAAAGTGTAAGATATACTATCGGCAATGAACTATCAAGACTATTTCGGGCCATATGCGGAAGAACAAAATAAATTCTTAAAAAAATTCTTCAAACAAAAAAAGGTTGAAGGACGCCGCTCCACCCCAGTAGTTGCTCCAAAAATGTGGGAAGAGTTTGAGACATTTATCGACGGTGGGAAAAGAATGCGCGGAGGCTTGGTACGGCTCGGTTACGAATCCTTCGGCGGTAAAAAACTAAAAAGCGTGATTCCTGTATCCGCGGCGATGGAGATAAATCACTGTGCACTTCTGATAGAAGATGATGTCATCGACCGCGATGTTTTGCGTCACGGAGTTCCAACCATTCACGCAAAGTACAAGGCATACCACAAGAAAAATTACAGAAAAGACGAACCACAGCACTACGGAAACAGCATGGCTATTTGTGTTGGGCTAATGGGTATTTATGAGGCACTCGGGCTTGTTGCTGGCTCAGACTTTATTCCAGACCGAAAAGCGCAGGCTGCTGAATTTATGTGCCGATTTTTGGTTAATACAATTTACGGAGAGGCATTAGATGTTGACTTGTCGTACCACACTAATCTTATAGAAAAGGATGTGTTGAGCGTATATCAACTAAAAACTGCATGGTACACAATTGTTGGGCCATTGGGCGTTGGGGCAAGTCTTACAGGAGTCAGCCCACATAAGTTAAAAGTTCTTGAAAAATACGGTCTCCCTTTGGGCATCGCGTTTCAATTACAAGACGACATCTTGGGTATTTTTGGGAATGAGAAGAAAACAGGTAAATCTGTTGCCTCAGATATTAAGGAAGGGAAAAATACTCTCTTGTATGTTTATGCATTAAAAAAGGGCACGCCCAAACAGATTCAAGAATTGAAAAAACTGTGGGGCAAAAAAGAAATCAGCGCTGCTGAAATTAAAGAAGTTAGGCAGATTATTGTTGATTCAGGGTCGCTGGAATATTGTCAAAAAAGGGCACAAAAGTTGGGAGAAGAAGCAAAACTTGCAATTGCCAAAATTACCAGAGACAAAAAGCTTCAGGGGGTTTACTCAACACTTGTGGACTTTGTCGTTCAAAGGGAAAGTTGAAACTTCACTCTCCGATAACCTGCAAAATAACCTTGCGCGTTCGGGCCCGATCCAATTCCACCAAAAACACAGATTGAAATTGACCAAGTAATAATTTCCCTTCCGAAACTGGTATCGTTTGGGACGAACCGCCCAATAAAAAGTGCCAAAGATGAGAATGACCGTTTGGCATTCTATCTGCTACATGATCAGGAGCTACTGAATGGTGATAATCCTTCTCTCTTGGGGCTATTTGCTCCAACAGTTCATTTATATCTTTATGAATTCCAAGCTCGTTTTCCTGAACTAAAACTGCAGCCGTTGTGTGTTGGGAAAAAATCGTAACTTGTCCGTTGGTTATGCCTGACTCTTGGACAGTTTTTTGAACTTGGTCTGTAATATCCGCCAGTTCCGGAACCTCGTTTGAGCTAGCAATAGTTATCGTTGATATTTTAATCACAGCAAATCAGGCGCAGGTAAAATATATCCTATCAATTTATAATTACAATAGCAAGCACAAGCCTTTCCCAAAAGTCATCGCAATAACAAGGCATTTGCGATATACTAATACTTAAGTTGCCCATGATAAGCTCATGTCTAAGCTATCTAAAACAATACTTGCTCGCTACAAAAACGCTCGCCACTATCTATCTTCACTTCAGGAAACCTTTAAAAACGGTTATCCGGCCAAAAAAATGATCGTAATTGGCGTAACCGGCACGGACGGCAAAACCACTACCTCTCATTTAATTTACGAGATTTTAAAAGCTAACAAATTTAAGGTTGCGCTTATTTCAACTGTCGGGGCTTGGGGACCCCAAGGTTTTATCGATACCGGACTTCATACAACAACTCCCGACGCGACGGTTTTACAACCAATGCTTAAAAAGTTTTTAGATGCGGGTGTAACATGTGTCGTCCTGGAAGTTACCTCGCATGGCTTGGATCAACATCGAGTTTTAGGATGCAACTTTTACTCCGGAGTTTTAACCAATGTTAGCCACGAGCACTTGGATTATCACAAAACATTTGAAAATTACAGGCAAGCAAAAGCCATGCTCTTTCGCGGAGTTAAATTGGCCGTATTAAACAAAGACGATAAGTCGTATGAATTTTTTAAGAGAATAACTTTTAAAAAGGCCCGAGTTGTATCTTACTCAACTTTAGGATTGGCAAGCGTTAAAGCCACCAACATCACAGAAAAATCCACACTTCTTACATTTTTAGCCTCCGATAATGGTGTAGGTTACCAGATAAAAACACCATTGATAGGGCGATACAATGTCTCAAATATCTTGGCAAGCATTGGGTTGACTCGCGCTTTGGGTGTGGATTGGAAAACAATTCAAAAGGTTCTCAGCCAGTTTTCGGGAATTTCCGGAAGAATGGAATACATAAAAACCCGTCCATATTCAGTTATTGTTGACTTTGCACACACACCGAATGCACTTAATCAGTTGCTCACTACACTTCAAACCAAACTTCCACCAAAAGGGCGTCTAATAACTGTGTTTGGCTGCGCCGGGGAACGTGATAGAAGTAAGCGCCCACTAATGGGGGGAATCTCGGGAAAACTTGCCGATATATCAATTTTTACAGCCGAAGACCCCCGATCAGAAGATGTTAATGAAATTATTATGCAAATGGTCAAGGGCGCACGAGGCGCAAAAACTACCGAAGTGAAACAGGTGTCCTATCTAGACCACCTGGAAGGTGGGACAGATTCGCCACCTAAGGATGGGCACGTGTTCGTTCGGGAACCAGACCGCGGAAAAGCAATTGGGCTTGCAATCAAAACTGCTAAATCTGGGGATATCGTTGTCATCTGCGGCAAAGGCCACGAAAAAAGCATGGCCTTCGGCAAGACCGAAATCCCCTGGTCGGATCAAGACGCCGCACAAAAAGCCCTTACAGCTAAGTAACGTCATTAACCTCAAAAAACTATCACTCTGGCCCGCTTCGACGAGTCGAAGCCGAGGCGAGCCTGTCCAGAATCTCCAAACTTGATTATAGTCCCATGCGGGGATCCTTCGGCTTGGCCTTAGGATGATAAAGTGTTGTATACTAAAAAGTATGAAAAAGGCTAAGCAAGAACAGTCGCCACAACCCAAAAAACCTGTATTTATTGCGAAGCAACAAGGTTCCGGCGACAGCCGAGTTCTTACGCCGCCTAACCAAATTAAGTTTAACCAATTTGGAAAGGTGGGTGCCGAAAAATTTAACCCGGGAACCTTCAAGATTCAACATAAAGGCTAACGCTTCACCCCCATAGTTCACCTTTCAATATGCTTTTCCTGTGATATAATACGACTGCAAATTCGGATTTTTACTCATTATGGCCGCCAAATCTAAAAACACAAACCAAGCTACAGAAGCAGCCAAAAAGTCAGTTCTTGCGCAAACTGAGGATAAGACTACCCAGCTAACCTTAACGATTCCCAACACATTGGTGCAGACAAAAAAAGAAGAAGCGCTTGTTTCCCTGGCTGAAAAATTAAACATTCCGGGCTTCCGAAAAGGCAAAGCGCCACGGGAGTTAACAGAAAAAAGAATCAACAAGCAGGATCTTTACAACGAAATGCTCTCCCACCTTTTGCCTGAGGTTTATGCAGAAGCTGTGGAAGAGCATCAGCTAAGGCCTGTTTTGGCGCCCAGATTTGAAATCTTATCAATAAGCGAGGGAAATGACTGGACTGTTAGAGCTATAACCTGTGAATTACCGGCTGTTGAAGTCGGCGATTACAAAAGTTTTGTCAAAGGATATCTGCAAACTGCAAAAATTTGGACACCCAGCAAAGACGGGGAGCAGGACAAAAAAGAGCCATCTCTGGAAGAAAAAGAGCAAAAAATACTAGAGGCAATAATCAAAAACACAAAGTCCCAAATTCCAAATGTTCTTATAGAGGAAGAGGTAAACCACAAATTATCCCGGCTTCTTGATCAAACTCAAAAATTGGGCTTAACTGTTGAACAATACCTGGCCTCAACAGGCAAAACGATTGAGGGTTTAAGAGCAGAACTTACACAACAAGCCAGAGAAGCCATCATGCTAGAGTTGGCCTTAAATAAAATTGCCGACGAAGAAAAAATCTCAGTTGACGAGACTGAAATCAATCAGATAATTCGCGCTTCAGGCTCGGAAGAACAGGCTCAAAATGCAACTCCTCAACAAAAAGCCATGATTGCTAACGTCATCAAAAGACGCAAGGCAATTGATCGGCTGGTTAATATTTAATAAATGGCACAGCAATATCGATCATCCAAACCAAGCTCTCAAAACGGCAAGGGTGGCAAAACCCACATGCCGCAGTCGGATAATTTTGTTGAATCAATGCATGATATCGGCCGCGAAACTATCAACACTTTAAAAGATGATCTTATAAATGGAACTCCAAAGGACTTTATTCGCCAACTTTTAGGACTCGAGCGGTCTAAAGCTTCGGCGTCAGGAGACATCCAGCTCGGGCAATCAATAGAAATTGACCAAGTGATTGAGTCGCAGACCGAAGAAAACAGAACTCTTCAGGCACAACTTACGTTTGAAAGAGCCCAAAGACAGTATCAGGAGCAATACGTAACCCGCCAGACTCAAGAGCTTAAACTTCAACTTAAGGCGTTGCAAAGCGAGGTTGAAGAAGTCGCCAAAGAGACTGTCCAGCTGTCTCAAGAAATAAAAATTGCCACTCTGCAGGCCACAGTTGAACCAGGTGTATACCACATTATCTTTTTTGAAAAACTTTTAAGCTTTATAAAGTCTTTTAGAAAAAAGATTAGCCAGGCAAACCTCTGGATCCAAAGCGCCAACAAAAAAGCAGCAAAAAGAAGGACATTCTGGGGGCAAGTCGCCAAATCTGGCACCCAACGTCTGCTCTCCAGTGAAGACTACTCCCAAAGATCAGCAGGGTAATCTCTTACCAATGAGTATACTATAACTAGATTACTACATTTGTTTTCCTACATTCCAGATTGAATCGCAACCCTTTGGTTATTTAACTTAGCTAAGAATACCTCAAAAGGAGTGAAATATCCAAGACATTT
>Ga0155072_110_pt1 | contig 33970 bp, 37 predicted proteins | sample RifCSPhighO2_01_FD_106040 | JGI IMG/M metagenome (GOLD analysis project Ga0155072, IMG submission 106040) | Candidatus Blackburnbacteria bacterium RIFCSPHIGHO2_01_FULL_43_15b | reverse complement strand
TCGAAGTTAACAGCTTCTTGCTCCACCATTGAGCTACAGGGGAATATTAAACAAAATTTTCAATTTTCAAACTTGGAACAGGGGAATTATAGCATATAAGTAGGTGTGTTTACTGCCTGGTCGTGTAGAATAGGTTGTGAATAGGAAAGTGTTTTGGCCCCTTTTTGCTTTAATTCTTTTTTTTGGTTTAGTTTTGCATTTATATCCTTCTCAAAACTACAATTTTTACTTTACTATCGACCAAGGGGATGATGCGGTTCGTGCAAGAGAGTTTTTTGACAGGGGAAGATTGTTAACCCGCGGGCCGGAAACGGGGGTTCAGGGTGTCTACTCCGGGCCTGGGTGGTATTACTTTATTTCAATCGGCTACAAACTTTTTGACGGAGATCCGTATGGGGCGTTGGTGGTAATGATCCTTTTAAATCTGGCCGTCACAGGAGTTTTGGTGTGGTGGTTGGCAAGAAGAATTTCTCCAGGGTTAGGGTTATTGGTTGGCGCAGCTCTCCAGCTGTTTTGGCCATTTTATGATTCTTCGCGCTGGGCATTTTCTCCTTTTCCACTCGTTGCCTCCTCGATTGCACTAATGATTGTTTTATCAGAATGGTGGAATACCAAGAAAAACTATTGGTGGGGGACTATACCTGTGGTGGTGGCTTTAAATGCAGAACTCGCAGGTGCTGTGGCTTTGTTTATTTTTTACGGAGTGGTTGGGGTAATTGGGGTAGCAAGGGGGAAGTTAGAGGTAAAACAATTCATACTCTCTGCCTGTTTGCTTCCGGGGCTTGGTATTGCCTTAACCGTAAAGCAGTTTGCCCAAGTTTATTTAAGAACGCACACAATACCTTTTGTCTTGAATGCAAACGTGGGAACTTTCCAGGGGACAAATTTTTTAAAGATGGCGCAAGTTTTTGCGCAGAACACAACTGAGACCACAATTCCGCAAATTGCCTGGTTGGGGGTGTTGGTATTTTTGGGAATTTTGGGGTTGTATTGGGGGAATAAGGGCAACAGGGGAAGTAGTGGGGAGGAGTACACAAGAGCATTTATTGTGTTTGTGTTTGGCTTGTTTGTTACTTCTTATCTTTTTTTCTCTTCAAACCGTGGTTTTCAAGATTGGCATGATGTTTTCCTGCCGCCGCTTTTGTTTGTTTCAGTTGTGTTAATCTTGTTTTCTTTGTGGCGCGAATTAAAAATTCGCTACTACGAAGTAGGCGGGTTCTCCCGCTACTACAAAGTAGGGATAATTGGGATAGTAGGGGTAATTGGGGTTTCGCAACTAATGCTTTTTGGCGACAGGTATTCGCAATACCTTCATCCTTCGGACGATCCGGGAATTTTGATAAACCAAATGAAGGTTTTAGATTGGATTTATACACACGCCGACGAAAATGGGTTTAATGAATACACATATGTTCCAACGGTTGAAGATGATAAGTACCAATACCTTTTTTGGTGGTATGGGAGAAAAAAGTATGGATATCTGCCTTGTGAATACTCCAATGCGCCAAAATCGATAAAATACCTCTATATTCCAAACAGTGAAGAGTATAAAGATCCGCATTTGGGGTGTGAATACAACGTATTTTTGATAATCGAGCCCTTTGGCTTCACTCAGGGCAGGCCTGATTGGGGGAAGGGCGATATTTCACAGTGGTACGAAAAGGCCACAGCAGGCACAATTTCTCTGGAGCAGTCCAAAGTGGGGGAAATAAAGGTAGAAAAACGTCGTTATCCATCCAAAATATAAGCAAAATTGGATTTACCTGGCAGAAGAGTGCTACAATATAAGCATATTGTTTCGTTTGCACGAGGCAAAGAAAAAGACTGGTGGTGAGATATTTTTGGCAGTAAGACTATTTATAGGGAACCTTCCTTACAAGACAACTTCACAAGATTTAAACGATCTTTTTGCTCAAGCAGGTACTGTAACTTCAGCTGATGTCGTTATGGATCGCATGACCGGCCGCTCCCGAGGATTTGGGTTTGTCGAAATGGAATCTGACGAACAGGCTCAAAATGCGATTGCTCAATTTAACGGATACGAGATTGAAGGCAGAAAATTGGTTGTAAACATAGCCCGGCCTCGAGAGGATCGACCTCAAGCTGGGTATGACAGCACAGTTTACGATCAGAGGGAAGAGCGGTAATTCCGCGGTAAATATGCGGTGAAAAGCTGTTCAGCCTACTTGTTTGGCTGAAGGTTGGCGTGATACTCTACTATATGCAATGAGTAAATCATGGCTAATTGTTTTAGGTGTACTAATTGCCCTAGTGGTTGCGGGTGTCGTGTTGCTTGAGAACTTAAAGTTTACTAATCCAGCGGCAAGTCGTAATTCTGATATTAGCTCTGCCCAGGTAAGCAAAGAGCAGGATCAAACGTCCGAAGGCAAAGTAGAGGTGGCGGCTAGTGAATATTCTTTTACTCCTCAAACAATCTCCTTAAAAAAAGGAGTGTTGGCAGAAATTGTCCTTAAAAATACAGGTACTGGAACTCACAACCTGGTCATCCCAGATTTGAACGTAGAAACAGAATCTGTCGGTCCCGGAGAAGAAACTTCTGTGGAAGTAACTCCCAACAAAACCGGCGAGTTTAGCTTCGATTGTGGTGTGGCAAACCACAAAGAGCTTGGCATGACGGGACAAGTTGTGGTGGAATGAAATACTTGAGAAATAATGAAATACTTGAGAAATTATGATTTTTGTAAATTTTAAGACTTATAAAGAGGCGACGGCCACAAAAGCCGTTGATTTGGTTCAGCACATCGTTTCTGTTCAAACCGAAACCAAAGTCCCGATAGTTCCCGTAGTTCAAGCCGTGGATGCCCGGCTTTGTGTCAACACTTCAGGGTATATGGTTTGGGTGCAGCATGTTGATTGGCAAGAATCTGGTCAGACCACAGGGTGGGTGACTATTGAGGGTGTGGCAGAAACTGGCATAACAGGAACTTTCTTAAATCATTCCGAACACAAATTAAAGAGTGATAAATGTCGAGTGATTAGTGAGGAGTGTAGGAAGATTGGGTTGGAGACGATGATTTTTGCCTCAGATGTTGATGAGTTAAAAGAAGTGGTCAAGCTCAAGCCAAATTACGTAGCTTTTGAGCCGCCCGAGTTAATTGCCTCAACTACTACTTCGGTGGCCCAGGCCAAGCAGGACGAGATTAAAGAGGCAGCAAAGATTGCTCAGGCTGCCGGAGTCAAACTTATTGTGGGAGCCGGAGTAAAAAGCAAGGAAGATGTTGAAACGAGTATAAAGTTAGGTGCGGTTGGGGTGGTTGTTTCCTCGGCTGTGATTCTAGTCTCCAATCAGCGTGATGTTTTATTGGAATTGGCCAGTTGTTTTTCAAAAATATGAAGTTACCCGCGCTCCAAAGTAAGTATCTCCGAAATAAAAGGATCTTATTGCGTATGGACACGGATGTCCCCGTTGAAGGTAGAAAAGTTTTGGATGATACTAGGCTTCGCGCTTCAATTCCTACCATAAAATATTTACTCCAGGAAGAATGCGGTCAAATTGTAGTTTTAGGGCACAGAGGACGACCGGGAGGAAAAACAGTATCCAGTCTAAGTCTAAGTACAATTGCAAAACATTTGGAGAAACTTTTAAAAAAAGAACTGGGGCATGATTTTGAACATTTGGATATGTACATGGCCGAAAATTTAAGATTTTTCCCCGGGGAAGAAAAAAATGACCCAAAGTTTGTCAAAGAGTTGGCTTCCAACGGAGATGTTTATGTAAATGATGCGTTTGGTTCATCCGTTCGAGAACATGCCTCAGTTGTGGGATTGCCTTATGTTTTGCCGCACGCGGCGGGATTTTCACTGGTGCGCGAGGTTGAAGCTCTAAGCAAGGTATTGGAGAAACCAAAAAAACCGGTAGTTTTTGTTCTTGGCGGGGGTAAGGGTGACAAAGCATTACTTATTCCCAAACTTCTAAAAAAATGCGACTGGCTTCTTGTCGGCGGTTTGTTGCCAAAGATGGTCAGATCGTATGGATGCGAGAGAGAAGGGGGAATGTGTGTTTCGGCGGCACATCTTACTCCCAAAGGTGAAGATATTACACCGGACTCGGCGCATAATTTTGCAGAGATTATAAAAACAGCAGGAACTATCGTTTGGGGCGGGCCGATGGGGGATATTGATTCAGGATTTTGGGATGGTACAAAAGTTGTGGGAATGGCGATAGGTGAAAGCAGCGCGTACAAGGTTGCAGGCGGGGGAGACACGATACATGCGATCAACAAATTTAAGTTAGGAGGTCAGTTTGATCACATCTCCATGGGCGGTGGCGCAATGCTTGAGTTTTTGGCTTATGGTGATCTCCCAGGGCTAAAAGCGCTGCGAAGTTAAATAAGTTCAAGACCACGTACCCCTTCAAAGTCCTTTTTGTTTAGAGTCAGGAGTTGAGCACCGCCTTCTTTCGGTTTCAGGCCAGTTGTCTCCAGCCCACGCGCCTTGGGTTTTTCTTAGAATGTCAGTGAAGGAGGTTTCCGTTTCTTGTTTTGTCACAACTTCACTTATGGGGTGAATGTATATACCCTGGTCTACTTGTTGGAGATTGAGAGGAACATTCTCGTTAATTTTTAAGAAGTCCCTGACTTTTTTAGGGATAACAATCTGTCCTTTTGTGTTGGGAGTGACGATATATCCAACTTTCATACCGGTTGTATTTTATTACAATAATGGACAATGGCAATACTGGAACCTCGTGCCCTTTTTTGGTTTTTGGGTTGCCAAGTGAACTTTGGTAGGGTATCTTGTAAGTATGATTCGCGTTGCTGTGAATGGTTTTGGAAGAATTGGGAGGCTTGCTGTCAGAATTGGATTGACGCGACACGCAAATGAGCTTCAGTTTGTGGCGATTAATACTTCTGGTTCAATGAAAGCTGCCGGTTGGGCTCATTTGATAAATTACGACACGACATATCGAAAATTTGAGAAAGAGGTTGGATTTGAAGAAGTTAGGGATCCCCAAAAGGCAACTGACGAAGATCCACTGTTTGGCTATTTGGTTGTTGATGGGGTGAAAGTTCCACTTCTGGCCCAACGTGATCCTGAAAAAATTCCCTGGGCAAAATATGGAGTGGACGTAGTTATTGAGGCGACTGGCAAGTTTGTTACCGAGGCCGACGCCAAAAAGCACGCGGCTGCCGGGGCAAAAAGGGTGGTTATTTCGGCTCCTGGAAAGGGAGAAAACGTGCCGACTTACGTTTTGGGGGTTAATGAATACGATGGGAAAGCAGAGGTTTTGTCTAACGCTTCCTGCACAACAAATTGTGTAGCTCCGGTTGCGGCGGTAATGCATGCCAAATTTGGTGTCGAAAAGGCGTTAATGACCACGGCGCATGCGTATACCGACGATCAACGTTTACAGGACAACTCTCATGAAGATTTGCGCCGCGCTCGGGCTGCCGCTGAAAACATTGTCCCAACTTCAACCGGTGCTGCAATATCAACAACTGAGACGATACCAGCTCTTAAAGGTTTGTTCGATGGTCGGGCATTGAGGGTTCCGGTAACTACCGGATCAATAGGCGACTTTACCTTTTTGTTGAAAAAAGAAGTAACTGTGGAGGAGGTAAATGCTGCGTTTAAAGAGGCCGAACAGCACCCGTTGTACAAGGGGATATTGGTTACGTCTGACGAGCCATTGGTTTCTTCTGATATTATTGGCAGAACCGAATCTGCAATTGTTGATTTGAAGTTGACTCAAGTTGTGGGGGGAAATTTGGTTAAAGTATTTGCCTGGTACGATAACCAGTGGGGTTACACTTGTCGACTTGTGGAACAAGTAGTCAGAGTGGGGCAGGCAGTAGATAAAACTGTGGCGCCAACGGATCCAATTACGACATATTTTCAAAGATAACATGACAAAAAACGTGACCTTTTTGGGATATTCCGATACCCAGCCTGGAGAGAAGCTTTACCAGGAGGCATATGATGTGGCAGCAGAAGTAGCCAAGGCCGGTTATGTAATTGTAAACGGTGGTGGGCCGGGGGTTATGCGGGCATCAACCGAAGGCGCCCATTCTGTGGGGGGGCATGCTGTAGGTATTACTTTTTATCCTGAAAATATTACCTTTTTTGAGGGCAGAGACGAAAGTAATAAAGTTGACGAGCTTTTAGAAGAGAAAACTTACGTTGAGAGAACTTTGAAACTTTTGGATTATGGGGATATTTACGTGATTTTTAATGGAGGAACAGGAACGATTTCAGAATTTGGTATGTCTTGGGGATTGGCAAGATTATATTTTGGACGGCATAAACCACTTATTTTGTTCGGAGGGTTTTGGTATCCGATCTTGGAAGAAATTGCCCGAACGATGAAGTTAAGGAAAGAGGAGTTGGAAGTTTATAAAATTGTAACAGAAGTTGATCAGGTTGTGCCGGCAATTCGTGGATTTGAAGCCCAGAGCAGATAATATGGACAAAAAGACGTTAGCCGGGTATTTAGACCTGGCCAATCACCACCAGGAAGCCTCAGCAGGAGACATTAGAATTCTTTGTCAAAAAGTGCGCACTTACGGTTTCCATGCAGCGTTTGTAAATGCCTGCTACATAACTTTGGCCAAAGGAGAATTGGGACAAGGGGCAAGTGTGGGAACGGTTGTCTCCTTTCCCCTTGGGCAGGACACAAAAGAATCAAAGATTGCTGCGGCTACTCTCTACGCAAAATTGGGCGCAGACGAGTTGGATGTTTCTGCAAATGTGGGTTACTTTAAGGCCGGAGAGTGGGAGAAGGCTCAAGACGAGATGTGTGCCATTGTTCAGGCAGCCAAGACACAAAAAGCCGGTGTTATTGTGAAGTTTATTATTGAAACGGGGCACCTGAACGACGAGGAAATAAAACGTGCCTCGCAAGCTGTTTTGACCTCTGGAGCAGATTATGTCAAAACCTGCTCGGGAATGGGACCAAGAGGTGCAACTTTAAAAGATGTTGAACTCGTCAAAAGTGTTGTTGGTGGCAAAATCAGGATTAAAGTTGCCGGCGGAGTAGAGAATTATGAACAGGCCAAAGCTTTTATTGAAGCCGGCGCCGACCGTATTGGCACTTCCCACGCAGTTGAAATTGTCGAAGGATTGGAATTATGAGTTTTATTTGGGTAGTCGTTAATAAGGTGTTTCGCGATCGTTAATGGTAGATTGGTGGAGAGACATATTTTTATGGCCATGCTTATATCGACCGGTCGGACTACAAAAGCCGGGGGGAGAGGCTGTGGATTCAAAAAGATATCGAGAAATTTAGGTTCGCTTTTAGGAACGGAAAGCATAGATCTCTCTTTGACAAGGCAAAAGTCTTTAGTTTAATATGAACACCGCTTCTTTAGCTCCAATCTTAAAAAATGGCCATGGCATGCTTTTGGCGTATGACCATGGATTTGAACATGGACCTGTTGAATTTGACGAACGCTCAGCAGACCCTGCCTGGATTATGGATATTGCCGATTCGGGATATTTTACCGGTGTGATTTGCCAGAAGGGAATTGCGGCGCATTACTACCACAAGCGCAAGGTTCCTTTGATTGTTAAGCTAAATGGCAAGACTGCTTTTCACTCAGGCGAAGAACCAATCTCGGTTCAGAATTGCACAGTAGAAGAAGCAACTGAATTGGGTGCAGTTGGCGTGGGCTATACGATTTATATTGGGGCAGAGCACGAAAACGAAATGATTCAAGAGTTTTCCGAAATTGAGAAAGAAGCTCACGAGAAAGGATTGATTGTTATTGGTTGGATGTACCCCAGGGGCAAAAACATTAAATCAGACACTGATCCGGAGACCTTGGCTTATGCGGCGCGACTTGGGTTGGAATTGAATGCGGATGCAGTCAAAATTAAATACACCGGAGACCTAGAAAGTTACAAAAAGGTGGTAGATGTGGCTGGCGATACCAAAGTGTTTGTAGTGGGTGGACCCAAAACTGATAATGCCGAACAACTTTACGAAACGGCAAGAGAAATAGTTGAAGCCGGAGCTGTCGGTTTGGCCATCGGCCGCAATGTTTGGCAAGCAGAGAATCCTCTCGAAGTGGCTGAAAAGCTGGCTTCGATAATTTACCCCTCCAAATAAATCCACTTGTCGTTGAAGTGCAACCTGCCGTCATTCCAGTTGAAATACAGGCAGTTGTCGGAATCGGCATCTGGCCCAAAAAGTTTGCCCAGCCTATTTACAGCTCACTGGAGTCTTGGTTTCAGTTCTCCTGTATTTAATTTAAGACTAGAGCAAGTAGTGTCTTTAGCGAACACAAGGCGACCTAAAACCGTAATCTTAGATTCATTAGCCTTAAAGAATTGTATGATAATATGAATAAGGTTACAAATGCTGCCCATGGAAAATCAACTCGATCTTATCAGCGTAGGCGATTCGACAATTGATATCTTTATGCAGGTTGAGCAAAAAGATACAGAAGCTGTTTGCAACCTGAAAGCCGAAGAGCGCTTGATTTGTTTTGCCTATGGCAGCAAAATCCCTGTCTCAACCTACAGAAGGATTCCGGCCTCGGGAAACGCAGCCAATAACGCTATTGGCTCGGCCAGGCTGGGTTTAAAAACTGTTCTTTACACAGTTTTGGGGAGTGACCAGGATTCGCTCGACTCTAAAAAGGTGTTTGAGAACGAAGGAGTGGACGTGAACTTTATTTCGGTTGATCCCTCTGTCGGTTCCAATCTGTCCGTTGTTTTGAACTACTTGGGAGAGCGGACAATTTTTGTTTATCATCAGCACAAAAAATATAACTTACCAATGAATCTACCTGTTCCCAAATGGATGTACCTTACCTCAGTTGGCCCCAATCATCAACATTTTCACGAACAAATACTTGAGTTTATCCAAAAAACAAAGACCAAACTTGCTTTTAACCCCGGATCGTATCAGCTTCGTGACGGCATAAACCTTCTTCAGCCTATTTTATCTTTAGCCGATGTTTTGATTTCAAATAAAGAAGAAGCTGCGGGGTTAGTAGGGAACAATGGGGCAGACGTTAAGCAATTAATTTTAGAACTCAAAGCAAAAGGTCCGGCATGTGTTGTTATTACAGACGGAGCGAACGGCTCTTTTGCTTCTTATGATGGGCGAGAGATTTGGCATGCCGGAGTTTCAACGATTTCGCCGGTTATGGAGAAAACCGGTGCGGGAGATGCTTATTCAACGGGATTTGTGGCGGCTCTTGTGGCAGGCAAAGACTTGCCTGAAGCCATGCTTTGGGGCACAATGAATTCAACTTCTGTTGTGGGATATATTGGAGCAAGAGAGGGGTTGTTGACACCACTTAAGCTTCAGGAAATGATTAAACTGTATGGGGGAGAAGTGAAGCCAAGGATGGTTTAAAAATTTGTTATGCCAAAGATACTAGTTACCAGAAAAGTTCCAGGTCAAGCTTTGGAGAAACTCCACGAGGGGGGAGAGGTGGTTATTTCTCCTTTTGACCGCGTTCTTACGGCTGATGAAATTGTCCAAATGGGACAAGGGGCAGAGGCTGTAATGACGCTTTTAACAGACCGTTGGACAGGGGAACTAATGGATGCCTTGAGGCCAAATTTGAAGATAATCTCAAGCTACGCAGTGGGTTTTGATAATATTGACGTAAAAGCGGCCACAGCGCGAGGCATTTTGGTAACCAACACGCCGTCTTTGGAGGTTGATGAAGCAGTTGCAGAGTTTACCTGGACATTGATGCTTGCGTTGTCAAGAAGAATGTGTGAAGGGGAAGACTTTGCCAAAAAGGGTGCTTACCACAGTTGGGAACCGGAGATGTTTTTGGGGCGGGATGTCTATGGAAAGACTTTAGGGATTGTGGGGCTAGGGCGGATTGGCTCTGTGGTTGCAAGGCGCGCACGCGGCTTTAACATGAAGGTGGTTTACAATTGTCGGAATCGCGACGAAAAGGCGGAAAAAGAGTTGGGTGTAGAGTATCGGGAACGAGATCAGCTACTTGGCGAAAGCGACTACATCACACTCCATGTTCCATTAACGGCCGAGACGAGACATCTTATTAATGCGGAAAGTTTGTCGAAGGTAAGGCCAACTGCATATTTAATTAATACTGCGCGGGGGGCAGTGATTGATGAACACGCTTTGGTTGAGGCATTGCGTGCTGGGAAATTGGCCGGGGTGGCTTTAGACGTTCACGAAAACGAACCACAGATGAATCCGGAGTTAATGCAAATGGAGAATGCGATATTAACTCCGCACATTGCCTCGGCAACATATGCGGTTCGCGAGAAGATGGCAGAACAGGCAGTTGACTCGATTCTTAAAACGTTGAAAGGCGAGAAGCCGGAAAATTTGGTTAATCCTGAGGTGTGGGGGAAAAGAAGGAGTCAGGTAGACATTTCTTCGCGAACTTTTTCGTCCAAGTAAATCTTTATCAGAGATTGGTAGGGGACATCCTTTTTGTTGGCAATAACTTTTAAGTGGTCAATAAGGCCTTGTGGTGCCCGGAAAGTAACTACTCTAGTTGATGGTTTAAGGTTTGGGAAAACAACGTGACGGGCTTTGCTCCAATCAAAGTAGTCAGTGGTGTCGTGAGTACCCCAAAAATTTGCTTCCTCTTCTTCGTTTTTGAATTTTGGTATTGGCTTAAGTTTCTTTTCCATACAACCTCCTTTCTTCCCTGTTCATATCTCTTGCAGACACAACTCTGAACTTCCGGCTTCTGACTGTAAACACAACAGTCAATAGTCTTTCTGTGCCTGTTTTGCCGTAGACCACAAATCTTTCTTCAGTCTTAGAGTGTTTTGGATCATCAATTGTTTTATAGCGTGGGTCGAAAAAGACCTCCTCTGCTTCTTTGGGATCCACATTGTGTTTTGCAATGTGGATTGTGTTTGCCTCATCCCAGTCGAAACCCTCAATCGTTGAGAGATCAACTGGTTTGGGCATTTGTATTTAATAGTACAATACATTGTTATCTTTGTCAAGTTACTGGTAAAATGACTTAATGTTAGGGTTATCGATTGGAAAGAAAAAGACACCGAAGAACATTCTAGACAAAGATGGAGATTTGGCGGAAGGGCAAAAGTCTAAAAAAAGAGATCGGAAAAAGAAAGAGCTCCTAAAGCCCTGGACGGCAAAAGATAGGACGATTGTGGCTGCAAGTTTGCTTATTACGATGCTGTTGGGAGTTTATTTTTGGCACAAAGGCCAGGGAAGACTTCCGGAGTTTAACTTCAATTTCCAGCTTCCCCAGTTTGAGGAAAAAATCATTCTTGAATAACTTCATTAAGTTCAAATCTGCTTGACAGAGGTATCGGATTATGATTTAATACAGTGTATGAAAGTGATCAGACAAACTACTGAGGTTGTTTCCCTCTCTCTTCCCGGCGCAACTTTCAAGAAATTGGAGCAAACCAGAAAGCAAGAGGGTGAAACTAGATCTAACTTTATTAGGCGGCTTATCGAGAGCTATGTTGAGGATAATCGGTGGGGGGAGATTTATAAGCGAGGAGAAGAAGCAGCCAGAAAGTTTAATATTAAGAGCGAAGAAGATGTAGATAAAATTCTACATGCCTAAAGTCCACAGAGTAGTTTTTGACACCAATATTTTTATCTCAGCCATTCTTTTTGGCAGTGCACCTCGTGAGCTTTTAGAACTAGCAAGGAGTATGGATATTCAACTTGTAACCAGCAACGACATACTTCTTGAATTGGCCGAAAAACTTCACGGCAAATTTAAGTGGAACGAGGAAGAGGTCAAAGAAGTAATTGCCGGAATAGGAATGTTTGCGGAAGTTATTAAACCTAAAATTAAGATAGCTAAGATTACAACCGACCCTGAAGACAACCGTATTTTAGAGTGTGCCGTCGAAGGGAAAGCGGACTTTATTATTTCAGGCGATAAACGCCACGTATTGTCGCTAAAAGAATTTAAAGGAGTCAAAATATTTTCACCAAGAGATTATTTTGAAAGAATCTTATTGCTCGGCTGAGATACCCTGGAGGATTTTGTCCTGATTTTCTGGGTTGGGGATGTTTACGGGGCAGGCGATGGCTTTTTGCGTTCCCTCTAAAAAGTATTCCGTGCGACCACAATTGCTAACAGTAACAACACCTGGTGGGGCCTGCCAGAATTCTTGCGGCTTATCCTTCAAAAGATTGGTAAAAATGTTGTGCCATATTGGGGTTGCGCCAGTTATGCCTGAGGATACGCCTGCCATAGGTGTGTTGTTGTTATTCCCAACCCAAACCAAAACTGCGTAGTCTTTTGTATAGCCAATTGCCCAGTTGTCACGTAGATTTTGGGTTGTACCGGTTTTGACGGCAATTTCGGGGTGTCCGTCGACAACTAAAAGAGAACGGTGACCAAAAGCCAAAGTTCGTGCGTTATTATCGCTTAAAATAGTGGTGAGGATATAGGCAACGCCTGGGTCAAGTACTGATTGGGAGCAGGATGTTGTGGGAGTGACTTCCTCAGCGTGGGCTGACCGAATTAGGGCAATTGGGGAATTTAGGGTGGTTGGGGAACTTTGCTGGCACGGATTAGCTTCTAAGATGTTTCCTTTGGCATCGACGACTTTTAGGATGGGGCGGAGGTCGACTTTTTTGCCGCCATTGGCGAACGTTGCGTAAACTACTGCCATGTCTACCATTTTTACCTCAGCTCCTCCCAGGGTTATGGATAAACCGTATCTTGATGGGTCAGTCCAGGTCGTGATCCCCAGTTTCTGCCCCTGGTCTAGCATGTGGCCGACCCCGTAGGAGGCTAATACTTTAACGGCAGGAATATTTAAAGAAGAAGCCAAGGCGGTTCGGACGCTCACGTTGCCGTGATACCGGTTATCATAATTGCGAGGTGCATAAGAGGCACCATTTGTGCCCACATAACTTATCGGGGTATCAGAGATGACAGAGGCGGCTGTATATTTTTTGGACTCTAAAGCATACGAGTAATTAACCGGTTTGATTGAGGATCCGGGTTGTCGCAATGCTGTGGCGATATTATAGTTGCCGTCAATTTTTTTGTCGAAATAATCTTTGGAGCCGACCATGGCTAAAATCTCGCCGGTTTGAGGGTTTGTGACTAAAGCTGCGCCGTTGCTAATTCTTAATTTCTGAATTTTTTGCACCTCTTCTTTGACAACCTTTTCGGCCATTTCCTGGGTTGGCAAATCTAAAGATGTGTAAACCGATAAACCTCCCTCCTCCACCATTTCCTCGCCGTATTTTTCCACCAAAAGTTGTTTTACATGCATGACAAAGTGGGGAGCTTTAATGTCGTTTCTTTGAGGGGCAAAGTTTAATTTTTCATTGGCTGCCTCTAGTGCCTGTTCCCGGCGAATGTATCCCTCAGAAACCATGCGGGATAAAACTTCCAGTTGCCGATCTCGCGCAAAGTGAGGGTTGGCGCCAAACGGAGAATAAGTTGTCGGCGAGCGGGGAAGGCCGGCAAGAAGTGCCGCTTGGGCAAGATTTAAATCTTTGGCGCTTTTGCCAAAGTAAAGTTGAGAGGCTTCTTCTATGCCTTGGGAGGCTCCGCCATAAGATACCTGGTTTAAATACATCTCAAGGATTTGGTCTTTGCTAAAACGTAACTCGACCAAAACGGCCAGCGCAACCTCCTTTATTTTTCGGCTAAAGGTTTTCTCCGGAGAAAGGAGAGTGTTTTTGATCAGTTGTTGGGTTATGGTTGAACCGCCGGTTACTTCGCCCCGGGTTACGTTGCGTTGCAGAGCGCGCAATATGCCACGCACCGAAAAGCCATGGTGGCTATAGAATTCAGCATCCTCAATGGCCACTGTTGCCGAACGTGTGTTTTGTGGAACTTGGGACAAAGGAATCAGTGTCCTATTTTCTTTTCTGTAGATTTTATATAACAGATTGCCGCTTCTATCGTAAATTTTTGTTGAGAGAAGCGGAGTTTTAGTCTGCAGCTGATCGATTTTGGGGAGAGTAAAAATAAATCTTGCCCAAAAGAAAAAGCCAACTATAAAAAAAGAAAGCAAAGTCAGCCCAAGGGCTCGCTTGACTGGAAAGCGCCTGGGTTTTGCCGGGCGGCCTCTTTTTTTGGCGGGCAAGACTTTAACATACAAAGCTCCCAAAATTGCAGACAGAAGAAGATACAGCGGCTTCCCAACCAAGGCAAGGAAAGCTACCAGAAACGAAGCTGTTTTTTTGACTCGTGTGGCTTGCGCCGGAACCCTGACCGGCATATTCTTAAGGGAAAAGTAGCACAAGTAGGAAAAGTAGCACAAGTAGGAAAAACTACTGTCCGCCCAGAGGGGCTTGCGTGGGGTGTGGAATGGTGGTGGTATTTACCGTGACCGACCAGGTTTGTGGGGCACAGTCCAAACATACAGGCGTTCCTAAAGGATCGTCCCAAATTTGTTTATTTTCAGTGTGGATTTGGTCGGAGGCGGCATTAGGGTCTGCCAGCATACCCGAGTCGTTAAAAATGTTCACATCGCGATTTAAAGGTTGGTAAGGTTTTGGTGGGTAATTTTCCAGGAAAAATTCAAAACGAACGGGACACCCGGGATCCTCTGGCGCAACGTTGGGGGGAAGAGTGCCGGTTGTAGCACAAACATTGGTTCCTACAGTGTCCCCGGGAATGGACGTCCAAACGTGAGAGTGCTTGGCCCTTTCCTGGCCAACTCCAGACAAGTCTCCACTTTCAATCATGTCTAAGCCTTTTTTAATTATCTTGTTCCAAATGGGGGAGGCGCCGGTTACTCCTGAAGCAACGGCTGACATGGGCGTATTGTCATTATTACCCACCCAAACAGCTGTCACAAGTTCGGGGCTATAACCAATTGTCCAGTTATCGCGTTTATCGTTGGTTGTGCCAGTTTTGACAGATACTTCAGGGTGACTCGAGACATTCAGGTAAGAAGAAGGACCAAAAGCTTGCCCGCGGGCGTTATTGTCCAGAAGAATATGAGAGATAATATATGATGTGCCGGTTGATAAAACCCGATCGCCATCTTTTATTTTGGTCTCCTCAAGGGTGTTGCCTTTCCAGTCGGTGACCTTAAGGACGCTGACCAAGTCTTGCTTTATTCCGGCATTGGCAAAGACGCCAAAAGCTTTGGTCATATTAACCATCTTGACTTCTCCTCCACCTAAAGTGAGAGAGAGGCCATATCGTGTTGGATCTTCGAGAGTAGATATGCCCATCTTTTGTGCAAAATCGATAAAATCGGCTACGTTGTTTAACGCAAGCGTGCGCACGGCGGGTATGTTGTACGAATTACCAAGCGCAAACCGGGTTTGTACGGCGCCGTGGAACTGACCGTCATAATTTACCGGACAATAGGGCGCTTGACCCACCACATGGAAGCAAGTGGGAATATCTGCCAAGGCAGAGGAGGCAGTTATCTTGCCAGTTTCAATAGCGAGTGCATAATTTAATGGCTTTATTGAGGAGCCGGGCTGTCGGGGACGAATGGTGACATTAACTTTTCCATCTTCATCTTCGGCAAAATAATCTTTGGAGCCGACCATGGCGTAGATTTCGCCGGTTTTAGGGTTGGTAATTATAGCCGCACCGTTTCCTACGCGGGCGCTTTTTAGTTTGCCCACCTCTTCGCGAACGACCTTTTCTGCATAAAGCTGTAGGTCAAGGTCTAAAGTGGTGATAACCCGCAGCCCTCCGTATTCCACTTTTTTCTCGCCAAATTTATCAACCAGCTGGTCTTTAACATATAAAGCAAAGTGGGCCGCTTTAATACTTTCAGGTTTAGCATAGGGCAACTCTTCTTTTTCGGCATCGTTGGCCTGTCCTTCGGTTATATATTTCTCTTCAACCATACGCCGCAAAACCAGGTGTTGCCTTTCGCGAGCCAATTGGGGATTAGAGCCAAAAGGCGAAAAGCGGGTAGGGGCGGCAGTTAATCCTGCCAGGAGTGACGCTTGGGCAAGCGTTAAGTCTTTGGTGTCTTTGCCAAAGTAGGTAAGGCTGGCTGCCTGGATTCCCCAGGCTGTTCCACCGTAAGGAATATTGTTCAGGTAGCTTTCTAAAATTTTGTCTTTTGGGTAGAGGACTTCAATAAGAAGGGTTAAAAAAACTTCTCTAATTTTTCGCCGGACAGTTCGCTCCGGAGATAAAAGTGTTGTTTTTACCAATTGTTGGGTTATGGTTGAACCGCCCTGGAGGTCTTGTTTGACTGTGGTTTTAAAAAGTGCACGGGCCATCCCTGAAAAGGACAAACCGTGGTGTTTGTAAAAATCTTTATCTTCAACGGCAATTGTTGCTTGATATGCGTAGGGCGGCAAATCTTTTAAGATAATGGGGGTTCGTCTTTTGCCTTCATATATCTCGTAAATTAACTTCCCATTCCGATCAAGAATTTGGGTGGAAACAGGGTTTCTGGCCTCAGAGGTGAGTTGAGTGGGTAGGGGGATGCCCCAGAAGAGATAAGCGAACAGTGAGAGTGAACAAGTGAAAAGCAAGAGAGACAATAGAGCAAAACGCCTTTTTTGCTCTGGTATTTGTTTTAAAAGGGGGAGTTGGGAAATGGCGAACACGTATGTAGTATATTGTATAGCAACTTATGCGTCATCTTCACTATTCTCTCTTTGCGGTCACATTGGCGACTTTAGTGCTTTTGATCTCGATTTATCGGATCACTGCCTTAAAGTATCACTTCTCATCGCCTAATGACTCGGCTTCTGGTCAGGCTGTTTTTGCCTCGGGGGTGGAATACTCTCTCCCTTATCCGGGGATTTTACCTAATAACCCCATCTGGCCTTTTAAGGCTTTTCGCGATCGGCTCGATTTGTTTTTTACATTTGATCCCTTGGAAAAAGCTCAACGCACACTCTTTTTGGCAGATAAGCGCTTATCTGCTGCCCAAAGACTTTTTGTAGAAGGTGACTCTGGCCGTGCTGTTGTGACCGCCACAAAGGCAGAACAGTATTTGGAGTTAGCGCTAATAAAAGGTAGGGACGCGGATGTCAAAGGTACGGATGCTGCCGGATTTTTCGAAACGCTTTTCAAAGCTTCCCTAACCCACAGACAAATGCTAGAGGAAATGATGAGTAGGGCGCCGGAAGATGGCAAACCTATCTTAAATAAAACTTTAGATTCTCCCAAAAAGGTTAACGAGCAGGTGAGTCACTTTTTAAACGAAAGAGGTAAAACATTACTCACCCCCACTCCTACAAATTGACTCCCAGGCTTGTTAGTATTTTGCAAACTTTTCCCGACAGAGCCTTATTATTAATTCTCTTTTCGCTACATTGCATAGACAAAAATGTTCAAGATATCGGTTGGGTCAAAAGAGAGTAGGTAGAATTGCCCGTTGTGGAGGCAGCTTAAACTTAAAATGCAGATAATTTCTAAGGCTGTTATCCACGAAGATGAGACCCTCTGATCTACAAAGTTATATTGACACGTTTTTGTGGTTATGAAAATATTCCCCCAAGGAACAAATCCCCCTGCTCTACGCTTTTTCCTGTCTAATTCTTAACAAATTCACATGTCAGAATGAAAACAACTGAAGAGATCTTAAAAATTGGCTTTCAAATTCCACCTGTTCCGGAGCGCTTGCCGGAGCCACAGCTATCCGAGACGGCTTTGTATATTGCCAAGACCCGCTATGCGCGCCGGAACGAGAAGGGACAGCCGGAAGAGACAGCTCGCGAGATGTTTTGGCGCGTTGCCTACAACATCAGCACGGCTGAGCTTTTATATGGTGTAGACCAGTCTCAGGTGATGGTACGAGCAGAGTCCTTTTATAAATTACTCTCCTCGCAAAGATTTATTCCCAACACCCCAACCATGCTTAATGCGGGGAAACCTATGCAGCAGCTTTCAGCCTGCTTTGTGCTGCCGGTAGAGGACACAATGGCCAGTATCGGCAAAACTTTGGTTGATATGGTTTTGATTCATAAGTCGGGCGGGGGTTGTATTTCAGGAGACGCCAGAGTTTGGAGCACTTTTTGTGGTATTGAGCCCATTGAGGTTTTATTTTCCAGAGCTACGGCTGATGGCAGAAAAGGCCTTACTCAAGGAGCGGGAATTGCCTATGATGTTGGTGATTTAAATATTAAGACGGTATCGATGAACCCTAAAACCGGTGAAGCGGGGTTGCAGAAAGTAACCCATGTTTGGAAATATAACGTGCCGGCAGAAGATCAATTAATAGTAACTACAGTTGAGGGAACACGAGTGCAAACCAGTGCCTGGCATCCTTTTATGGTTTTAAGGGGAACAAGTATGGTTGAAGTAAGAGCGGACAGACTTACTCCTGGTGATATTGTTTTGGGTCCAGGTAAAGCAGAAAGGTACTGGCCTTGGAAAAAATTAAAGAGTGTGGGAGGAGTAAAAATAGACTCAGATTTAGGGTGGTTGGTTGGTTTTACTTTGGGGGATGGATCTTTCGGTTATGTTAAAGCATTAAGACAATACCGAGTCAGATGGTTTAGCGGCACTAAGGATGTTCTAGAGAAGGTCCAAAGCGTGCTTGCCAAACAAGGTATCAGAGTCTCAATCCAAAAGGATCGCAGGGGGCTTTTCAGTGTAAGTACTTTAAACCAAAAATTTGTCCACCGCCTTTTAGCAATCTGTGGATTGGAGAAGTTTGGCCCCAAAGATACTTTAATCAGAGTGCCGGAGATAATTGGTAAATCGCCAATTAAGGTGGTTAAAGCTTTCTTGGCGGGTCTTGTAGATAGTGACGGCTATGTAGCTGTTGATGGCAGCCCCTCTTATTGCAGTGTTTCTCGGGCCATGGCGGAGGATTTATCAGCCCTCGTTTCGCTTTTGGGTTATCGGACATCGCTTAAAGAGAAAGATCCTTACGGAAAGGGAAAGCGTCCGACGTATATTCTACAAATTTGCCCCTTGCCTCAAGTTAACCAACTAGCAGTAGACTTGGCTCCTTATCTGGCGAATAAATTGCGTCAGAGTAGATTGCAAAGCTCCTCCCGAAAGCAAACATCTTTACCTTTAAACTTCTGCTTGTGGAGGGATAAATTGGTGAGTGCAGGGTTATCTTCTCCTAGAGGAGCAAAGAAGAAAGGTATATTTGCTGCAGAGTTATCAATTTGGGCATCTCATAATCGAGTTAGGCGTGGCGATATTGCTGTAATTGCTAAACATCTTTCCAAAAAAGACAAGAGTTCAGCTTCACTACTGGAACGAATAGCAAATTCCGGTCAAGAGGTTAGGACAATTAGCAAAGCAAAAATTGCCAAAACTTATTATGACTTATCAGTTGGGGATTGGAACACTTATGCTGCAGGTCAGTCGGGGCTAGTGATGATTCACAATACGGGCTTTTCTTTCTCAAGGCTGCGCCCGTATGGGGACGTCATTGCTTCCTCTGGTGGAACTACTGTTGGTCCGTGTTCTTTTTTGCAAGCGTATAACGATGTCACGTCGCAAGTTAAGCAGGGTGGAGTTAGGCGCGGAGCCAATATGGGCATTATGCACATAACTCACCCTGACATTTTGCGTTTTGCGGTCATGAAGGTAGACGAATTTAGCTTAACTAACTTTAATATTTCTGTAACGGTTATAGAGGAATGGATGGAGCAGGCCAAGAAGGATGAAAAGTTTGTTAAAAGTGAGCCGGAGTGGGAAGAAGTAATTAACGAGATAAAAGCGGCCCAAGCTATTCGTGATGTTGATCTTAAATTAAAAAAAGTAGAGGAAGGTGTAGCCAAACTTTACGATTTGGTTCGTGCCACGGAGGATGGTGAAGGCTACGAGCTTATTAATCCCCGGACGGGAGAAGTAGCAGATCGCCTCAATGCCCACAAAGTCTTTTTATTAATTACCCAACTGGCTTGGCATTATGGAGATCCGGGCATGATTATGATTGACAGGATAAATAAATCCGGTGCCAACCCGACTCCCGCTTTAGGTCAGATTGAGGCTACTAACCCTTGCGTTACGGGTGATACTTTAATATCTACCCAAGAAGGGTTAGTAACAATGAAAGATGTGGTGGTGAGCCATTTTGCAGGCGGTAAACGTTATGGTGGAAACATGTCTTTAATTATAGATAAGAGAACTTTGGATCCAAATGAAAGTGGAACCATGGCCAGTAGCGCTATTAAATTTTATGATGTAGGTATTAGAGACGTACTTAAATTAGTAACTAAAACTGGTTTGGAGCTAAAAGCAACAGCTAACCATAGAGTATTGGCACCTTCTGGTTGGGTGGAACTGAAAAATTTGAAGTCTGGAGATAAAGTATTAATTCAAAGCGGGAAGGGAGATTTTGGCCAAAACTATGATTTACCGGTTCAGGCGAGGGGTGTTAACTTGCCAATTCGATGGAGTAAAGAATTGGGACAAATACTTGGTTGGTTGATAGGTGACGGGTGGTTGAGAGACGGTGATGAAAACTTACGAGTAGGATTTACATTTGGAGAAGATGACAGGGAAGTCCTAGAGTATTTCCAAAAAATTATTAATAATTGGTATGGTAAAGATATCAAGTTTGTAAAGAGAGAACGAAATACTTACCATCTTTCTTATCACAGTAAGGTACTTGTTGATTTCTTCATGCAGTTAGGAGTAAAACCACTTAAAGCATCTGATAAAGTAGTGCCGGAATCAATATATACAGCTCCGGAAGAGGCGGTTGTTGGTTTTATCCAAGGACTCTTTTCGGCTGATGGGACAGTTAGGGGTGGTAACACAAAAACTAATAGTGATTGGGTTGCGTTAACTTCAAAAAGTAAGAAGTTGCTTCAAGGAGTACAACTCCTCCTCCTCAATTTAGGGATTAAAAGTAGTATTTTTGATAGACGTAGAAAACTAAGAACGGGGATGTTCCCTTATCAAGCTAAAGATGGGAGTATAAGGACTTACAGTACTGATGGGATACTTTATGAGTTGGGTATTTTTAGTGCTTCGAGGGAAAAATTCAAAACTGAGATAGGTTTTATAAACAAATCTAAACAAACAAGACTCAAGGAACTCAACCTTCACACGATAAGAAAACTAAAAAATCCGTTTCTAGATGTTGTAACTAGTGTCGAGGAGTGTGGTAAAGAGAGAGTGTATGACGTGACTGAGCCAATGAGCCATTCAGTTATTGCAAATGGGCTTATAGTGCATCAATGCGGAGAGCAACCACTTTTGCCGTACGATTCCTGTACTTTAGGTTCTATTAATGTTGGTAAATTTGTTAAAGATGGAACGATAGATTACGAAGGACTGGCTCTGGCAGCAGAAGAAGCGGTGCACTTTTTGGATAATGTATTGGACATGAACAGCTATCCAATTCCTGAGATACGCGAGATGGCGCACAAAATCAGAAGAATCGGATTGGGACTGATGGGCTTTGCTGATCTTTTGGTACAGCTGGGGATAGGCTATAACTCTGAAGAAGGATTAGCAGTTGCCGAAGACGTTATGTCTTTTGTACACAAACACGCTAAGGAGGCAAGTGCAAGGTTGGCAGACACAAGAGGGGTATTTCCGTCTTGGGAGGGTTCAATTTATGATCCCCAAAGTCCTCATTTTTTGGGTACTGAGCTAAAGGTAAGAAACGGTGCAATAACTACCATTGCTCCAACTGGGACAATTGCCATGCTTGCCGATGCCTCCTCGGGCATTGAGCCCTATTTTGGACTTTCGTATGCCAAAAATACCATTGAAGGCAAAAGGCTTTTTACAACTAATCCGTTTTTCTTAAAAATTGCTAAGGATGAAGGTTTTTATTTCGACAAACTTTTGGAAAAAATTGAGCAAAACGGTGGATCTGTGCAAGGCTTGTCAGAAGTTCCCCAAAAATGGCAGGCAGTTTTCGTGGTCACAAAGGATATTAGCCCCGAATGGCACGTTCGTATGCAGGCAGCTTTCCAAAAGCATGTTGATAACGCTATTTCCAAGACTATCAATTTCCCCAATGCCGCAACGGTAGGGGAGGTAAGGCAGGCTTATATGATGGTTTACGAGATGGGTTGTAAGGGAATTACAATTTACAGGGATGGTTCGCGGGTAAAGCAGGTTTTGGAGGTCAAAAAAGACAAATCCTACTATGACCAACTGGCTGCTCCCACACCTTTAGTTTTAGGTCCGGTCAAGGCTCCAACTGAGGCTTGGGGAGTCAGAATTAAGAAAAAAAGCGATGTGGGCAATGTTTACACCGCCGTATTTAATACGGACGAAGGGATGCCTGTTGAAGTCTTTGTGACGGTTGGAAAATCTGGGGGTTATGTGGCCGGAGCCGCAGAAGTAACCGGAAGACTGGCCTCTTTGGCTCTAAAACACGGGGCTTCTTTGGAGGAGGTTGCTTCAGAACTTATTGGGATTGCTTGCGGAACACCTTATGGAATTGGACCCATGGCGATTTTGTCTATGTTTGATGCAGCCGGCAAAGCGATTCTTGAAACTTCGCTTAATAGACAATTACCTTTGGAAGAAAATAATACGACAGACACAGCTGTTAAACCGGGAGCTTATGCTTCTGGCATGGAAAATGGGAATGGACATTCCGAAACTACAGATGTATTCAACTATTCGGCCTTACAATCTTACCAATCAATGTTTGCCGCCTGCCCTGATTGCGGATCTGCCTTAATGGTTATTGAAGGTTGTAAAAAATGTTCCAACCCGGCTTGTGGATTTTCAAAATGTTAACATCTGATACTAACTCTTTTTCCCCTTCGGGGGCACTAATTTTGCAAGCTGGGGCTGTCATGGCGGCGCTTAACCCTGACCCCACGCCGGCCCCAGCGTTTGCAATTTACACTTGTTAAAAATGCCCAAAGAATGTTAAAAAGTGGAAAGCGTTAGATGGTTTGATCCTTGGTAAACTTTCCTCATGAGCATCTACACTAAAAAGGGAGATTCTGGCACCACTGCACTTCTTGGACTTTCGGAGCGCGTTTCAAAGGATGCCCAACGAATTGTGGCTTTGGGTTGTTTGGATGAATTGAATTCTCAACTTGGAGTAGCAGTAAGCTTTTTAACCCAGGACCAAAGCTCGCTTTTGGAAGAGATTCGCTCAATTCAACAGGACTTGTTTGAAATAAATACTGAGGTGGCCACGGTTGCCCCGCGGGATCCGCCGTTTCTTGCCGACTCGGACAAGGCAAGGCGACTGGAACGCTTTATTGACCAGCAAGAGGCAGGCTTGCCTCCATTGTCCCATTTTATCTATTTGGGCGGCTCACCGGCTGGGGCGGCACTGCATTTGGCCAGAAGTGTTTGCCGGCGGGCAGAGAGGGAAGTGGTCCGTTTAAGCCGCAAAGAAGATGTAAACGCTTCCATTGCTCGCTACTTAAACCGTCTATCAGATGCTTTGTTTGTGATGGCCCGTCTGGCAAACCATTTAGCAGGCAGCCCCGAAGAACCCTGGAAGGGGAAGTAGCGGGGGTGTATACTTTGCTTATATGGCTGCCCCTGAACTTGAGAATCGTCCATCACTGGTTGGTGAGTCCACTTTCCCCGGTACGGAAGTTGTACAGCGCCCGGATGTGGCAGAAATTGCGCAGGAGTTGGGGCAATATATACAACCTGTACCCCAACCTCAAGCTGTTACAGACGATAAGGGGCAACCCATACTGACCCCGGCAGGGGCTGCCTCGAATAATCAGGTTACTTATACAGCGGCACAAATTAAGGAAGCAAAAAAAGAGTCGGTTACCAGCCCTCGGCACTGGCTAGCGGTCTTTTACGAGCTCTTGTTAAAACGTTTTGCGTTTTTGCAAAATTAACCCTATGAACTTTTCCGATGTCCTTTTTTTTCTGGCAACTTTGGGCATAGTTGTAATTATTTTATCCTTTTTGGCTTACTTTGGATTTGTAATTTTCAAACATAGGAAGAGAGAGAAGAGAGTATTAGATGCAGTTTTGCTGGAAGTTAAAGTTCCCCGCGATAATGAAGTAAAAATTGATGCCGCCGAGCAAATGTTTGCTGCTTTGTACTCTGTAAAAAGAGGCGGCTGGAAGTCTAAATTTGATGTTCAAGATGTTATCTCCTTTGAAATATTAGGCAAAGCTGAAGAAATTCGCTTTTACGTTTGGACGTCAAAAAAGCTTCGTGATTTAGTTGAAAAACAAATACACGGAGCCTACGCGGACGCTGATATTACCGAGGCTCCGGAGCACAACATCTTTTTTGAAGAAGGCAGTGTTGCATACAGCTCTCTTCAGCTTCGGGCTCCATTTTTTTATCCCATAAAAACTTTCAAAGATTTGCCAACCGATCCTTTATCTTCTTTAACTTCGGCCTTGGCAAAAATGGGTCCTAAAGAGGGGGCGGCAATTCAAATTCTTCTTTCTCCTGCCGACACCAGTTGGAAAAGTACCGGAAGTTTTTATCTTGCCAAGACTAAAAAAGCCGAGTCAGACCCCTCAAAAGCTTCTTATAAAGTTGACGCTAAAACTTTTGAAGCAATTGACAATAAAATTGGCAAACCTGGGTTTGAGACGAGTATCAGAATTGTGGTTTGTTCAGAAACTGAGGAGATGGCCAAGGCACATTTGGCCAATGTTAGAGCTTCATTTGAACAGTTCTCAGGCGAACTTAACGGCTTTAAGAGCCGGAAAGTGCGCAATAAGGGTTCGTTTGTTGATGACTTTTGGTACCGGTACCATTCAATGTTTAATGTTTTAGGAAACTCTCAGACAATTCTTAATTCGGAAGAGTTGGCTACCATTTTCCATTTTCCAAATAAGCAAATAACAACACCACACATAAACTGGCTTAATGCCAAACGCGCTCCGGCTCCGGCTCAGATTCCAACCTCCGGACTTTATATTGGCGTGAGTTCTTACCGTGGCATCGAAAGGCCTGTCTACTTGTCCGAAAGCGACAGGTTGAGGCATATGTACATTATTGGGAAAACTGGAACCGGCAAGTCCGAATTTTTAAAAGACCTGATTATGCAGGATATTAAAGCTGGCAGAGGTCTGTGTTTTATGGATCCGCACGGAGATGCCGTAGAAGATATTTTGCGCCTGGTGCCGCCGGAGCGTGCAGAGGATGTAATTTACTTTAATCCCGCCGATACGGAGCGCCCCATGGGCTTAAATCTTTTGGAAGCCAAAACCATTGATCAACAACACTTTGTAGCGACCTCCGTCATTAACATGATGTACAAGCTTTTTGATCCCTATAAAACCGGCATTGTTGGCCCTCGCTTTGAACACATGGTTCGAAACGCAGTTTTAACCGCTTTCTCTCAGGAAGGGGCAACGTTCGTGGAAGTCGTTCGTTTAATGACTGATCCATCTTTGGTGCAAGAGTACCTGCCCAAAGTTCAAGATCCCATGGTTAGGCGTTATTGGACAGACCAAATTGCGCAAACCGCAGAGTTTCATAAATCCGAAGTTTTGGACTATGTTGTTTCTAAGTTTGGACGGTTTGTTACCAACATTATGATCCGAAATATGATTGGCCAGTCCAAGTCTGCTTTCTCGTTCCGTGATGTTATGGATCAAGGAAAGATTTTGTTGGTCAATCTTTCCAAAGGAGGATTAGGGGAAGAAAATTCAAACTTTCTAGGTTTGGTTTTAGTTCCGAGGATCCTCATGGCTGCCATGTCCCGATCCGACATTCCCGAAGACCAGAGACGGGATTTTTACCTCTATGTTGACGAGTTTCAAAACTTTGCTACTCCCGACTTTGCTCAAATTTTGTCAGAGGCCAGAAAATACCACCTTGGGCTTTGTGTGGCCAACCAATTTATTGGGCAAGTTGACGAAGAAGTTAAGAATGCCATCTTTGGCAACGTCGGAACATTGATGACTTTCAGGGTAGGGGTAACGGATGCAAACTACCTGACTCGTGAATTTCAGCCGGTTTTTGACGAGGATGATCTTTTAAATATTGAGCGTTTCCATGTTTACATGAAGACAATCGTGAGAAATGAACCGGTTCCGCCATTCTCGGTTGATTTAACGCGTGATATCAAAGCGATCAAAGCCCAAAGCAATGAAGAAGTGGCCAGAATTATCCGCGAAATGTCCCGCTTAAAATATGGCCGCGACCGCGCCCTTGTTGAGGCCGAAATCAACAGACGTGCTAAACTGTAACAGTTGCCCTGTCATTCCCACAAAAGCGGGAAACTATACAAATATATATGAGAAAATTTTCCTTGCAACGCTGGTGGCTTACCTGCTAACATTTAAACACTTTCAAACGGGTACTGCACCTGGATTTAGCTTCTAAAGAGATAGTGGAATGAAGGTTTAATTGTAAACTTCGGAGTGTCCGCCTATTGCTAAGAAGCGGACTACATTTTTACCTTGCCACTCATACACAATACGGATATCTCCTGTCACACCGAACGCCCATTTACCCAACATGCTCTTGGTTAACTTGTGATTCCTTATTCTTGTGTCTTTGGGGTTTTTAACAAACAACTCAACTTGCTTTGTAACCAATCCTGCCAGTTCCGGATTGTCTTGAACCAGCAGTCTATATTCTTTGTCAAAACGTCCGGTGTTCTTTATTTTGAGCATGTGAGAGGCCAGGTTTCTTTAAGTGCTTAAAGTAGTTTCTGACTTCTTCGGGAGTTCCCAGCACGGTATCATTTCCTTCCGGTTCCATTTCGGCTTCCAGTACCTGGTTCTCAAAATCGGGGGTAAAGCCGTTTTCCGTAATTTCCTCGTATAAAATTTTTCTCACAGCGGCACGAATTAACTCGCTTACAGAGGTATAGCTTTTAACTTTCACTGCTCTTTTGACGTCTTTATACATCTTATCTGGTATGGAAATGTTGATTGTAGCCATGTATGACTATTGTATGGGATTAATACATAAGTGTCAAGTCAAAACCCATGTATTATAATGTCAGCATACTTAACTGATCGGATCAAAGAGGGAGAGCAAATCTATGTCAAAAATTAAGGTTTATTACGATTCAAAAGGCAAAACATTAACTGTTTGGTTTGACGACCCTAAAAAAGAAGCAATAAGTGAAGAAATCGGAGATGGGACGATTGTGAGCAAAGACAAACGGGGGAGGATTATCTTGACTCCGTCTGAGTTTCTTGTAGAAGAACTTGCTGGATCTGTGCCGGTGCCCAAGGAATGGAAGGGTAAGGATATTGACGAGGTTATTGAATCCGCAAGAAGTGAATATTACCTTGAAAAATACAGTTCCAAATGATTTTTGTTGACACGAATTATTTTTTAAGATTTCTCTTGGCCGACAACGAACCTCAGTATTCAAAAGTAAAAGGGTTATTTCTTCAGGCCGCACGTGGCCATGTCAAGTTGGCGACATCGGTAGTTGTTTTTTTGAGATTGCTTGGGTTATTCGTTCTGCCTACAAGAAAGAAAACAAAGGGAAAGTGGAATTAATTCAAATATTGGAAAAACTTCTTGCCCTAGAGGTTGAATTTCCAGAGCGAGCTATTTTGGTGAAAAGCCTTACTTTTTTGGCAAATACCACTCTTAGTTTAGAAGATTGTTATCACCTAGCTTTTTGCAAAACAAAAGGAATAGTCAAAATCGAAACTTTTGACGAGAAACTAGCAAAAGAGTTTGGCAGAGAATGACCCAGAAACTTGGGTGTCAGAATGCTATAATATGGCGTTGGGCCTGTAGCTCAATGGCAGAGCATTCGGCTTATATCCGAACGGTTGAGGGTTCGACCCCTTCCAGGCCCACAGATGCAAGAACTTCAAAAACTCTCCAAAGAAGAAAAGATAAAAGATCTGCTTCAGAAAAGAGAAGATACAATTGCAAAAATAAAAGAACTCTACAAAAACTTTAGGGGAGTAAGCCACGAGAATTCCTCAGCTGAAATCAAACAGGTAAGGATTAAAGTGTTAGAAGGTTTTGTAGACAGCCTTAACAAAGAACTCATTTCTCTTGGATATACTTTTAAGGGAAGGAGATAGTCCAATCCTTCGACAAGCCCAAGATAGGCCTGATACAATTTAAAGGCGCGGATTGAAATCCGCTACTACTTATTTATGGCAGATATTGGGATTGTTGGCTGGGGAGTTGTGGGGCAGGCAACGGGAGAAGGCTTCAAAAAGGCCCATTCTGTTTTGTGGCACGACCCCCACAAAGAAGGCGGAGTAGAACTTCCCGAGTTAATAGAAAAAAGCGAGCTTATCTTTATTTGTGTTCCCACCCCAATGTTTTCAGATTATTCGGGAATTGATTTATCGATTGTAGAAGAGGTTATTGAGAGTGTAGTAAGGGAAATTGGGGGAGCGAGGAGGAATCGGGTGATTATTATTAAATCTACGGTAGTGCCGGGGACGGCTGCTTCTTTGCAAAAGAAATATCCTGATGTTGATTTTGCTTCCAATCCGGAATTTTTGACCGAAGCCCACCCCTTTGAAGATTTCTTAAAACCGGATAGAACAATAATTGGCGCAGAACTGTCTGTTGCAGAACGAATAAAGACCTTGTATGAGTCTGTATTGCCCCCCGAATCCATCTACTTTTTAACTGATACCACTTCTGCTGAAATGGCCAAATATATGGCCAATACACTTTTGGCAGCCAAGATTATGTTGGGAAATGAGTATTATCGTCTTAGTCAGGCTTTGGGAATTGATTATGACCATGTGCGGCAAATGGTACAGGAAGATCCCCGGATTGGTGGGCACCTAAACACGCCCGGACCTGATGGAGACTTTGGGTTTGGAGGGAAATGTTTTCCTAAAGATATAGTGGCTCTTTTATCGCTTGCCCGCAACCTTAAAGTGGACACACCTATTTTGGAAGATACATGGAAGGAGAATTTGAAAGTGAGAAAGAATAGGGATTGGGAGTCTATTAATGGAGCGGTGAGCAAGAAGAGAGAAGTGAGATAGAGGGCTTTTTGCGCACGATTACAATTCCTCAAGGTGGGTGGAGCGGCCGGAGCCGTTTTTACGGTCAACAAATTCCAAATAACGCTCGGTTGTGGAAAGGCGTTTGTGGCCGGCAATTTTAGAAACTGTGACCACATCAACCCCGCTTTTTAGCTGTTGAGCGATAAAGGTTGAGCGAAGATCGTTGACTTTAGCACTTTCGATTCCGGCTTCTCTAAAATAGCGGTCAATTGAGCTTCTGATATTGCGAACAAGAAGCGGACGATTATTTTTGGTGACAAAAACATGGTCGTTTTTGGCATCAGCGCGCTCTTTAAGGTATTCGCCCAGGGAAGTTTTGGCCGGACCGTTAAGAGGCACTTCGCGCGCAGGTTGTGAGGCATAAGCACGGATATAAATAGAATCCGGTTTGGCATCTTCAACGTGCAGATTAGCTACTTCGCCAATTCTGATGCCGGTTTGCAGCATGAGTTCAATAATGGCTGCAATTCTTTTATCTCCACGAGCAGCATCCCTCAACGCTCGATATTCCATACGGGTCAATATCCGTGGGGGAGGATTGTCGTATTTGGGGTGAGCAACTGGGGCGGCCGGATCGTTTTCTAAAATCTTTTTGGACACAACCCAACGGAAAAAAGCTTTAATAGCATTCAGTTTACGAGAAATGGATTTGGCTGTGTAGCCTTTTTCGTTTAAAGAGTCGCGGAAAGCTTCAATGTCTGAAGGCACAACCTGTTGGGCTTCGGTTTTGCCGTTTTGAGCAAAGTGAGCCACCAACTGTTCAATATCTTTATTGTAGGCTAAAATGGTGGCAGAAGACCTGCTTCTTTGCTGGAGGTCTTGGATGAATTCCCTGTGGAGGGAGGGTAAGGAGTTGTTGGTGTTGGTTTCGTTTACTGCCATGAAAGTATCCCATATTATCATAAAAAGAGGCTAGTGTCAACCTGCAATAATATGCTGTTTAAAATCTTCAGGTTTTTTAAAGAAAGAGGGGTATTTTTGATTGTAGCTGTTATTACCATGGCAGCTATTCGCACAGCCTTCAGCCTTTCTGGGCGACAAAACGAGCTTTTACTTGCTCGTCAAAAATTAGACCAAGAACAAGCCGAGCAAGAAAGATTACAAGGGATTCAAAAAGGTATAAACTCACCCGACTTCATAGAAAAAGAGGCTAGAGACAAGCTTGGGAAAGCCAAACCAGGGGAAACGATTGTGGTTTTACCCGGTGAAGATGTTTTAAGAACTTTTTCCCCTCCGGAGCCGCAGGTGGAAGAAGGAGGTTTGGGAAACCTACCTGTTTGGCGGCAATGGGTCAAAACCTTCTTGCCAGAGCTTAACAAGGCTTTATTCCAAGGCTAAATTTGTGGCTGGGGTGAGGATCGAACTCACAACCTACGGGATATGAATCCGTTGCTCCACCATTGAGCTACCCAGCCTCGCAATGATTCTACCATAAGTGCGTAATGTTGACAAATGCTGTATAATGTATAATGTATAATGTATGATCAGGAAACAGTTATACATACCCCCTGAAATGGACAGAGAGCTTGAAATTGCTGCCCGGAAAGAAGGGAAGCGTGAAGCTCAGCTTATACGAGAATTTTTGGCGGCTGGATTGAAGATGGAAACACCGATAGAAAATGCCGGCACTTTCTTGCTTGATTTAGCAGCTATTGGGGCAAGAGGCCCAAAAGACCTTTCCACCAACATGTTTGACTATCTCTATGGCGATAAGTCTCCGAATTATGGCAAGAATAAGCCTCGTTTGACCAAAAAAGAGATAGAACATATAAACAAGTTCGTTAATGAAAGTGCCAAATAAAATTCTTATTGATGCGGATGCAATGGTCGCATTAGTTAATCCGGATGACCCGAGTCATGCAATAGCGGAAAAATTAGGTGGGGAAATAGATGGAAGGGGTGTGAAAGTAATAATCTCAGATCCCGCTTTTGGTGAGGCTCTAACTGTTATATCCCAAGACACAAGCTTAGAAAAGGCTATTTTATTTGCGGAAAGAACCCTTGCTAGTTCGGCAGAAATTGTAGAGGTGGATTCAGTTTTGAGACGTGCGGGCCTCGACATTCTCAAGAGACAAACATCTAAAAACACTCGTTTTACAGACTGTATAAATATGGCAGTTATGAAGCGCGAGAGGATTGATACCATATTCAGTTTCGACAAGCATTACAAAAAGAATGGTTTTAAGCGTTTCGGAATTGATGAGTGATGCCTAATTTGGTATACTTGCTTTGTTAGTCAACATGCGGGGTAGTGTAGAGTTGCACGCAAGGCTCATAATCTTGCAGGCCGGGCGCGACTCCCGGCCCCGCAACAGAGGACATTAAGAATTAATAAGGCTTTTTATTTGAGGCTTGAGTTTAGGGATCTCGTTTTTTATAACGTCCCAAACAATGGCATAATCAACGCCAAAATAGTGATGTATAAGTTTATCTCTCATGCCAGCCATTAAACTCCAGTCTATTTGAGGGTGTCTGTCGGTAAATTCTTTGACAACTTCTTTGTGGCTTCACCAATGATTTCAAGACTTCTTGAATATGCCCTTTGTAGTGTTTCGTCATCCATGAACCTGTCTTCGTTAATATCTTTGGAAGATTTTAGTAGATACTCGATCTCATCCAAAATATGTTTCAAATATTCTTCAGGCCGTTTTGACATATTTAACTTCTTTTTTAATATGTGTGGCAATGTATGGACTCAGAGACTCTGGGGTTACAACCTCTACTTCTCTTCCCAAAAGGTTTTCTACCAATCTTACAAAGCCCATATAATTTCGGTAGTTTTTTTTATCTTTATCGAATTCTACAAGCAGGTCAACGTCACTTTTTTGGTTTTGATCTCCACGAGAAAATGAGCCAAATAGTCCGACTTTTGTTATGCCAAGTTTGCCAATGGCAGCTTTCTTTGCATTTATTAAATTTAGTATGTCGTTTGTATTTGTAACCATGTTTAGATTATACACTAAAATTTACCCTTTTTTGGGAGGGAGAGTGCTCGCTTAAGCTCGAAATGACAAAAGACGTCAAACTTGTGTAAAATAAGATGGTGCGCAATGAATTGCGCTACTACGGAGTAGGCGTGTGCGCTACTACGAACATGACAAAACGAGTTTTATCAGGAATACGTGCGAATGGACGCCTCCACTTGGGGAACTATCTTGGTGCCGTAAAAGGTATGCTGGCTTTGCAGGAGGACCCTTCATATGAGACTTTTTACATGGTGGCGGATTTGCATTCAATAAATGTGCCGTATAACCCCGAAAACTTCCAAGCTGCGGTTCGCGACGTAGTTTTGGATTATCTTTCCGCAGGGCTAGACCCCGAAAAGTCAACAATTTTTATCCAATCTCAAGTTCCCCAGCATGTTGAGCTTTCTTATCTTTTCTCCACGGTTATAACTGTAGCCCGCATGCAGCATTTACCCACTTTTAAAGAGAAGGTAAAAAGCTATCCTGAAAACGTTAACATGGCGCTTTTATATTACCCGGTTTTGATGGCGGCTGACATTCTGGCCTACAAAGCCTCCCTTGTGCCTGTAGGAATTGATCAGGAGCCGCATTTGGAAGTTGCCCGCGAGGTTGCGCAAAAAATGAATGACCGATATGGTTTGAATTTGCCGGAACCTCAAAGATTTGCAACGAGTGGTGAGTATGTGCCTTCTTTAACCGGAGAAGGGAAGATGGCTAAAAGTGTGGAAGGCAGTGCAATTTTGCTAACTGACAGTCTGGAAACTATCAGAGAGCGATTAGCCCGAGTTCCCACTGATAGCGGCAAGGGGGAAAGCGTCCCAATAGAGGGTGGTGTAGCAAGTTTGCTCAAGTTTGCAGAACTGTTCCTGGGGGACACGAGAGTGCATGAGCTAAAAGAACAGTACACCACAAGCGGGATTAGGTATGGAGACCTGAAGGCAGAGATTGCAGAAGCAATTTTTGCTGAACTTAAACCGATTCAGCAAAGACGCACCGCGCTGGAAGCTGATATAGAAAAAGTGGATCGTATAATTTTAGAAGGTGCTGGAAAAGCCCGCAAGGTTGCCTCACAAACCGTGGTCGAAGTAAAAAAAGTAATGGGGCTCCTTTGATTATTTTCTCTTTTTCCACCGTCTTTGCTGGCGTTGTCGATAGCGTTCTGTTAAGAAAGCCTCTTTGTATTTACCCAAACTCCCTGACACTCGGCGTTCTACTTGTATGATTCTTCCCAACAGACCTACCGTTTTTGCAACAAATCTGTCCGGAGCCTCGGCCAATGCGTGGTGAAGCCCTGATTGGATGTTTCTTTTCGTCTTTCCTGGGATCAATAGTCTGCCTTTATAAATACCAACTCCACACATGAGCGCTCTCTTTGTTGTTGGGTGTTCTGCGCGTACTTTGTGGGTATCGTATCCGTGTGACTTCAGGATTTCTCTTGCGACGTCGATCTCGGTTTGTTTAATCCATGGTCTTTGGGAGGAAAAGGCTAAGTTGTCAACATCGCGAGAGTAGACAAAACCTTGTCTTGCGGCAAAATCCATTAGTTCTTGATCTGCTGGAAGCATTGCTGTAGTAAAAAGTATGGGAGAGGTCGGGAAACCTGCCGGTACGAGATCAAAGAAAAATGCTTTTCCAGAGACTTCTTGCTGTAGTTGGGCTGGTGCCCCCAGTTTGTCCAGGGTGGTAATTACACGGGCTCTTCTTGCGAATTCAAAGGCTCTGTAGATGTCCATTTGGACAATGGTTTGGGCGGTTTGATGAGTCTTTGCGTGGGTTAAGACGCTTCTGTCGGGGACAAAGCCATGGACGGCTCTTTGTTTAAATACTTCTTGGAATTGAGGTGTGGAATAAACGAATTCGGATACTCGAGTTGCTAGGTTCCGCAGGTTGTCTCGGGCGGCTTCTGTGGCGGGTTCAAAAACGCTGCGCCAACGCCCATCAAATATTCTGTGTTCTACTGCAGAATTACCATGATGATCTGCTCGTTCTTTTAACATACAACATGAGAAAAGAGGGAGAGCGAAGAGAAGTTTTTGTGAGGCAGATGCCAAACGAAAACTGACTCCTTGCTCTCCCGGTGGAGGGTGCACGGAATCCGGCTTTTTACGGTATCGCGCCTTGCATCCTTCTTGCGAAAGAACCCTCCGAGAGGATTATGGCATTTGACTACAATATTTGTGCTTATGATTCTAGGGCTTAAGATAAACCCTACATTCCAGATTGAATCACAACCCTTTGGTTATTTAACTTAGCTAAGAATACCTCAAAAGGAGTGAAATATCCAAGACATTTTCTGGGTCT
>Ga0155072_117_pt1 | contig 34082 bp, 37 predicted proteins | sample RifCSPhighO2_01_FD_106040 | JGI IMG/M metagenome (GOLD analysis project Ga0155072, IMG submission 106040) | Candidatus Blackburnbacteria bacterium RIFCSPHIGHO2_01_FULL_43_15b | reverse complement strand
GGTTGCGATTCGAATTAGAACTTACGCAGTACTAGTTTGCGGGGGAGAAACAGTCCCAGAGTTGGTAGAACAACATATCAAGACCAGAGAAAAACTTATTAAAGAGTTAGGCATTAAAGTCTAGCCAGGTTCAATACGACAAAGAAAACAAAGTAGACGAAGTTTCCCACCGGATCTTCTACAATTAGTAACCCCAGAACTGTTGATAAATTTTTTTAGGGTTTACCATATTCATCCTCCAGAAACTTCTGAACTGAACGACCTTCAGTGTCGCAAACTCCCAAGCACCGACTAAAATCACGTTCCTCTATATGAAATTCTACATATGCGAAGTCTTGTTCGCCTGTTCCATGATCTATCAAATAGATAACCACCCTCGCGTCTCGATCTCCTTTTATCGTTGCTTTAAATATTCCCAGATACTCATTTAATTCTTTCCTTAATTCTGGTGTGTCGCCGATAGATTCGTCAATACCTGGGAGTTCAACTACAAATCTGGCATCTTTCGTCTCCAATTCTCCTTTTACTAGAATTTTGCAATGTACTATATACCGTGCGAGCTGTTTACCATTTCTATCATTTGCATCTTCGACATTTTCCCCAACCCAATAGTCCAAGATTTTATATTCACCAAAATTTTCATCTATAAATCGCCGTAACGCATCCTTGAGAGTCTCTGCTGGGAATACCTTATCAGAAAAAACTATTGCCTGATGGTCTGCGGCTCGGAAAATTCGAACAACTGATACTTTGCCATCTTCATTCTGGGATGTCAGAAAAATTTTAATAAAATATGGCCCGTGGTTTTTTGATTTAAAAAGCTCGTCTCTTGCGGAGTTATTCGCGTCCATATAGACAATTATACTCTTATATTAGGTCTGTTTCTGGATTACAAGCGTGTCAGCCAATATCTCATTGCTATTATCGCCAAGTTGGCATGCCAGGTGTAGCAATGTAATTTTTGACAATAAAAAGCCCCGTGCTAGTTTGTATATTAGCGAATTTCATACGTAGTTGAAGAGAAATTCAGATTTCTTTTATGCTTTGCAGGCATACTCCTTTGCAACTTTAAATAGAGGGCAATGTCAAATTCAGCTTGCAACAAAGGTTGAGGGAGCAACCACAGGTAACCGGCGGAGCCTGCGATTAAAATCGGGGATTGCTACTTCCAACACCTGATCAAGATGTGAGGCAAAAACAAATTTTATATCTTTCTTCACCTTATCAGGCACATCATCCATATCTTTTTGATTGTCTTGGGGCAAAACAATAGTCTTTATTCCTGCGCGGTGTGCCGCAATCACTTTATCTTTGACTCCACCTATTTCCATAACCCGCCCCCGCAGAGTAATTTCTCCCGTCATAGCTACATCACGCTTGGTTTTTGTGCCTGTTAAGGCTGAGATAAGAGATGTCGCCATCGCCACTCCCGCCGACGGGCCGTCTTTAGGTACTGCGCCCTCTGGAACGTGGATATGAACATCAGTTGCTTTGGAAATCTGATTGCTTATACCCAAAGCAGATGAGTGGCTTCGCGCGTAAGAGAAAGCGGCCATCGCCGACTCCCGCATAACCTCTCCCAGCTGGCCGGTTAAAGTAAGTTTACCTTTCCCCGGCATTAGAGCAGTTTCTACAAAAATTATTTCTCCTCCAACAGGAGTAACTGCCAAACCGGTAGAAATTCCAACCTCATCTTTTTTCTCAGCCAATAGGGAGGTAAACTGTGCCGGACCAAGAAGTTTGCGCAAATCTTCCTTGGCGATTTGCCTGATAGCCTTTTTACCTTCCGCAATACCCCGGGCCAGTTTTCTGGCAACCGTTGCTAGATTTCTCTCCAAACTGCGCACCCCTGCTTCGCGTGTATATCTACTAATAATTTCGCGCAAAGCAGAAGAAGATATCTGGATACCCTCAGACAGGCCATGATTTTTAAGCTGTTTTGGCCACAGATAACCTTTGGCAATATTGTACTTTTCGTCTTCGGTGTAGCCTACAAAACGGATTATCTCCATTCTGTCTCTTAACGCCGGGGGAATAGTATCTAAAATGTTTCCGGTACAAATAAACATGACTTCTGACAAATCAAACGGCACTTCCAGATAGTGATCAGAAAACTCTCTGTTTTGTTCAGGATCCAAAACTTCCAACAAGGCAGAAGATGGATCTCCTCGGAAGTCATTACCAAGTTTATCGATCTCATCAAGCATAAAGACTGGATTTTTAGTTCCGGCATTTTTAATGCCTTGAATAATTCTTCCAGGTAACGCACCAACATAAGTTCGTCTGTGTCCTCTTATCTCTGCCTCATCACGTATACCCCCCAAAGAAATTCGGACAAACTTCCTGCCTAACGCGCGGGCAATTGAACGACCAATTGAAGTCTTACCTACTCCCGGAGGTCCGATAAAGCAAAGGATTGTGGGCGTACCCTCCATAGTTTCATTTTCGGTTTCTGCCTCATCGCCAGAAGAAACATTCTGTCTTTTTTGGGACTCGCCCTTAAGTTTCATGACAGCCAAAAACTCTAAAATACGCTCCTTGGTCTTTTTCAAAGCATAATGATCTTCATCCAAAATTGCGGCTGCCTGTTTTAGTGAAATATCATTTGGAGACTTAATGCTCCAGGGCATTTCAATCAGCCAATCAAGATAATTTCTCACATACCCGCTCTCCGGATGGTTAGGGGACATTTGAATTAAGCGTTTGAGCTCTTTTTCTGCTTTTTTGCGCACATCGCGCGGCATTCCGGCTTCTTTTATTTTACGGCGCAACTCATCAACATCCTCGTCTCCTCCATCATTCTCTCCCAAACCTCGAAGTTCCTGTTGAATTGTTTTTTGATGTTCTTTAAGCATCGCCTTTTTCATTTGTTCTTCAAATCTTTTCTGAGTTTTGGAAGAAATTGTGCGTTCAAGCTCCAATATGCCAACTTCCCGACCCAGCAAATCCTCAACTTTTTTTAACCTGTTTGATAAATCTAAAGTTTCTAAAATATCTTGTTTCTGAGGAGTTTTAATGTCGAGAAGGTAAGCAATCTGGTCAACCAACTCTGCCGCTTCAATTTTTGAAGACAAAAGGCGCATGACGGTTTGAACATCTGCGGGCTTGCCAAGCCTTATGGCTTTTTCAAACAGGTTGACCAAGTGTCGGAATCTGGCTTCTTCTTCAGCAGTCGTAATCAAATTTTCTTCAAAGACATGGACCTTATAAACCGCAAAGGGGTTTTGCGCCACAACTTCTGAGATTCCAATCCGAGCTTTGCCCACAACCAAAACATGTATTTCTTCATCAGCCGGCATAACCTGCTGAACTTCAACTAAAGTCCCGACTTCGTATAAATCGTCTGGCGTGGGATCGGAAATTCGCGCATCCTTTTGGGTAAAAATAGCCAGGAGCCTATCTCCGGAATAGGCAGCCTGAACTGCCGCTTTTGTTTTTGGGCGACCGAAGGTGAGGATGCCTTCAGTGCGGGGGAAAACGACCGAACCGCGCAGTGCTACTACTGGAAGTGTATATGTGTTTGTTTGTTGTGTGTCAAATTCATTAGCCATATCTGGAGATTAATTTAGTTAGCAGTCTAGCATAGCGACTGCTACTTGTCAACCAATGTTTTTCAATTTTTGTGAGGCCAACCCTGACCCTACACCTAAAGTATACCATGCACAAGGAAGCTACTTATGTATAACGACTCTAGTCCCCGGATTATCACTACTTGCCCAAACGGTACCTTTGTTCTCGGGCAAAATCGGGCCAGTCCAGGAAAAGAGTTCTTTGGCAACATTTGTGGGCAAGTTTACGCAACCGTGGCTGTGTGGTTTGCCAAAGTCGTTGTGCCAATACGTTCCATGAAGGCCGTACCCACTCCTGCTTGGAACATCGGCACTTTCAAAGAACATAACATAAGGGACGTTGGGCAAATAGTAGTAATATTTCCCCGACCCGCCCTCCATTTTGACATAACGGAATTTGCCCCAAATTGTAAATTCGCCCTCCGGAGTCGGCGTCCAGGGAAGTCCGGAAGAAACCTTAGTTTCCAAATAAACTTTGTCCCCTTCGCGAGCAATAAGCTTTTGGTCTGTTAAGTTAACTTCAATCCACTTTTTTGCCCCCGCTTGATCCCCTAGAACCTGGGCCAACTTGGTAGTATTATCCTGGACATTTGTCGGAACAGCAATTTTATTGCCCTCAAAGTAGGCTGGCTGTCCCTGTACAAAATTGCCAGAAAGGTCTGAAAATCCACATCCAGAGACGATGGGGTTAGATTTATAAGCTGTGGTATTAAAAAGAACAAAGAACGCCGCAAAAATTAATAAAGGAGGTAAAAACCAAGGAAACCGCGTAAAAACCTTACCAGCGGCAAGTCTGTTCACTTTAATTCATAGTACCTAATCTTTAGGCCCATTTGCAACTCACAAACCCCTAGTAAATTACTACTTAGCCTACCTATTGCAATCTTCTAAAGATGGTATATAATACGTTATAATATAATCCTGCTCCTTAGTCTGCCCCACGACAACACATGGAAGAGAGATTCCAAAAAATAAGAGAAAGAGTAGTTTATTACTGGCCTACTTATGGGCCTCCAGTACTTGGTGCCATCCTTGTCCTTTTGGCGTTGTTTGTAGGTTACAGAATACTAGCCAATAGAACTCCAAAACCAACAACTACTGGAATTAACGATAGCAACCTTTCGTTAAATGTCCAAGGCACGCCTACCCCCGTCGAGCCCAATGCATCTGTAACTTTGCCGGCAGGAGCAACACCAACTCCTGTAGAAGTTGCAACGGGACCAGCAACAACTAAAGGCGGACAAGCGTTGCCGGAAACAGGATTCCCTCTATTTTTAGCAATCCCAGCCTTCGCGAGTATAGGGATCGGAGGCTTCAAACTCTCCAAGTTTAAAAAGAATTCCTAAAGAACTCCATGTCATTCCGAGCTTCGCGAGGAATCTCTCGCATGTGCGAGCCTCTGCATGATAAAATATGAATATCGATGCGGGATCGGCTAACGGTAGGCCACATCCCTCTGGAGGATGGTATCTTGGTTCGAATCCAAGTCCCGCAGCCAGTAAGAATTAGAAGGAGGTTGGGAGGTAGCGCTTTCCGCGCCCGCCTCCACGGAAAGCGCGTCAAATCCGCCTTTTTTGAAACTTGCTGACAGCCGCCGATTCATTAAAAAGAAGTTCGAGCCGACAGTTTTTGCCATGATTGCTAAATCATGGCAACTATTTTTTGCGCGCGCGATTTTGTGCGCCGAAAGCGCACTATTTACGAATTCCTGGAAAGGTTCGAGCCACTCAACACCGTTTGTTGGAATGTCCTTAATTTTGGAGTTAAGAAGTGATTTTGTTTCGACTAATTCGTTCTTTTTCTTTTGGTAATCTTCGGGAGAAATAACTTTGTCCAAGTAGCCCTCAAGCAAACGATCTGTCTTTTCCTCCGTTTCCTTGAGTTGGAGTTGATAGGTTAAAACAATACCGGATGATTTTTCTTTTTCTTGGTTTGCGTCTTTATCAGCCCACTCCAGAAACTTTTTGGCGGCGTGCGGCGGCAAAGATGCTCGCAAAACATTTTCCCTTAATTGCTTTTCAATTTCTACCTTATCAATATATTTTTGCGAGCAGGTACCCATTTTTTTAGAGCAGCGATAGTAGATATACTCAGCTTTTCTATTTGTCCGTTTGTAGTACTTGGTATGTTTTTCGGCAGTGATTGCGCCGCCGCATTCGCCGCACTTCACCAAACCAAGAAAATCAAATAAATGTTTATTATTTTTGACTTTCCTGCTTTTGAGTTTCACAACTTCTTGGCATTTATCAAAAAGTTTCTTGGAGATTAAAGGTTCATGTTTTCCTTCGTAGAGTTCGCCGCAAAATCTCATCACTCCGTAGTAAAACGGATCGGTCAAAATTCTTTTGACTTTATCAAGGTGGAGTTCATGACCGGACTTGTTGTAAATTTTATTTTGGTTGAAAAATTTGCGGATATCAGCATAACCATAGCCGCCGGTAGCAAAAAGCTGGAAAGCTTTTTGCACATACTTGGCCCGTTTCTTATCAACTTCTATTTTCTTGTTAATGTTTAGGTAACCAAACTGTGCTTGATTTGGCCATTCGCCTCGGCGGAGTTTCTGTCTGTTTCCTCTTTTTACATTCTCAGAAAGATTATCAACATAATACTTAGACTGATTAAAGGCCATCCCTAACATAAACTTGCCTTGCGGTGTATTTTCAAACCAAAAAGACGGAAATTTCAGGTCAAGCAACTTTCCGATGTCCAATAAATAGATAATCTTTCCGCCGTCAATAGAATTACGAGCCAAACGGTCTGGATGCCACGATAAAATTCCATCAGCTTTTCCGTCCTCAATTTCTTTTAATACTTCTGCAAATTTTTCCCTCCCGGGTTCCTTTGCGGTTTTACTCTCAGTAATAAAAGAAACGATTTTCAAATTTTCTTTTGCGGAGTGTTCTTCGAGTTCTGCAACTTGCGCCTCAATAGACAAAATTTGTCTATCTGGCTCGTCAGTTGATTTTCTGCAATACGCAATATATTTGATCATGTTTTTATCTTATCTTCTAAAAGTTCTTTAAGCGAACGGTAGCGAGCAAGGTTTCTTTCCAAGAAACCCAATTTTTGCGTTTTTTCTTTCTTCTTTTTCCGGCGGCTGTCAGCAAGTTTCAAAAAAGGCGGATTTGACGCGCTTTCCGTGGAGGCGGGCGCGGAAAGCGCTACCTCCCAACCTCCTTCTAATTCTTACTGGCTGGCCGTTTATCGAAAATGTCGAACTTCAATGTGTTAGCTCGGCCTTCGGCCTCGCTATGCTCCAGCGCGGCGCCCCCACCCGCCGCGCTTCCGAAACTGTCGACTCGTAAAAGTCGCTGAAAGCGACTAAAAGAAAAACGCAAAAATTTTAAAGAACTTTTTAACTTAAATGGCCGCTCTGGTTGTACTCAACTCGGATTGCTCCAAATTGTCCAAAGCGGCCATTAAAAAAGCAATCCGAACAAGTTGAGTACAAGAAAAATATACCAATTGTCATCAGTAAATGCAATGACCTTCTGCGTACTAGATCTTTCAAAATCTGCTATAATCATAATAAGTATGCTTACATCATTACGACTTCATTTTGTGGAATTATTTGGAAAACTGAGTAGATTTAAAATATTTTTTATAGTTTTACCGTATTTAGCTTTGGCAGTGCTAGGTTTTTATTTTGCATATCAAAGGTGTGCGCCTACCTTCGTCAAAGATGGCGTCAAATATACGAGAAAGAGTATTTGTGGCGATATTAAAACTGCTGAAACATTACCTACTCCTAAAAACCCAAACGAAAAGAAGGTTGATGCTAAAGTTTTTACTGATAGCGAGGCCAACTATTGGGAAATAATTGATAATAGTAAAAGTCCTAACTTTCCAACGGGGCTTAAGTTTTCGGAAAAAGATTTGCCTAGTCCCACTGTGGTCAGATGGAATAATTATTTGCTAGGGATAAATATAGAGAATTATGTCGAAAAAAGTGGAGGAGCTTTTCTAGGTAGCCCAGCTTCCGAACACTATACACTTCAATCTCAAATAAGAACTGTTCGTGTTTATAATATAGACACGGGTGAGACTTTTGATATATCGCTCGAAAAACCCACATGGGGTGAAATTTGGTATACAACTAGCCAAGTTGTAGGTAATACTTATTATTTTGGTGTTGGCGGTGCATTTGGAGCTTCACTTGGGTATAAATTAGATTTACCTCCGCAAAGATCATCTCGGGTTACTAAACTAGCATCTCCTATCGGAAACGAGATAACAAAATATGGGAATACCTATGTCAGTAGTTCATGTTATGAAGGGTGCACATACTCGCTTTTTAATCCAGCTTCCTTAACAGTTACCCCACTCGAAAGAATGACTAGTGCCTCAAATGACAGAGACTCCAGTCGGAAAGAAGAATTTATTGGTATAGACGATCAAGGAAGAATGATCTTAAATGTCAGAAACATCCCTAAGGGGATTAACAATCAACAACATTTTGAGACAGAAATGTTAGCAGCCTCATCACTAAGTAATGAGGGCTCAACTGTTACTTTAATAAATGCCAGTGATTTACCTGAAAAAATGAAGGGGTATTTTATGGTTGACGGCATAGGCAAGGTGTTAATGTTTGGAAATACAAAAGTTTATATTTATGATTTGAATCAAGGTCAAGCTAGAGAGATTCAAATAGGCTCAAAATTGAAAGAGGATTTATCCTCCGCAAAGTCCTACAACTACTATTCTGCTACCAGAACAGACGAAGCAGTCTGTTTTACTGACTCAGAATCAATAAAATATGCAGTGGACTTGGTAAAGGAAACTTACTTAGACACTCCTCCTAGTGATTGTAAAAAGTTGTGGGCAGAAAAAACTAAGGAGGAAGTTTTTAAGGAGCTGAATTTGCCTGACAATTTTGAGTTCGTTTACACTCCAGCAGTCTATAAAACTTACAATGTAGTAAAGGGAATGCCAGAATCAGAACTTCCTAAAGATTCAGAAATAATCAAATAAATGGCTTGCGAAGCAAGCCAAAATCGCGCGCGCAAAAAATAGCGGAGGCGCGGCGGGTGGGGGCGCCGCGCTGGAGCATAGCGAGGCCGAAGGCCGAGCTAACACATTGAAGTTCGACATTTTCGATAAACGGCCAGCCCTTCGACTACACTCAGGATTATCTGCAATTAAAGTGATATATTTACTTTGTGGAAGCAGGCAAAGTGGCAGATAAGCTAAAGGAAATATTCAAGTTACTCTCTTTAAATAGACAACTAGAATCATTTGTAAAAGACGACTTTGTTAGCTTTGAACCTATTGAGACTCTTATTCAAGACTTATCACAAAGGGATGCAGTAGTAAGCCTCAATCACATTGGTTTTTGCTACAAAACAGATTCTCAAACACAAGAAAGACAAACACTAACAAATAGCGTGCCTGACAGCAACTAGCATTTGTATGAGGAAAATTCAAATGACCAAGCAAAGTGGTACTTTATTGGTAATACTGACTACTGGAACGATCCACTGATAGAACTTCTTCCAGTTACGGACACAAGCGACAAATGGCTTCCCTGTTGGTTGCCGCATATTCATGTAGATATAGACACAAAACTGACCTGTGAAGAAATTGAAAGCATAACAAAACGTATTTTCAATAAAAGTAACGTAGTGCCCTTCAGAGTTACAGTAATAGACAATATCGTTTACACAATACGATTAAGACTAGGTATCGTGTCTGGCGTTAATATTGATCTTGACCTCTCTACAAACTCTAGAAACGTTCAAGTGCAAAGGCAGATACTACTGAAAAAAATTATTTAGATTATCGTGGTCTGGTCAAGATTCCCATACACTCGAGCCAGCGACACTAATATTGATATACTTGAGACATGAAGAAGTGGCTCTTTGTTTTTACAATAACAACTTCACTTATTGGAATCACAGTTTTTACTTTTAAGCCCCAAGCCACATCAATACCTAAAAAATTTCCTCTTTTCAAAACAACTAGCTTAAGTATTGGCAACAACGACACAACTATTTTATTGACAGGAGACATCATGCTTGGGAGAAGCGTTATGGCCACAAGCCTTTCTAAAAATAATCCCAATTATCCTTTTGAAAAAGTGGCTGGCACTTTACAAAGAGCCGATGTTGTTTTTGGAAATTTGGAAAATCCGATTGTTGCCAATTGCCCCAGAAGCGATAGCGGCTTTAAATTCTGCGCCGACCCAAAAATGGTTGCGGGTTTAAGCTTTGCTGGAGTTGATGTGGTCAGTATTGCCAACAACCATTCTGCAAATTACGGGCAGGAAGGAATTGCTCAAACAAAAAAGCACTTAAAAGACGCAGGGATTGATTATGTTGGCGCAGATAACCTGGCTATTAAAGGAATCAACGGAAAAAAGTTGGGCTTTTTGGGTTTTGATTATGTTGACTACCAACCAAAACCTTCAGACTACGAATTGATTAAAAATTCAAAAAGGAATGTTGATATTTTATTTGTTATGGTCCATTGGGGAGTTGAATATAAATCTCACCCAAACGCTCAGCAAAAACAAATTGCTAAGGAATTTGTAAACGCGGGAGCAGATGTTGTTGTCGGCGCGCATCCCCATTGGGTGCAGGATATAGATACAGTCGGCGGCAAACCAGTTTTTTATTCTTTGGGTAATTTTGTTTTTGATCAAGCCTGGAGTGAAGAAACCAAGAAAGGTTTAGCCATTCGCTTAACTTACAAAAACGGTAGTCTAGCCAATATTGAAAAGCTACCTATCTATATGGCCTCCTTCATCCAACCCGAGTGGACCAAACCATAAGCCCATGCCCAATAACAACCTTTACCTTAACAAACCTCTAGAAGAACAAATAAATAATCTCTGTCGCATTCTTTATGAATCTGAACTTATTTCAGAAGCTCTCCGCCTTATTCCAAGTCTGGAATTGCCCAATTGGTACTTAGGTGCGGGCTGTATATCACAAACTGTGTGGAATTCTCTCTCCGATAAAGAAGAACCTGGATACGGAATAAAAGATTTTGACTTAGTTTATTTTGACGACAAAGATGTTTCTTACGAAGGCGAGGATAAATATATTCAAAAGGCTAAGGAAATTTTTAAAAACTTTCCTCACGAAGTAGAAATAAAAAATCAGGCACGAGTCCACATGTGGTACGAAAAAAAGTTTGGCAAGAAAATAGAACCTTTTTCTTCTTGCGAGGAAGCAATTTCAACTTGGCCAACTACTGCCACAGCCATCGGCGTAAGAGCAGTTTCTCCAAACAATCTATCAGTCTTTGCTCCATATGGTTTGCATGATTTATTCGGAATGATAGCCAAACCCAATAAAGTCCTAGTTTCAAGAGAAATATATGAAGAAAAATCTGCGCGCTGGCTTAAGACCTGGCCACAGTTAAAGGTTGTCCCTTGGGAACAACAATAGCATCTAACTATTCCATTTTGGTGTTTGGTATACTACACATATGACAGAGCTTGTCGCTGTAACTAGCTATCCTGCTCGATTGGAAGCTGAAATTGCCAAAGGATTTCTAGAAGTAAACGGGATAACTGCAGAAATAGAAGCGGATGATGCCGGGGGTGTACATCAATTTCCAGCTTATTCTTTTGGAGCACAAATAAAAGTCTCAAAGAAGGATTTTGAAAAAGCCAAAAAACTCCTCGCGGATAAGTAGTACAGCTAGCCACAACTATGGCACTTTCACTGATAAACTTAAATATTCAAGGCGGGATAGAATACTCTTCACTAATCACTTTTCTAAAAAATAACTCTTCAACAGATATCTTTTGTTTTCAAGAAGTATTCAATAATGGACATACTAACCGACCCGTATTTAAGAAAGCGAGAATGGATATTTTCCACCAAATAGAAAATGTACTTCCCAACCATCAGGGCATTTTTTATCCGGAGCAAGAAAACGAAGAAGGAGTTGCAATGTTTATAAGCAATAACGTCCATGTTGGGAAAGAAGGGTGGCTTTTTATCCATCGATGGGAAAACATTGCACAAGCTGACGGTAGGGTTTTGACTAGAATATTGCAGTGGGCAAGAGTTATAAACAAAGGGAAAGAATATACAATTTGCCACTTCCATGGCGTATGGCAGAGAGAAGGTAAAAACGACACTTCCGAAAGGCTTAAGCAGTCTCCGATCACCTCCCGCTTTATCTAGAATTTGAATAAGACCTCCTCTTTCTCATGTAGTACAATTACCCCAACATGATGGCAGAGTTTAGATTTGATAAGTTGGTCAGAGATGGAATCGTGGACAAAATCGTTGGCAATGGTGGAACTGCTAACTCCAGAACCTTATCCCCCACAGAAATGTTAGATGCCGCACGGACAAAACTTTTAGAAGAGGCAAGAGAATTAAACCAAGCTTCCCAAGAAGAGATTCCAGAAGAACTGGCTGATATTCAAGAATTAGTTAATCTTTTATGTGAGATAGCCGGCATTACTCCCGAACAACTTGAAAAACTAAGGGCCCAAAAAGCTCAAAAGGCAGGAGCCTTTAGCGACAGAACATATATAGAAACAGTCGAGGTTCCAGACGATTCCGAATGGGCAGATTACTACCGTTCCCAGCCAGACAGGTACCCCAAAGTTAAATAAAAAGTGACTTCTTTCTCCATTCTTCCACCAGTCTTTTGCAATCCTTACTTTGGCCAGCTACCATCCAAGAGTATGCAAAAAGTTATTTTAAACGACCGCTCGAGAATCATAGTTGTCCACCCAAGAAGTGGATACCCTGACATTACCCGTGAAGTAATTTTTAGTCCCTTTTTAGACGAGACCACGAAAGAAATGCCAATGAGAAATCCTTGGTAAATTTTATCTCCATTAAGTTACAAACCCACAAAAGATAGGTAACAAATACACAAGTTGTTTTGCAGACCCCCAAACGTTACAATCTTGAAGCTATGGTCTCGGTAATCATCCCCGCCTATAACGAAGAGAAGCTAATCGGAACTTGTCTTGATTCTTTGGTTGAGCAGACAGATGCCAATTTTGAAGTTGTTTTGGTTGATAATAATTCAACTGATCAAACTTCTGCCATCGCACAGCAATATGCTAAAAAGCTCAATTTAACAATTGTTCTTGAAAAAAGAAAAGGCAGAGGCAAGGCTCGCGCAACTGGATTTTTAAAAGCGCGCGGTCAATATCTTCTTTCAACAGATGCGGACACCACCGTTCCTCCCACATGGGTCGAAACTATTACTCGCCAGCTGGATTCAAAAAATATGTTGCCGTATCGGGGCCGTCTATAATCTCAGATTGCTCATGGTTGGATAACAATATATTTAACGCCTACCAGCTTTCAGCAATGTACCTGTATAGAATATTATTTGGACATTATTGGCTATACGGATTCAACTTTGGGATAACAAAAGACGCTTACCAAAAATCAGGCGGTTTTAACGCACATCTTAACGCGATGGAGGACGTGGAACTGGGCAAGCGGGTAGCTAAAGTGGGCAGAATAAAATATTTGCCTCAATTGGTCGTTGTTTTCTCGGGCAGAAGATTTCAAAAAGGTTTCATTCGAGGAATTCTTTCCTACGTTAAATTATATTGGGAATGCTTCTTTTTGAAGGATAGCAAAATTGACCTGTCTGATGTAAGATGATCCCAAATCACAAGAAAAATAAGGTCTAACAGCAGCTGTAAACAGAGCTGCGCGCAGGAGAGAGCATTAGGACTTTCTAAGCCAACCGAAAAGCGCGTTGAGCATTCCTTCTAACATGCGATCCCAAATCCCAGACGAGGAACGTCCGCGGTAGCCGGTTTGTGAGTATACAGGCCTTGACCAAACTGAAAGTATAACCGCCTCATCTTCCTCGTTTTTTGAAGCAACTACCTCAATTTTTTCATTTCCAAAAGTTTTGTAATATATCCAGGAGTTGCGAGCAGTGGCTAGGCGAGACTGATCAGGATTTCTCCAAGTTGCTAAAGCCTCACTTGGATTAATTCCTCGCTCCTCAAGACGCTGCATTGCATGGTTTGTCCAAATAACCCCACCGTATTTCCGATCCATATATCTACTCTATTTTACCAAAAATTCTCGACGAAAATGTGTCAACCCTGTTTGATATAGTTTTACGCATTGACATGGGTATTGCCGCTTTGGAAAAATGACCACAAGAGGGGGTGATAATAAATTAAGGTCAAAACAGTAGATATCCTTGCCTGGTGGGCACTTGTTATTGGAGGTATCAACTGGGGACTTATTGGTTTGGGAAACTTTCTTGGAGCGGGAAACTGGAATCTGGTGCAACTGGTATTTGCTTCATGGCGAGGGTTTTCAGATTTAATATATATTCTTGTTGGAGCCTCTGCTGTCTGGCTTGTTTGGTCTCGTTTAAGTAAGTAGCCTAGCTCGTTTTTTCTTGCCCTGGCCTTTGTGCTCTTTTGCCCCTGCCTGAATATCCGCCATTATCTCCTTTTTCATTTTCTTCACTTCATCTTGAATATGTTCTTCAACGCTTTGCTCTATCTTTTTGTTTAGGTATCCGATAAGGCAGGGATCGTGCGGAGTCTCAGCAAATCTCTGCAAAAATTCTTCGTGATGCACTCTCGGCAATTCGGATAACACGCGGTCTAAAACTCTGTGGTGCAAAGTTTCTTCTATCAATTCCTCAAGTTCTCTTTTTTCGTCACGGTCTAACTCGAGTTTCCCCAACTCGATTTCAACTTCCTCTAGAATAATGAGATGGTCATAGAATAATTTACTCATCGTTTAAATTCTCCTCAATTCGCTTCGCTCATATAGAATAATTTACTCATCGTTTAAATTGCTTGCATTATATTGCTAGAGATTTCATCATATTTTACAGGGCCCAGAGGAATTTTGTTTTCCGCATCATCAACAAAGAAAAATAGCACTCGACCTTTTGTATACCTATGACCACCCAGCGCGTCCATAACCTCCGGACTTCCACCAAACTGTTTTCCAGTCCAGGCCGCCGGCCCGGCGTCCCCCAAATCCCCGACAACCGCATTCCCATTATCGGGATTGACTACAATCATCTTTCTCCACTTATACCAATTTGCCAAGTATCTTGTCCTTTTACCCCAATCCGGCAAATACATCAGTTGAGAAACCACATAATATTTTTCTCGCGTTATGGCATCTTGGGTTAAAACAGACGCCATATTGAAATACCCAAATCCCCCTAAGCCTGGCGCCATACCTTCTTTGGGCAAACCGTGTTTGGCAATTGAATCGCCAGGATACCTGGCTAAATGCTGCTCTATACCTATGTACCCATACGTAGTGTTTAACCGCTCTCCTTCAAGACTTGCTTTTGCAGGGATACCTGTTGCGCGACTTACTATTTGGGCAGCTATTTTCTCTGCTTCGTATGAAATATGCGGTGAAAATCGGTCAACTATTGGAGGTAAGACCTGAGCAAGTCTACCAACCAAAAATTGCCGCGGAAGGAAGGAAGAAATTGGTCCTGTGCTCGTAACTACTCCCGAAATAGAAAGAGGCACCATGAGGTTGTTAGTGTTTTTTGGCTCACGATGTATCGTGGTGGAAGTTGGAGGAAGCGGAGTGAAATGGCTTACCGCTGGCAAAAGCAAAGCACCAGAGATAGCCCCAGCCGTCAACAATTTTGTAGAATGCTGTCTAATTTTCCCAAGGTCAATTCCGGAATTATCAAAGAAAGACTTTGCGTGAGGATGTTTTTGAGCAAATGAAGATTTTGCCGCTAAATGCCGAAGCTTAAGCTTACTTCTTATTTGAGCTTTTCTGGTTTGGGCAGTGTCATCCATATTTTTATGTTAGAAAAACTTTTTGAGCTGTTTCGAGTCTTACCAAAACTTCCTCTTTACCTAATATTACCATTGATTCGTTTAAAGGAGGCGTAATTTTTTGACCGGTTACGGCCAGCCGCAAACACATAAAAAACTCGCCTGTTTTATAGCCCTTGTTTTTAACCCTTTGCGCAAGGGCTTCGTTCACGGATTCCAAAGTCCAATTTTCTGTTCCCCTTAACGCTTCCAAAGCAAAAGAAATAAATTCTACAGATTTTTCATTCTCAAACATCTCCCGTCCAATTTGCGGTTTTTCCCAGAAAAACCTTAAAAGATTTTCAACGTCAGAAAGTTTATTAATCCTTTCCTTAATTATAGGAACTACCTGAAGTAAAAATTGTGCTGAAGTATCTGCTGAAATAAATTTATTAAGAGTTGAAGCCAGCGCAACATTATCCATTTGGCGAATATATAATCCGTTTAACCAATCTAATTTTTTAGTATCAAAAATCGGCCCCGCCTTGCGCACTCTCTCAAGGGTAAACTTTTCGATAAACTCTTCCAAACCAAAAACCTCTTTACCTTCCGGATGCGACCAGCCTAAAAGGCACAGAAAATTAACCAGTGCTTCAGGCAAGTATCCTTGTTCTCTGTAAAGGCGCAAATCAACTGGATCTCTGCGTTTGGAAAGTTTTTTGTGTTCCGAGTTTCTCAAAGTTGAATAATGAGAAAATTGGGGAGGAGTAACCCCAAACGCTTTATAAAGTGCCAGTTGGCGTGGAGTATTGGATATATGTTCTTCGCCACGAATGACGTGCGAAATTTCCATATCAATATCGTCAATAACTACAGCAAAATTGTAGGTGGGAAAACCGTCAGATTTGAGAATTACAAAATCTGTAATCTGATCGCCCGGGAATTTTATTTCGCCATGAATTAAATCATTCCACGAAACCTCCTGACCTGGGTTTTTAAAGCGCACAGCTCCCTCGTCTTCGTAAGCTAAACCATCTTTGATAAGTTGCCCCACCCTCTCCTTGTAACGCTCCAGTCGTTCTGATTGCCTGTATGGGGCATATGGCCCACCTTTATCTGGCCCTTCGTCCCAAGAAAAGCCCAACCAGGAAAGCCCTGCGTATAATACTTCCTCTGCTTCCTCAACATGCCGTTTCCGGTCTGTGTCTTCAAGTCTTAAAACGAAAGTACCGTTGTTTTTCTTAACAAAAGCATAATTAAAAAGGGCTGCGTATGCATTTCCCACATGCGCAAAGCCTGTTGGCGACGGGGCAATTCTGACTCGAACTTGTTTGGCCATTAAGATTGATTCTACCACGATCTGAGCTTATACTAAAAATATCAAAATAATGATTATGTCCCTAACCGAAACTGCTTTTCAAACAAGGCGAGCAATAAAATTTGGCCTGATTTTTATTGTCGCTTTAATTACTCTTAACATCACCTGGGCAGTAGGCTACAAAATTTACAGAAGAGTTTTTCCTGCTCCTCCGCCCCCTCCTGAGGTTCGATTTAATAAATTACCTGCACTGGTTTTTGACCTAAAGCCGGCTCTCCCCACTCTAACTTACACATTGCAAACTCCCACAGGAGACCTTCCCAATTTCCCAGTGCAGATAAATGTTTTCTTTATGCCCACTCCACAATCCTCCTTTTTAAATCTTGATGACGCCAACAGAGTTGCCAGGAGTTTAAATTTTTCAACTCCGGGAACGTCACTTACAGAAGTTATCTACAGGTATACTCATCCGGAAGTTCCCGAAACTTTAGATATAAATATAGTTAATAAAACCCTTTCCTTAAGCTATAACCTCGCACAGGACTCAAGCCTTTTAAGCCTTCATCCAAAATCAAATGAGGGTACCTTGGCCGCAACACGATCCTTCTTAAACCGTGCGTCTCTTTTAGCATCTGACCTTGATCAGGGCAAGCAAACTTTTGAATATCTAAAAACTGCTCCTGATGCTTTACAAACTGTCAGTTCCTTATCAGACGCTAACTTTATTAGAGTAAATCTTTGGAGGCGAAATTATGATGATTTGCCGATTATTACGCCAAGAATTGATAGAAGCAATGTCTGGTTTCTAGTTAGCGGATCTGATTCAACACCTAAACAAATCATCGCCGGGGAATACCATTATTTTGCAGTTAACGAAAGCCAAAAATCTACTTACCCGATAAAAACTGCCAAAACTGCCTGGGATGAATTGCAGGGAGGCAAAGGCCAAATAATTTCTGCGCCAGCTTCATCAAACCAGGTCGTCGTTCGCCGAGTTTACCTAGGGTACTATGACTCCGGAAAAGTGCAGCAGTTTTTAGAGCCGGTTGTAGTTTTTGATGGCGACAACGGTTTCCGCGCTATCGTCCCTGCAGTCACCGACCAATGGTACGGCACACAGTAGCCTACAAAAGTTCTACCTTTTCTTCTTTTTGTTTTTTCCGGAGCGCTTCCAGAGGGTCGGAGTTACCAAAATAGAGATAGCCAACACCATGATCGCGGAAATTAAATAAAAGGTTTGTAAGTCAGTCATGGCTTCTCAATATAATAACACTCGCCAACAACGTTAATCCATACACAACCGTGCCAGACATCAAATTATTAAAGTTGTGTGTATCAACCCCAAATACATTTGGTATTACCAGAGTAGCCAAAATAAGTATGGAGAAATTTCCCAGAAACTCAGAGATTCTATCGAGTTGGTTGTCATTAAGTTCAAAACTTAACATAAGTTATCTCCACTCGTAGTTGTCAAAAATCCAATTAAGAAGAGTTTGAGTTTCGCCGAAGCGGTCTGTAGAGCCCAAAACGGCAAGCATAACCCGATGTTCATCGCGTTCGTATAAAGTCACCAAATCTTGCCCAGAATTTTCCGTCCAACCAGTTTTTACTCCCAAGATCCCCGGCATTTTATCAATCAACCGATTTGTATTTTCAACTCTGTGCATAATCTTGCCGTCTGCGCTTGTTATTCGATAATTTTTCGTCCCAACAATTTGAGCAAAAAGCGGATTATCCATGCCATACATTGCAATCGTGACCAAATCGAGAGAGGAAGAGAAATGTAAATACTCATCAAATCCTGCCGGGTTGGTAAAATGTGTGCTAGCTAACCTTAACTTTTTGACTAAGTTATTCATGGCGGCGACAAATCCCCCCCTTCCTCCTGGATAATTTTGTGCTAACACTTCTGCTGCATCGTTACCAGAAAAGACTAACAACCCATATAGAAGATCTTTTACGCTTATTTGTTCACCATATACCAAACCCATCTTGTGCCCTCCGGTTGTTATCTGTCCTACTGTCAGCACATCATCTGGTTTGTAATAGGACATAGCAACAAGAGCTGTCGCCATTTTGGTCGTTGAGGCAGGCAGTTGCGGTTCTTCTTCTCTTTTAGCCAAAAGCTGAGTGCCAGTTTTGACGTCTATTGCGTAGTAAGATTGAGCTGTTATGGCAGAAGCAGATGCCGTCGGACTTTTCAATTGCGGCACAGGATTTTTAACCTCAACTGTAACTACTGGCTTCTCCGGAACTATATTCACAGGAACGCTAGTAACTTTTTGCGGAGCAAAAAATATACTCCAACTTATAAACATAACCAAAACAAAAAGCATCAGGAGCAAAAACCGTGTGCTGTCAAAAGGGCTGGTTTTTGATTTCTCAGGTTTTTTGGGCATTTGTTAGGGTGCAAGTCTATTGATGTCTCGAGGGAAAAGCGTTGCTTCTTTTACATTATTAAGGCCAATAATCTTTTGAGTCAACCTCTCAAGTCCCAAACCAAAGCCACCATGTGGCGGCATGCCGTACTTAAATGCTTCCAAATAATATTTAAAGCCTGGGTGCTCCGGATTTCCTTTGACTTTGGTCTTCAGTTGTTCTAACAAAACCTCATATCTATTTTCGCGCATGCTGCCTGTGGCAATTTCAACACCTCTAAAAAGAAGGTCGCATCTCTCTGCAAACTCGGGATGCTCTTTACTCACGCGATGGTAAAATTTCATCTCAGAGACCGGCCAGTCAACCACAAAGACTGCCTCGGATCTTAAGTTTTCTGCTGCATACTCACAAATCCACCTCTCCTCGTCAGGCCTTAAATCTTTTTCTCCGATCGTACTTTGTCCGGTTTCGTGAGTGTATTTTTCATGAATCTCTGACATCGGAATCGCAGGAACTTTGGCTGGCACTACCGGTTTTGTGGCCTTCCACTTTTCCAAATCGGGAGCCGAAGTCTCCCAAACCCGGTTGACAGCATAGTTTAATAAGCCACCCATAAGTTCGAGCAAATCTTCAAACTCAATAAATCCCATCTCGGCATCAATATGAATAAACTCGGTCATATGTCGCGTGGTGGCACTTAACTCCGCTCTGTAGGTGGGGTTGATCTCAAAAGCCCTCTCAAATACTCCTACCATAATTTGTTTGTAAAACTGTGCAGATTGGGCCAGCGTCGCCTCCCGGCCAAAATAATTCAGCTTAAAAACTTCCGCTCCGCCTTCTGTGGATCCGGGCAAAAGTTTTGGGCTGTTAAACTCCACAAAATCCAAGCCCTGCAGATATTCCCGCACAGCCTGTTTAACCGCATCCTGAACTTTAAAAATCGCCGCTTCTTGAAGGTTTCTTAAACCTACGACGCGGTTTTCAAAAAGCACATCCAAATTATCCGGCTTGTGGTCTAAAGGTTTATCAATCTCGATCGGCATGACGAACTTTACCGGCACATCCACAGTGACTTCCGGCTCATGGATTTCAACTCCTCCGGGCGCCCGCTCGTCTTCAACGACTGTACCTTTTACGGCCAAAATAGTCCCATTTTGCAAACCATCCAGTTTCTCAACTTCCTTCGATTTTTCATCTAAAATTTGGATTAAGCCTCGTCTGTCACGAAGAACCAAAAAAGTCATTCCCCCCAACTCCCTTCTTTTATGAAGCCAGCCTGAAACCGCAACTTCTTCGTTTATATGTTTTTGTAAATCTGACGAAAGAATCCGCGGCATATGGTGACCATTGTACTTCAAGTTCAAGTTGAAACACAACAGCCTCTAAATGCAGATGTTTTTAAGTTTGAGCTGGAGAGATTTGTGGTTATTCCAAATGTTTTCTTCTAAAGAATAGACTACGTCCACTGACAAGTCGGGAGATAAAGAAGAATACAACTCGCCCATTCTAAAACCAACTGCGTTCATAGTTCCAAACCCCTCTTGAGTTAACAAAAGTTTTAAATGGTTTTTATCTTTGCCCATTAATCGAACATCATCAATTTGTACATTGCGAGTAATAAAAATCGGCGTCGGGTTCCCAAACCCAAAAGGAGCGAATTCTAGAAGTTTTTTGCAAAGCGTGTTAGTTAACAAAGAAAAATCTATCTCGCAGTCAACTCTTGTTTCTTTAACAAAGTCGTGATCCGTAAATTTAGAAGAATAGAGAGAAAGTTTTTTGCCGAAGTCCCCTAATTTTGCTGTCAAAAGACTAAAGCCCGCCGCCATCGGGTGCCCTCCTACATTTAGCAATATTCCATCTCCAACTTCGCGAATCACCTGGATAATATCAATGCCATTAATTGACCTGGCTGAAGCTTTAGATATTTCTTCACCTTTGCAAACAACAATTGACGGGCGGTAATACTTTTCAACCAGTCTGCCAGCAACAATTCCCACAACTCCTTCCTCATAAGTTTCGTGGGCTGCCAACAAAATCCCTGGGAGTTTTTGGTTCCAAATACTTTCAAAATTTTCCTGGATATGTTCAAAAATACTTTCTGTCTTTTCCTGGCGGGTTTTGTTGGTTTTGCCTAAGTTATAAGCCAAGGTCGTTGCTTTTTCTTTATCATTGGTACACAAAAGCCGAAGGCTGTCCATGGCGTGTTCTAGACGCCCCATCGCGTTCATCCGTGGAGCAATAACAAAACCAATATGGAAAGTGTCGATGTCGTTTTGTTCTATGCCTGCTTCTTTACACAAAGCCCGAATTCCAATACGGGAAGTTTTTCGCAAAGCTCGCAAGCCATATACAACAATAGACCTATTGTGTCCAACTAACGGCAACACATCGGCTACAGTCCCCAAAGCGGCCAGTCCAAGGTGATCATTTAAAGATTGCGACGGGTGGGACGAGCCCAGGACATGACCCGTCACTTCTTCCACCAATGACTTTGCCAAAAACCACGCTACTGCCGCTCCTGACATTTGAGTTGTGTGAACTATGGCGTAAGCATTGGGTAAGGTCGCGCCAGGAATGTGGTGATCAGTGATAATCACGTCAACGCCCAAACTCTTGGCAAAATCGACTTTCTCGTGAGCAACAATTCCGTTATCAACCGTAACAATTAAACTTATATTAGAATCTCCCTCTTTCAACTTTTTAATACTTTCAATATTTAAACCATATCCTTCGGTAAAACGGCTGGGTATATAAGGAATAGTATTTGCCCCTAAAGAGCGCAAAGTTTCCCATAAAATTGCAGATGCACAAACCCCGTCAACATCATAATCGCCGTAAACTATTATTTTTTCCTTTTTTTTAATTGCTTTTTCTATCCGCTCTACCGCTTTCTCCAATTGGAGAAAGTCTATTCCCACCTCTTTTGGGATCAATCTGTTTGGGTCTGGAGGGCTGAAGAACTCTTTCTTTTGTTCCTTGGTTTTTATTCCACGATTTTCCAAGAGAATTTTAATTATTTCATCAATACTTTGTGCTTTGTGCTTTCTGTTTTGTGTCATCTTAAGTTACAATAATACCATGCAAATTGATTTCCCCCCGTTTGTCAAAAAAATCTTGCACACCTTTGAAAGATCTGGTTACCAAATCTACATTGTCGGAGGCGTCGTGAGGGATTTAATGCTTAATAGAAAGACTAATGACTGGGATTTTGCCACGGATGCGACACCCGAACAAATTTTGCGATTATTCCCTGACGGATTCTACAACAATCAATTCGGGACTGTGGGAATAACAAAAGAAGGAGAAGATAAAACAAATCAGAATTTGTCTTCAACTTCGTATAAGCCTTATGAAATTACAACATTTAGGACAGAACACGGTTATTCTGACAAAAGAAGACCAGACAAAGTTGCCTGGGGCAAGGACTTAGAAGAAGATCTGTCGCGGCGCGATTTTACTATCAACGCTATGGCTCTTCCTGCCAGTAAAAAAGTTATCGATCCGTTTTGCGGGCAGGAAGATTTAAAGAAAAAGTTGATCCGTGCGGTTGGTAATCCTGCCGACAGATTCAGTGAAGACGCGTTAAGGATGATGCGGGCAATAAGAATTGCCGCAGAACTTGGTTTTACTATTGAGGACAATACCTTCCAAGCAATTAAAATGCACTCTGATAGTATCAAACACGTTTCCTGGGAAAGAATCAGAGACGAGTTATTTAAAATCCTCAAATCCGACTTTCCCGACCAGGGAACTATGATGCTTCACGCCGCCGGTTTGTTAGACTATATCCTTCCGGAATTGGTAGCAGGGATTGGAGTCGGGCAAAAAAGTCCCCAAAGGCATCACGTTTTCGATGTTTACACCCATTGCTTAAACGCTTTAAAGAATTGTCCTTCCAAAGACCCGTTAGTGCGCCTGGCAACATTGCTTCACGACATCGGTAAAGTCCAAACGCGCAAGCTTACCCCAAAGGGAATAGTAACTTTTTATAATCACGAAATAATTGGCTCGCGACTCGTTAAAGAAATTGCCGACCGGCTACGGCTCTCAAAAAGGCAAAAAGACAAGCTTTGGGTTTTAGTTCGCTGGCATCAATTTAGCGTTGATGACCAACAAACCGATTCAGCTTTAAGGCGATTCATAAAAAATGTAGGCGTAGAAAATTTGCAGGACATGTTAGACCTCCGTGTTGGAGACCGCTTGGGGGGAGGGGTGCAGGAAACTTCCTGGAGACTGGAAAAGTTTAAAAAGCGCTTAGAAGAAGTCCAGCACCAACCGTTCTCCGTTAAAGATTTGAAAGTTGACGGGCGGGACGTTATGGAAATTTTAAAAATCCCCTCCGGTCCCAAAGTTGGAGAAATTTTACAAAAGCTTTTTGAAGAAGTCGAGGAAGATCAAACGAAAAATGAAAGAGAATATTTACTTTCTAGAATTAAGGAAATCGGATGAAGACACTGCCGTTTGCACCAAATCTAGTATAACTAGTGCAGTAATCAACTTCGGCCAAAGAAACAATCACGAGTTTTGCACTTCCTGTCATCCTGAGGAGTGGAACGACGAAGGATCTTTGTTGTCCACTGCCAGAGCGCGTACGGCGGAATTCGTGACTATGTTGGGTAAGTTAACTCCACAAGATAAAGAAGGCCATGGGCAGTTTAAAAGTGACGAAGGCATGCATGAAACCTATCGGCGATACTACAATCAACCAGTCGATAGCCATACACCACTTAAAATAATTCGCTTCATGCTTAATTAGCATGTCATTCCCGCGTAGGTGGGAATCTACTTATATCTTCCATACTTACTTTTTTATTACTAGTTTTAGTTGAAACAACTAGATACTTATAGTTTGATACAACGCCAGAAAAGATTTATACACCAAAACAATGTGAGAAAGAAAAACTTAGCGCTTGATTTTTCTTTTCAACTCATCCCAGGTAACCAATAGCGGGACGGCCACAAAAGGCGAGGAGTATGTGCCCGATATTGTCCCCACAAGCAGGGCAAAAACAAACCACTTAATCGTCGTTCCGCCCATTAAGTAAAGGGCGGTTAACATAAAAATAATTGTCAAAGAATTGTTAAAGGAACGGACCATCGTTTGCGATAAGGCTTTGTCAGCAATCAAACTAAGCGGCAAATCGCGACCCTGTTTTCTTCTTGTTTCCCTAATTCGATCATAAACGACAATGGTGTCGTGTACAGAAAAAGAAAGGACAGTTAATATGGCCGTAACAAATAAGATATCTACCTCAATCCCCTGGAAATGGCCTAAGGCAGCAAATGTCCCCAGCAAAATTGTCGTGTCATGAAGCGTCGCTAAAATCGCACATACTCCAAATTGCAAACTTTTAAACTGCCATGCCACCCACAAAAGAATACCAACCGAAGCAATTCCCAAAGCCACATATGTTTTTTTGAGGATCTCGGCAGAAAGAATTGGACCTACGCTTTCAAATCTCAAAACCTTGGTATCTTCTCCTAGCTCGCTGGCAATTTCTTGCGCTTTTGCTTGATCAAAGTCCGCCGGGAAGCGCAATTCAACTTCTTTAGAGGAAATTATCCTTTCACCATTGAGAGGATATTGTTTTGAAGTTATAACTTCTTTTAGGCGGTCGCTCGTCGTCTGAGCTCCCAAAGAGTATTCGACAACACTCCCCCCGGTAAAATCAATTGATTGCTTTAGTCCCCAACTTGAAAGCGCAAAAACAGAGAAAACAAGAGCAGTACCTGAAAGCAAAAAATAAACTGGTCTAAATTTCATCCACATAGCGCTATTTTCTAGCGAACACGCGAAGCAGTGTTCTTGTCACAAAAATTCCTGTAAATAAGCTTATTACTACACCCAAGAAGAGAGTAGCGGCAAACCCTCTCACAGGTCCGGAGGTATGCAAAAAGGACAAATCTAAAGGATTAAATAAAATAAAGGAAGTTAAAAGAGTTGCAATGTTAGCGTCCCGTATAGAATCCCAAGCCCTACCGAAAGCTGTCTCCATACTATCCCTCCATGGCTTTCCAACAGCCAGCTCTTCCTTAAGTCTCTCAAAAATTAAGATGTTAGCGTCTACCGCCATCCCTACAGATAAAATAAATCCTGCAACACCAGGCAAAGTCAAAACGATAGGAATTAATTTATAAATTCCCAAGCTGATTATTCCATATATCAATAACGCCACGCTGGCAATAACACCCAATCTTCCGTAATATAAAATCATGAATAACACCACCATCGTCAAACCAACCAACCCTGCAAAAATACTCGCCTGAACAGATTCAGCTCCCAAACTCGCCTCAATAGTCCGTTGTTCTATTAAACGAATTGGCACAGGAAGTGCGCCGGAATTTAATAGATTAGCCAAACTTTTAGTTTGTTCTAAAGTAAATTGTCCGGTGATAATTCCTCTCCCGTCCGTAATCGGATTAGAAACTGTTGGGGTTGAAATTGGTATTTGGTCCAAAAAAATAGCCAATGGCTTTCCTTGAAGACGAGTGGTAATATCTGCAAATTTTTTAGCCGATTCCGGCTTTGTTTCAAAAGATACTACTGGTTTACCAGATTGGGAGTCAAAGTCGCTTCTGGCTTTTTTAAAGTCACTTCCTGTAAAACCCGTCGAGCGGGTATTTTGGTAAGTTACAAATTGCGGAGTATCAGTTGCTTCTTTGGGAATCGGCAAAAGCTCTCTAAAATCCAACTGTGCGGTTTGACCAATTAAAGACACCGCGCCTTGTGTATCTTTTACGCCTGGCAAATCAACGTTAATTCTATAAGAGTCACCAACAAGCGAAGTTTGCACTGTACTTTCTGCCACACCAAAAAGATTTATTCTTCGCTCAATTGCATCTCGGGCCGCATCCACCGCAGCTTTTTTGTCGCTGTCCCCAATTTTTACAGTATCAGCTTCGAAAACTAAATGACTGCCGCCTGCTAAATCCAACCCCAGCTTTATGTTCAGATCGCGTTGAAAAGAAAAATAGTTACCCAGGTTAATCTTAAGAGGGGGACGGTTAAATGTCTGGTCAATTTTGAAGTTTTGGTAAGAAAATTTAACAGGCAGTGTTGGAGGAAGAGACACATACAAACTGCCTAAAACGATCACCAAAATTATTAGCAATTTTTTCCACTGTCTCATGGTCTAACTTACAAACTCCTGTTCATCTCCAAGGATCATGAAACGGGAAGAGGCCAAAATACCCAAAACAAAAGGATCCCGACGCCTTTTCCTAAATTCAAATTCATCTTTAGTCATTGGCGTGTAGTTAATTTCCTGACTGCGAACCGACTCTTCTTGCCGAACAAGACCTGCAAGTTCAGGCAACACTACGTCTCCCACAACGAGAATATCAACCTGGTCACTACTAATCTTCGGTCTTCTGCGCACAAACTCACCCGAGAAAACCACAAAGGAAAGCCTGCCGATTTTACCCTTATTCTTGCGAATGCGATATCCCAAGCCTGTTGTTTTAGCGACCAAACTTAAAAGCTCAGAGTAAAAAGAGTAGTCTGTCCTAAACCAATAGTAAAGCCTGTTGCCTCTTGCTTCTTTTTTGACCATGCTTAATTCCTCCATCCGAGAAAGTTCCCGACGAACAGAGTTAATCTCTTCTCCAGTTCTTCTGACTAAATCTCGAACATAGTACATTTCCTTGGGATTTTCCAAGAGGGTTTTTATTATTTTTACTCTAACTTTTGAAACTATAAAATCTCGCAATGCAGCCATTGTACTCTTAAGCTGGCAGGGGGCAGGTTAATACGTAACTTTGGTTATGGGATCAACCTCTTCTATCCAAATTGGTCCACGCACAAAAGTTATCTGCTTGCCAGCCTTATCAAGAAAGATCGTCCTGTCGGTGCGTGACTTCTTGCTCCAGGAAGCTTGGGTAACATTTCCATTTTGGAAAACTAAGGCGCGCCCCGTACCTATAGTTTTATAAAGCATATGTTTTAACTCATCAATTGGCCCTTTAAGAGGAGTGAACTGAATCACTACGTTAGAAGCAGATAATTGTTGATTGTTGTCTAAATCCATGTGTGGTTGAGAGCCGTTTTCGCGCTTGTAGGTGTTTGTTGCGGTGTCATAAATCCAACTCACGTTATAGTCTTGGTACCCCTCCCAGAAAGAAAAAGAAATTTTTGCCGCAGTTGGAGAAGTAGAAGACTGACCGTCAGTAAATTTCCAGGCAGTGTAACCTTTATTCCAGTCAGTTCCATTTTTGTCCTGAGCCAACAGTCCCCGATCTGCCGCAACAGCCAGAAGCTTGTCAGTTGTGGAGTACATCGTGTGCTCTGTGGCAACTGTACGCCCTAATCTTTCATAATCACGCCAATAAGTTGGGAACCCCATTGAAAATTGGTTTAGATCGTTATACAAAAACCACCCGTAGTTATTAATCTGTCCCAAAGCATCAGCTGGTCCAGGTTTATTTGCTCCACCTACGTGAGCATAAAGCGGATGATCGCCATATTCAGATGCCCAATCCAAAAAGTAAGTTCTTGCTGAGCGAACAGGACCAACTTGCACTTCTTCAGAAGCCACTCCACAATAGAAAACGCCCATAAAGCGGGAGATGCCGCCTTCGGCAATGGCTTCATAAACTACATCTGCTGAACTCAAACCCGATTGGGGACGTGCTTCCTGGTGGTTTTCAATCATAATCATTAAAGGCCTTCTCTTTTCCCAAATATCCCGCTCTGCTTGGGTAAATTTTTCACCACTAATCGGGCATTCCTGATCTTTTGGCGCGGATGGGTCAATTTTGGAACGGGTTTGGGCAACGTTTTGAGGAGTGACACTCTTTTTGGCTGGTTTTATAATATAAGAGAAGACTGCATAAGAAATGCCAACAGCCACCAAATACAATCCTAAGAGTCCTGCAATTAGTTTAACTTTCGTATTTTGCATTTAAACGGTAGTTTAGCGTGCCTCTTCTATTGCTTGTTTTTCTTCATCAGACAAATTATGTGTTGATTTTCCTCGCATTATACTCTTAATGTAAATACGTGTTCCTTCTCTGGCATGCAAGCTTAAAATTAAAAACCCTGAATCGAATTCGTTTAAGCAAGCCAGAGCAAACGATTGGTTGCCTCCCGTATCCGAGTAAGGATTAAACCTTACCAGTCCAATCTTTTGCAAACAGTTACTTTTTTCGGCAGTTATGCGTGATAGCTCTTCTTGAACCTTCTGTATCTCGCTTCTCGTTTTATCTGACCTGTTTATTAAAGATTCAAGTATGAGCCTTAAATCTTTCTTCCCAGTCGTGCCAACTAATTTAGTGTAATGAGAGTGTGCCTTATACAACCAAACGGTAACTCCGATAATCCAGATAAGCACACCTGCTCCCATAAGTACTAACACATAAGGAGCGAGTAACATTTGACCTCATCCATTTTACCCAAGTTCCCCTAAAATCGTCAAGCCCCGTATGCATTAAGTATGAGCTAGCTTCTGTTGAAGTTTAATAATATTTTTAGACCCAGTTAGATAAAGTTTATCTATTCTTAAAGCGTTGTTTATCGCCTGCCTAATCCAGCCACTGGCAAGTAGCTCTCTGATTTGACCAGCAAAATTTTCCGGTTCTGCTTGTTTTAAAATTGCTAAGTCGGTAAAAATCTTTTGCACATTAACCTCCCAATCACCCCAGGGCTCCAAAGACAAAATAAAGCAACCCGCCGCTGCGGCGTCATATGCCATATCTCCGGATGGTTTTGTGACAAACCCATCAGCCCAGCTAAAACCGTGTTCAATTAAACTTTGGTTGGCCTCAACAATACTTGGACTATATATAATCCGCGCTGAGGCCGTCTTGTCCTTAAGCTTGTCGGCCCAGCTTATTTCGTGTTTGACCAAGATATTTTCATACATTTGGCGGAAGTCTGGTAATGTACTTGCATATAAAATAACCTGTACTTGCCTGGTTTTAACCAGAGGACAGATATTCTCCAGTAACTTACAAATTTCATCCTGATTTTGCCCCAAGCCCCCCGTAGTTACAGCCAGTCTTAAAGGGCGTTTGCCTATCCAGTTTAATTTTTTACCTTTGCGGGCACGAACAATTCGCGGATCAACAGGAGGCCCTGACACAATTACTCTGTTCTCGTCTACTTCTAAGTTTGCTTCTTTTGCTTTTGCCAGAAATTCTGCTTTTGTATCTTGATTAAAAACAACAAAACTTATGTTTTCCCGACTTGCTTCCAATAAATATTGTGGTCTTACATGTGGGTCAGTGAGGACCTGAAGAACCCTGCGCCCTTCTCGGACTAAAATATTTCCGATTTCGTAATGTACTGAAATTATTGGCTGTGTAGTATTGCTTGTAGCGTAAAGAAGAGGAATTTTTATAGCTTCAGCTAAAGGAAGCTTGCCACGAATTAAAGTATCTGCCATATCTTTAATTTTCTTAACAATGGGAAAGCGCGCTGCAACATGCCCTGCAAACACCACGCTTTTTAGCTTGCCCCAATCTTTTGCAGTCACATAATTAACAGGGTCCACAAGCCAGGATGTTAAATTCATCTCATGCGCTTGCCTAAAAAGCGCAATGCTCATAGAAAAATGCCCACGGGAAAAAACAATATCGCGGCCTTTATCTTTTGACTTTTCCCCATAAACCCGAGCGATATCACTTTTGAAACTGGCTGAGGTAGTTGCTATCGGCACTTTAACTTTTGCTAATGCTTCCTGGTCTACCTGCAACGTTTGAGGCAAATCTAAGCGTGGATCGGGCGGAATGAACTTTTTAAAAGTTGACATGATCAGCTTGTATATATATTGTATAGATTACAAATGCCTCGAAAAACTCGAAAACAAAAGATGCGAGCTTCTCAAAAACGCGGACAGAGCATCCTCTCCAACAATACCATAACTTCTAAGCCTGGGGAAGTTGTCAATAGGGAATTCAGTTTTAACCTACAAAACATTCAAAACATTCAAAACAAGGCTAAAATTTTAAAAAATACCGATAATTCGAGTAGTTTGGCAAAGACACCTTTCCTGGTAAAAGACCTGGCAAAAAGTCTTGTTCTTGCCGCCTTGATTTTTAGCCTCGAGATGGTGATATACTGGGTTCGCTCGGAATCTGCCCTCTAAACAAGAATCTGCGCAAGCGCAGAACCTTGCTGCTAGCGCAGTAGAGGGAAAGGAGGTGAATAAAGAGTGATAAGTGAAGGGCGAATGGTGATGGGTGGATCAACACTAATCACCAATCACTAATCACCAATCACTAACCAACATGGCAATGTATTGTGTAAAATGTCGCGCATCGCGCGAAGGAAAGAATCATCAAGAAGTCACAATGAAGAACGGCAAACCAGCAACAAAGGCAGTTTGTGAAGTTTGTGGCACAACAATGTTCAAGATCGGCAAACGTTAACGATCGTTTGTTTCTGAACACCACTTAAGTACTCCATATCTATATGGGGTGCTTGTGGTCGGTAGAGAGATTGTCACCGATTTAGAACAGATTTACGCTGATGGACAAGTTCGAAAAGTATTTTAGAGTCTTTAAAGAAAACTACCGCGAGATTCCTCTGGTCCCTGTTTCAGATACACCTTTCCACGCGCTTGTTGCAGTTATGTTGTCTGCGCGGACCCGTGATGAAACCACAGCCGCCAGATGCAGACAATTGTTTACAGTTGCCTCCACGCCTGAGGAAATTGCAAACCTGCCAGTTGAAGAAATAGAGCACTTAATAAAGCCTGTCAGTTTTTATAAAGCCAAAGCAGTACACCTGGAAAGACTCGCCCAAGATATTGCAGAGAGGTTCCAAGGAAAAGTACCGCACACATTGGAGGAGTTGACATCGCTGCCCGGCGTCGGCCGAAAAACGGCCAATATTATTTTGGCGCGTGAATTTAATATCCCCGCAATTGGGGTTGACACTCATGTCCACAGAATTATCAACTTTTTAGGCTGGGTAAAGACAAAAACTCCCGAACAAACCGAAACAGAACTGGCAAAAGTCTTGCCAAAAAAGTATTGGGTTGACGTTAATACCTATTTGGTTTCCATCGGTCAACAATATAGAAACAATAAACTCTTGGCAGATTTCTTGACAAAGAATGGATTGGTAGAGTAGCCTTTAATACATCAATGGCTGCAGAAACTCGTTTGCCCTCAGCGTCACAGTGGGTTGGCTTTATTGGAATATTTTTGCTCCTGATGGGACTTTACGGAGCAGGCAGGATGCTGCATATTTCTACACGCGGAGTTCCCTACCCGGAGAGAGGCGTATTCCCTGATACTATACTTTTGCCCCAAAACTCAACTCTAGTCTTAAGAGAATCGGAGTGTGATTCTTATCCACAGGTTTATTATGATTACAGCCCCGATGGTAAACAAACCCCTCGCCCCGCCACGCAAGAAGAGTTAGACGCCCAACAACAGCAAACTCTGCGCTGCGTCAATGGCTTTAATGAAGATCGCGCAAAGCAAAGACAATACGACAAAAACCAATCCACCTTTCTAATATTTGTCGGCGCGGGACTCTTGCTTTCCCGCCGCTTTTTGTGAAGAGTCTAAAATGATGGTTACAGGGCCATCCAATTCTGCTTCAATATTCATATAACTCCCAAACCTTCCAGTCTCAACTTTTATGCCCTCACTTTCTAGCGACTTCACAAATTTTTGATAAATCTCCTCTGCCACCTCGGGGGTGGCAGCCTGAACAAAAGAGGGGCGCCGACCGCTTGAGGTGTCTGCGTATAACGTAAACTGCGAAACTACTAACATTTCCGCCTTAGCATCCTTAACTGATAGATTCATTTTCCCTTCGCTGTCCGCCATCAGTCTTAAATTGACACACTTTTGCGCCATGGCGGATATTTGTGTCACTTTGTCTTCGCGTCCTACTCCAACCAGAAGAAACAGTCCTTTCCCAATTTCTCCTACAACTTTCCCTCCAGTTGAAACTTTTGCCAAATTTACTCTTTGAATAACTAAACGCATATCTTTAGAAAAATTTCTTTAAAGCTGTCCAACTGCTAATGGCATCATAAGCCAATATCCAAAACACGTGGTAAACTCCTCCCACCCAAAGTATAGAGTTTATAGTTACGCCGATTGTAATGTAAAAATAAGCCTTCTTTCCTTTAATCCCCAAAACCCAGAGAAGAGGAACCCCTGCCATGGCAGGACCAGAAAGAGTATAAACAATGAGTATCAAGGCACTTTCCCCAACATTAAATCTTTGTAAATTTTTTTGCCAAGTTCGTATGTTTTTACTTTGTTTATTTATCCAACTTTGCAATTCACGCTCAAGCGAGAGTAGATAAAAGAGCGCGCAGTTCAGGATAAACATTAGAACTATTGTTGAAACAACTGCCGTTTTTACGCCATAGCGAAGAAGGATAGTATTTGAAAAAACAGTCATTATACTATCGATAAGCGGCCAAAAGGCGATAGTTGCAGTTCTTCTAAACCAATGCACGTTGTATCTTGCAGTATACCAAACTATAGTAGGTGTTCTTCGCGGGGGCGAAACTGAAGCGCTTCGGAAAGATGTTTCGATTGAATATCCGCTTCTTGTCCCAGATCTGCAATCGTTCGGGCAACCTTTAAAACTTTATAGTAAGAACGGGCCGACAAACCAAGAGAGCTTATGGCCTGACGCATCAGTTTCTCTTCATCCGGAGTCAGTTTGCAATATTCTCTTGCCAGCTTCGTGCTCATTTCCGCATTATTCTTAGTCTTCAAACCATTAAACCTCTTTAACTGAACATTGCGCGCGTTCTGCACCCTTTTTTGAATAGTTTTGGAATTTTCCGCATTCACTCCGGCTGCAATAAGTTTTTCGGCTTTAACCTGAGAAACATCAATATGCAAATCAATTCTGTCTAGAATTGGACCCGAAATGCGTTTCTGATATCGGGAAATTGCCCCGGGCAGGCATTTACACTGCTTAACATCTGAACCATAGTACCCGCACGGACAGGGATTAACAGCGGCAATAAGGGCAAATTCGGCCGGATATGAAACAGAGCCGGCGGCGCGCGAAATTGTAACGATCCCATCTTCCAAAGGCTGCCTTAAAGCCTCTAAGACGTGGCGGGGAAATTCTGCAAACTCATCCAAAAACAGAGCTCCTCTGTGCGCTAGCGAAATTTCCCCCGGCATGGGTTTTGTACCGCCGCCAATTAAGCCGTTTCGGGAAATTGTGTGGTGTGGACTTCTGAAAGGTCTTGTGCGCACAACAGATTGCCCCTCAGATAAATTTCCTGTAATAGAATAAATCTTGGTTACCTCCAAAGCTTCGCCCTCAGTTAGTTCAGGCAAGATTCCAGGAAAAGCGCGGGCCAGCATGGTTTTGCCCGAACCGGGGATGCCCTTCATCAAAATATTGTGCCCTCCAGCCGCTGCAATTTCCAAAGCGCGTTTGGCTGATTCTTGGCCTTGCACTTCTGAAAAATCAAATTCTGCTGTCCCAACTCCCGCAAGAGACGAAAACTTTGTGACAGGGATAGCTTCAATGTACTCTGTTCCAGATAAATGGCGGAAAAGTTGAAGCAAATTCTCAACCGGATAAACTTTTATGCCGCGAATAATAGCAGCTTCCTGGGCATTGCTTTTGGGCAAGAAGACGTTTTTTAACTTCTTTTCTCTGGCCAAAAGTGCTGTTGGCAAAACTCCGGACGTGTGCCTTAAAGAACCATCGAGTGAAAGTTCTCCTATAAAAAGGCATTCGGAAGTGCCAACCTTGGGAAGTTGCTCGGAGGCAAGCAAAATCCCCACAGCCATAGGCAAATCAAAAGCGGGGCCTTCTTTGTGCAAATCTGCGGGAGCTAAATTTACTGTAATTCTTTTTGGGGGAAGGTCAGCCCCCGAATTTTTAATCGCCGCCCGTACCCGTTCTTTGGCTTCGTCAACTGCTTTATCACCCAAACCCACAATGGTAAAGGCAGGCAAACCTTGGGAGGGGATATCTACTTCCACATCGACCAAAACACCGTTTAAACCAACCGTCGTCCCGCTAAAAACCTTAGCCAGCATCTACTCACTATGGCTCATATGGCAAGAACATGTCAAACCGTTCCGGTATGTTTCCGTAAATATCCGACACTCTATCTTCTAAGTGGCGGTCTCATTCCCAAGCCTATGTGTGGCCTATGGTATGGTAATGATA
>Ga0155072_111_pt1 | contig 42880 bp, 32 predicted proteins | sample RifCSPhighO2_01_FD_106040 | JGI IMG/M metagenome (GOLD analysis project Ga0155072, IMG submission 106040) | Candidatus Blackburnbacteria bacterium RIFCSPHIGHO2_01_FULL_43_15b | reverse complement strand
TCTTTTTCTGTATGCCCAATTATCATCATACCAAACAGCACTGACAGACTTCCGGAATAAAGGACTATAGAGGAAAATAGAGGAGATAGAAGACAACAATATAAACATTGTTAATACACAAGCTGTGGCTTTTTGGAGATATACAGAAAGTTTTTTGTAACCAGGGATTTTTAACAGCAGCCAAAACAGGGCTAAATAACTTCCTTTAACAACCCTTAGTACTCCCGCCACACCCCGTGTCATCCCCGCGAATGCGGGGAACCAAAAATATCTATATAGATTCCTGGTCAAGCCAGGAATGACAGTGAAAGGAAGGTGGCGTTTCATTTTTTCCATTTAAGTCGGTCTTTAATTTTGGCTTGCTCTATTTGATAACCTTTTTTATCGTCCTTTAGTTTTTTCTCCAAAGACTGAACAAGGACTCTTAAAAGGTAGTCTGTTTTATTAATGAGTTCCAGGAAAACTTCGTAAGTTAAATCTTCTGCTAAACTCCTTTAAAGGATGCATAGAGGAATTAAAGGATTTTAAGTCTATGCCGATACTGGCTAAAGAGGATCCCGGGTGAGAGTTTAGGAATTTATCTTGTGTCGCATCCCTTTCTTCAATATTTCGAACTACACTTCTGGCCGCGTCGGCTACGCCTCCTCGCAATGACGGTGGTGTCATTCCGTGCTTGACACGGAATCTATAAAAATATTTGTATGGATTCCCGATCAGATCGGGAATGGCAGCTGTTATTTTTTTCCATTGGACCAGGTATTTATAGCCCTCCGGATGAGTCCAAGTCCGGGAGTCTTGGCGGGGGTTTTCGGCGGCGGCAATTTCTGCCATTGTTTTGGCAATGTTTTCTTCAATAACCTGTTGTTGAACTTTAGAAATTTTCATATGTTTTGAGCGTAACAGCATCCCTTGTCATTCTGAGGCGATTAGCCGAAGAATCTCTTGCGTATGCAAGGGGTGCGCAAACAAGTTGCGAGATTTCTCGCTAACGCTCGGAATGACGAAAAGCGACTCGGGATGACAGGGTGTGTCAGTTCACGATAAACCACTTAAACTTTAGGTCTGTGGTTCTAGTTTCTGTAATTTCTACTTTAAAGGATTTTCCAGAAATTTTCTCGGTGACAGCTAATGTCCGAGAGGTCTTGGTTTCCGGCGTTACAAATATTGCCGAAGACGATGTGACAGCAGTTGTGCTGATGGTTACGGATGTGGCGCCGGCAGGGATGACGCCGGAACCTAAAGAGGTGGAGTTGGCATCAGTTGTGCCAACATTATATTTTTTGGCGGTGACAGTTCCTGCGATTTTGACATTACCATATTGATCGATGGAGACCCCGTCGCCAAAGGCGTCCTGGAATTTAAGGGTACCAAGGACACGGAGGGAGGTGGATGCAGGCGCGGACTGAAGTCCGCTACTGCAATCCGTAGTAGCGCCATCGGCGCCTACTTTCGTAGTAGCGCAATTTATTGCGCGCTCACCCTCCAAGGTGGAGCTGATCTGTAGCAACCCCACAGTTAAGTTACCGGTAACGCCTACTTCGTTGAAATTGCTTGCACCAAGGACAGTAAGACCCTTTTGTATTAGCAGACTTTCAGTCTGCGCATCAAGGGAAGGCGCGAAATTAATTTCGCTAGTACTGGCAGAAGCAGAGATTGCCCCGCTGTCGCTCGCAATGACGGAGGTCTTTTTTTCCAACTCATCCAGGCGGGAGGAAAGAAGCTGGAGAGTTGTCATCCACGATCCAGTCGGGGATCCATTAGTATCTGTATAGATTCCCGCCTCCGCGGGAATGACAACAGGAAGCGCGGGAATGACAGAGTTCGTAGTCGCGCCATCGGCGCCTACGTTCGTATTAGCGGAATTCATTCCGCGATTTTCAGGTAGGCGCGGACTGAAGTCCGCTACTACATTGCCTGTAGAGTCTAGCATGAGGGTGGCCAGGACGTCTCCAGGATCGGCAAAGGTAGGGTTGACAAAGGTGAGGATTTTGCCCTGGCATAACCCCGTCATTCCAACCTCACCTTCCACCTCCGCGGGAATGACACAGGAAGAGGAATCAAACCCTTCAAGTGCTTTACCTATCACCTGTCCCGGTCTGGTGGCCTTCATGGCCACTCCGGGGGTGGACGAAGAAGTGAGATAATCTCCTTTTTCTATCGGGCCGTTTTCAGCGGAAACTTTGACGTTAACCTGGCCAAGTAAACCTACTAATTTGTAATGCGGGTCGTTTTCGTGCTTACCGCCGGCAGCGTTTCCAACAACCGAGGGGTTGTCGGAGATGACACCAAGGATCTTTTTGTCATAAGGGGTGGAAGAGCGGGAGATGGTTCCTTTGTCATCCGCCCCTGTCATTCCGGCCCCCGAGCCGGAATCTATTTTTGGATCCCCGACTGGATCGGGGATGACATTGGATCCCTCGGCGGAGCCTGTCCTGAGCGAAGTCGAAGGGCTCGGGATGACAGGTTGACTTATACTTACTATCTCTCCTGTTCCAATAGTTGTGTCCTTGGTTGGAAAGTATTCGGCATAATCTGCTCCGGTGGAGTTGAAGGCTGCTTCACCGTAAACATTGCCGTCTGCCCTAACCCTAAAAACCGATGCTGCGTCTGACCGTGTGGTTGAATTGTAGGCAGCTATCAAATTATAAAGTGTGACATTTGTTGTATCTGCCCCTTCGACAGTCAAAACTCCAGGGTCAGCCTGGGCGCCGACAGTTCCCACATCTGCCATAGTAATGGTTGTTGCCGCGTTTCTCACCAGAGTTGAAATTGTGTCCCCATCAGCTGTTGAGACAAACAACCCTGCCACATTGGGGTTGGTAGTAGTTGTGCCGACGGTCCCGGTTGAGGAGCTGGTTATCTTGACAATTCCTGAGTCCGCCCCGCCGTTGCCATAGTTTGAGGTTGCTGATGTATTTTCGATTAATACGAGATGGTTTGATGTATCGGCTGTCGCGGAAGAGACATTAAGCAGGGTATTGGCAGCTGTTGTTATGGCAGTTGATGCCTGGGAAAGTTTTAAGCCGAAAGCATCAGTTGTTCCGGCGACATCCAGCCTTCCTCCGGGAGTTGTGGTATTTATTCCCACATTACTGCCAAAATATGCGCCGTAGTTTGAATCAGCTCCCGAGAGGGCTTCGATATAAAGCCCGTATTTAGTTGATGTCCCGTTTGTTGAAGCTGTTGCATCATTGGCAACATACAACCCATATTGGTTAACAGTCCCGGCATCAGAGGCATGGGTAGCCAGGGTTTTGGCATACAGCCCATAAACACTGGTTGTGCCGGTTGTTGGTCCTGTTGATTGGGGATTAAAATACCCGCCGTACATATTAATGATAGAGCTGGCATTATTGTTGGCGCCGGAGTTAACAGGAATACTTCTTAGTCCATAATTACTTCTGGTGGTAGCTCCCAATACTCCTGTTGAAGAAGAAGCTAAATCAGCAGCAATCAGTGTATCTCCTGTGGTTGAGCTGGATGTAACTGTCGAGTATAAACCTACACCTATTTTGGCAGCAGTCCCACTCAAAGCCAAAGTGGAATAGAGGTTGTAATCAGTATTGGCTGAAGTTGTTGAATCAGCCCCGTTGATATACTGTCCATAACCTGTCACAGCAGCCCCGGCAAAAGTGGGCGCGATATTAACCAGCTTACCAGTAGTTAGGGTGGTGGAGGCAATGTTTACTCCAACTCCTGTAGTCAAAGTTGCGTTATTGAAGTTGACGCCATTGCCTGTGGTGACAGCAGAATCTAAAACAATTTCACCCAGGTTATATGTGCGCAAAGTTAAGTCTGAAGAATTAAAGCTTTCTCCGGCAACGAGGTATAGGGGGGCAGCTGAGGTAATATACGAAGCTGTCGGGTTGATAAAAGTCATGTCATAAGCTAGAGAAACGTCTCCGGAAGATGTTTGATTGAATGGTATTGATGCAGTTACAGCAGCTTTGGATACAGAAAATATAGAGGTTGAGTTGTCAGTAAGGTTAAGAAGGTTTCCGGCAAAGTTTGTGGCATTAGCTCCCAGTGTCACCCTCAGTATATCGCCTGTCGGGGCAGTCGAAGGGGCGGAAGAGGGCGAGTAGTCAAAAATATTTAATCCTCCTGTCCAGCCTGATCCGACAGTTCCGGTATAGCTTGAAGAAAGAAGCGAGCCTGATGTGAGGGAAGTAGCAGCTGATGTTAAGCTCAAGAGTTTGCCTGTAGTCAAAGTATTAGCCGAGCCGGTGTCAACATTGAGCAAAGTTCCTGTAGTCACCCCTGTTGAACCAATATATGCTGCTGTTCCAGTGAGAGTAGCATTATCAGTAAAGACAAACCCGGAGGAGGTGGTAGTCCCCGAGACATTGGCGCTGGTGTATGTTTGGGCTGAGGTGGTGGTAGTGACTCCAAAAGTGGAGCTTGTAGAGAGGGCAATAGCTCCGGCGCTGGAGTTGCCGATGCTGACAGCACCTGTAGATGTTCCGGTATTTATGGTTGTGTTGTAGTTTGAGCTATCGTTTATTGATGTTGCCCCGCCTGATTGGGTCATTGTTCCGGAGACTGTTAAAACTGATGACGGCGTGATAGTCCCGATGCCGACATTCCCTGCATTGACCAATAATCCGTAATTGGTGCTGGCACCGGAGGCCGAGAAGTAGCCGGCTATATTGGTAGAAGTAGTTCCGGTGTCTGTGACAGCAGAGTAAAGTCCATAAGCTGTGTGGGAAGCATTAGAGTTTGTGCCAGATCGAGCTAGATTGAGGAGGTATGAGGCACCAGATGCTCCTCCGGCTGTGGAAGTAGAAGTGAGGGATATTCCATTTCCTGTAGTTAGCCCGTCAACCGAAAGGGACAGTCCATTGCCGGTAGTAACAGAATCAGCAGTAAAATTAATAGCATTGGTAGAGGCACCTGTTGCGGTAACAGCAAGAGCATTGGTAGTATTGTTGGATGAATAGGAAACAATGTCATTGGCAGTAGCCGGAGAAATAGTTGTCGATGAGCGCTGCCAATAGCCAATTCCTTGTCCGCTTGCTCCAATGACGGTTCCTTGAACCGTAATATTGCCATCGGCATCCATTCTCAACTTCTCTGTTCCATTTACAGCAATTCCAAAAAGAGTATAGGAGCTGTCAGATGAGGCAGGGTTTATATAGATGACTCCGTCACCAACGCCAGTCCCTGTTGGCGCAGAGGTGAATGTTGATTGTCCGCCGATTGTGGCCACACCGGTTAAATAAAGCCTGCTCCATTTCAAATCAGATGAGCCCAAATCATACGTTCCGGTAGTAGTTGGGATGAAGTTTGAAGCAGCACGACCGGTAAAGGTTAGGGAGTCAGAGGTTGCGTCCCCAAGGGTTACGTTGCCGTTTAGTGTTGTTGCTCCTGTTACTGCCAGCGTCGAGGAGAGAGTGCTAGCACCCGATACGGTAAGAGTGCTAGAAAGTGTTGTTGCGCCGGTTACGGCAAGTGTGGAGGAAACAGCCAGGGTGGTAAATGCTCCTGTTGAGGCGGTTGAGGCGCCGATCGCCGTATTGTTAATAGTACCTCCCGAAAGGGTTAAGTCATCAGCAACGTCTGCATTGGTAATACAGGCCGAACAGCCTCCTCGCCCGCGGATTGTATCCAGTTTGGAAGTGTCTGTTATAGTTAAGCCATCTATTGATATATCTGTTCCGGCAACCAATTTTAGCGCTCCAACCTTACCCTGAAGAGAACTGACGACTTCGGAGGCCGGCAAAACTTCTTTTCCTCCGATTTGGAGTCCACCCTCAATTTTGGTGGGAACAGTAATTTCAAGTTGCAAGTTGCCGGACTCGTCACTTGTGGAGAGGATACCGCCCACGCTTCCGAGTCGGTCAGCAGCAGAAAGAACCTGCCCACCACCACCCTTGTCATTCCCGCCTCCATTGTCATTCCCGCGCCCCCACCTGTCATTCCTGGCTTGACCAGGAATCCAAAAATCTTTTTGGATCCCTGCCTGCGCAGGGATGACACCTTTGTTGTGTCGTTTAGCTGCCAAAGAAACCCCAGACCAGACTGAAACGGTTATAACACCAACGATACCTAAAGAGAGAAGAATGGCTGCCTTGTCGCCAAGGGTTGTTATTGGCCTGCCTGCATTCGTTGTAATAGCAGAATTTATTCTGCGCCAGGCCCTACGGGGTAAACGCGAAATGAATTTCGCTACTACGTTAGTAGGCGTTTGTGCTATTGCAGGCATTCTCGATTTGTGATTCTGATTGCTCAGGGTGACACCGTCTTTGACCTGTTGGTAGAAAACCGGCTGTCTAATGGCGATCAGTTGATTTAACTCGCGCAGCCGGTAGCGGCGTTGCCCTCCTTGGGTTCTCAAGGGGGTAAGCTTTCCTGCTTTTCCCCAGTTTCTCAAGGTATCTGGTGAGACACCAATATATTTTGCCGCGTCATGAATGGAGATTAGGCGGTGTGTGGGGAGGGGGCTGTCATTCCCGCGCCCCCACCTGTCATTCCCGCGAAAGCGGGAATCTATACTACATAAGTATTTTTGGATCCCCGCTTTCGCGAGGACGACACTGTGGACGCGGGAACGCAAAACCCTGCGGAGGCGGCGGCGCGCAATTGGGTTGGTTAAAAGATCAAATATTTTGGCAGACATCTGGGCAGTCGGTTGTCATTCCTGCCCGCTTCGCGAGAATGACGGTTTTTTAGCCTCAAAACTTAGGAAAATTTCCAAATTTCACAAGGGTCTTTATCCATCCTAATGGTTCTGTTTAATTTGTCAATAGTCTTTTTGCAATAAACGGGAAGAATTGGGGAAGAAATTTATACGAAGATGACACCGTGGAATTACAGTATGCTTTCAGAGTACGAGGGAGAGAGGTCAGTATAGATTTTTAAACTGTTATCCTGAAAAAGCATTATCGCTTTGAGAAATTTAAAAGTTTCCACTTTCCCGTTTGCTGTTTTGGCAATTATTTCCTTATCTTCAATTATCGAAATAAAATTAGCATGGTGGGGGAGAATATCAAACTTACCGGAAGAATTCTCGGAACTAACATATTCCACATCCCCCTCGTAGAGCTTTTGAAATGGAGAGGATATAAATAAATGAAAAACCATGACAACAATTTCTGTTATTCCTGCGGAAGCAGGAATCTATATAAATATTTTAAACAATCTTGTCGTATAAATCTTCCCAATTATGGTTGATTGACTCAATTAACTTTATTTTCCAAGACCTTTTCCACTTTTTTAACTGTTTTTCTCTTAAGATTGCCTCTTTAACCTCCTCGAAAGGCTCGTAGTAGACAAGTGTGTGAACCTGATACTTTTTGGTATAGTACATGTATGTATATTTTTGGATCCCTGCCTACGCAGGGATGACACGTACCTATCTGTCATCCCGTACTCGATACGGAATCTATATTAATTGATTGGATCCCGCACTATATGCGGGATGACACCCAAAATTTCAAATTTTAAATTAAATCAGCTTCGCTTCTTTAAGCGTCCCTATGTATTTTAATTTCTCATCCGGCACATTGTCTAATTTTCCGGCGAGTATCGCCTCAATGTCGGTAACTGCATCTTCTCTTTTAACATGCGTTCCTTTCCTTCCAGTTTGAGATTCTGTGGCAAAAAAGGGCTGGGTTAAATAATTAATAACTTTCCTTGTCCGTTTAAAAGTCAGCCTGTCGGCAGCTCCCAATTCTTCTTCGCCGACAATTGCCGCAATGTGGGAAAGTCTGACATAGCTTGATAATAACCCATTAAAGCGCGTGTAAACTTCAAAATGGCGCTCCCCCAAAATTTGTCTTTTAAGAAAAGAAGATGATGACTGCAAAAGGTCGACGGGGGGATGGAGGTCAAGCTGTGCGTTGCCGCGAGATAAAATAATAACCGTATCCAAAAAGGTCATAATCGCCGACACGGCAGGATCGGAAAAATCATCTGCCGGGACGTAAACTGTTTGGATAGAAGTAATGGCGGCGTCTTCAGTTGAGACTAGACGGTCTTCAATTTCTGCCACCTGGTTTTGTAAAGATGCCTGGTAAAATTGTTCTGAGGGAATTTCCCCCAAAATTTGCGAAACCTCGCTTCCTGCTTGGACAAAACGGAACATGTTGTCAGCAAAGAAGAGCACGTCATTGCCTTTATCGCGGAAATGCTCGGCGATAGTGGCAGCAGCTTGGGCTATCCTAAAGCGGTTAGCCGCATTTTCGTGCATTTGCCCGATCACCAGACTGCTTTTATCCAAAACTTTCAAGGCTTTTAAGCGCTGGTAGAGTTCTTGCGCTTCCCTTATGCGTTCCCCGATGCCGGCAAAAACAGTGTAGGCTTCTTGTCGGTTTATAATGTTTAAAATAATTTCTGTCAAAAGAACGGTTTTGCCCATGCCCGCCCCGCCAACAACGCCAACTTTTCCCCCCCGCGGTATGGGCATGGCAAAATCAATCACTTTTATACCGGTTTCTAATATCTCGGTGGGGTTAACAGCAAGCGAGAATGATGGGGCTGGGGCGTAAATCGGGGCAAGAAGATCAAAATTGTCCTCTCCTTCGGAACTTTCTCCAAAAAGATTGAGCATTTTACCCAAAACTTGTTTACCCACGGGGACAGAAAGTGGTTTGCCTGTTCCTTCCACTTTTTGGCCGCGCACAAGGAGAGTATTGGATTCAGACAGTATTAAACAAGTTACTTCTGTATCAATCCTTGCCAAAACTTCCAGTTTAATCTCTGGCGACTTTGATACATGCGCGATCTCTCCGCTTTGAGGGAGAGTGGAGGAGGTAATGACAACCACCACCGTTTGCCCTGTGACTGATTTGATAATTCCTTTAAAATGAGACATATTGTCAACCTCTTCTGCCATTCCTGCCACCTTTGTCATTCCCGCGCCCCCACCTGTCATTCCCGCGCAGGCGGGAATCTATACTACATAGATATTTTTGGATCCCCATTTGCATGGGGATGACAGTGCTACTTGTGACGACACGCGACACCATTAGTCTTCCACCACCCCCAAAAACCCTTCCAAAAGGTGTTTGTTGGCATAAATATTTTTTAAGTTTCGCAAAGCTGCAGTTTGCGTTTGCACATATTCTTTAGCTCTTTGTTGGGAAGTGTCCATTGCAACAAGACGGGCTGCCTCTCTGGCCAGTTCTGCCTCCAAAAAGGCCTGCCCAACTAAAAGCGTTGTCGCCTGATCTTTAAAAAATTCTATCATTTTTTTTATCTCCGGTTCAAAGAGAAAGTCAAGGTTGGCCGCGTCATTCCCGCGAAGCCGCCAAGGGCGAGCCTCGCTTTCAGCGGGGTGGGAATCTATACTTGCCGTCACATCAACCATGCTTCGACTGCGCTCAGCATCCAGACTTTCGGTAACGTCTTTGACCTGTGGCACCACTTCCAAAATACTTTTAGTCAGCGGGTAGAAGACCAAAATGCGGGCGTAGCCTGCCAGCGATTCCGCAAGGGTTGACAGCTCTTGGCTTGTGGGAATATCTTTTTGAAAAACAAAAGATTTGTGCGGTTTGGCAATTAGCTCGTTACCCACATGGCCAATGACGAGCAAGTCGTCACGAGGGGTGGTTGAGGATAAAAAAAGCTCGGTGACAGAGGTGTTGGTTGAGCCATAAAAACGTTGGTTGGAAGTGAGTAAAACTGAAGCTGTTTTGCTGTTCTTTTCGGGCTCTATTTTATATTTTCTAGCACCCACTTCACGAATTGCGTGGTAAAGGGCGGCAACTTCGCTGAAGAAAGTTCTGGTGCCTTCAATTTTGGTTCTGATTTTGGCCAATTTTGAAGCAGCCAAAGACGAATAAGATTGGGCAACGTGCCCTAAATTTTGCGCAAACTCAATATCAGCGGTTAAAGATTGAATTGAAGACATACCTTAAAGAATTTACAATTTACAATTTTTAATGAATTTTCAAACATTTAAACGTTTAAACATCTGCCATTCCTGCCACCTTTGTCATTCCCGCGCCCCCACTTGTCATTCCCGCGCCCCCACCTGTCATTCCCGCGCAGGCGGGAATCTATACTACATAGATATTTTTGGATCCCCATTTGCATGGGGACGACAAGTCGTTTTTGGATCCCTGCCTTCACGAGGACGACATCCCTTGAGTTCCCATTCTGGTGAGGATGACATTATTTGATCTTTGATTTTTCTAATGCTTTTGTTAAATCTTCAAGCGTTTCAAACTTTAAAACATCACCTGCCAGCTTCTGCAAAGCCTTATCTTTCCTGACCTTTTCAGGCAGCGTTTTTTTAAGTGTCGCCCAAAACTTCACATCTTTTGTTTTGCCCAAGTTTGTAAAGACCAAACCAAAAAGTATTGTTTGCACCTCTTCGGAGAGGCAGGTTCCTTCCTGGCGCAAAATCTCTTCTATGGCTTGTGATTGGGCAATGGCTGTTTGTGTTTCCTGGGGGAGAGTGGAGGCTAAATGACTTAATGTGGCAAGTTCTTTGGAGCGAGCCAAAATTGATTTGACGCGGTCTGATAACAAGTTTTGCAGATGCGTTTGGGTTTGGCGGCCAACACGGGTAACAGAGCGCGCAATGTCAATGGCCGGCCGTTGTCCCTGGTTTGAAAGATCGGCGCGAAAAAGAAGATGTCCGTCCGTTGTGGCCATGAGGTTGGTGGGAATAAAAGTTGTAAATTCTGACAAGTCAACCTCAATAACCGGCAGGACGGTAATTGAGCCTTTTGTAAAATTGCCGGCCCTTTCCAAAAGACGGGCATGCTGCCAGAAAGTGTCTCCCGGGTAGGCTTCGCGTCCTGGCTTTCTTCTGGCTAAAAGTGAAATTGCCCTGTAAGTTTTGGCATGCGTCCCCATGTCGTCTAATACAACCAAAACATCACGACCTTGCTCTTGAAAATACTCGGCAATTGAGAGAGCTGCATGGGGGGTCAAAAAAATAACTGGCACGGGTTCTGAGGAAGAAGTTGCTACAACTATTGTATTTTTCAGCGCCCCAAGTTTTTTTAAATTCTCAACAACGCCTTTTATCTGGACGATTGGTTGTCCTATGGCTGCCCAGATGCAAATAACGCCGGTATCTTTTTGGTTGGCAAAAATCTCGGCCAAAAAGACTGATTTACCGCTTCTGGGATCGCCTAAGACCAGCTCTCTTTGCCCTTTGCCCAGAGGCAAAAGACTGTCAACTGCCGCAAAGCCTGTAACCAACTGATCAGTAATTAAGCGTCTTTGATCTATCTTGGGAGGACTTTTTTCAAGCAGCATGGAAGTGGGCGAGTGCGCCGCAGATTTGCCATCTAGCGGGAGACCTAAAGGCGAGATAATACGGCCCAAAAGGCCTTCTGAAGCGGGCACGGAAAGCGGTTCGCCTGTCCTGAAAAAAACGTCTCCCGGGTAGGCGGGTGTGTTTTGATCAAACAGGAAGGCTTCGACCACTTCTCCGTCTAGTTTGCTGATCCAGGCATGTGCGCCTGTGGACTTGTTTTTGATAATTTCGTTTATAGAAATTTCAGGCAGGCCGTTAAGAGTAACCATGTAATCCCTAACAGACATTACCAGTCCAACCTCTTTTGATTTTTGTGACTGTTTATTCATTTTTTTAGCCTCAAAGCTTCACATCTGTTTAAATTTTTGGGCAAGTTTTATCCTGTTTTGGGAAAGAGACTCTTTGAGAGAATAATCGCGAAGTTGGTTTTTATAAACAATGGTTGTGCCGCCTAAAAGGGTGGGGTCAAGCTTTATATCCAGGATAAGTCCGGGGGTTTTCCTTTGCAGATTATCACGAATTTCTTTCGCAAATTCCCGGGAGGCTTCAAAGGGAAGAAAAAGCGTTAAGACGGGTGGTTTTTTAGTCTCTTTCATGGGAGGAACTTTTCCGCTCGGGCTTGGGCCAGGGCATCGCGCACTAAATCCTCGTGGTCTTTAAGCGTTAAGCGGCGCGTTAAAACTAAGGAGAGGGTTTTTTCCATGATTCCAACAATGTTCTCGTCAATCATTTCTATTTTTTCCTTTTTGTATTGGGCTAATTCCTGGTTAATACTTTGCATAGCCTCCTGTTTTATTTGGAAACTGTCTTTTTGAGACTTAGCCAGGGAGCTTTTTAACTCTTTTGACGTTTCTTCAATTAATTTTTCAACCTTTTTGTCAATCTCTTTTTCAAGGTCTGATAAATATTTTGCGTACTTTTCGTTTGCGGACTCGATAATTTTCTGGTTTTCGGCTTGTACAAGCTGCAAAACTTTGTTTTGAGATTTTAGTTTTTGCGCTTCTTGTGAGGTAGAGTTGGCGCGCCGCGTCTCGAGTATGAATTTAACTACAAGAATAGAATTAGCTACAGACAAAGCCACGGCCAGGAGGAGAAATGATGAGAGTAAAGTTAAGTCCATGTATTTTTGGATTCCCACCTTCGTGGGAATAACGCATACCCTTTTGTCATTCCTGCGTAGGCAGGAATCTATATAAGATTATTTATATAGATCCTCGATCAGGTTGAGGATGACATTTTTTGGATCCCGCTGAGCGGGGTGACATTTCATTTGTAACTACTTTGCGCGACAAAAGCAAGGTTAAAAACTGATAATGACGACGGCTGCCAAAATGCCAAATCCAACCGTTGTTGCAGTCATTATCAAATTAATTACAATGGACACATAAATTGTTCCTTTAGCCATAGGGTTTCGTCCGACAGATTCTATCCCTTTGACCACCGCTTTTGAAAAAGTCAAAAATGCCAGAACAAAAGCAGCTAGAGCAACGGCCCCCGCGGCAACGTATTGGATGCCTTTTAAAAACTTTTCCGGATTACGTTGGGTGCGGAATATTGATTCGTTAACATAGTTGAGAAGCCTTGCCGCGCCAACTGCTGTTGTGATTTCGGCATATTCAGGTTTAATTGAAACCAATATTTGGCCTGTGCCTTCTTTTAAGTTGCCCATGGAGACTCCCAAAACGTACCCTGATTTGGTTGCTTTTTGTCCTTTGCCGGGGTTTTTTGAGGAAGTGATAACATCGCCGTAAGAAATGGGGCCGTTATCGGCGGTTACGTTTACCATAGCAATACCGTCTTTGACAATAGGCCGGCCGTTAACTGTCCCTTGGACTTTGAAAAGAAGCGCGGGCTTGTTTTGCAGCGCTCCGAAAATTTCGTTGTCGTAAGGCTTGTCAGTGCGAACAAGTTTGCCGTCCCGCAAAGTTAGCATATCTCCAATTACAGCACTGGAGTCGTCAACAGGAAAGGCATAACCTACAGATTGAGCGGAAATTTTGGCAGGGTGGGCAAATACCAGGAAGGTCAGAGTGGCAAATGCTAAGGTGGTATTGACAAGGTGGAACCCTGTCAATGGGCAAGCGCGTCGCATATTTTCAGGTTACATCTTGTACAGGTATAAATCAAGAACACGCTACATTATTGACACGATCGTGTCAATAATGCTACTTTGGAATAATGAAAATTCGAAAGGGGAGCTTGAGTGAGTTTACACTTTTTGCCTTAGAAAAAGCAGTTGACGGATTAATTGATTTTAATCACTTTGTTAACAACTCCCATCTTTATGCCTACGGTGGATCAGGTTATCCTCGAAAGAAAACAAAATTAGTAGAGGCAATTAAGCGTATGAGAGAACGGGGACTGGTTGAGTTTGGAGATGCAAAGGCTGAGCAGATTGTTTTTAGGTTGACCAACTTGGGGGAAGATGCTTTGGGCGACCTATCGTCTTCGGAAGAGAAGTGGGACGGGAAGTGGAGACTAGTGATCTTTGATGTGCCGGAGGCAAAAAGGGGAGTAAGGGATTTATTTAGAAGAAGATTGAAGGACTGGGGGTTCAGAAGCTGGCAGAAGAGCGTTTGGGTTGGAAAGAAAAATGTGACAGAAAAATTAAGACGACTGATTACGAAGCTGGAAGTCGAAGATTGGGTGGCTGTGATTGAATCTGAAGATGCATACCTTGACGCAATGTTGAAACGATCGTGGGAATAATGAGGACGGTAACTTCATTTCTTCTATTCTTCCATTCTTCCCTTGGGGAATCTAAAAAGGTACAATTGGGCAAATGCGCGAACAACTAAGAAATGCTATTGCAAAGGTAGTTAAAGAATTAACCGGGCAGGACATTGAGCCAAAACTTGAACATCCTTCCGTGGAAGCTCATGGGGACTACAGCTCAAACATTGCGATGGCTGTATTTAAAAAAATGTCATCCCCGCGCAGGCGGGGAACCAGAAATATTGATATATTTGCTTTGCTCAGAAACGAATACGTTATAGATTCCGGGTCTGAGCCCGAAATGACAGAAGAAGGGGTTGATGGGACAGGTTTTACCTCACCTCTGAAGTTGGCAGAAAAGATAAAGGAAAAGTTGGAGAAGGACAAAACACTTGAAGGTCTGGTAGAAAAAATTGATGTTGTTGCTCCTGGCTTTATTAATTTTTGGCTTGCAAAAGAAATGTTGGTAGGGGGAATGGGGAAAGTCGGGGAATTGGGGGAATCTTATGGAAGCTCAGACGTCTTTGCCGGTCAAACTGTAATTGTTGATTATTCCGGCCCAAATATAGCCAAGCCTTTTGGAATCGGGCATCTTCGTTCAACAATTATTGGCCAGGCAATTTACAACCTTTACAAGTTTTTGGGGGCGCGTGTGATTGGCGATAACCATCTTGGGGATTGGGGAAGACAATTCGGAATGCTAATTGCAAAAATCATGAGCAAAGCTCCCACCAGAATGGTAAATCAAAATGCAAAAATTGAGAACTTGACCATCGAAGATTTAGAAAGAATGTATGTTGAATTTAATAAAGAGGCGGAGGAGAGGCCGGAACTTATGGACGGGGCGCGGGAGTGGTTTAAAAGGCTAGAGGAAGGTGACCCTGATGCCCGCGAGATTTGGCAAAAGGTCAAAGATATTTCCTTAACCGAGTTTAATCGCATTTACGATTTGCTGGGAGTAACGATTGATTATGCGTATGGTGAAAGTTTTTACGAAAAATTAATGCCCGAAGTAGTCGAAGAATGCAAAGTTCGGGGAATTGCCAAAGAAAGCGAGGGAGCTTTAATTGTGGAGTTTCCCTCGGCAAGCTCAGGACAAGTTCTGCCGCCGGCGATTTTGGTCAAGTCTGATGGCGCAACGAATTATTTTACCCGGGATTTAGCAACAGTTAAGTTTCGACTAAAAGAATGGGATCCTAGTTTGATCTTGTATGAGGTGGGGGCAGAACAGGCCCTGCATTTTCAGCAGCTTTTTGAGGCTGTTAGGTTGCTAGGGTGGGGGGATCCTTCGCCGAGCTCAGGACGAGTCGTTCCGACTCGGTTTGTGCATATAAAGCATGGTTTGTACCTGGCACCTTCCGGGAAGAAATTTTCGACCAGAAAGGGGGATACGGTACATTTGGAAGAGGTGCTTGAAGAAGCAATAGAAAGAGCACGCGCCTTGGCTGCTCGGGGTCCTGTCAAATCACCTGCTTCGGGTCCTGTCGGGAGCTCGTCCCACCCGACGTCCTCGGTCGCAGGCTCCCTGCGGTCACTCGGCGGGACTCCCTCCGCTCCCGCCACCCGTACACTTGGCACTTCCTACCCGTCGAACGATGTTGGAGTTGCTGTTGGGGTTGGTGCAGTAAAATACTTTGATCTGTCGCATCATCCTTCTTCCAACATAGTTTTTGACTGGGACAAAGTTATGGCCCTGGAAGGCAACTCCGCGCCATATTTGCAATACACATACGCTCGATGCAAGTCTGTCATTGCGAACGCAGTGAAGCAATCTCTAGAGATTGCCACGTCTGGCTCGATTTCGCTCACCATTCCTCGCGATGACGTAATGGGGTCGGAGGAACTTGCCGTTTTGCGCACTTTTTATAAATTCCCGGAAGTTGTTGAAGAAGCAGCCAAAACCCATTCTCCAAATCTTGTCTGCAATTTCTTGTTTGATTTAGCCCAAAAATATAACGCTTTTTACAATCAACACAGGATTTTGCCTCCCAACGTTGACCATGGCCACCAAAAAGCTGTCATCCCCGCGCAGGCGGAGAACTATAAAGATATCTGTATGGGTTCCCACTTTCGTGGGAATGACAAGTTTACATTTCGTCTTGTTCTTACCCAAGCGGTGGGGAATATTCTCAAAACAGGCCTGGGGTTGTTGGGGATTGAAGCGCCCCAGAAGATGTAACTTTCTACTTATGAAATTGAATAAATCTACATTATCAAACGGTATTACTCTCATTACTTCCTCTGTTCCTGGGGTGGAATCCTGTACGGTTCAAGTATTTGTTCGGGCGGGTTCCCGTGATGAAAATACCCGTGTGGCAGGTTTGGCTCATTTTTTAGAGCACATGGTTTTTAAGGGTACCAGCCGCTATCCTTCGGCGCAGGCTGTTTCAACTGCAGCGGATTCTATAGGCGCCGAAATTAACGCTTCAACCGACAAAGAAAGAACAGCCTACCACTTAAAAGTGACACAAAAACATGTAGAATTAGCATTTGATGTATTGTCTGATATGGTCTTTGAGCCGCTTTTGGAACCACAGGAAATTGAACGCGAAAAGGGGGTAATTATTCAGGAAATTGCGATGTATGAAGATTTGCCGCCACAAAAAGTTGCGACAAGTTTTGAAGAACTTCTATATGGCGATAAAACTTCCCTGGGGCACGATATTGCGGGCAAACCGGCCAATATCAAAAGAGTGACGAAAAACGATTTTGTGGAATTTAGAAAAAAGCTTTACCAGCCAAAGAATATGGTTATTTCTGTGGCGGGAAAGTTTGAGCAGAGGAAGATTGAGGAGTTGGCGGAAAAATGGTTCGGAGACCATGCCACCCTGAACGAGAAGGGTGTCATTCCTGCGCAGGCAGGAATCCATACCAGAAACGTATTTTTGGATCCCCATTTGCATGGGGACGACAAGTCGTTTTTGGATCCCCGCATTCGCGAGGATGACAGAGTGGTGAGGCAGAATGACAATGGTCGGGTTGCCCCAGACGTAAGGCTGGTCACCAAGCTCACAGAACAGGCCCACCTGGTTTTGGGGTTTTCCGGTAATCCCTTGGGACATAAAGACCGGTATATAGAAACGGTTTTGTCGGCGATTTTAGGCGGGGGGATGTCGTCCCGTCTCTTTAGCCAAGTCCGCGAAAAGCGTGGTCTAGCATATTATATACACACAAGTGTTCAACATTATACGGACGCGGGGTATTTGGCCGCCCGCGCGGGGGTGGAATTGGGGAAAGTTGACGAAGCGATAAAAGTGATTTTGGATGTCATCCTGAACGTTAGTGAGGGATCTCTCGCACATGCGAGGGATATGGCATCCGCCAGAGATTCTTCGCCTGCGGCTCAGAATGACAAGGTGACGGAGAAGGAGCTCTCAAAAGCCAAGGAATACGCCAAAGGTAGGTTTTTGTTAAGCCTTGAAGATACGGAAAACGTCTCGGATTTTTTTGGCGAGCATTATCTTTTGGAAGGCAGGTTGAGAACGGTTGAAGATGTTTTAAGTGGAATTGACAACGTAACTGCGGAAGATGTTTACCGCGTGGCAGGTAGTTTTTTCCAAGAAGATAGATTAAATTTGGCCATAGTTGGACCGTTTGACAATCCTGAGCGTTTTCGCAAGCTGCTCAGAAGTTGATTTTTATGGAGCGTACTTTTTTAGCAGTAAAGCCGGATGGGGTTAAAAGAGGCATGGTGGGAGAAATTCTCTCCCGTTTTGAAAAATTGGGTTTAAAAATTGTTGGGATGAAGATGGTTTGGGTTGATGAGGATCTGTTGCGCAAGCATTACGATAAAGATGAGGCCTGGTTTGAAAAAGTGGGAACGAGAAGCCTGGAGTTTTGGAAGGAGAATGGCAAAGATCCTAACGAAGATTTAGGCACCGACGACCCGATTAAATTGGGCAAAATGATCCACCAATGGCTTTTGGATTTTATGAAGTCAGGGCCGGTTGTGGCTATGGTTTTAGAAGGCCCGGGGTCAGTTGAAATTGTTAAAAAACATGTGGGACCAACCTATCCGATTGATGCTCCTCCGGGAACGATAAGAGGGGATTATACATATGATTCTCCAACTTTGTCGGCCTTTGGCAGGAGGGCAGTTTATAATCTTGTCCATTGTTCTGGAGTGCCCATTGAGGCAGAATTTGAGATTGGGTTATGGTTTAAAGAACATGAACTCTTTGAGTACCAAAAGTAGCTAGCACTTTTGTGTGGTAAAATGGCTTTATCGGGGTGTAGGTCATCGGTAGACCGCTCGCTTCGGGTGCGAGAAGTAGGTGGTTCAATTCCACCCACCCCGACCAATTCAGACATTTTTCAAATTCAGAGGCGTTTTGTTGCTCGCTCGCCCCGCCTTCGGCGGGTCTCGCTTCGCAAAAAGCCCTGTATTTCGGAATTAAATCGTACGGTCGGACGAATTCAAATTCAGTTTTTTGGGAAAGCAAACGGCGGTTCGTTCCAATTTTTTCCACCAACGATTTGATTTCATCAAATTCGTTGGACAAAGCCAGTTTTTCGGCGTGGTGAGCGGTTAAAATCCATTCGCGCAAAGGTTCGATCCAATTGTTTCCCTTTCGCCCAAAATCAGACTTCCTTCGCTGGAGGTCTGTTTTGGTGGTGATAAGTTCGTCCTTTTTGGCGAGATAAGTTTCTTTTTCAATGCTTCCGTCCAAAAAGGCGTTTACCAATCTATCGAGCTTTCCTTCTGTTTCTTTGATTTCCTTTTCCAGATTTTGGGCGAAAGATTGCGAAGACTGGATATTTTCTTTTTCCCACATTTCCACTTGCGCCAACATTTTTTCTTTCCAGTCTTCGCAAAGAGCGACTTTTGAGATTTCCTCTTTCAGCTGTTCGGTGAGCAGGTCCTCGCGCAGATAACTTTGCGAACACGAGCCAAGCCGTTTGGTGCAACGGTAGTATTTGTAAGTGCCGCCGTGTCCATGCGCGTATTGTGCGGTAATGGCCGCGCCGCACTCACCACAAGTGAGTAGTCCGGTGAATGGGAAGTTGTGCCGTTTCTTAGAATGGCGCGGCTTGGCTCGGTTCTTTAGCACCTCTTGCACTTTCTCAAAAGTCGCTCTGGAAACAATTGCCGGAAAACCGCCCTCGTAAGTTTCGCCGTTATGGACGATTAAGCCGAGATATACCTTGTTTGTAAGCATTCTTTGAAGTGTTGCCTTGCAAAGCGGTTTTCCGGTCCCGCTCACCACGCCCCAAAAACTCAGGCGTTCGCCTAAAGATAAAAGTGTATGACGGCCTTGCGCGTATTCCTCAAATGCTTTCTTTATCACTCGTACTTTTGTTGCGTCTGGCTCAATCGTTCTTGTTTTGGGATTATTCACATACCCGAACGGCGCAAGGCCGGGCCACTCTCCGCGCCTGAGTTTTTGGCGAATCCCGCGCTTTACGTTTTCCGACAAATTGTCGGAATAATATTTTGATTGGCCAAAGGCGACTTGAAGCATAAAAAGCCCTTGCGGAGTTGGCTCAAACCAAAATGTGGGGAAGCGCAAAGAAGCGATTTTAGTGGTGTCTATGGAGTAGATTATCAAACCGCCATCAACGCTATTGCGGGCGAGGCGATCCGGATGCCACGCGAGAAGTCCAACTGGAGCTTTACTCTCTTGCACCTTGCTCATCATCTCGTTAAACACTTCTCGCCCCGGCTTCTTTGCGCTTTTGCTTTCAATAAAAGTTTCGGCAATTTCAATGTTTTCCCGCTTGGCAAATTCCGCCAACTCCGCGAGCTGGGCTTCAATGCTCATCACTTGGCGTTCCTCGTCCTCGGTAGATTTTCTTGCGTAGAGAAAGTATTTTGTCATATTTTGTTGTTAGTCGCCTTTGGCGGTAAAGCGCGGGATTAAAAACTGGCTTCGCATTCCGCCGAAGGCGGAAAGGAAAAAATTGGATACAAAACATTTGTTTTGTTGCGGGCTTCGCCCGCCTGATTAAACGGCCAGAATTTTTTGCGAGCGGACGGCGGGACCAAAAAAAGAAACCCGAAAACAAAAGAGGAAAAAACGCTTGCCCCACCCTCCCGTGCGCGCGTTTTTGAAATTCTACTCCCTAATGTTGAAAAACTTTTGACCATCTTTAGTTTATTTGGTACTATTATATTGAGCATAAAGTTTACAGCAGGCAACAACCTTGATACCTATTTTAATAGTATTACCAAACTAGGCAAATGTCAAACAAGAAATTATCCACAATCGCAAAAAACATAAGACGATACAGAAAAGAGAAGAATCTCTCTCAAGACCGCCTATCAAAAGAGGCGGAAGTTGCTTATAATACAATTGTGAAAATAGAATCAGGGGAAAACCCCAATCCAACAGTAGATACACTTGAACGAATAGCCAAAGCCCTCGGTGTTTCTATTGAGAATTTATTTAGAAAATAATATGCCTGAAAATTTTAAACCATACAATTTAGAAAAAGCACAGAAAGAGGCCAATAGATTAAAAGATATTATTGGCCCTAAAGGCACTGGCGAGGATTATACCGCCGCCTATAATTTGGTTAAGAAAGAAAATTTTGGAAAAGCAAAACAAGAGGCAAAATCAAAATTAGAATCATTTCTTTCGCGAGTTGGTGGCGACTCGTATGATAGTAGATATGCCGAAGAATCATTGCGAAATGCTCGCTCGATTCAACAGAAATTCAATATTCCTGCCGGTGAGCTGGAAGCTGACCCTAAACTTCAAGAAGAAGCTAAAAAGGCAATGCTAAAAACATTGAGTTCAGCAGATTTAAAAGAAATGGAAGATATCGCGTCTAATCTTTCTGTTTCAGGTGAAGTTTACACTCAGCCTGAATTTCAAGAGGCAGCAAAAAAGGCGGTTATTTTAAAAATCGGAAATTATGTAAGCAGTTATTGCCCCGCGGATAAAGATTTGCGAAAAGCCTTGGATATCAAAAGAAAGTTTAACATCGATGATCAGTCCTTTGCGGAAACTTCTCATGTTTTAATATTGAATAATTTAAAATCCGGCAATGTTAATAATGTAGTTAAAATTCAAGAAGTATTTTCAATTTCTGACGAAAAGCTGTTGAGTCCGGAATATGTGGCTTTAGCAGAACAGGCGTTGCTCGCCAACTTTGAAAGAGGAAACAAAGATAGTATAGAAAAAATAAAGGAAAAGTTTTTGCCTGATTTAGATATAACGGAATTCGTCAAAACCCAATACACAGGTTATATAAATGAGAGGAAATGGGACTTGGTTATTAAATTAAAATCTCATTTTTCCGAATGTGAACCAATTTTCCAAGAATTTTTTGCCGAGCAAAAAGAGATAACAAAAAATAATGAACTGCCCTTTGCAGAACGACGGAAGGCTTTTGATATTTTGGCGGGTTTGACAAAAAATGGCGAAGCAAGCGTCGGTCAGGAATTTTCGGAAATTATTTCAGCAAGAGCAAAACAAAAAGAAATCGCCGATTCAAAATGGGGACTCGATCCGCTTCAAGAAGGTGCGTTTTATACGCTTATGCGATTGGATAATTCCGATTCAAACCGCGCGCTTTTCGGCTTAGTATTTAATGAAAATATCGATTCTACGATCAAATATGCCGTTTTGAAAAAATTATTGCGAAACGACAGCGGCTTTCTAAATAGTCAACTTAAGGAAAATCTCCATGCGTGGCTTTATTCTACTTCGCCAAAACAAGCCGATTGGCATGATATGCAGTTTATTGGAGAAATTCAAAAAATTCCCAGTAAAGAGTTGAGAGATAAATCCCTTAAATCCCTATCAATTTTAAAAGGTTTTGATCTCTCTATTTTTCCGTTATACAAAACATGGAGCGAAAAATACAGCAATATTCCTCAAAATGTTTTTCTGCAAGTATTGGAACTGGATTGGGCTTGCGAAAGCGAAGGACTATTAGATAAATTTCAAAAACTTTTTTCCAATATACGAAAAGAAAGTAGCAAGAAAGACAGCCTGCTTTATGGAATAACAAATGTTTTGGAAACTGATACTCAAATCCTAAAATTGTTAGGCGAAAAATTAGCAACTATTGATTTTGGCTCCAAACAAGATGCGGATTCCTTGTCCGAATTGCTAAGAAGGATTGTTTTTTTGAATAGAATTGAAAAAATAAAAAGCTATCAGTCTGATGATGATCAGTATGACCGTGATGAAGATTACGAAGAACAGTCGCGGGGAAAACAATTACCGCCTGAAATTTCAGAAATATTTTCCAAAGAAGCAAAAAATTTAAATGAGTTGGTTTCTCTAGTCAAAGAAGTAGCAACTAGAAAATTCCAAGAAATTCTGCCTAACGAGAATATTACCGCTGAAAAAATCGAGGCGATTGGAAAAGAATGGGGTGATCTGGAACCAATTTGTACTTATCTTGGACGATTCCCTTCGCTTAAAGAATATGTCGCTGAAATAGTAGCAAATATTGACACAGTAGGAGGCTGGAAAAATTGGCGTTATGACTTAAAGAACGAGGGGGTTAAAAATCAAGTAGGTCATTTGTCCGAAGAACAACTTGAAATATGGAGGGGCGATTATTTTTCAGAGATTGGCGATATTATGGTTGCCGAAACAGGTTCGGACAAACCAAAGCAGATTCAGCATATTTTACAAGAAGCGGTTTTACAACACAGGCATATTTTTAACCCGGAAATGGGGCAAAACAAAAATGAATTTATTTCAAAAACGCTTGAAGCGATATTCACTGAAATGGCAAAAACACCGGATAGGCAATCAGAAATAATTGATAGTGAAATAAAAAACATTTCTTCTGACGCGAGAAGCATTGACGCCATAATAAATTTCAACAACTTGTCGCGAGTTAGGCAAGGAATTGAATTGATTTTGTCAGCAAGTGCCGAAATCACGCCGTCATCAAAAATAAAAAATACTGTTGGCTTTATTTCCGCTTATTTACCCGCAGAATTAAGAAAAGTATTAGAAAGTAATTACTCAAGACTGGAAGATCAGAAAAAAATGACTGCTGATGAACTTTTTACTTCAGAAATGAGACAGGCAATCGAGCAAAAAACAAGGGAAGTAGAAGAAAATTATCAAAACGCACTAAATTCCGATATCTGGGGGGAATACCAACTTGATAAAAACAATGCTAAAAATCTGGAACAATTTTATCAAAAAAGGCAAGAACTAAAATCCACTATTGATTTATTACGCCTGCTGGATTTATCAAATAAGTTGATAGCCACCAATAGAATGGCTGAGAAGGAAGGCAAAAAAGGTGGAGAAACAATAACAAGCGTTTTGGAAAGGCTCAAAAAATATTTCAAAGACAGCCCGTTAGTCCAAGATATCAGCAATGTTGAATTTATCTTGAAGGAGAAAATTGATTTTGGAGAAAAAAGGAGGCTTGCAATGATTTTTACGGATAACGCTCAAATGTTGTGGCAAGCCGGTAAATATCCACTTGGCAATAGCTCTTGCCAGCATTATGCCGAAGGAAGTTATGCCAATCAGTTAATGGGATATGTTGGGGATCCTAATTGTAAAGTCGCGTATCTTGTTGATTTAAACAGATTGTCGCAAGATATTAGAGACGAAATCGAAGAAAGAGGCATTGAGGAAGCCAAAGATAGAATTCCTAAACAGGATTTGTTAAATGCAAGCCTTGCCCGATCTATAATTAAAATGACAAAAGATCGAAAAGAAGAACCAGTTATTTTATTAGAACCAACCTACACCGTTGTATACAAAGGCGATACAAGTATGGACAGATATTTTAATCTTTTTGTTGATTTAATAGTTGCCGAACCGATGAAGGCGAAGATGGCTAGAGGCGGTGGCAATGATTCAGTTATAAAAGGTCGTAGTTTAAGCCCGGAAGGACAATATGAAGATTTGGATTTAAATGGTGTGAAATTTATCCATAAACTAAGCAAGTCGACAAAAGAGGAAATGGAAGTTATGGAAAGAATAAGAAGTTCGAGGTAATATTATTCTAGACCCACCTACCACCCATTTTGAGGTCCCGCCGTCCGCTCGCAAAAAATTCTGGCCGTCCCCGCCGCCGTTAAAACTTTGGCGGGCAGGCATTCAGGCGGGCGAAAAGGAAGGGGGTTGGGGGGAAGGAATTTTCGCCCGCCTGCTCACCGCGCCGAAGGCGCGGCTGGGGTGGGAGCGGCTCCGTACTCTTGCTCCGTCAAGAGGAGCCGCGGGGCGGGTCAGTTTCGTTCAAAGTAGGTTCGCACTGCGTTCAGTAATTGCGACAATTAAATTTGCCGCTGTAGCTCAAAGGATAGAGCAGACCCGTCCTAAGGGTAAGGTTGAGGGTTCGACTCCTTCCAGCGGCGCAAGCTACTTGAGACTAATGGCATAGAGGTTGCCAATGATGTCTTGACCGGCACCCAAATTCGTTAAAATCAAAAGCCTGGATGAGTTGGGGAAGGGCACAGCGTAGGGATAAGAATAAGGGCCGGCATAAATTGTTTGCTGGTTTGTGCCATCATAATCCATGATGGCTATTTTGTTATTTTCAGCTAGTATGAGATGGTTTGATGTGGGGAACCAACGAATAAAAGCGGACGGTTTTCGGTTTATGGGTACTCGGTTTTTCGGTTGATCTGATGTCGTGGCTGCGGCGGAGACGGAGGCTTCTTTGATCAAGTTGACTTCGGGTGCAACCGTGCCGCTATATATGAGGAAGCTTCTATCCTCTTTTAGATCATAAACGTAAGTGTTGCCTTTTTTAATATTACGTTCTTCTTTTTGCGTTGAGGATCCGGGAAGAGGAGAAACGAGCCCGTTGGGGATTGTGGCATCGTTTGATGCAGTGTAAAGTACTTTGTTACCGTCAGGAGAGAAAGAAAGAAGAGCGTCTTTTAAAACTTGGGCAAGTGGGGGGGGAAGATCGCGCATGTTTTCATCCGTTTTTTTACCCAGGTCCTGCTGCCACTTAATAAGGGTTGCTGAGAGTTTTTCGGGCGTCAATGGAATCAGGGAAATAAGGAAAGTTTGGGAAGAGATATCCAGAACGTAGTAGTTTGTATCCTTTTTGATGAGTATCTGCCTTGAGTCCGGCGACCATTGCCAGTCGAGCTCTGCGGGATCAAGATCAGATATTTTTCTGGGCTCTCGAGAAAAGCCAATTGGCAGATCGGCTAAGTCCATCACCCAAATACCAACTTTATCAGGATCAGTTTTGTCGCTATCCGGGATGCCGTACACAAGTTTGGTTTTATCGGGAGAAAGGATGGGTTTTGTCGCGCCTGTAAAGGTTAAAGATGAAAGGGAAGGTGCGGCGGGGAAAAGATAGGCGTCAATTTTGGTTACTTCCTCCTTTTTGATAATTACGTGTTTTTGCCAAACCAAATAGCCATCCTTTTTAAGCTGAATATCGTATGAGTCGGGCGGCAGGGAAATAGTTGCGTTAGTTGCCGATTCCAGCTTGCCGTTTATTAAAACCTGGGCGCCGTTGGGGACTGAGGTAACGACAAAAAGTCCGCGCGGGCGCAAATTTAATGTCTGAGAATCAAAGCGATAGCCGCGGGCGATTAAAGAAACAAGGTAGCCGGCGCCGACAACGAACGCGATGGTGATTAATAAGATAAGAATGCGGAGCTTAATCATGATTCTGTAGAAAGTATACCATTTTTAGCGTTGTGGTAGTTTGCCAGAATGCTATACTGCCTGAGGTAAGGGTTGGCTAAAATAATGTGTCTAAATATATAAATAAGAGTCAGAAGTAATAAATTCCAAGAAACAAACAAATTTCAAATATACAAATTCCAAACAGTTTGTAATTTTTTTAGATTTGGTGCTTGTTTGTATCTTGGTGCTTGAGATTTGTGATTTTAATATGTTAAGTCAACGAATAGCGATAGATTTGGGTACCGCAAATACATTAGTTTGGGTAGCGGGGCAAGGATTGGCTGCTAACGAACCAACGGTTGTTGCTGTTTCTATTGAAGAAAATAGAGTAATTGCTGTTGGCAATGAAGCCAAGCGGATGCTTGGTCGAACACCTGAGAACTTGACCGCTTTGCGGCCGATGAGGGATGGAGTTATCGCCGATTATCAAGTAACCGAGGCAATGCTGAGGTATTTTATTGCCAAGGTATCTCCGCGGTTTTCTTTTTTGCGGCCGGAGGTTATGGTTTGCGTGCCAGCCGGCTGTACGCAAGTGGAGCGCCGCGCGGCCTTAGACGCCACGCTTTCAGCCGGTGCCCGAACTGCTTATTTGATTGATGAGCCGCTGGCTGCCGCCATTGGGGCCAAAATTCCGGTCACCGCCGCTTCGGGGCATATGATTTTGGACATAGGAGGAGGTTCGGCAGAAGCGGCAGTTATTTGTTTGGGCGGTGTTGTTATTCACAAATCTGTAAGGGTAGGGGGTAACAAAATAGATGAATCTATAGCAAACCATGTCCGTAAGAAACATAACTTGATAATTGGCGATCAGACGGCAGAGTTGGTTAAGATAAGAATTGGATCGGCTACAAAGTCGCCAGATGGCTCTTCGACAATGGAAGTTTCTGGGCGAGATCAGGTTTTGGGCTTGCCCAGAACGATTAATTTGACAGCAGCAGAAGTTACCGAGGCAATAAGGCCGACGTTATTGCAGATTATTGGTGCGGTTAAGGGGGTTTTGGAAGATACTCCGCCGGAATTGGCATCAGACATCATTGAACGCGGCATAACCATGTCAGGCGGAACAAGTATGCTTAACAATTTTGACCGATTAATGGTTGAAGAAACAGGAGTTCCAGCCCACATGGCAGAAGATCCATTGTTGTGTGTGGTCAAAGGGACAGGTGCGGCATTAGAGAATTTAGACCTATACAAACGAAGCATTGCTAAACGCTAAAGCTGGTTTCCGTGTTGTCATTCCTGCGAAAGCAGGAATCTATATTGTTAAAACAGACTACAACTAGCTTATTACACCATCAATCCATACCACGTTGATCCTAAGAAACCCGTTTACACAAGAATTATGCCTTTTTCGAGGCTAGATTTTAATTTCCGCATAATTGTAAGTGAATTATAGTACTTAACTTGAACCTAATATTGGATTTCCGCACAGCCGAAGGTTGGAAGAAAACCGTTTCGAAGTATTACCGCAACAACCTAGCAAGGAGGCTATATTTACCGCAAGAGTATGTTTGCGGCGAATTTTAACCCCGATTGTGTAAAAGCTGGTGGAAAGTTGCAGCTATTACTTAAATAACGCTGTTATAGCGAAGGAATCGTATCCCGTAGTAGGATGGCAGTATTGGCACTTTTTTCAACAGCAAAAAAGGAGTTGTGTAGGATTTTACAGCATTAAGTCAAGAAAAGCACGAAAATTGGGCACAAAAATTCTTCCGGGCAAAAGAATAAACAAGTTTGTTACTAATGTAATAAATGATTGTCATTGCGAGACACTGCTTATAACGGGGCGAAGCAATCTTTATACCAAGAGATCGCCACGTCTGATTCGGCTACGCTCACCATTCCTCGCGATGACGCTGCCCGGATTTTGCATTCTGTGGTTGGGTAGATCCCCACTCGTGAGTGGGGATCTGGGTAGTGGGATATTCTGCACGATATAGACTTCTATGTAGTAGCGGATTTCAATCCGCGCAGAATGAATTCTGCTACTACAACAGAATAGTAGATTTGTCAGTTCGAGTAAGACACGATAAGGGAGACACGTAAGGTGGTCAGTCTAAAATTTTCATGAGTGGTGTCCGACAACGTCTCAGCAGACAAGCTGATAATACTTTACGAATAGCTAAGCCTACCAAAAGCAACCGCGAATAATTCGCGTATCTTTCGTGTCTTGTAGGAATAACAAGTGGTTGAGCTAGTTTGTGTGTAGATAAATATAGTAGTTAGGTATGTCTTAAGATCAAATTCTTGAGGTGTATATGTATACAAAAACAAAAGATATAAAAACATACAAAAATGATTACCCGACTTGTAATAACTAGGCTCCACTACGGTAGGGGAGAGCAGTATTTATAGTAGGCAAAGACCTATAGAAAATGTACAAAGGTCTACACAAAAGATCCAAAACCTACAAAATTTTGCACTTTTCTTACAGTTGCCTTACCATTGGTTAACAGAAAGGTCAGAGAAATCATGCGTAAATCCCCACTAACGGTTATTAACGGTCAAAAAACTATCTATAAAAATTCTATAAAAGGCCGTAAAGTCGTGCCAATATTGGATATTCCAGTGGATAGCACTCGCAAGGATGAAGTGCTAAGTGATATCTTACGTTTCTTAAGTTCTGAGGCTGGAGAGAAGTTGTTTATTGTTACTCCAAATCCTGAGATTCTGGTGGCTGGCGCACAAGACTCTTACTTTGCCAGTATACTGCAGCGCGCAAGCCTTTCTCTACCGGATGGGATAGGCGTGATTCTGGCACAAAAATATATTTCCGCACCAATAAGCGATATTCGCGGCTTAAAATTTGTTGACATGTTAAAAACAGGCCTGGGGATTGTCTTTTCTGTATTTTTTAACCGCAAGTGGTTGTTTAGCGCAGGTGAGGTTGTTGCCGGGAGAGTGGTTTTTGAAGAGCTTGTGGCTATTGCAGCGCAAAAAGGGTGGCGGGTGTGCCTCTTGGGTGGAAAGCCGGGAGTGGCAAGCGCTGCATCGCGGCAGCTGACTTCCAGTTTCCATTTTCCAGTTTCCAGTCAATTCAAAATTATAGATGAAAACGGGCCGTGGCTAAACAGGAAGGGGGAGCCGGCAGACAATGCCCAGGCGAAAATTGAGCAGGAATGCATAGTGCGGATCAATAAATTTAAACCACATCTTTTGTTTGTTGCCTTTGGGCACCCGAAGCAGGAGTTTTGGGTTCATAGGCACCTTAGCAGTCTTAATGTGCGAGTGGCAATGGTTGTCGGGGGAGCTTTTGATTATACGGCGGGTATTGTACCCCGTGTGCCCCAAGGGGTAAGTGTTGCAGGATTTGAGTGGCTTTGGCGGCTTGTTACCCAGCGTGGGCGTGTTAGAAGGGTAGCCACAGCTCTTTTTGTTTTCCCCTGGTTAGTTCTTCTCTCCAAACTGCGCCAAAAGACCAATTGAACTCACCTCAATGGCCTTTTCCTTTTTTCGTCTTGACGTCTCAATTTTCACACGCTATCCTTGATTGTAGACCCGCGATCGCGGATTTATAGTCAAGGCTAAACAGAAAAATGGGCAAAATACTAAGGTTAAAAGATTACGTATTGCTAGGAGCTGCTCTGAGCGGGGGAGCTCTGGAAGAATTTCGGTTGTTGGGTGGCTTAATTCCTACCATAATGGAAACACAGTATGGTTTCGTGCCAGCAAGATATAAAAGGCAAAGCTACGTTTCCACTGTTTCTCGACTCTTATCAACTGGCAATATTAGCCGAGTCACAGACTCAAAAGGTCGGGTACATCTTGAGCTTACGAATCAAGGGAGCGGAGAGGTAAAGCGGACTTTCCCGCTTCTGGCTGCGGCAGGCAGAAAGTGGGATGGCAATTTTATGATGGTCATATTTGACGTGCCCGAAACGCATAAAAAAGTCCGAGATCGTTTGCGCGCTAAACTCACGGAGTTGGGGTTTGGCATGCTTCAAAAGTCGATCTGGATTAGCCCTTACCATTTTGAGGAGGATATTCGCGAATTTTTCAGAGCCCAAGGTTTGGATGATGTAGTTTATGTTTTGGCTGCCAAAAAACTTTGGGAAAAGGATTTTAAAAGGCTTGCTTTGAAGGTTTGGAAACTTGATAAGCTTAACTCACGTTATCTGGAGGTTATATCAAAGTTAAGAGAAGGGGAACGTGCGCGGGGCAATAAGCATTATAAGGAAGCCTATGGTTTGTTCATGCAAACGCTAGCGGGCGATCCGCTGCTTCCCCAGGAATTTTTGCCTTCCGATTGGACACGTGTTCCTGCACTTAAACTTCTCAACACCATTTGATTTTTGTCAGTCTTTTTTACGATTAGCCTTGACTATAAATCCGCGATCGCGGGAAAACAGTCAAGGCTGAATAGAGTGAGGAAAAACGAGGGGAGGAAAAATGAGTGAAGGGAAAAGTTGTAGGCACGATACACACATTTATTGTTATCGGTTGTGGATAAGTTTGATTATGGGGTAATTACAATCCTGGCCCTTTAAATGCCCTGCAAGCCCTGTCAAAAACTCTAAGAGCTGTTGTTGGGCTGTTCACTAATCATATTTTGGTTAATCATCAAAAAGCAGAAAACCATGATTTTAGGTGTGGATGAATGCTTTTCTTCTGCCAAAAGCACGGTCAGCTAAAAACAGCTTCTTGATGTAAAGCTGTGTACTTGAGAAAATGCCACAATGCGAGAAGTGGTGCTTTATACAAGCATGAGTACCAGAATACCTGCAAAAACAAAATGATGAGTAAAAATAGTGTTCGTGTGCTATTTTCGCATAAGTTCGTCGTTTCACTTGAGCTCAGGGTGGCTTTGGATTGGGTAAAATTCGGTTTACGGACGTTGGCTACTGCTGAGATTAATGTGAGCACCAATATTGCGCAATAAGTGCAAATGATCTTTTAAGTGGTGCACAATTAGTGTGGACTTCTTAAGCTAGAATAGCGGCAAGAGTTTGCATAACACCCCTATCCCGAAGAATTTGTCCATGCCCTGTAAAAATTTCGGTGACGCTATTGCCAAAAGGAAAATGTCCCAATTGCCAAAGGGATTGTACCGAGCCGTCAAGAAGCGCAACTCCTTTCCTTACAAACCAATCATCTTCATTTGCAAAAGTAAACAAGCGCACACCGTTTTCTGTTAACCTAATTGCCTGCATTTCCACTTCCCGGACAGTGTTTGGATTATCTCCTAAGGCAACAAGATATTCTCCGCAATCTTTCCCAAGCGAGCCTGCAATGACGTCTGCGTACTCGTTCCACAAAGTGCGATCAAGACCTTTAAGCGGACTATCAAGAGTGATAACAGTTTCAACCGCATCCATGTGTTGTTGAGCAAGGTGGAAGGCCATGTAACCGCCCAAGCTATGACCGACTAAAATAAATTTTGTGCGAGGAAACAGCATTTTGTATCGTGTCAACAGCCAGTCAAACCTTGGAGAATTCTCCGGAGGATAACGTTTAGTATGTTCTTCGTCATACTTCCGAGGAACAATTTGATGGGTGTAAGGATCAACCTCAACGTTATATGTGCCATTGAGATATTGGGTATATTTCCAGCCTTTGACGACCAGGTAAGACATTAACTTATCCCAAGTGCCCGCATGTTTTTCGCTATTCGTGTCATATCCGCTGATAAATAAAATCATTCTTCCACCGTCTTGTTGGGCTGTCTTATACATGCCGTCATAATCCTGGAAAAATTCTTTTCCTTCGTGAGATTCATCGCCCACTTCAACCGATTGAAGTGCCCACTCAGAAACAACATGCTTCCTTCTGTCGAAGCGCAAGTTGGCTATAAATTTATCCGGGTTGCTTATTAGGTAACGCTTGTTGTTGCGAAGATACCACCAGGTTTTTCCGTCCGCGGTAACCATATCTCCCAAGACAAATCCAAGAGTTTCGCCTTGGGGCAAAGATTCTAAGATGTGACGTGGTATATTAATTGTTTTATCCGGAGTATCAATTTGCAGTAATTGGGCTGTTCCCTGGCCTGCCAATTGGTACAGTTTCCCATTTTTGGGCAAATAGACAATGTCCTTTGGCGTTCGAATTGCTGCTTGTTGTTGCAATACGAATAGCTGTGTATCGCTGTAACCTGCGGCCACGGAGGTAACGTTAGTAGTTTTTAATACGTCGCCAGTTTCTAGGGAAATTGCATAAAGAGTTGGATTTTCAACCCCTAGAGAAACCCCACTGATCCAATCTGAATTAGTAAAAAGAGGTGGATCCGGGAAAGTGTATCGGCTGAATAATCTTATATCGTCGCCAAGCTTTATCCTTTTTTGCTCTTCTATCTGGCCTGTCTCGGCGTTGACCACACTGCTTGCGGCCATATCCTGTCGACTCATGTTGTTACCCACGACTTCGTGTGTAACCATGCGAAACCTGGTGTTATCGAGAAATAAAACCTCGGCTCCTTGATAAAAGTTGCTTAAGTTTGCAAGCGTTCCTTTTCTGCCCGTAGTTGTATCAAAAATCGCAACTCTGGTAGGAACGTCAGACTCGAGGTAAACGAAAAATCTATTGTCGGGCGAAAAGCCAAAAGGTGTAGATCCGGTCCCCACGACCTGCAATTGGTTAGCTTCTATATTGGTTATGCAAAGTAAGTTTTTGTCTCTTCCGTCTGTTGTAACAAAAGCTACGCGAGAACTGTCCGGTGACCATGTGTCAAAAGGAGATCCTGTCATAGGTTGTCTCCACCGGGTGACGTTTGTTGTCTGGAGGTCAAAAAGCATTCGCCATTCGGTTTTTGCTTCAAGCATCCACCTGCCGTTTGGCGAGAAGGTAACTGTGCCGCCTGAATAGTACTCGCCCCAGTATTGCTTTTTCTCAGGTAGAAAAAACAGTTTCCAGACAGGTTCTCTAGATGTTCCGTGGGTAACATTTACCCATTGGCTGTCTGGTGACCACCGAATATATGCTGTTTCGTCGCTGCCTGTGCTTTCGAAAATTTTTTCAGGGGGTACGTTTGGGTTGGCAAGATTTGCCAGAAAAAGAGACGAGCGTCTCACCCTGGGCTCTGCACACCACAACGCTGCTGTTTCCCCATTTGGTGAAATTTTGGGAACGCCAAAAATATCTCCAACGGGAAGTTGGAGTTGCCTTTCAACGCCTGTAAAAAGATTGGAAACAACAACCTTACCGCGCGAGTCGAGTGAGACCTGTTGGCCTAACAAAAATGGATTTGATGGGGTTTCACTTTGTTCAGTTAAAGTGGCAAAATCGGGACGAAATTGGGGCAAAAGGACAAGCCCGGAAGCTTTATTAATAAGACCTCTGCGAGTAAGTTCGGATTGGGCAGGCATGGTGCGTATTTAGAAGTGGAAAGCGAACAATCTGCCGTCGTTTGTTTCAACATAGATAGAACCCTCTTTGTATCGAACATGCTTAGGCGGTGCTCCTGTGAATCCAACAAGCTGAGTTTGCTTTCCTGTAGTGGCGTCAATTTTTATAATAGATTCACCGATTACTATTAGTGAGTTGTCTTCTGGGAACGGAATAATTTCGAGAGGATCACGTCTGCCAGAATCCCATACCCAAACATAACTGGAGCGATTTTTTTCGGGAGCAAGACCGAAGATTTTTAGGGATCCGTCGGCTTGCACTCCTAGTTTTTTGTTACAACTTGTAGCAATGACGATGTTGTTGATTTTGTCGACCAATTCCAATAGTGGAACATTCACGAGTTCGGTATAGGTGGTAAAAGTTGTTAATGGTTCCCAACGGTAGACGCTTGCCTCCTTTCTGAGCGGCAGGCTACCTTCTCTGGTGGGGCGCTCCAGGTATGGGAAAGTGGTAAATGAAGAATCTGTGTAAATTAAGACTCCAATATCTTCTTTCGTGCTAAAGACGGTTCTGGAGGAGACCACCGTAAAGTTTTCAACCTCGCTCATACTGTATCTTGGCGGGGTGTAGTCAAGAAACATAAAGAAATGTCCGTAGGAGCCGCTGGGTGGTTTTGAACCCAAAGGGACTTCAGCCAAAATAATGTAACCCTTGCTATCGGGTGAGCTGCCGTAGGAGGGGGGATGAGAAAATATGTGAACAGTATCAAGACCTTTACAGAAGTCTAGGCAGGTTGTTATTTGGCGGTCCAAAGTTTGATCATAATATCCTGACCGAAGCTGCACTGTTGTAACTTGTTTGCTCTGCCCAAGATCCCAGATGTAGACGCTTGATTCTATTGCTTTATATTGATCCGGTTCGGAGTTTTTGACTGTGACCAGTATGTTATCGTGTATTTCCCATACCCATCGGTTGCTTTTGGAAGCAGGGAGTTTACCTAGTTCCTCTCCTGATTTTTCGTCGAGCATGTAAATAAACCCCTCGGACCCCGCAATGACTTTACCATCCACTGCCTCAAGGAAATCGAAATGGTCTTTACTATCAGAACCCCAAAGTTTTTCTCCGGTCTGTTTGCCATAAACGGAAAAACCATCCTTTGTGCCCATGATTGTTTCCTTGTGGGGAACAATTAATGAAGTGGAAGTCAGAACTAACCCTCCAGGATATAAATTCTTAAGTCTTTCTTGGGGAAGGTTGGGTATAGGGGGTGGAATTTTCTTAACCTCTCTAAAATTATTTGCAGCCCTAAGGATAATGTTGCTTTGGTTATCAATTGTGATCACGCGACTTTCGTCTGCGGCAGCAAGAACGCATGTCTCTGGAGATTTCCAAAGCTGTTTTCTGGTTTTTGCTTCCATGGCGATTGCGTATCCGTCTTTGTCGTTGTAGAAAACCGTGTTGCCGCTGATCAGAGCAGGCCTGACCGTATCTTTTTGAATAACCCAACTTTTTCCGGAGGTCTCACTGTTTAAGCTGGGAATAATTATCTCCGGGGTTGGCGAGGCTGAGGGTTTGGGAGTAGGAACTCCAGCCTTTTCTGGGTTGCTACATGCCATAGAAGCCACTCCGGCAGAGAGTGGTACAGCCAACAAAGTTCGCCTGCTTAGCCTAAGTTCCGCAAGAGCCGGCACATTTATTTCTAGTCTTGGCTATAGTATTTGTCAATAGACAATTCTTACAATTTTTATACACGTTTGCCCCTTGACAGGGTTCGTGGGGGTCTGATATGTTTCTTTATAGAAATTATTACAAATGGCACCCAGAGCTCGCATAGCTTTAAAAATTGATGAACTGCCAGATCTCCTCACTGTTCGAGAGGTGGCAGAAGTTTTACGTGTCTCGCCCTTAACGATCAAGCGCTGGGGCAAAAAGGGCAAACTTCCCGCGATCCGCATCAACTCCCGCGGAGACCGTCGTTATAAAAAAGAAGCCGTCCTTTGGCTTCTGGGCATACAACCTAAAGATATGGAGTAACAGCTTCCGAAGTGGTAAAATCTCTCCTGCGTATGAAAAAGATCACCTTTTCTATTGGAGCTTGTTTTGTTCTTCTTTTTGTTTTTGTGTTTTTTGCCCGAAGCGCACTTGCCGCGCCGTCTGTTGACGCGGTTTTTTCTCCTCCCACTTTGGATGTGTTAGAGATGCGGGAGGCTTTAAAGGAGCAAGTTTTGGGAGCTGCTTACGCCAGCCCTGTAAAGTACGCTATCAGGAACGCGATTTACTCGGGCGTTTCGATTGAAACAATTGTTTTGCTTTTACTGCTGCCTGTGGTCACTACCTTTATTGCCGGCGCCCGCCATTTAGTTGGTTTGCGGGGTTTTGGAATTTTTTTCCCGGCTGCTTTAGGAGTAGTTTTTGCGGCTATTGGCCCGGTTGTGGGGATTGCCTTGTTTTTGCTCATCGTCTTAATCTCAACAATTGTTCGGATAGGTCTTCGCAAAATTAAAGCCAAGCTTGCTTATTTACCCCGCATGAGCCTGATTTTATGGCTTGTTTCTTTGTCAGTTTTGGTTGTGCTTTTTGCGTCCCCTTATGTTTCCGGTTTGGATTTTGCCAACATCTCAATTTTCCCATTGTTAATAATGGTTTTGCTGGTTGAAGAATTTACACGCGTGCAGTTGGGGAAAAATGTTGAATTTGCCGCCTCTTTAACTTTTGAAACTTTGATTTTGGCGGTTTTGGCGTTTGTTATTTTGTCGTACAAACCACTCCAGCTTTTCGCGCTTTTGCATCCGGAACTGGTTTTAGTTACAGCACTCCTGTTTGATCTTTTCCTCGGCCGCTATATGGGCTTGAGATTATTAGAAATGTGGAGATTCCGGACCTTGCTGCGTAAGTAGTTTTTAATTTTCAAATTAGCATGAAATTTTCTTCAATCCTTGGTCTTAACGCCCGCAATGGTCTTTTTGCCAACACTTCCGCTCGTGGGCGGCGAATTGCGCGTTCAAAAATTATAACTAAAAGAATTTTGGGCAGAAGCGGAATCCCCACCCCTGAACTTTATAAAGTTTTTAGAAAAAATGAAGATATTGTCAATTTTGATTGGAGCAATATTCCTTCCTCTTTTGCTCTAAAACCCAGCAAAAGTTCATATGGCGACGGAATAATTGTTATTCGCAAAAAATCTTCTGACGGAAAAGCCTGGATTACCACGCAAAGGAAAAAACTCTATGCTGAAGATTTTAACTTGCATATTTTGGATATTTTGGAAGGCGCTTATTCTATTGGAAGTGTTCCTGATGTTGCTTTTTGCGAAGAATATGTGGGAAGACACAAAGTTTTTCGCCGGTTTGCGTATCGGGGAACGCCGGATGTCCGAATTATGGTTTTTAACAAAGTGCCGGTGATGGCAATGCTCAGGCTTCCGACTCACGAGTCGGGCGGCAAAGCCAATCTTCACAAAGGCGCAATTGGAGTGGGCATTGATTTAGAAACGGGAATAACTACCGAGGCGGTTTACCATGGGGAATTAATTGTCTACAAACCTGGTACGCAGAGTAAACTTGCGGGTTTGAAAATTCCATATTGGAATCACATTTTGGAAATTGCAGTTAAAGCTCAAATGGTTTCGGAGTTAAATTTAGTTGGAGTAGATATTGTTTTGTCACCTGAGCGCGGGCCTTTGGTTTTGGAAATAAATTCTCAACCGGGTTTGCAAATTCAACTGGCTAATCTTTCGGGTTTGAGAAAACGTTTGGAAAAGGTTGAGGATTTGCATATTCACGACGCGGAGCATGGGATAAAGGTGGCCAAAGCCATTTTCCACGCAAGCTCTGTCAATAAGAAAAAATCCGATACGGAAACTCCCAGCGTCGGAATTTTTGAGCAAGTGAAAATTAAGAAAAACGGCAAGGGCAAAAAAAGCAGAATGATCGCTGCAAAAATTGACACCGGAGCGAAAAGCACAGCCATTGATAGAGCGCACGCTTTGAGTTTGGGACTTTTGGAAAGGAACAACGTTCTTTGGAATAGGAGATTTTTAAGTTCTTTGGGTGAACAAAAAAGACCGGTTGTTAATATAACTTTTTGGTTGGCAGGAAAAAGAATTACAACCCAGGCTGGAGTTGCAGATCGGAAGAGATTAAAGACCCCAATGATTATTGGGCGGCGGGATCTTGAGGGATTTGTCGTTGACCCAAATAAAAGAAATCAGAATTTCTCTTCGGCTACGTATAAGAAATGAAAATTCTAATTTTGGTTGGCGGTGGGACAAAACATTTACAACCTTTTGTGAAAGCGGGAGTCCGGCTGGGAGTTGAAGTCGTGGCTGCTTCTTTTTCGCAACTTGAATACTCCTCTGGGGATTGTGTTTTAAGAATTAGCGGAGAGGATCTGAAAAATTTTGTCGTGATTTATATTAGATTAGTAGGAGAACGCTCTGAAGATGCAGCAATTGTTGCCCAGTACGCAGTTAAAAATAAAATTCCACTTGTGGACAGTATCTTTGCAAGGGGACCCGCGGCACATGCACCGCTTAAGAAATCGCTCGAAACTCTTTTATTAGTAAAAGCAGGAATACCTATGCCGAGCACAATCTTTGGATCGCTGGCACTTTTATTGAATAAAGCGCCTCAAAAGTTTGGTTATCCGTTTATTATTAAGGGCACTTATGGAAAACAGGGACATGCCGTGTGGCTGGTTAAAGATAAAGGAGAGCTAGAGGAGATTAAGGGACGACTAGAGGACTTGGAGAAAGAAGGGAAAAGGTTTTTAGCGCAGGAATTTATAAAGATCACACAAAGGGAAAGGGTGTTTGTAATTGGCGGTAAGGTTATGGGTACTGTGACGTTGTCAACAAAATGGCGGCGATACGTACAAAGTCTCGATGTATCGCGCCCTGCAAGGCGACCCCTTGCAGAACAGGAAACTTACAGGCTTGCGGCTTCGGCGGCGAAAGCATTAGGAATTGATGTGGCCGGAGTTGATGTCATTCGCGATAATGAAACAGGGAAAGTGTATATTTTGGAGGTAAATTCTGCTCCGCGCTGGGCAAAGTTTCAAAAAGAGACAGGGATTGGAGTTGAAGAGGAAATATTAAAGTATCTGACCACTTTATCCGCATAAAGTGACTACCACCGCTTGTAGATAAGTTAATTGCCACTTCGTTTGAGTAAAGTGGAATTAGACTTAGAGAAAACCTGTGTTGTGAGTGCCAGTAGAAGGGTTAATAAGGATGGGAGTCGGCTGAGTCTTCGTTGATTATAGTGAGCGAGTTAATGTATTTCTCTTCGCGAGAGACAACTTTGGTGGCGTAATCAATCGCGGCTTGAACTTGAGCTTTCTTTAGGAAAGGGTACTCTTTTGTTATTTCTTTTATTTCGATGCCAGAGGCTAGAAGTTCCAAAATCGCTTCCACAGACATCCGGGTTCCACTAATAATTGGCTTTCCTCCCAAAATAGCGGGATTTTGAGTTATGTACTTTCCCATAGGTATGTTATAACACGTGAACACAAAATTCCCTCGTGTGGTGTGAGGGAATTTGGCTCCTTCGACTGCGCTCAGACCCACGGCTCTGAGCGCCTCAGGTTTGTAGAGATGACACGCCGAGTGTCACTTTAACTCAACCGTAGCTCCTGCTGCTTCAAGCTTTTCTTTTGCAGCTTTTGCTTCATCTGCTTTAACGTCTACTACAACTTCTTTCGGAGCAGCTTCGGCTAAATCTTTGGCTTCCTTCAACCCAAGATTAGGATTGATTTCGCGCAAAGCTTTAATAACTGCAATCTTGTTTGTTCCTGCATTTGCCAAGACTACGGTTTGAACTCCTGTTCCGGCGGCTTGCTCGCTCTGAGCATTGCCTGCTGCTTCGCCATTGGCTGCAGCTATAGGCTGGTCAGGTGCTGCCACAGGCATTGCAGACACTCCAAGTTCTTCTTGAAGAGTTTTTACCAACTCAGCCAATTCCATTACGGTTAGACCTTTGATTTCTTCAACGAGTTTTTCTATATTATTTGCCATTCGTAATCACCGCCTTTAATAGGTTAGCTTGCTGTCTTGACCTTTGGTCAAAAATGTAAACCAACATTTGTAAATTCGCATTTAAGGTTCCTACCAACCCATACGCTGGTCCGGCAATTGTGCCGATTAATTGAGCATAAAGTGTGGTTTTGTTTGGAAGTTTCGAGAGAATCTCCAGTTTTTCGCTGTCCACTATGACATTATCAAAAACTCCAAATTTAAGTTTTGGCAAAGCCCTTTCTTTAGCAAATTTTGCTAAGGCAGATAAAGGCGCGACTTCGTCATCTTTGGCCAAAATAATTGCTGTTGGGCCATCCAGAGCATTGGTGGGTATATCTTGTCCGGCTTGTGTTTTGTCAAGCGCCAACTTGAGTAGTGTATTTTTGACAACGGTAAAAGTTCCACCGACCTTGCTAAGTTCCGCTCTTAAAACTTGAAGGTCTTTTGTTGCTAAACCCTGGTAGTTAACAACGGTTGCCGATTTGGCACCAGAAAGCTTCCCGGAAAGGGCTTCTAAAACTTCGATTTTTTGTGCTTTTTTCATTTTTTTAAAAACGAAACCTCGGCATTTACCGAGGTGTATTAGCAGACTTTAGTCTGCGCTGTTGTGGCGCGCAGTAAATTGCGCTACTACATTCATTACCTCGGTAGGAATAAGCCCTTCGACTTTTTTGTTTTCGGACACCTACGGTCTTTGGATTGGTTATATCTTACTATTTCAAGCTGACTTACGCAACAATAACCTTAATTGCCGGTCCCATAGTTGCTGCAATAACTGCCTTTTGGATATTGCGTGCGCCAACTACATCTGTAATAAATTTGAAATTTTCTTCCAGCTCTTTCTCCGGCTGGTCAATTTTTCCGATTATGGTATGGACAAGCGGAGCCTTGGCCTCAGACTTTACTTGCAAAGAATTACCGCCAAATTTTTTGGCTGCTTCTTCGGGATTGTCCGAAATTGTTCCATTTTTAGGATTGGGCATTAATCCTCTTGGCCCCAAAACTTTTGCGAAAGGCACAAGTTTTGACATCATCGAAGGATGTGCAATCAATACATCAAAATTAATTTTGCTACTTTGCAGTTTTGTGATAGTTTCGTCGCTTGCCACCTCAACCTTTTTGGTTTTTCCGCTGGCGTAGGGAAGATCTAAAACCTTGTTAATGCTGCCTTTTATTAAAACTAAATGGAGCTGAACAGGTCCGCTAAATTTTGCGCACGAAGTCACTTTAACCAATTGAAGTGCTTCAGGAAGTGGATAAGATTTTTCCGCGTCTACCTTACTTTTTGCTTCCTGATACTTTTTGCCCCTGACCTTCTCGGTTTTGGGGATGGCGGAGGTGTGAGACTTCACTGCGATTGAATCGTCAATAATTTTTGTTTTAGTTTTAGACATATTTTCCTTGTCATTCCTGCCCGCTTCGCGAGGCGATCGGAAGCAGGAATCTATTTATATAGTTCCCCGCTTTCGCGAGGATGACAGCTTATACTGTCACTTTTACTCCCATTGATCTTGCTGTTCCGGCAACTATTCTCATCGCGGCGCCTATGTCATTTGTGTTCAAATCCGGCAATTTATTTTCGGCAATTTTTCTCAACTGTTCCTGGCTTAAAACGCCAACAGGTTGTTTGTTGGGCGTGCCGCTGCCTTTTTCAAGCTTTAATTCTTTCTTTATTAAAGCAGAAACTGGAGCAAGTTTTGTTTCAAAAGTAAAAGATCGGTCTTCGTAAATCGTGATGACCACAGGGACAATATTACCCTTTTGAGAGGCGGTTTTTTCATTGTATGAGCGGACGAAGTCCATGATTGGAAGTCCGTGTTGCCCAAGTGCTGTTCCCACAGGTGGAGCAGGAGTTGCTTCCCCCGCTGGTAGATTTAGTTTTATTAGTGTTTTGATTTTTTTTGCAGCCATGATTAGAAATCTGTTATACTTTTGCAATCTGAAGAAAATCAAGTTCCACCGGTGTTTCCCTGCCGAATATGGATACCATAACTTTTACTTTTCCGCGTTCTTCATCCATCTCGGAAATTGTGCCTAAAAATTCTGTGAACGGTCCGTCTGTGATCTTGACAGCTTCGCTCACAGAAAAGCGAACCTTATATCTTGCCGCGGGAGCTGAGGTAAACTTTTCGATATTGGAAACTTCGGCTTCGGAAAGAGGTGTAGGCTTGTTGCCCGCGCCGACGAATCCTGTCACGCCTTGGGTTGTTCTGACAGCCAGCCAGGCATCTTCGTCCAGAATCATTTTAACTAAGATATAGCCGGGGAAAATTTTTTCTTTGACTGTGACTTTTCTGCCAGAGCGGATTACAACGCGGTCCTGGGTGGGGATTAAAACTTCAAAAACCTTATCAGTTAAACTCATAGTCTCGATTCTTTGCCTTAAAGATTCGGCAACTCGAGCTTCATGGCCGGATGTTGTGTGGACAACATACCAATGGGCGCGAGGATCGTCAGTTTTGGAAATGATAATGTGGCCGGAAAGCTTTTTTGAGCCTGAGCCTCGCTCTTCCAAACCTGTGGCGGCTGCCGGGGCTGCCTCTGTATCGGCTTTTGCGGCGGGAAGTGCGTCGTCTTGCTCTTCTTCTGAAACACTTGTCGTTCCGGCCGCAGAGCCAGAATCTATACCTGTGTTTTCTTCAGCTAGTAAATCTTTTGTATCGTCTGACATATTTACTTAAATAACAATTTGTTCAAGGCTGTTGTGAATATATAATCCAACCCTCCAACATACAATCCTACGATCAACGAAATGGCAATAACCAGTACCGTTGCCTGTATTGTTTGGTTCCGTGATGGCCAGACAACTTTCTTAAGTTCAGTAATGACCTCGGTTAGAAACGTTATCGGGTTCATATCCTATTTAACCACAAAGAACTCAGTATTTCCTGAGCTCTTGTCAAGAGTGTAACACAAGTGGTATGGGTAGAGCAAGTACCTGTCATCCCCACTAGGGCGTGGATAAATTGTTGTGTAGTAAGGGAATTGTGGTGTTGTCAATGATGTGGTCGCGCTCCATGCGCGGGCTAATTCGGTCCCACTTCATGCAGTTCCTCCATCTGAAACTATGTTATAGAGCAAAAAACTCGCTTTTGGGGCAAGTCAATTAAAATAATTGCACACGGGGTTATGAGCATATGTCAATACCCTGTAGGAAAATGCTAGTTATGGGACGTTGAAAGTGGGAAAATGAGATAAGGGGAGGAAGACTATGAGGTATTATTGTCATTCTGAGCCGAAGGCGAAGAATCTCTCGACCCGTTCGAGATTTTAGAACTCGCATGTATGAGAGATTCCCCACTGCGCCCGCCTTTGGCGAGGCTGCGCTCGGAATGACAAAAGCTAGATGGCTTAATTGTGATGGTGATGGGAGATGAGCCATTTATTGTCTTTTGGGGTGATGAATTCATGGACGCAACCCCTTCGGTTACAGAGCAGCTTCTGGCCGCTTACGAAAAGACCGGCAGTACGATTTTGGGAGGAATGAGGACAACGGATCCGGCAGACTTTAAAAAATATGGGTATGCGGGGGGAGAGGAATTAGGAGAAGGACTTATGCGTGTTTCAAAGATTGTAGAAAAGCCTGGCAGCGAGGCTGAATCGCCTTCCAATTTGGCCACGTTAGCAGGATTTATATTTACACCGGAAATCTTCCTGGCCTTAAGACGTGCTGCTGAAAAGGTTAAGCCCGGGCAAGAGTTGGTATATGTTGACGGATTGAATGTGATGATGGAGAACGGTGCGGAGATTTATGCCCAGGAGATTCAAAACAGTGAATATCACGATTGCGGATCAAGACTGGGGTATTTGAAAACAATTGTAGATTTGGCTTTAAGACATGAAGATTTGAAAGGAGATTTTAAGGAGTACCTCAGAAGCCTCGATTTAAAGTAGCATCAGTAACGGAGAAATATGGGGTGGTGCGCGCGACTCTTGTTTTGGGCTTGTCTTTTTGGGGACTTGCTTATTGTAGAGTGCGCGCACCACTTTGGCGGCAACCTACATTCCAGATTGAATCGCAACCCTTTGGTTATTTAACTTAGCTAAGAATACCTCAAAAGGAGTGAAATATCC
>Ga0155072_131_pt1 | contig 58239 bp, 60 predicted proteins | sample RifCSPhighO2_01_FD_106040 | JGI IMG/M metagenome (GOLD analysis project Ga0155072, IMG submission 106040) | Candidatus Blackburnbacteria bacterium RIFCSPHIGHO2_01_FULL_43_15b | reverse complement strand
ATTGTGGGATATTCTGAAAATAGCGCGAACCCATTTTGAGAAAAATTCCTGACCGCTCCGCTCGGGTGCGGCGGAAGGAGGGGGTTGGGGGGAAGGAATTTTTGTCCGCCCTCGCTTTCCGCCGCCGAATTTCGTATTTCGCCTTGCGAAATACGCCGCCAAGAAATTTGTTTGATCATTTTCATTTTATTTGGTAGTATAACAATAAGGGTAATAACCTTATATACTAAAATACTACCAAAACTTTATTTATATGACAAGTGGAAAAACAATCAGCGAAAACATTAAGAAATTGCGGGCGAAACTCGGCTTAACGCAAGACGATTTGGCGAAGAAAGCGGATATTAAATACACAACGCTTATGAAGGTTGAAAGTGGCACAGTTAATAAGCCAAGTGTTCAAACTATGGCAAAAATCGCTAAAGCACTTCGAGTTTCAATAGAAAATTTAATAAATTAATTTCCAAAACTATGAACACGATTTTAGTAGATGTGGGGTCGTCAACTATAAAAGTATACAAAAATACCAAACAAGATGTCGAAATTCTGTTTCAGAAGAGTATTCCTTTTAAGGATGGCTTTGATCCAGAGGGCGGTATTTCTTCTGTGGCAAAAAAAGAACTTTTTGAGATTATTGATTCTGTAAAAGATAAAAACAAAAATTCAAAAATCAAAATTTTCGCCACTGGTATTTTTAGAAAGCTTGTCAAAAGTACGAAGGTTACTTTTATTGATGAATTTTTCGGACGAACTGGCTTATACTTTAATATCATAGATCAAGACATAGAAAACTTTTACCTAGAAATGGCTTTGGTTGGAAAATGTCCGCTTAATGAGCCGGTGTTGCTAGTTAATATCGGTGGAGGTTCTATGGAGTTAGTTGTAATGTACGGTCGCGAGGCAATAGAAATGAAAAATGTAGACCTTGGAGTCGGTACGGTAAATACTCAATTTTCAAAAATAAACGAGCCAATAGCTGGAATCTCGCTGAATGAAATAATTGACTATGTAAGCAATCGACTTCCAAGTTTGGATAATAAGGTCAGATATGCTTTTTATACTGGCGGCGAATTGAATTACATGCAAATAACTGGCTATGTTTTAGAAACCAATAAATTATTTTCTGACGATGACCACCCCTCGGTTATATCAGTGGATAATTTCTCAAAGCGCAATAATGATATTTTTGAAAAATTGACATTGAGCGAACTTGAGTCATTGATGTCGGAAAATCCAAAATGGATGCATGGTGCAAGAGGTTGTTCAGCAATCGCTCAAGCTGTTTTTCAAAAATATCTTATCCAATCTGTTATCCCATCTAACTCTAACCTTATCAATGGCGTTGCAAGACAAGAATTTAGGTATGTTACTATCAGCGGAAGTTTCAGAAAACATCTTGATTACATACTAAAGATTAAAGAAAAAATTGAATCGGAAGGCTCTAAAGTTCTCAGTCCGAGGTTCACTGAACCAAAAAATCCTGGTGAAAAATTTGTTGTTTTTACCGGCGAAGAAGGACTAACCCCACTTGAATTGGAACGGCATCATTTGGATTCTATATTAAAATCAGATGCTTTGATTGTTTGTGATCCTGAAGGATATGTCGGCGCTTCTGCACTTATAGAAATAGGATTTGCTAACTCTTTAAGCAAAAGGATTATATTTGTAGAGAAACCAGAAGAATTTATGCTCAACACATTGCCAGCGGAGATTGGTTTGGTATAGTTGTGATTATATACTAACTGAATTCGGCGGCGGAAAGCGAGGGCGGACAAAAATTCCTTCCCCCCAACCCCCTCCCTTTTTGCCCGCCCGAGCATTCAACGTTCGTCGGTTTGGCTTTTCAGAGCTAAAGGCCAGTCGCGGCGAGAGTGTTTATCTTGTCGAAACACCAGATAGTTACCTGGCTCACGTCGAGGAGGGGCCCGGCACAAAAAATCTCGTCAAGGCCTTGAGTACAAAACACTCGGCGTTCGGTAAACTCACCCATGGGTCTAAGGGCACCCAGCCAGCCAACAACTGGTAAAACCCTTTTTTATTTTAAAGGAATTGAGAAAATTTTGTTGTTAACAAGAAGAAAAATCTTTCTATCCGCCTGGGAAACTACCATTCCACCGGCTTGCCTGGCCTCGTCAACTACATATTCAAATTTGTAACTGCCGGTTTTATCAAGCTCTACAACACGTCCAATCCCTTTATCCAACACATATAAAGAATCCAAAGAAGGATCGGTGTAAATAGATGTAGCGTCTCCAAAAGCGCGGGACAGTTCAGAAACTCGGAAACTGTCTTTTACTTCCCTAACGTACTTAGCAATCGTTCCACCATTGCCCAAAACATAGACTGAACCATCAATGGCCCAAGCCCTGGCATTTCCTACTAAATCTGAAGATCCACTTTTTAGCCATTCCTGTTTGCTGCCAAACCCTGAAGTAATTCCGGGATACTTCCAAATTACGCCGCCTTTTTCTAGCAAATATAAATTTGAACCAAACGCAGCAAGTTTAACCGGAGAAGTCCACTGGCTGTCTGTGGGAATAATAACCTTGCCCCCCAACTTATCGACCTCTGAAATTCCATCTGTGCCTAAAACATATGTTTTCCCGTCAGCCGTTGAAACAGATAAAGGTCCGGCAGCTTTACCCGAAACCGCTGTTTCTTTGCTTTTACTGCCTACAAACACAACACGCTCGCCTTTTGTATCCAATACTGCCATTGTTCCATTACTAAATGAAAGGTCAGAGGCGTTTATATCTGACTTGAATATGGCTAAGTCGGAAAAAGGGCTGGCAGGAATATGGGACTGTCCCAAAATATCCGACTCCTGAGAATCAAGACTGGTCTTTAGCTGATCCAATTCCGGATCGGTAACCCCTTCTTCTTTTAGTGAGGTTAAAATTGCTTTAGCCTGGGTAAAAGAATCTCTTGCCGCAAGAATGTTTGAACCTTTCAGCGACACTGCATCGTTATAAAGAACTTGAGCGCGACTTAAGCGATCCTGATAGGATGCTTTGTAATCAAGTACTCCTTTCTGTTTTATCCCAAAAAAGATACTGACGCTTAGTAAAACCAAAAGCATTACCCCGATAAAAAATGCAGTTCTTCTTGAAGCTCCGGGCATATTGGGTGTGAATTCGCGCTCCGGCAATTTGTAAGCTAGTTTAACCAGAAGTCTTTTAAAAACGTTTGGTCTTGTAAATTCTGGCTGCACCTCCTTAACTGGAGCCGGTACAATTTTTGCCTTGATAATTACACCTCCGGCTTTGGGGTCGTCACTTCTGTGGATCAGAGGACTTATCGCATCTCCAACCTCATCAACCGTACTTTTGTCTTTAAGTATTTCTTCCAGGCTCCCCTCGCTGGCTCTCTTGAAAAATTCAGCCGTACCCAGCAAGAATAAATCCCCGAAATCCAATCTTCCTGAAAAATTATCAGAACTTAATCGGTATGGCTTCTGGTCTCTGATAGCCCAAATTTCAGACAATCCTTTTTTGGCAAAATATATGTAGTCTCCCAAAACCACACAGGCAGCCACTTCCGGATTGTTTGCGCTGAAAGTTGAATACAGTCTTTCAACAATAGAGGGTAAATGCTGGGCCAGGTTTTCTGAGGATGCGCATTCTGCTTGCAGTAAAGAAAGGGCTTCGTGACCTTTTTCCGTAGCAGACGCAGCCTCTTGTTCTTCACCTGCTTCTAAAGAGATTAAAGCCACAAAACTATTTTGTTCGTAAATTTGCGTCCATGCACGCCGAGTAGAGTTTAGAAGAATCTTGGCAGTGAGAACGGGCATATGTTTTTTCTACAGCAGAACAAAGGCAAGAACTAATACTGCCACCGCAAAAATAAAATGAGCCCAGGATAACGTGCGCACTAGACTTTCAAGGCCAATTTCTAGAGTTTTGGTCATAAGATATGTTTGTTTTACTGTAACCGCAGCAAAAACAACATATACAAAAAATGCGACAAGGTAAAAAACTTTTACTAAAAGCCAAATTGATGCTAATTCAAATATCATATATTCCCCTTGTTGCGCTGCAAATCTTGCAAGATGTTTGTTACTTGTGCCGGATTGGGAACATTTTCAAAGTTAAAATTGGGAAGGGCTCCAGCAGTTTGGATTTCGACATTGCCAAAGTGAAAAAACGTCCCAAGCAAACCTCCCACTTTATAAGTTATTTCCTGAATGTTATCTAAGCGGGCGTCGGAAATCTCCCGGTAAATAAGAGTGTAAAAGTCGACGTCTACTATTCTTCTGTTTGTGATTATATTTACGTTAAAAAACCAAGTGAGAGCGCCCTGAATAAAGACAGCTGTTGTAAACAGATACCAGAGCACAACTGTCACCAACTGGAATCTTCCTGGCAATATGGATAACTCTGGAAAAAAATTTAGAAGGGTGGGGGCAAGGGCGAGAGAAATAACTAACAGAATCCAAGGGAGGTTGGTTATCGGATGGCGACGAAGCAATAGAATGACTTGCTCGTCATCATCCTGGTTCTCGAACTTCGCTTTTTTAGGAAGATAAAAAAATGCAGACAAAGGGTTGCCTCCTTTTTTTGCTGCATTTCCGTTTGTACTCTTTTGTTCAGAAACGTAAAGATCAGGCATAGGTTTGTGTTATTCTACACCACTACAAGCCTTCGGTACAATTAGCGCCTCTCGATATTGAAAAGCGGTCCGACGATTTGAATATTTCCAGGCGCGCGCAAGTTGAAGAACGTCTTAAACTCATCTCCCGAGAAAGTATCGGATCCGGCATCCCCTGAAACAGAAACAGAGTTTGTTTTACCCATACCAGTATCCCAATCAGAAACTGAAACGCTGCTTATGGAATTGTAGGGAGTAGTTCCCCGCGAGGAAAGCTCCCGCTTAACCCTTCCTTGGTCCCAAGTGTCGCTGTCTGATTTGTCAGGTTGAGAAAGATGGGATTGTGTCCCAGAATCGGCTTTGGACAATTTTAAACTGTTTACGATATCTGCCACTTCATCACCTTTTAGCCAGGCACTCTTGTTGTATTCTTTCCTGAAACCCTGAGCGGCATAAAAACAGGGTGAATCCTTGTCGTAGGATAAATTATTAAGATCACCGAAACTGCCCACGTCGCCTGATGTGTCCCGCATTCTCTTAGTCCAGGAAGTTGGAGACCATCCAATATCTGCCGAGGCAAGCTCATACCCACCAAAAGTTGAAGCATACCAGGCTGTAATCGGCGAACCTCCCGAGCTTAGAACCTCTCCCTCTGTTGCTTTTACTGCCTGCTCCCAGTTTCCCCCGCGGTTTGAACCTTTATAAACCTGGCAGGCCTGAGTGGTACAAATAGATTTGGCTCCCCCGTTTGTATACGACCAGGCGTAAGAACGAGCCGCCACAGCCTGGGCTTTCAAAGCCTCCAAAGGCCAGTCGCCAGGCATTTCGGCAATGCCCAAAAGATAAGTTTCCATCACCAGATTGCCATAGCCATTAACCGAGAGAGTGATGTTTTCTTTTTTGTCCAAGCTCACTCCCTGATAGTAGGCATTTAAAATATCTCGATAGTTTTGTCCAGCTTTTGCCCTTCCATAGGCTCCATATTGGTTTAAACCAACACGGTGCGGAATGCCATATGTATAGAAAGCAAAGCCTGGTGAAAATCCCGGGTCAATTTTTCTGTCATCCGTACACAACAAAGGACCGGCGCCTAAAGAGGTTGGCAGATGAAGACTGGCCAACTTTGCCGCAATTAAGTTTTTCTGCTTTTGGGTTAAACCTTGGATATATTTTTCAACCTTAGCCACTTCCCCTGCCAAAAAGTCCGCGTTTTTATTTAAAGAACTTTGGGCAGTTTGTAGAGAACTTCGGTTTTTGGTTAAGGTTTGTTTGTCGTTTTCAAGATCATTAATATCCTGGGCAATTTTTACAATATCCTGCTGATCTTGAGCGATGACTCTTGAGCGAATGGCTATTTGCTGCAAAAGATCTGTGGCTGTATCGGCCAGCAAAAAGGGGGCCAGGGGGTCTTGTTGGCGCAAAACCATATAATGGCGTTTAGTTTTTTCTTCAAACAACTGCTGTCGAACCGCCAGACTTGCCTCACGATCTTCTAAATTTTTTTCAACCGTATCCAGCTGGCGTGAAAGGCTGTTTATTTTGGCATTTAAACTGCTTAATTTTACACGAAGACTGGCCAGTTCTGCTTTGTTTTTGTCATGGGCCGGCTTTATTTGGTCAATTTCTCTTTGAATCTGGTCAATTTGACATTGAAAAGACTCGGCGTTGTTAGCATTAGCGCAATCGGCGTAGACGAAAAACGAAAAACGAAAAACGAAAGAAACGAACGCCGAAAAGAAAATTCCCAAAAGCAAGAAGTGTTTGCCGTATACCGTATGCCGTTTTGCCTTCTTGAACATTACCATTAGTATACCAGCAGCGATCTTAAGTACACGTTGGAAATTACATGTTTTTGAGGAGATCTTCAACTGTGACTCCCGATTGTTTCAAAATTGCTTTGAGCGTTCCTTGTGGAATTGGTTTTGTGTGAATTGCTACTTGAGTCCACCGGCCGTCTGGACAAGTCATTCTTATATGACTTCCTTTCCCGCTTTCTTTTTTAAAACCCAGTCTCCCAAGGATCTTAACCAATTCTTTACCTTTAATATTCCTGGGAAGTTTGCTCAAGGTTAGACTATTTGGATTTTTAACTTTTGTTGAAAAGTAACTTTTGCTGAAGCTATTATCTGTTGTTCAATGTTATCTACCGGAACACCCTCGCCCTTACTCGCCAAGGTTTCAATAGCTAATTCAATACCGTCTTGTATGCTTGATAAAGCCTCGTCCACAGTATCGCCATAGTCAGCTACACCCAGTGTTGGACAATGGGCATTATAAACCAGATCGCCACTTGGATACTTTTCAGGCTCTATAATAACTCGATAGTTTAAAATTGTTTTCTCCATGGCTGCATTGTATCACGAAACAACAAGCCAAACTCGCGAGAAACGGGTCTATTGTGCTACACTTTGCACAAACCTCTAGAAAAAGAGGGTTTGTTTGTATGAAAAAAATATTTTTTTTAATTTCGGTTGCACTCCTTGCACCAGCCACCATTGTTCCTCGCCCAGCTTATGCATTTGATCGTTGCTCGGTAACCACCAACCCTAAAACACTTTACGCTGACAGACCAGCCAAATTCACCGTCTCCGGATACAAATTTAACCCTACTCAAGACTATAGCATTTACTTTGTTCGTGGGGGTAATTGGTATTTACTTAAACTGAATGCTCGTGACAGCTCAATGCCCCTGACCCCCAAAGTAGAAGGTAGCGACCTCACTTTTAGTGTTGGTGGGGAGGGAAATGAAACATCAGTAGGAGATAAGCAAATTAAGATAACTAAAGCTAATAGTGAGAGTGAAGAGGTTTGTCGAATTGATTATAAGGTATATCCGTCATATGAGGGATGCCGAGTCGACCAAACCCCTAAGCAGCCAGGAGTAGACCAGCAGGTTAACTTTGTTTTCTCAAATTTTTCTCAACTTACAGATATCGCTGTAGCTAGGTTCGGTTTATTCTCAGAAATTTCTCCTGACAAAGGCCAAATAATCAGTGGTGGCCAAAAGGGTGATACATATGAGGCGACCGCCGGCAATTTCCAATCAGACGGTCAATACACCATTGTAGTTAAAGCACGCAGAACAGATGATATTAGTGCGGAGGTTCTTTGCTCTCGTGAGTTTAGTGTTGGCAAAACAAGAGGAGATCAAAGCACCTTTACTTACAAACCTGGAGAGGAGTCTCCGCCGACCTCAGCATTCGAACCTACTTGGTGCGACTCAAGCAAAACAAGTTTGCAAACAGCCCTAGGATGCATACCCATACGAGACACCAATCAATTCGTTGGGTGGTTTCTGAAGTGGGCCTTGGGAATAGCTGGAGGGGTTGCATTTTTGTTAATAATCTTCGCAGGATTCCAAATTATGAGCTCAACAGGCAACCCGGATAAAATTCAAGGTGGGAAGGAGCTCCTAAACGCAGCGATATCCGGTTTAATTTTGATAATTTTTTCCGTCTTCTTGTTAAAATTAATTGGAGTAGATATATTAGGATTACCAGGATTCGGGTAGATCTCGTTTCAAAACCTACCTCTTGCTGTCATTCCGTGCCTGACACGGAATCTATGTAGATACTGAATCAAGTTCAGTATGACGGGGAGAAGTTGTGTTTTAACAAGATAGCAAGTTAATAATTTTCTTATGGCAGCAATAGATTTTGGAGTTTTACAGCAAAATTTAAACGAGACGGGCTATAACCAAAACCTGAATACTTTGGGCGGCATCGTCAGCGCTTTTGTACCTTATGTTTTTGGTCTGGCTGGTATAGTTTTGTTTCTTTACTTCATCTGGGGAGGGTTTGGAATCATGATGTCCCATGGTGATCCAAAAGCCACCGCCGCCGGAAAAGACAGGATAACCCGAGCAGTCATTGGTTTTGTAATTATTTTCGCCGCTTTTTGGATAGTGCAAATACTTGGACTGATATTAGGAATTAGCCAGTTTAGAAACCTGTTCTAATCGGTAACTCGTAAGCTCGCGACTCACTAGGAAGATCGTCAAGTCGCAATTGTTCAAAGAACTCGACCTGTGTTAAAATCCACCCACCTGGTATATGGCAAAAATCGCAAATAACTCTTCCACTGGTGTTCCTAATCATGTGGCAATAATTATGGACGGCAACCGCCGTTGGGCTGCCAAACACGGTGTTGGCGCAATTGATGGTCACAGGGTCGCTGCTGAAAAAACCATCAAGCCGATTGTCGAACATGCTATAAAGCGCGGACTCGGATATTTAACTTTTTGGGCATTTTCTACAGAAAATCAAAAACGGGATACTTACGAGCTTCAAGGACTTTTTAAAATCTTCCGGGACGCGTTAAAAACTAACCTTTTAGAGCTTGCAGAATTGGGAGTACGGGTAAAAATAATCGGCAACATTGATTGGTTTCCGGAAGATATTGCAACTCTAGCCAAAAAGATTGTTGAAAAAACCAGAGATAACAAAAAGATAACCGTTTCTTTTGCCCTCAACTACGGAGGGCGCGATGAACTTTTGCGGGCTATCTCCCGTCTCTTGGACAAAGTCCAAACACATCAGCGCTCTGCAGAAACCCCCATAACTGAGGAAGAATTTTCAGGTTATTTGGATACCGCCGGCATACCCGACCCGGATTTAATAATCAGAACCGGCGGAGACAAAAGGCTTTCCGGGTATTTCCCCTGGCAGGCGGTTTATGCAGAACTTTACTTTACAAAAACTCTCTGGCCTGACTTTAACCCAAAGAAATTAGATCTGGCGCTTGCCAATTTTGCAAAAAGATCAAGACGGTTTGGGAAAGGGAAATTTACTGATTACGTTAAAAAGGCAACACGACTTGTCACCCGCGGATAACCCCACAATCCCGTGTCACACTGAGCAGATTCGACAAACTCACCGTAAACTCCGCGAACGAGTCGAGAGATTCTTCGGCTACGCCTCAGAATGACAGGGTAATTGCAAAGCTACGCTTCTGCCTGATACACTTAGAACTGTGAAAATAATAAAAAGTAACTCGTCAACTCGTAACGTGGTAGCTAGTTTCGCAAAATACACAATTACAACCCTCCTTACTCTAGTCGCTAGTCACAAGTTACTAGTCACCTCTGCCTTAGCTGTCGATATTGGCAAAGAATATAACTCTCCTGTTAAGGAATTAGCCAATATTGGAGGTTTGGTCTCAGCCGTAGCCGGGAATCTTTATCTTATCGCCGGCGTTATAGTCTTCATCTTTTTCCTGTGGGGCGGGTTTGAATATATCCGTGGCGCAGGCTCTGATGACAGGGATGCCATTGGCCGTGGGAAGAAGGTTATTTTCTCGGCAATTACCGGTTTCTTGATTATCTTCGTCTCATATTGGATAATTCAACTTATTGAAGCGTTGACCAATATTAAAATATTTTAATATGAAAAATCTCATCTTTGCTTTGACCCTTTTTTTATCACTTGTCTTTTTTAGTGCATCTCCAGCTTCTGCTCAAGCAGGCAAAACTTTCGACAGTGAGGCTGAGTGTCGAATGTCTAGATGTCCAGGTGCCTGTAATAATATAACTGTAGGCGACCAACCCACCTTTGTTTGTTACACCTCCACTGGCGGATCAGGAGCTTTGTTTGGTAAAATTACCCCCCCCGCCAGAGTTGCTCCTGAAGTTTCTGGTTTGGGAAATCTGATAAGCGCAATTTTAAGACTTTTAGTCATTGCTGGTGGAGTTTGGGCCTTGTTTAACTTTATAATTGCTGGGTATCAATTTATTCAAGCGGGAGGAGATGCAAAAGCAGTCGGTGCTGCCTGGGCAAGAATTTGGCAAAGCCTGGTAGGTGTAGTTATAATCGCTGCGTCCTTCCTGTTTGCAGCAATCATTGGACAAATATTCTTTGGAGATGCAACGGCTATACTTAAACCGCAGTTAATAACTCCCTAATGGGTTAAATTCGACAAATATGACAAATTCGACAAATTTAGTAGCAGAAAGTTTGGGGGAAATTAAGGGCTTTGGTCCTTTGGGTGACCCTACCAGCCTCACGGAGGGTGCAGGGGGTCTTTTGGAAAAGCTGTTGTCCAACATTATTGGGTTTATGACTGTTGGGGCAATCTTGTGGTTTATTGTCCAAATTGTTATTGGTGGTTATAGCCTAATGACCGCAGGCGGAGATCCCAAAGGTGCAGCAGACGCAAGGCAGGGAATTACAAATGCTGTTATTGGTTTAGTGGTTGTTTTTATCGCTTTAGTGTTTATATCTGTAATCGGTTTTTTGATGGGCATCGATATTTTGAAAATTGACGATTTCATTAACAATTTGAGCATTAAATGACAAACACAAAATTATGTATTTAGCAGACGTTTCAAATCCATTATTGCCTTCCAAGTTAAATCCCACCTCTGGGTTAGCAGGAGTTAGCGGTTTCAGTGCCGTTATAGCAGTTATTCTTAAAACTTTCTTTGTCGTCGGGTTTGTGCTTTTTATTGTTTACTTTTTAATAGGAGGGCTTCAGTGGATTACATCAACAGGAGACGCAAAGGCCCTCGAAAAGGCCCGCAACAGCATAGTTCATGCGCTTCTTGGGGTTGTCGTTATGCTTTCTCTTTTTGCAATCTTGAAGCTTATCGAAGCTGTCTTTGGCGTCAACATTTTACAAATTGATCTTGGCGCGATTAAAATATAAGCACACATACGGCGAGGGGGTGAAAACATGACAAAACAAACTTTAAATTCTCTTTGGACTTCTAGCTTAGCTTTGGCGTTGTCCGCTACACCTGTAGCAGCAGCTGGCGAAGCAAAAATTAATATAGGTACAGGTGCTCCATCCACAACTGTTGCCGAACTGACAATTGGAGCAATCGTCTCAACAGCTATCAAAATTTTAGTCGTTGTTGCAGCCGTTTTGTTCTTCTTCTGGTTGGTATTAGGTGGTATTAAATGGATCACCTCAGGTGGAGATAAAAACAAAACCGAAGAAGCTCGCCAACAAATAACGTCAGCTTTGGTTGGTTTGGTTGTAGTCTTTTCGGCTTGGGCAATTGCTCAACTTATAAAGATATTGTTCGACGTCGACTTGTTCAATCTTACGATTAGCAGAGTTGGTGTCTGACAGCAAAAGTGATAGGGATTGGTGATAGTGGTTAGTATCTATCCTAATCCCTTTCGCATTTTGCCCCATCGCTGCTTTTCTGATACACTTGCAATATGGCAAGCTGGTTGGGAACTGCATGTGTTGGCACAAAGATAAGCGACACAGTTGATGCGTCGGATGTCGCAACAATTGCTGGTTTGGAGTGCGCTTTTGGGAACGTCGTTGATGTCGTTTTGGCTCTTTCCGGTGTGGTAGTTTTCGTTACGTTTTTGATAGGAGGTTTTAAATATCTAACCTCAGGATCTGATCCAAAGGCAGTAGAATCAGCAAAACATACTCTAACAGCAGCCATTGCGGGGCTAGTTGTTTTGGTTTTGGCATTTGCGGTTTTATTGGTTATTCAAGCTGTAACAGGAGTGCAGGTAACTCAATTTAAGGTAACGACTCCATAGGAATGGAGTAATTTCTAATTTTCAATTTACAATTTTCAATCAATTATCAAATTACAATTTTTAAATTAGAAACTCTTCATGATCCGCTTCTTATCATTCTTATCACTCCTACCCTTCTTTTTGATTCTATTCACACAAACCACGCACGCTGCTGATACTACTCCCGATTCTTACGGAACCGAAAAGGGCCAGCAGCTATTTAGCCCTGAAAACGCCCAGAAATTAATTCCTTACAAAGGAGATTCTCCAACCATTGCTGACTTCGGAAAATCTGCGGAGTTTTTCCGTGACTCAACCAATGCCTATGCTCCCACACCCTCTCCCCAAGCACAATTTGAAAACTTCTTTAATGCCCTCAGGGGTCTGTTTGATGAAGTTTTCGCCAGGCTTTTTTCTGGCGGCATACCTTTCTTTGGGACTATTTACACCAATGGAACAAATGCTCCTAAGCTGACCGAAACAGAAGAAACAAAGAACGAGTTTAACCGCGGAGTTGACGAATATATCGACTCACTAAACCCATTCAACGCTAATCCCTTCAGAATAACCTCAGGAATCGCCTCAGCCTTCAATATGCAATCCGAAAATCTTAAGGGAATCATAAATAGTGCAGCCGAAGCAACTGAAGTTCCAGCCCCTCTTTTATTGGCTATCTCCCAAACCGAAGCCCCGGGAGCTTTTAGCTACACAGATGAGGACGTGAAGTTTTTTAGCACGGACAATTGGTGGGCTGGTTCGCCATACGACACCCTCAAAAAGGGGTATTGCTACAATACCTGTTCTGATCCGTCATTGGGTTGTCCAAACAACGACGTCCGTGGAGCAACACAATTCGAGGCCGCCACATGGAGAAGTTTAATAAACGATAACGCCTCTCGTGGTTTAGTAGGTATCCAAAGCGTGTTGCAATCAAAATTTGGATTGAACAAGACCATCACTGCCGACGATCGGTGTAATGTGGCTGCAGCTTTTGTTGGCACAGCTGTTAAAATAAAAAGGGACGCCGGAGCAACACCAGCTTGGGACGAGCCAACTATAAGAAAGGTTGCTGGGGCCTACTGTGGAACATGCAACCCAAGTCGTGCGTGTGGGCCTGATTACTGTGGAACCGTATGGAGGCTTTTTAAGTCATATTCTTCCCAATCACAATGAAATACCTTACTGCCATGGGCCAGTTTTTTACCAGGAGTAAAAAAAGAATTGCTGTCTTGTTGATTGTTATCTTGTTAGCAGCAGGCTATGTGTTTACCAGCAACAACCAGGCTCCCGCTACACAAACCACCTCACCTCTTCCAACACCAACCAAAGCCCTAACCATACAGGAACAAAACGCTTTACAGCAAAACAAGCAGCGTTTAATTTCTCAACTGCCCTTCAGTTCGGAGCAATTCACAGTCCAGTACTTCCCTGACCAGGACTATTTCTTAATCTCTATTCAGAGGCAGCCATACGAAAATAATAAAGCCTTAGCGGAAAGTTGGATGAGACAAAATGGAGTTGATCCAGGGTATGTAACAATCCAATGGAGCGCCGTCCGCGGCGCCGGCCCCAGACAATAACCAGTTTTCGTCCGCGGCTTCGCTCCCTAACGAAGAGGAACCAGTCTCACTTCAAGCTTGGCATTGAGTGCCCTTGCAACTTTTTCTAAAGTTTTGTGGGTATAGCCTGTATAGTCCGCTGCTTCAATCCGAGCAATGTTGGATTGAGTAGTTCCAACCAATTTTGCCAACTGCGTTTGAGTAAGACCCGCTTTTTTGCGAAGATCATAAATCTGAAGAGCAATATCCCAAGCAGCCCCTGCTTGGTCAAGCTCGTACTGAAAAGCAGGATCCTCCTTGAGAATTTTTTCTATTGTTCTATCAAGATCGTCTTTTTTTCTTTTCATTTTCCTCCTTGTGATAAACTCTACTTCTAAGTTCAAGTTGTCCTGGTAGTAACTAATTTCAAATTCCATAGTGATTATATCAAAGTTGATATAAATGTCAAGAAATGCAATTAATTTTTGAGGTGGTTTTTTGACAAGTTACTTAGTATGGTATATGCTTGTTTTTAGGCTAAACCATATTAAGTATATGTCGTACTTATCCAAAATATTGATTGATAGAATAGAAAGCAAACTAAAAATTCTTCAGAAACTAAGGCCTTTGCCCCCTTCTGCCGTAAAAAAACTCCAAGAACAGTTTGAAATTGAAATGACTTACAACTCAAACGCCATCGAGGGAAACAGCCTTACTCTAAAAGAAACTTATCTTGTTATCCAAGAAGGTTTAACTATAAAAGGAAAACCCCTTAAAGACCATCTAGAAGCAAAAGATCATCATGAGGCTTTGGAATTTTTGCATGAGACCGTCGAACACGGCTCGCAACCAACCCTCTCTGAGCACTTAATACGAACGCTCCATCAAATCGTTATGAAGAAAACCGATGAAGAGTATGCAGGAAAATATAGGAATAGCAATGTTTTTATAGGAGGAGCCGATCATGTTCCTCCCGACGCGCTTCTCGTACCGAAACAGATGCCTGATCTTATTCGTTGGTTTTCCAAAAACATAAAGCGCCTTCACCCAATAGAACTTGCAGCTCTGTTGCACCACAAACTCGTTTACATACATCCATTTTTTGACGGAAACGGCCGGACAGCACGATTAGTTATGAATATTATACTGATGAAGGCCGGATATCCGTTGGTTATTATACTGAAAAACGATAGAAAAAAATACTATCGAGCTTTAAGCCAAGCAGATAGCGGAAAATATTCTCTTCTCGTTCAAGTTATTGCTCAAGCAGTAGAACGTTCTCTGAATATTTACTTAAAGACCCTTACACCAATAAACCAACGCAGGGAAAAGTTTGGTTCGCTTAGGCAGATGAGTAGAAAAGCTCCATATTCAACTAAATATTTAAACTTGTTAGCGCGAACTGGCAAGCTTGAAGCCCACAAGCAAGGCCGAAATTGGTTAACAAGCTATGAGGCAATTAGAAGATATATTGGCCAAAGAGAAAGAGCACGAAAATTTGTTAGTTTGAAAAAGTAAGGCTTTTTATGCTAAGATCGTATTAGAGTACAAAACGTAATCCATGAAACTCTTCAAGCCTGCTCGCAATCTCATTCGTATAGTTGCCCACCACCCAAAGTTTTTTGCATTTATTCTTTTCTGCGCTTTAGTCGCCGCCCCTGCTGCCTATGCTCAGTATTCACTTGATTCTCATCAGGAAGCGTTGGGAGCCGGAGGACAAAATCTTCAAAAATTTTCCGAACAGAATTTTGCTGGGTTTATTAACTCTGCAAACATAGCTTTGTCAGGCTGCGTAAAAGAAAACAACAACTGTCCAAATGAGCTTAAAACTGGAGCTATCCCCATCACAACAACAATGGTAGCCAGTTTATATGCTAACCCACCAGCATCAGGCGTAACTTACTTTGCGGACATTTTGCATCACATCAACCCAGTCCAACAAGCTTACGCTCAAACAACAGGAACTGGGTTTGGTGCCTTTTCGCCTATTCTACCCGTTTGGAAAGCTTTTCGTAACTTTGCTTATGCCTTTTTCGCGATTGTCTTTATTTTTATCGGTTTAGCAATTATGTTTAGAATGAAGCTCGACCCTCGGACAACACTTACTATCCAATCAGCTATTCCAAGAATTGTAATAGCTTTGCTTCTTGTTACTTTCTCTTACGCCATCGCGGGCCTTATGGTTGATTTGTTGTATGTCATGATTGCAATCGTGGCCTTAATTTTCGGTTCTATTCCCGAATATATATCTGCCCAAGACCTACAAACTGAATTTATCAATGGCGGCTTTTGGCAACTTACAGGGCGTTTATTCAGCACTGTGTTTGGCGCAAGAGACGGTGGTACTGGCGTTGGGGTTGCTGGATTAGTAGCAGGCGGCTTGGTAGCTGCTGGCTCACTTCTATTTTTGGGTATTACCGCATTAACTGCCTTGGGAATAGTGGGACTTGGAGTAGCAGTCGTAGTATTAGTACTCTCAATAATCGTTCTTTACCTACTCTTCAAATTGTTTTTTGAATTACTCAAAGCGTACATATTCATTATCTTGGGGGTTGTTTTTGGTCCCCTCCAAATAGCTATGGGTGTTATTCCCGGGTTGCCTGGAGCGGGAGACTGGTTTAAAAATCTCTTTATAAACATCCTAATTTTCCCCGCTGTAGCTTTTGTACTTATTTTAGGTCAAATTTTGATACGACATGCAGGTCAAAATCTGTGGATGCCACCCATGCTCGGGGGTACTTTAGTTTCTGGAGCAATACCTTTTCTTATTGGGTTGGGAATGCTAATGATTGCGCACCAAGTCCCCCAAGCCATTCGTAACGTCTTTGCCAGAAGACCTATGCAATTTGCCCCAGGAGAAGCAACAAATCTTATAAGGACACCTATCGCGTCTGGCGCAGAAGGGCAAGCGCGTGCCTCAACAAGTTTTACGGGCAGAGCTATCTGGGGAACTATAGCAGGCGCAACAAAACCAGGTAGGTAATTTTCTTGTCTATTGTTCGTCTTTTCGTGGAGGTTGGCCCGTAACTCTTCTCACCCAACTGTCGAAGGATTTAATTCCCCTAACTGGAGCCGTAGCCTGGTGCAAAATTTCTCGAGCCCCTTGTGTTTCTCTTTGTATACTTGATACTTTAGCTACTTGATCTGTGCGCTTTATTCTTGATGGGTCTACAATTCTTTTTACAGCCTCTTGGCTTATCTTTCGCTTTACTTGTGCAACTCCAGCATCCCTTTCAAAAGCTTTTTGTATTATTTCCAACCGTCGGCCATAATCAACATTTGCTCCACTTGGACCTTGGCCAGTGCGTGCACCCGCTACAGAGTCCATAACATCCAAAACAAGCTTGAGGTCCTCCCAGTCTCGTCTAATACGTTGCGCTTCTGTTCCTGTTGGGTCAAGAGGGTCAGGGGCTTCGAGGGCATTAGCAAAAGCTATCATCCCATCCTGTGCCGCAACCTCAGTAAGCATTCTTCCAGACACAGGGTCTTTAATTTTATCTATAAAAGGAGTCAAGTCTCCAGCTTCTATTAGATTTCCTTCTGTGTCTCTCTTTTCGGGCTTTAAATCTCCATTTGGGTTTCTCTCGTCATATAAGTATTTATTATACAAATCAAGGAATTTGCTATTTTCGTGCGGAAAGCCAAAATATCTAAATATTGTGTATGCTACTCGCACCACTCCCGGATCAGTATTAACTGCTCTCTGGACTGCCTCTAGATACTTATGAAGTTCGTCTCGCTTTAAATCTGCGTTTCTCTCCTTATCGTTTATTGGTTGTCCGTTGTAACCCTCAACTCTACGAACGTCAGAAAATTTATGACGTGTACCTACTAATATATTGTTATGACCCAGTCCTTCTATAACATCGTGCACCCCGGGTTCGGCAGCTATCTGATATCCTTGTAACCTTAATAATAAGGCCAAACATCTTCTTGTCTCCGAATCTATACGAAGCCACCTGGCAACTCCGTCAGGTGTTGGACCGTTTGTTTCTAGTGCTTGGGCAACATATTCAAGCCGGGAGCCCCGCATAACACGGTCTAGGTGTAGTAATGGAAGTAAACCCGCTGCTGCTGCTTCTGTAAAGCCGTCCTCTTTCGAAGACGCAATAACCGGCTCTAAAGCCTTATTAACAATCGGGTTATTACCAGTCTCCGCATAACCGCTTAACACTTCGTTTGAATGAACTCTTCGCATAACTGCACCCCTGCCAGCACCGGACAGTAAGGCATCAGGCAATCCATGGCTTCGAGCCCAACGTCGAGAAAAAGCTCTTGGTCGATCAACGCGTTCGTCTTCTGGGTCGTTCCAAACAATAAATCTCTCTTCGTTATAGGGGTCGTGCTCTCCCACACCCGCAGCCCTGGCTGCTTCGGCAGCAGCACGAGCTCTCTCAGTTTCTGCTTGTTGTTGTGTTAACCTTCGCAATTCCTCAGCCGCTTGGCGTTGGGCTTCTGCTGCCGCAAGCTGGGCTTCTCTTACTCTTTCCGCTCCTTCGTCTCTTGGCTCGGGTCGGGCTGGCTCGGGCGCAGAAGCAGCTTCACGCATATCCCACACCCACTCTTCTTGAGGCGGTGGAGCTTCACCTCTTATTGAATCTCTTATATCCTCAAGCGCGTTGGCTATATAAATTTCGACCATTCCCTGGTAGATTTGGCGAGAAAAATCTGGGTTATTTCTAAAACGACGCTCACTCCAAAGGTCGCTTTCTGCTTCGTGAGCCAATTTATCTCCTCGGGTGAGTTCGGTAACGTAATCTAGAGGTCTGGAAGTCTCTCTCAAACCAGCCAGCACACCCATTAACCTTTCATCAGCCAAAGCAAAAGCTCCTGCCCGGCGGGCATTTGCTCCCATCCTTTCCCTATCTTCTAAAATCTCGCCTCGCCTTAAAAAGTCGGGGCCTGCCGCCTGACCCAATACTTCTTTCTCGCTAATTCTCTCAAGCTCAAGCTGGCTTTGCTCAAACCAGGAAGTCGGCCGGTTAATTTCTGGAGTATATGGGAATAGTATTTCTGCCATGTCTTTTTAGACTAAATACAATTATATAGCAAAGAGTTGCTCCAGGCAAAAATTAGAGTTAGTATTAAAGTGAAACAAGCAATATGACAGAGCTTGCCCCACAATCAGAGTTTCAACAATCACAAATTGGTTCCTTTATTGTCCAACTTGAACACTCTCTGCGCTTAAGAGAAGTTGACACTCAGTATCCAGAAGAAGTCCGCAAAGCCATAAGTGATAAAGATTTTTGGTATGGAAAACGAGGATTTTGGACAAGGCGTTCTTCCACGCACTCCCCACCCGAAAGGACTCAAGAGCTGGTATGCTTTACACTTTCTGAAGAATCACAAAAACTAGGGTCAACCAGCACAGATGTCCAAAGCTTAAAAAGAATGCTCAACATTAGCAGTGAAAGCCCTACTTTAGATGATTTAAGAGCTGCCACCGGCGGAACCTCGGGAGGCGGAGAAAGAACAGCTGAACCGGCAAAAACAAAAGAAAAGCTGCCGCGTTTTAGAGATAGAGACGAGCAAATTGCTTACAGAACTTACCAAGAAGCCTGGAACCCCAACCCATTAATGGCAAACCGAGCCGATTATTGGTTTGAAAATGAACGGGCCAGGTTAAGAGCGCGCGGTGAAGCAGGACAAGCTTCTGAAAAAAGAGAAGCAAGGCCTCCATTGAGGTGGTTGTTGGACGAAATTAATGCGTCGCTGAGAGAAAGAGGTGCTGATCCAAACGATCGGGAACAAGTTGAAGCTCAAATAAGAAACGACGAATTTTGGCTGGGAACCCCTGAGAGCTTTTGGGAGAAACTGGCAACAGGTTCTGGACAAAAGCCTGAAGATTTCCAAGAGGAAAAATGCCGGGAAGTTTTGGAAGATATCCGAACAAGGAGAGGGGGGCATGATGATAGAGCCGAACTGCGTACCCTATTTGGACTACCCCCAGGTTACAAGTTTGATCTTTATGATTTAATTGACATAACAAATGGTTTTATCACCCACTCCCAACTTGTAGAACAAGAGGCTTCCCTGGGGCAGGACGAAGAAGTAGAAGTTGCCCCAGAAACACCATCGGCACCAGAAGTGGCGGCTGCAGAAGTAGCACCTATGCAGGATCTTTTGAAAGAAGAGGAAAGAAAGGATCAAACGCAGAGATGGCAACGATTTCGTGGCTCGCTTACCCCGTCATATAGCACTGAACCCGAAGCAACCGTGGTCGAAGAAGGAGCCGACGGAGACGAAGATTTAACTAATGGTCTTCGCGATGCGTTCCTAAAAGCGCAACAAAAACAATCTCGAGTAGACAAGGGAGGTGGAAAAGCGCGAAAGAGACAAAAAATAGACGCTCAAGTTCACCGCGCCCAAGAACTACAAGAAAAATGGCGAAATAGTGTGTAATGTCCACCACTTTTCAGATTCTAAAGTTTTCTTGGGCCAGTCTCATTGCTTGTTTTTGAAAAAATTTTTTGACGTTTTTCCATGAAACCCTTTCAATCATCTGGGGCATATCGTTATCTTCGGCACCGGCAAAATAGTCTAAACTTCGAATAATCATATACAGATGTTCTTCAAGAACGCCATACTTTTGGTTGTAAAAATCAAGCATTTGCTCCATTGAAAAGTCCCGAGCCAAAAAATATAAGTCTATAAAATCTCTCTTTGTCCCCCTTTCTTCAATTGCGTGGATTTTCATAGCCGCGATATCCTCTTTGCTGGCGATGTGAATTCCCCCAAATCCTGTAGGCTTGGCAATAAGCGGATATTGGCAACAGAAGATGCTAAATTTTGTACGCCCAATCTTGCCCAAAACTGTTCCCCAGGGGGTTAAATTTTTTGGAGGTAAAAAAATCTAAATCTATGGAAATTCTGTGGCCAAGGTGAAGGGCCAAAGCCGTACCGCCGGCAAGATATGCTTTTTTAATTTCAGGTATATCTGAAACTAGCTTGATAGCCCCCATTGTATCGGGGAGTGCGGCTTTTGCAAACATATCACTTTTTTTCTATCCAGCTTTAGATAATCAGTCCAAAAATTTGCAGTTACTTGAGAAATATCGCGAGTTGTATAAAGAACTTCTACAATTTCTTTTGTGTTGTAATTTCTTAATAACCATCTTAAAGCCCCCGTGTCAGCTCTATCTAAAACTCGCTTGAGAACGAAAAATCTGGATTTTTTAATATCCAGCTCATCAAACCTTACATCCCAAAAATAATCTCTTAAAAATCCAGGAAGTTTTGTGCTTTTAATCTTAGCTTTTGACATTCCTTAATTCTACCATAAATGCAAGTGTGAAAACAGCCTCGCTTGCAAAGAGTGTTTCATATGTTAACCTTGCATAGTCAGATAAAACAAAACTGCGCTCAAGACTATCAAATGGTGAAAAGATTGGAGGTAAAGAGAAACAAAGCATAAAGCAAAAAAACAAAAAGCAAATTATTTATGCTTAATGAATTATGTTTTATGTTTTGCGACTACGTCGCAAATGCCTTTAGAACAACATCCGGTACCACAAGAAATTTCCTCCTACGAGTTCCGCCTGGTAGGAGATATGACCTTAAAACAGTTTTTACAACTGGCCGGTGGTGTTGGAATTGCTTTTCTAATTTTCGTTACTCCCCTCCCAGCTTTAATTAAATGGCCGATTGTGGCTTTGGCTGCAATTTCAGGAGCGGCCCTGGCTTTTTTACCCATTGAAGAAAGGCCTTTATCTTTTTGGTTTTTCTCTTTTATTAAAGCAATTTATTCCCCAACACTTTATGCCTGGGAAAATGGGGCATCCGAAGATGTCTTTGCTGTTGATAGCGTAAGCGCGCCAACCGTTATTGCTCCCCAAGGCCAGGAAAAAGCCGAAGAGTATTTACACTCAGTTCCCCAAGCAGAGGTTGTAACCCGGCTCGAAGAATTGGAAAAAGGGTTCTTTAAAAAAGTTTTTGGGATGTTTCAACAATCTGCGCCACAACCTCCCGCTTCTATTGACCCTAACGCGCCACTTGCTCCTCCCCCACAGCCAATCAAGGTTGAGCATCAGCAAAAGGATTTTCCTCAACCTCAAACTAAAGTTGAATACAACACTGTCCCCTTGGCTCCGGTTTTTGGTACTGCCTTACCCTCAAACCGACAAGTTTCTCAGGCGCAGTTTGCGCTTCAGGCCGCACCACCCAATCCTCCCGTGCAACCTAATATTATTGTCGGCCAGGTGGTAACCAACAACGGCAAGATTGTCGAGTCAGCCATTCTTGAGATAAGAGAAGTTGGGGGGACTCCGGTAAGAGCTCTGCGCACCAACAAAATTGGTCATTTTATGACCGTTACCCCTATTAAAGACGGCGAGTATGAGATTTTAACCGAGAAAGATGACTTGGCTTTCGACCCAATCAAAATAACAGCCAGTAGTAGTATTATTCCACCGATTCTTATAAAGGCGAAGTGAGATAGTGATTATGAGTAACATTCAACCAATTAAAGCTTCTTCCCAACATCATATTATCGTTGCAGACATTGTTGATGACGTGGTATTAACCAAAGATGGCGGTGCTGCTGTGGTTTTGCGCTCCACAGCGCTTAACTTCTCACTTTTATCCGAAAAAGAACAGGAGGCGGTAACAATTTCTTACGCCGCGCTTCTTAACTCTTTGTCTTTTCCTATCCAAATCCTTGTCCGTTCTCAAAAGAAGGATATTACGCGCTACCTTGCATTTTTGGATACTCAGGAAAAACTCCAAACCAATCCGCAATTAAAAAATCTTATGGTCGTTTATAAAAATTTTGTCTCACAAATGGTCAAAAAGCGCAATGTTTTGGAAAAAGAGTTTTACATAGTTATACCTTTCTCGCCCCTTGAACTTGGTATCACTACAAGCAACTTTATCGATTTGTTTACTCCCTCGGTTAAGACTAAGAGGGCCAAAAATCTGCCTTATTCAAAAAGTTACATCATCAAAAAAACCAAAACGGTCCTTTATCCAAAACGCGATCACTTAATTCGCCAAGTAGGTCGCTTGGGAATTAAGATGGATCAGTTGGTGACCGAAGAGTTAGCCACATTGTTTTTCAAAATATATAAGCAAACATGATCAAACCTGTGTCCTCCAAATCCATTCAAGATATTATTGCCCCACAAAAAATTGAGGTTGATTTTAACCATATAAAAATTGATGACCGCTATTTTAGAACTCTTTTTGTGTCAGGTTACCCAAGATTCGTTTATCCCGGCTGGCTTGATCCCATTATCAACTTTGATCACTCTCTTGATATCTCCTTCTTTACCTATCCCGTTGCCGGCAAAACCGTGCTTGATGATTTGCGAAGAAAGATAACCGAGATGGAGGCAGAACTGTCCACAGATTTACAACGCGGCAAGGTGTTAAACCCGGCAACTCAAGCAAAACTTGAAGACGCCCACGATTTACAAGACCAATTGGTAAAAGGTGCGGAGCGCTTTTTCCAGTTCTCTTTTTACATCACCATCCCCGCTTCAAACTTAGAAGAGTTAAACAATATTACCGCCCAGGTTGAGTCCACCTTGGGGTCTTTGTTGGTTGTGGCTAAAAAAACTACCTTGCGCATGGAGGATGGATTTTTAACAAGCCTGCCATTGGGGGAAGACAGATTATCCATAACTCGCAACATGGATACTACTTCCCTATCAACAACTTTTCCTTTTTCTTCCGCCGAGCTTTCCTCAGACAGCGGAGTTTTGTACGGCATCAACGAAGATAATGATTCCTTGGTTATCTTTGACCGCTTTTCTCTTGAGAACTACAATTCAACCGTTTTCGCAACTTCTGGATCCGGCAAAAGCTACAGCGTGAAGTTAGAAGCACTGCGGTCTTTAATGCTTGGGACGGAAGTATTTATTATTGACCCCGAACAGGAATATAAAAAACTTGCCGAGGCGGTCGGCGGCGAGTTTATCTCTTTTTCCTTCAACTCACAGGCAAAAATAAATCCTTTTGACCTATCAAATATCATTGATCCTGAGGAAAATCAACTGGGTTTAAAAATCCTTTCCCTGCATTCTCTGTTTGGGGTAATCATGGGGACATTAAACCCATCCGAACAGGCAGTTTTGGACAGGGCTCTGATTGCCACATATAAAGCCAAAGGAATAACTCCTGATCCGGCAACCCAAACCAAGACTCCCCCTTTAATGGAAGATCTTTATAAAACACTTATTGGGATGGAGGATGCGGTTTCACGCTCTTTGGCCGATCGGGTCGAAAAATTTGTTAAGGGGTCTTTTGCTGGAATTTTTGACCAGCACACAAACATAAGTCTTAGAAATCCATTTACAGTTTTTTCTGTGCGTGATTTGGAAGAATCCTTGCGCCCCATTGCGATGTTTGTGGTTTTGGATTTTATCTGGACTCGCATTAAAGAAAACTTGAAAAAGCGCATTTTAATCGTTGATGAGGCGTGGCATATGATGCGCTACCCCGATACCGCGCAATTCCTCTTCTCTATTGCCAAGCGCTCGCGCAAATATTACTTAGGTTTAACCACCATAACCCAAGACGTTGAAGACTTTCTGTCCTTAGATATTGGTAAGGCAATAGTTACCAATTCAGCCTTAAAACTATTAATGAAACAGTCCCCCACGGCCATAGATAAAGTTGGTGAGGTTTTCAAACTTTCCCAAGGGGAAAAACAACTGTTATTATCCGCAGACGTGGGCGAAGGAATTTTCTTTGCCGGACCAAACCATGTCGCTATCCGTGTCGTGGCCTCAGACGAAGAACACAAACTAGTGACAACCAATCCGGCCGAGATACAACAAACTCCAGTGTCCAACTCCAACCCGGGTCCTATTCTTCGCGTCGAAGAAGCTCAGTAAATACGGTACAATACAAATATGGCTACAAAACCTGGTGGCTTTTTTGGCGTCTTCTCCAATATCATTTCTGAACTGCAACATCGCGTAAACCGAACTTTGTTTCGTTCTCAAAATCTCCCACATGGTGTGCCTCCACCTACGGTAATTCCACCAATCCTAAAAACCCAACAACACCCCCATTGGCCATCGCCCGACTCAGACAAGTTGGTTTACCAGCAAACCGAAACAGAATTTAAAGAGCCTGTCCCCACTACCCAACTTGAACAATGGCAAGCGCTTCTAAAACAAACACCAGCTGGTGGGAAAAATCCAAAAACCCAAACTGAAGTTTCATTTATACCTATATCCCACCCAATAAGACCTGCGACAACACCCACCCAACAACCTCGTAAGTCACCAATAAGCCAAGAACAATACCTTTTGGCGCTAGTTACCCGTCCCAAAAGCTGGCAGGATCGACTTGCCGATGGATTAAAAGATGCCATTCCCTTTTTCCCAAGGTCGCGTACTTCCGATCAAAGACTGGAAGACGCCATAAACCAACTTCTTGCCCAAAACCCCGAGTTTGCTAATTCCGAGGCAGTTAGAGTATTACATGGCTCTAGAAAAGGAATCATCGAAGAGGTCGAAACACTAACCGGTCAAGTAAAGAATGTCCGCATTGTACCTCCAAAAAGCTATGATTACGAACAACCCCGGGTAGGTTATCCGGAACATGTTTTTAATTTAAATATCAGCCCCTCCTCAAATATTGTTCGCATCGCCCAAGAACCCTTTAATCAGTTTATTTCTCCCAAACTTACCCCTGTTTTGAAACAGTTTGCGGGCAGTGCAGCCCAAAACGCTGCATCTCAATCGGCAATTTTGGGACGCGGTTTGATTTCTTCTGCGGCTCACGGACTTGGCTCAGGATTGACCAGACTGGCTATGGGGGCAAGACGGCTTTTACTAATTGTTGGGGGGGGTGGAGAAGCAGCCGCCATCGGGGGTGGAGTTTTGGCTTTAATACTTATTGCAGTTATTGTCATTCCTCTGGTGTTTAACAATACAGGTCCCACTTTTACCCAACGCGCGGCACTAAGCAGTACAGGAGGTGTTGGAGATGTACTTTCTAAAGGCAACCAGTATGTATCCATCGAAATTTCCTCTTCTAAAAACGCGCTTAAAAATGAAGAGTTGCCTCAAGATGTAACTTTTACTGTTACCGTCAAGCCAAAGCAAAAACCTTTCGAAGGTGATCCTACAATCTCTGCAACCGTCACCGCTTCAGGTAAAGATGGCACAAAAACTTTAGCAAGTGAGAATTGGTCAGAAGAAACTCACCAAATCAATTTAAAGCTGGAAAATTTAGAAGATGTAAATGTTGTTTTGGCTGTTAGCGTCAGCGCTCGAGTTGTCGAACAACCCGAAGTTCAAACCACTGCCAACAACGCCTCAATCAGGGTTGGTAATCCGCCCGACGATTGTCCCAGTGGCTGGGCAACAACTTATGGAACCATTACCTCAGAACCAAACGACACGGTAGTGTCAACCCACAGCACCGCGGAAGCTGTCGATATTGGCAATAGCCCCAAAGGAAGAATCCAGGGTGCGCCTATTTATGCAACCAGCAGAGGTATTGCTTCCTTTAACTGCTACAGCCCACTTTACGGAGAATGTGTGCGAATCACAACTTCCTGCAATGGTAAAACCGTAGAAATAATTTATGCCCACATGATATCCAGAAGCGTACAAAACAACCAAAATGTCTCTTCAGGCACACAAATTGGAAATGTTGGAGCGACAGGCAATGTCTTTGGCAGCGACCCAAACCATTTGCATTACGAATTCTTAAAGATTAGTGGTTCTGTTACAATTCCAATGGCACCGCCTTATATTCCTTTACCCGGAAAACGCGGAACTACATGGTAACAAAGAAGGTGTCATCCCAAAAACTATGTTAAATTTTTTCAAAAACCACTGGCTTTTAATAATGCTGGCTGTAATTGCTACCCTTCTGGCCATAGTCTGGGTTCAGGGGAAAAGCAACAAAACCGCCAAACAATCTCTCCCCAACCTACCCTCGATTGCTTATCCAAACCTGACGGGCCAGAAAGTTCCTCCCGCGATTACTTTCAATCTCACAGGGACAGATCTGCCAACCCAGGTTTCTCTTTATCAAATATCTCCCAAGAGTTTAAATTCCGTGGAAGCTAAAGCTTTGGCTAAAAATTTTGGCTTCCCCGAAAATCCCTCAAATATCTCAACCGACAGTGTTTTTGGGGACTACTATCTATGGCTCTCCGGCCCACAAAGTTTGTTCGTTCGACTCTCCCCACTTGATATCAACTTTGTCCATGACACAAGTAGCTCTCCAATATCTTCCCAGGGAGAATTGCCCAGCGAACAGGTGGCCTCAAATTTTATTCAAAATCTCATCTCGACGAACGACCTTACCCCCACAGGGGCAACTTTGGTTATTAATGGTTCACGAAAAATGTTTGAGAATAATATTCTCGAATTAAAACTCGATCCGACCATTACCAAAACACGCGTCGTTGATAACAACCCCACAACATCTCTCGTAACTTCCTATTTGGGCAAAGATGGTAAGGTTTATTCCTTTCTTTATAAAGCAGGCTTTGCCAATCCTCAAAATCCAACAAATTATCCTGCCAAAACTTTGGAAGAAGTTAAAGAGTCTTTATTAAAAGAAGGCAAAATTGTCACCATTGGTCAACCCACTACAGAACCAGCGCTTTACGTTCCAACCTCTGTCAATATTATAAGAATCGACAGCGCTTTACTTTTCTACCCACCACAACCAAACACTTTATATCCAATTTATATTCTCACGGGTACGGCCAAAACCAACGAAGGAGACCAACCGGTCTATATCTACACCCCAGCGGTAAACTCAAAGTATATACAAGGAAGTAGTTAAACTCTTACAGGCATGATTATATGTTTATATGTTGGGTCTTTAGAATCCTGGAAAACACCAGGGGTAGTTGGTCCTTGAGTTTCTATCACTATTGAATCTCCATCTATTGAATTTAGGAAATCTAATAAGTATTTATAATTAAAGGCAATCTGAACCTCGTCTCCTTCAGTTTTTGCTTCAACTTGAATCTCTTCTTTCCCATATTGACTACTTTCAGAGGTTAGGGTCAAGCCATTCGAGTCAAACTTAATTCTTACAATGCTGGCTGATTCCCGGGCAAAGACTGAGGTTGCCTTAACAGCTTGTAAAAGCTCGTCTTTCCCTAAGGAGGCTTTGGTTGTCCAAGCTTTGGGCATGACCCGATTGTAATCCGGAAACTCACCATCAATCAAACGGCTGGTTAAAATAATATTTTCCGATTGAAAAATTATCTGACCTTCTTTTTGCAAAACTGCTACTTTTACATCTTCAGTTTTTGCTCCCAATGCCCGATTTAACTCTTCAACAACTCTGGCCGGCAGAAGAAATTTGGAACCATTCTTGTCAAAATTAACCCCGTCAAGCTCTTTGTAGGACATCCTAAAGCCGTCTGTGGCTACTGCTATTACCTTCTCCCCAACTATTAGATTAATCCCTGTTAAAATCGGTCTCGTGTCCTCCGTTGCTGCTGAAAACGCAACATTATCCGTTAAAGTATCTAATGTTTCTCTCTTTAAAGAGAAGGTTGCCTCTTTTACTAAGTCAGGAACATTTGGAAACTCTGTTGCCGGAATACCGGAAATATTAGCCGATATGCTGTTGCATGAAATTTTAAGCTGATCTTTGTCAACTTCCAAAGAAACCTTACCTGCTGGTAAATGGTTGACAAGATCAACCAAAATTTTTGCGGGAACTGTGATTGTCCCTTCTTTTTCTATTTTTGCACCTGTTGAAACGTTGATTCCAGTTTCCAGGTTGGTTGCTGATAAAGATAATTTTCCATTTTGGGTTTTTAGTAAAATATTTGAAAGTACCGGAAGCTGTGCGCGTGTTGAAACAAATCGTGAAGCAAGTGTAATGTTACCAGCCAAATCTTCTTGAAGTATTGAAAGTTTCATACTTAGCAAAAGCATAAAGACATAAACTATAAAACACAAGTGTCTTTTTAATATTTATTAGTCGTTGTAGTAGGTAATGTTGATATGTGCAAAACGAACGTAAGTTTTGTTGATAATAGCCAGAGTTGTTTTGCTGATAATTTATCCTCTTCTTACCCACACTAAATGTTGAGTTGATAAATTGATAACAAGTTATTAAGAAATGCTTTTTTTAATCCCCAAAATATCATCATGCAACCCACTTTTTTCTGAAATGTTTTTAGATATCTTATCCACAGCATGCATAACTGTTGTGTGATCTCTTCCTCCAACTAACCGGCCCACTTCTTGAAGAGGAAGCCTCAAATCTGTGCGCAGTATATACATTAAAATTTGCCGCGGCAAAGCTACGGTTTGTGCTCTACTCTCCCCCAGCAAACTTCGTTTACCAAGGGAATAATAAATTGAAACCGCGTTAATCACGGCCTGAGGAGAGACCGGTTTTTTGTAAGTTTGGGTATCACCACTTGTCACACTGAGAAGTTTATTCACAAGTTCAACCGTTAAGGGCTCGTGGGTTATAGCAAGGTGGCTGGTAAGTTTGGTTAAAAAACCCTCGATTCTTCTGGGCGAGTCTATGTTGGCTGCAATTGCTTGGGCTATCTCCATAGGAAGTTCCACACCTCTCTCTTTTGCTTTGATTAAGGTAATGGCTGCCCTTAGCTCAAAGTCTGGAGGTGCAATATCTACAATTAGTCCTGCCTCAAACCTACTTCTTAAGCGGGCTTCAAGCTTGTCTATCTCGTGAGGTGGACGGTCAGAGGTTAATACTATTTGCGAACCTGCGGACTGAAGTGTATTAAATGTGTGGAAAAATTCTTCCTGAACTCTTTCTTTTCCAGCTATGAATTGGATATCATCAACCATCAAAAGTTTCAGTTTTCTATATTTTTCTTTAAAAGTCTGAGTTGTTTTACTGCGAATAGCTTCAACTATTTCATTAGTGAAGTCTTCTCCTGTGCAGTACGCAACCCTTGTGTTTAAGTCTTTTTCAAGCAGACTATGCGCAATAGCCAGCATCAGGTGGGTTTTTCCAATGCCAACCCCTCCATAAAAAAACAATGGGTTATAAGCATGGCCTGGATTTCTGCTTACTGCCTCAGCAGCGGCGTGGGCCATTTGGTTTGTGCCGGATACTGCAAAGTTTTCAAAAGTAAATCCTGGTCTAACTCTTCCCCTCTTTAGGGCATCAGTAATTAAAGCTGTATTTTCAATTTGCGAACTGGCAAATAAAGGCTCGTTTTGGTTCGGTTTTTTTACCTTTTGTCGCACAACAAAGGTAATATCGTTTTTTAAGGTTGTGGTTTGGTTTAGCGCATCTTGTAAAAGATCGAAATATCTTTTCTCAATCCCATCAGCAATAAAAGATGAAGAACAGCCAATTTCAACCGCTTGCCGCTTGTCTGAAATCTTTTTTAAAGAAACGATAAAAGTTGAGGAAAACCAAGTTTGAAAGTTAGCTTGAGAAAGTGAGACTTTTAAAGTTGATAAAACATTTTTCCAGATGTAATTTTGGTCCATATTTGCTTCCACATTAAAGAGTTATCCACAATCAGTGTCAACCCCTAAAAAGGACGAAAGTGTTCTTCCATCTAGTTAGTTGTCGTTGTGTTACTTAAGATTCTTGTGTAAAATACTGTTGGTGTCTACAAAGAGAACATATCAACCAAGTAAAACCAGGCGAAGAAGGAAAACTGGATACAGGGCTCGCGCAAAAACCAAGTCTGGCAGAAGAGTAATTACAAGAAGACAAAAGAAAGGCCGCAGAGCAATTTCTATAAAATAATGCTTCCCCATCAACACAGACTTACTTCAAAAAATGATTTTGATCAAGTTTTTTCAAAAGGTAAGAACATCAGGGGTAAATTCTTTAATGTAATTATATTAAGTAATGGTTCAAGTAAAAAAAGCAGATTTGGGGTAATTGTTTCCAATAAAGTTTCCAAAAGTGCCGTAGTTCGTAATATGATAAAAAGGGCAATTCGCTCGTTTGTTCAGGATCAAATTGCCGGATTTGAAAGAGGTTTAGATGTTGTGGTGGTAGCCAAAAACAGTGCTTCTTCTCAAGATAAATTGGCTCTTTTTGAGGACTTAAAAAGCTGTTTCAATTTGGTATCCTTAGTTTGAGACATGTTGAAAAATACAGTTTGCTTTTTGATTCGAACATATCAGATATTATTTGGTGGAAGAGGGGGCTTGTTAAGCTTTGTTGTTGGTGGAGGTTGTCCCCAAGCCCCAACCTGTTCGGAATATACCTACCAGGCTGTAAAGAGATTTGGTGTTCTGCCAGGTTTGAAAAAGGGTGCAGGACGCGTGCTTAAATGTAACCAACTTAACTAAACATGAATTTAAACATTATTACTCAACCTTTATTAAACCTTTTGATAATTTTTTATCATTTGCTGTTTAGTAATTTGGGTTTGGCTATAATTGGCTTTACCGCTTTTGTTCGCCTCTTGTTAACTCCCCTTACCTTACCTTCAATGAAAATGATGCAAAAGATGAAGGAATACAACCCGGAACTTAGAAAACTTAAGGAAAAATACAAAGACGACAAGAAAAAACTTTTACAGGCACAAGCAGATTTTTATAAGGAAAAAGGAATTAATCCTGCCTCGGGGTGTTTACCTCAGGTTGTCAGCATTGTCGTCCTTATTGCTTTATTTAGTGGGTTTTCCAATGTCTTTCAGGGCCCAGACATAACCCATCAGTTAAATAAAGTTCTCTATCCAGCTTTGCAGATTAATGGTGAGGTTAACAGATTTTTCCTCGGCCGCGATTTAACCAAGCCCGATGTGTTTAATGCAAATGGTATCCCATTTGCCCTTCCGGGGGTGTTTTTGATTGTCGTGGCCTTTCTGCAGTTATTATCATCCAAAATGATGATGCCCAATGTTCAAGCCGCTGAGAAGGTAGCCAAAAAGACCGAAGAAGGATTTGACGACATAGCGGCTTCTATGCAATCCCAAATGACATATCTTTTCCCCTTAATTACTTTATTTATTGGCTTAAATTTTCCACTAGGGGTTGTTTTATATTGGGGTACATTCTCCCTTTTTCAGGCAGTTCAACAGTATTTTGTTTCCGGCTGGGGCGGTCTGGCTCCCTGGGTTAATAAAATCCGGAAGGCTTCTTAAAAACTCCTCTTTGTCAGATTCAGGTAAAACTGGTACAATACCAAAGCTATGGCAGTTAGTACAAAAGCTGGAAAGATACCAAATGCACCAAAAGCAGGAGGCGCTCTGACAGCAGAGGTAACAAAAGATCAAGCAGAGGAATTGCTAGAGCTTGTGGGTATTGATGGTACTGTGGATGTTACCGAGGATAAAGAAAACGGGTTCGTTAACGTTCAAATAGAAACCGAGCAGGCCGGAGTTTTAATCGGACATCGCGGTGAGACCCTTTCGTCTTTTCAGACAATTTTGCGACAAATTGCTTTTAACCGATTGGGAGAAGCTGCCAATATTCTTGTCAATGTTGGAGATTGGAAATCCAAAAGGGAAGAAACTTTGAGAAATATTGCTCAAACGGCGGTTGGTAAAGCACGGAATACCGGAGTTGCTCAACATATTTACGATCTTACCCCAGCTGAGCGCAGGTTTGTGCATATACTTCTAACAGACGAAAGTGAAATTGTGGCTGAGTCAGAAGGTGAAGGTAGGGAGCGTCATCTGGTTATTAAACTGATACAATAACTTTGTGGACACAGGACGTCTAATCTTTAAAAACGCCTCTTTTCAGATAGCAGGTAAGGTTCTGACTGTTTTATCTTCCCTTTTCTTAACCTGGATATTGCGAGAAAAGCTTGGCAATGAGGGTTATGGTGTTTATATATTCGTCACGGCGTTTGTATTGTTTTTTGGTAACATTGCGGACTGGGGTACTAATTTGATAGTGGTGCGCGAAGCATCGAGTACTAAATTAGAATCCCAAAATACAATCTTTACAAGTAGTATTACCCTTCGCTTTATCCTCTCTTTCGTTGCCGTCATTTTAGTAAATATAGTAATTCGTACAAGCATTGAATGGCAGGCATTTGTTTTACCAACAACGATCGCCTCTTTTGTTCTTCTTTTGTTATCTCTGAAAAACTCTCTGGGGATTATTCTTCAAACAACCATGCGATTTGGAGCATTAACAATAATGGAGGTTTTGTTATCTTTCGCCTTCTTGCTATTGTCACTGGCTTTTTTGGTTAAAAACTTTAATGTGTCTTATGTCATGCTCTCCTGGGTTATAGCAACGGGGCTTTCGGCATTTCTGGGCTTTTGGTTCGCCCAAGGTTATCTAAAAAGATTTTCCTTTGATTGGAGGGTTAGTAAAAAAATAATCAAAGAGGCATTGCCAAGTGGAACACTACTTATTGTTTTTTCAATCTACAACAGAATTGATATTTTAATTTTGCAACATTATTGGGGAACGGCCAATGTTGGCATTTATGGGCTTTCCTACAAGATTTACGAGACGCTGACTACCGTGGCCGCCTTTATAGTTAGTGCGGCCTATCCCCTTTTATCTTCTCAAAAAGCTTTTGAAAATATTCGATATATTTATCAAAAAACCTTCGACATTCTTCTTATATCCTGTTTGGCACTATTCTTAATAACTTTTATTTTAGCGCCATCTGTAGAATTACTTTGGGGGGCAAGTTCTCTACCCTCTGTCGTGCCTCTGCGAATTTTATCTATTGCTTTAATCTTTTCTTTTTTCAACCATTTAACTGGTTATTCATTAATTGCTTTGGGTAAGCAAAAAACCTCCTTGGTAATCGGAGTTTTTGCGTTGATCCTAAATTTAATTCTAAACCTCTTGCTTGTCCCCCTTTACTCGTATCAGGCAGCGTCGGTAATGACTGTTGTAACTGAAGCCTTTGTTTTTGTCTGTTCCTCAGTTGCCCTTTATCGACTCGCAAATCTTCGTCCCTCTTTTCTTTCTTTCCCTAAAACCATATACTCACTTTTGTTTGCTGAAAAAGAAAATGGAAAGTAAGAATTCCCTCAAAGTATTTTCAGATGGTGGCGCTCGAGGTAACCCTGGTCCTGCTGCCAGTGCCTTTTTGGTTAAGGATTGTGACAATAATATAATTTTTCAAAGCGCTAAAAAAATTGGGTATACGACAAATAACGTTGCAGAATATACAGCCGTTAAAATGGCCATGGATTGGTTAGTAGAGAACAATAAGGAAAATTTTTCAATAAATTTTTTTCTCGACTCTCAGTTGGTGGTCAACCAATTGAAAGGTCTTTTTAAAATTAAAAATGAAAACCTAAAAAGGTTGGTTTTATTAATTAAAGCTCAAGAAACAAGATTCAAAGCAGGAGTTACATACCAACATATTCCCAGGGAAGAAAACAAGGAAGCCGATCTTCTTGTTAACAAAGCACTGGATAACTCTCCCCTGGCTTTATAAGTTCCACATCAAACGCATAAAACGCGTGAAACTTTCACGTCTGGGCCGAAACCTTTTTTTACTCATTTTTTCTTTTGTCAATTTGTTGCAATATGACCAGAATTTGAATACCATTAAAGCATGTCTCCTCCCCCAGAAAATTTTTTTGATAGTCATTCTCCTGTTGCTTTGGTTTTTGGTGGATCTAGTCTAATTGGTAGTAGATTGTGTGAAGAATTTTTAGAGAAAAAAATTCGAGTAATTTCTGTTAATGATTTTGACAATAATTCCAAAGAAAATACTTCTAACCTAAAAAATAATCCTCAAATAGCCTTAGTTGACGTTGGCAATCTGGAAGTATTTTTTGAAAACGTTGAGCGGCTTAATTATATAGTTGATGTTTGCGGTGTAGATTCTAATAACACAAGGTTTTTACTTAAGCTAGTTGACAGGTTTGGCTCACGTTATTTATATATCTCAACTTTTTTGGATGAGGAATCAGCATATGATTTCATTCACACACCAGAACAGGAAAAGAAATTTGTTCAAATCTTAGACGAAGAGTTTTCCAAACAAAAGATAAACTTTCGCATTATTCATCTCGGCGATATTTACGGACCTCGCATGGTTTTTGAAAATAACCCTTTATCTCAACTGATTAAGGAATACATTACCAGCGAAAAACTCAAAGTACCCAGAGAAGAAGTTTATTTTTATCCTTTGTTTGTTGACGACGCTGTATGGGGAATTGTTAAAAGCTTATTGTCTCCTGGCACTAAAGGATCAACAATTTCTTTATCGGGTGATAAATCTACGCTTTCAACAATTACAGAGACCATCAAATCTCTAAACGGAAGTGTCTCCATAGAATACACAAACCAAAACAAATATCCTAACCGTCAAAAGCTTTTAGGACGAGGAATATTAAGAGAAGGTAGGGAGCTTGTTAACTGGGAGGCCCACACTACCCTTACTGAAGGTTTAGCCAGTACTCTTGAGTGGTTTAAAAAAAACAAAAGCAAGATAGCGACCACAAAAGAGCTAGAGCCATCGCCTTACGTGGGTTTTTGGCAAAATAGCTTACCCAAGGAAAAAGAAAAAGACACACCTGGAGTAAAAGCGAAAAACAATAAAAAGACCGAAAGGAAAGTTAACCTGACTGTCCTTTTTGTCTTGCTTATTTTCTTGTTGTGGTTTTTTGCCTTTCCATTTATTGAGTTGTTTTTTGGGCTGGTAAACCTACAAGTTGCTCAAAATAAGGTAAGAAAGAAGGATTTGCACCGAGCCGAAACTTGGGCAAATATTTCCAGTTTTTGGTTTAAGAACTCTCAGGAAAGTTTTTTAAGGTGGTCGTTTTTCCCTCCCTTAAAGGCAGCTTCAACTACCATGGCTCAAAAGGGGAGAGTGTTGGATAGAATTATTGATATCGTCAAAGAAAAAAGGAGCATAAGGGAATCAACAAACTCTCTATTTGAAAAGGTTTTGGGCGAGGATTCTTACTCAATTGCACCACTTGCCAGCTTGTTGTCGGTTCAAAACTCATCACTTGGCCAAAGCTTGGCCTTCTTAGCTACCGAGATACAAGACAATAAAGATTTGTCCGATTTGGTGACAAAGCGGTTGGGGGACTCAAACTCTCAACTGTCAGATTTGCGAGGCCGAGCCCGAACCATTTCAGATCTGGCGGCAAATTTAGGAGGTATTCTGGGATATAAAACAAGAAAGTCTTATCTGATACTTATTCAGGATAATACACAAACAAGACCAGGTGGTGGAGTTGTTTTGGGGTATGGCATTCTTACATTTGATAAAGGGAGATTAATCTCAGGAGAGTTTTTCAAAACCTCAGTAGCGGACGGCCAGCTTAAAGGTAAGGTAAGTCCGCCCCAACCGCTTGCAAAATACGCCAGCCAACAGAACTGGATGCTTAGGGATGTTTTCTGGGATCAGGATTTTTCATTGGTTGCTAAGAGGGCGATTTGGTTTGCAGACAAAGAATTGGATCAAAAAATAGACGGGGTAATTTCTGTTGATCTGGATTTCTTGGAGGATTTAATCAAGGAAGCTGGTCCAGTAGTAGTCGGAGGGGTAAGCGTGGATTCTAAAAGTTTATATAAACTGGTTTTAGGCAAGAACAATGAGGAAAAGCAGCAGGTCGTGGTTGATATTTTTAATCAACTCTATGATAGCCTGACTAGAAACCCAAGTAAAGTAGGGGATTTGTTGGGGGTAGCAAGTTTAGAAAATTTGGATCAAAAACATATCATGCTTTTTGTTAACGATGCCCAAATCCAAAACATCCTGACCGAGGGTAAGTGGGGTGGTTCCACCAAACATGCTGCCTGTTCAGGGGGAGATCCCTGTTTTTCTGATTACCTTAACTTCGCAGATTCCAACATGGGCGAGGGAAGTACAAGTTATTACCTGAAAAGATCTTTCTCTTTGGATGTTTTTGTGCAAAATGGAAGAACTTTAAGAAAGCTGACTGTTTTTTATAAAAACAGCTCAAAAAATGACTACAAAAATTACTTTAAAGTCCTTGTTCCCGCGGGTACCACAAATTCTAAGGCTTTTTTTATTGACCAAAAAAAAAGTTTGCAGGAGAATGTAAATCTGGATTTTGCAAACCAAGGGAACAAAACCCTGTTTGGGGGTTATGTGGTTGTGCCAGGGGGAGAGGAGCGACAACTAATGGTTTCTTGGGAATCTGGCCAAGCTTTACAACCTTTAAGTTATTTGTTGTTGTGGCAGAAACAGCCTGGAACCTCAAAAGATGCTTTTTGGCTGACTGTCAACAACACAAAATCAAACCTGGAGGAAGCAATACCGACACCTTCATTGACAGGCTCGGGGTCAGTTGGGTACAATAGCACACTGGCAAGAGATTTCTTGCTAACAACCAAATGGCAAAAATAGAAGACAAAAAGGCTCCTGTTCCTAAAAAGTCTCAATTTGAAAATAATTTGCAAGCTGAAAAGCGCGAGGTTTTTGGCCGAAAGGTAAAAAAGCTGCGAAAAAATGGCATAATTCCAGCCAATGTTTCAGGAAAGCACATCAAGTCTTTTTCTGTTCAGGTGAAAGCTGACGAATTTAAAAAGGTTTTTGACTTGGCAGGGGAAACTGGAGTTGTAGGGTTGGCTGTTGATGGATCAGTTCATCCTGTTTTGATTCATGAAATCCACAAAGATCCTGTTTACAATTTACCTCTACATGTAGACTTTTTAGAGGTTAACTTATCCGAAAAAGTAACTGCCACAGTTCCTGTTGAAATTGTGGGTGAATCCCCAGCTGTAGCTTCAGAAGAGGGAGTTTTGGTTCAGCAGATGCATGAAGTTGAAGTTGAAGCATTGCCGACTGATCTTCCAGACAGCATTCAAGTTGATATTTCAGGGCTTGCGGCAGTGGACGATGCCATAAAAGTTTCCGACCTTAAAGTTGACCAATCCAAAGTTGAGATTAAAGAGGAAGATCCTGAAAGGATTGTTGTTTCTATTGCTGAGCCAGCCAAAGAAGAAGTAGTTGAAGTTGCTCCTAGCGCCGTCGAGGGAGAAGAAGGCGCTCCAGCAGAAGGTGTCGAAGGCGAGACTCCTGCCGAAGGCGTCGCCGGTGGCGAGCCAAAAGAGGAAGAAGAAGCCAAAGAAAAATCTTCAGAAAGTTAGACCTACGGGCACCTACAAAAAGTCTTGTTTGTCGTTAGGATCTTCTAAGTCGTATATCATATTTCCTAGCCATCCCATGTAAGCTGAAGGATTCCACAAGTTTGGCTGTTCTCTGTGTATTCATTGTTCGACACCTCTTGTCAGCTAAAGCAGAAAACCGCGACTTTGGTCGTGGATGAATACTTCTCTTCCGCCGAAGGTGTGGTTAGCTGAACAGCTTTTTGTGGTGAAGCAGTGCTCGAGAAATTGAGCTTCATTTTATGGCTGGCCAAGAAGTAAGCATGATGGATTCTTTATTGCCCAGCTTTTGCCAGAGTTCTTCAGTCAAAAACGGCATAAAGGGGTGCAATAGCCTAAGAGAAGAGTCTAAGACGTACTCAAGCGTAGGTTGGGCTGCGGTGCGGCGGGACTTTGATTTTTCGATATAGACGTCGGCAAATTTATGCCAGATAAAGTCATAAAGCTCCTCTGTTGCTAGATGCAGCTGGAAACTTTCGATGTTTTTAGTTACTTCTCTGGTGGTTTTGTCAAGTTCATCCAAGATCCACAAATCGTCCTCATGTTGGGATTGCCGCGCTTCGCTCGCAGTGACGTCAGAAGTCTTTAGGTCGACGATAAAGTGGGTGATGTTCCGGAGCTTGTTGCCGAAATTGCGAAAGTTTTTGGCGCGATCATCCATTAATTGTTTTGATGTTCGTGAATCCCGACCTGGGGCGGCGTATGTGTAGAGGGTCATCCTCACAGCATCTGTTCCCCAAGCATCTCTTAACTCGTTCGGGTAAACGGCGTTGCCCAAAGACTTGGAAAACTTTGCACCAGTTAGTGGCCGGAGCATACCGTGGAAAAACATATGTTTGAAAGGAATCTCGTTTTTAAACCATAAAGACAACATAATCATCCTGGCAATCCAAAGATACTTAATCTCTGGCGCGGTTATTTCAAAGTCCCACGGAAAGTAACGCTTGATTTCTCTTGTTTCTTCAGGCCCGCCTTCGCTTCCAGCTTCGTCGAGGCGAGGCCAGCCGAGGGTGGTGATTGGCCACATGCCGGATGAAAACCATGTATCAAAAACCTGCTCGTCCTGTGCCCAGTGCTTTTTGCCGCAAGAGGTACACTCCCGGGTTGGCTCTTCGAAAGAAACCATTATTTCTTTGTCCTTACCCACAAGCTTTCCGGGGTTACATTTTATACAGTACCAAACAGGAATTCTGTGTCCCCACCAAAGCGAGCGGGAAATGCACCAGTCATGAATATTTTCCAGCCAGTCGGTGAGAATTTTTTGATAATTTTCAGGATAGAAGTTAATTTCTCCAATATGTTCTAAAGCCTTTTTGGCCAAAGGCTCCATTTTGATAAACCATTCTTCAGATATCAAAGGCTCAACTGTTGTTTTGCAGCGTTCACAAATGGGGACTGAGTGAGTATAATTTTCAACTTTCTCTAAAGCATCGTTTGCCTCAAGTTTTTCAGTCGTTTTTAACCTGGCCTCTTCAATCTTTAAGCCAGAAAGATCTTGAGTAAGTTGGTTGGTGCGTCCGGTTTTATCAATAGCGTGCAACATCGGAAGGTTGTGATCTTTTCCGATTTGATAATCTAAGGGATCGTGGCCAGGTGTAATTTTTAAGGCTCCTGTTCCAAATTCCGGATCAACACGCTTGTCTTCAAAGATGGGGATAAGTGCTCCGGTTAAAGGATTTACTGCCTTCTTGCCAATAAACTCGGAATATTTGGCGTGATTAGGATACACAGCAATACCCGTGTCGGCATAGATGGTTTCGGGGCGAGCCGTGGCAACCACAATAACGTCATCGCGAGGAGACCCGCCCTGATCCTTAGAGATTGCTTCGCTTTCACTCGCAATGACATAGCGGACAAAGTAAAGCTCCTCTTCTTTTTCGAGGTATTCCATTTCAAGGTCTTCGATAGCGGTTCCGCACTTTGGGCACCACTGGACGATGTAGGCTCCTTTGTAGAGAAGGCCCTGCTCCCAAAAGGACTTGAATTCGTGGAACACTGCTTTTTGGATTCGGGGCTCGAAAGTAAATACTTCGCGTGACCAGTCGGCAGAAATTCCGAGTACAGTCCAGGTGTTATGGAAGGATTTATAAACCTCGTCTTTAAATTTCCAAGCTCGTTTCAACCAGTCTTCGCGGCCTAGTTTGTGTTTTGACAAACCTTCTTTTTCAAGGATTTTGTTAAACGTGCCCTCAAACTGAATTCCTGCATGGTCGACTCCGGGAAGCAGCAAAACGTCGTAGCCTTGCATACGTTTATAGCGGGCTAAAGCATCTAAAATCGCGTGTTGCATTGCATGACCCAAATGAAGGTCGCCGGTTAAGTTGGGTGGAGGCATTAAAAGGGAGTAAGGCTTTTTAGATGAGTTTGGATCGGCACGAAAAAATCCCTGGCTTTCCCAGAACTCGTATATTTCTTTTTCTTTGTTTAGTTGATCTTGGTTTTTGTCCATATGCTTAAGGGTAACACGTAATAAAAAACCTCGCATGTTATTGCGAGGGGTCTATTTCAGACGGTACCACCCTTTTTGTGCAAGTCTTGCAAGCTGATGGTAGAATTTAACCATGAAGGTGTGTAAATTCACAGTTGTTTTTACTCCGGAAAAAGGCGAAGAAGGTGTTTATAACGTTTCTGTGCCTGCTTTGCCGGAGATCGCAACCTTTGGAGAATCGTTGGCAGAAGCTCGATTTATGGCGCAAGACGCTTTGGAGCTTGTTGTGCTTTCCAAGTTAGAAGACTGGGAGACAATACCAACTAACAAGAAACCCACAAAGATTGCAAAGGGTGCGATAGTTGAAGATATTCTTGTTACAGTTTCTCACACAGTTGCCTCAATCCCACTAACACCAGATATCAAAACTGCCTTCTCTTAAATCGCGGGAGGTTTATCTATTCTTTTTAGTCATGGATTTGAGAAGGTGCGGACGTCTGGGAGCCACATCAGGCTTCGAAAAGAAAAGCATTTAGTCACAGTAGCTTTCAACTCAAGGGGTTCGGTTCCCAAAGGAACCATAAAGTCGATAATCAAGCAATCGGGTTTAACTCAAGAAGAATTCTCCAAAAAGAAATAGATATATCAAACGGCCTCTGCAATTTGTAAACCAGGGTTGGTTGTAACTTCTTGCCAGGGGATAGGGTGGTAATTAAATTCTGCAGCAGCAGCAACCATGTCGGCGTTGTCGGTGCACAGGTGCGGAGGGGGAACACGTAAATCAATTTCCAATTTCCAATTTTCAATTTCCAACGCAAACTTTTCGCGAAGGCGGGAATTGGCGGCAACACCGCCGGAGACAAGTACTGTGTTTACACAATATTCCCGCACGGCCTTTAAGGTTTTTATAACAAGAACATCGGTGATTGCTTCCTGCACCTCATGAGCAACCTGATTTGTTGTTTCACTATTAAATTGATTAATTTCTTTAAGGTGATTCACTTCGCGAAGCACTGCAGTTTTTAGACCACTGAAAGAAAAATCAAATGTTTTATCGTACAGTAAGGGTCTGGGTAATTTTATTTGTGTCTTGGGATTTGTTGTTTGGAATTTCTCGGCAGCAGCCGAGATAGCCGGACCGCCGGGGTAGCCAAGTTCTAAAAGACGTGCTGCTTTATCAAAGGTTTCGCCAGCGGCGTCATCACGTGTGCCGCCGATCCATTCGATTTCTTTCCGGTCTTTCAACAAAACAATATCTGTGTGACCGCCAGAGACCACCAAAGCGATTGCTGGAAGTATTGGTGGGGTTTGTAGCCAATTGGCATAAATATGGCCCAAAAGGTGGTTTACGGGGACGATGGGTTTATTCCAAACCCAAGCCAATGTTCGGGCAGTTTCTACACCAACCAACAGAGAACCGATCAGGCCCGGGCCGCAAGTTACAGCGATCGCGTCTATATTTTTTATTTCATATTTACTATTTACCGTTGCTTCACTGATAACAGGAATAATGGAGCGCACTTGTTCGCGGGCGGCTTGTTCGGGGATTATGCCGCCGGTTTTGGCGTGCATTTCAACTGAGGAAGCAATCGCGTTGGAGAGTATTTCTTTTCCATCTCGGACCACTGAGGCAGCTGTTTCATCGCACGAAGTTTCGATTCCTAAAATTACCACGACTCTTGAGCCCCCCGGATTTTTTCCATAAGTATGGAATAGAAGCGTAAATTGTGAATTGTTGCCAACCGAAGCGCAGTTGACTCTTCAATCCTAAAAAGGTGGGCTAAATAGGCGCGGGAGTAGCGGGTACACAAAAGGCAGTCGCACGCGGTTGAAACCGGTTCTGTATCGTTGTAATAGCGCTCTTTGTCGGGGACGTAGTAGCTAGAAAATTTATCTTCCTCGATATTAATTTTGTCTATTGAAGGGGCATTATAAACATACAGACGCTTGTGTCTGGCATCTCTCGTGGGAAGTACACAGTCAAAGATGTCATACCCAAGTTTACAAAGGGCTACCACCTCATGGGGTTTGCCAATCCCCAATCCGTATAGAAGATAATCTTTGGGAGAATTTTCGGCAATAGTTTGGGCAACGGCGTAGTTAAACATTCCTTCCGAATCAATAGGCCAGCCGCCGTAGCCTAAACCATCAAAACCAGTCTCAACCAGTTTTTGAGTGCATTCGGCCCGCAAATCTAAAAAATCTCCTCCCTGCACCACACCCAAAAGATAAGGACGGGAGGCTTGGTCAAGTTTTTCCTTATTGCAAATCCTTTCAAATTCGTCTTTGCTTCTTTTTGCCCATTTTAAGGTACGGACAACGGTATCTTTAGCTTCTTCAAAGCTGACATTAGGCGGAGTAAAGTCGTCCAAAACGACAACCATATCGCTCTTTAGCGACATTTGAAATTCAATTGATTTCTCGGGAGTGATAGAAACTTTTTTACCATTTTGAGTAAAAGTTACCCCGCGATCTGTTATGGCTTTCCTGCCGCTCATTTTCTTGGCCACAGACATCACCTGAAATCCTCCCGAGTCAGAAATGACCGCTCCATCCCAAGACATAAAATTTCTTACGCCTTTATGGCTTTTTATCACCTTGTTGCCCAGCTCTCGCATCAGATGATATGTGTTAACAAGTATGCCTGGGGTTTTAGTCTTTTCAATATCTACACTGTCTATTGTTTTGACAACAGCGCGAGTTGCATCGGGAAAAAACACTGGCAAAGGAATGTTCCCCCCATATATGGTTTTGAAATGTTTTGATTTTGACATGTTTCAATGTGTGGGCTAGGGGCCTCGCAGGAATATTGCCTGCCAGGGGCGGTAATTTGAGTAAAACGTTCTGTTTTGCAAAACCTCACCATTTCTGGTGACTTTATAGTCAAGGGCAGCCTTTGTCCCGGCAGCGGCAAAGTCTACTTGTTTTACGGTACCTGGCGCAAGCGTAGGATCATCTTGATAGATGGGTGGGGGAGCAGAAACTATGTCCCAAATTCTGTGATTTAATATTTGAGCTATTCTTCCATCAGATGCCCCATATAATTCAAAAGTAAGCTTCATGTTTTTTGTATCGGTTGAAGTTTGAATAAGAATATTGGCAGGGGTATCATTCTGAATTCTTAGATCAATACTAGGCGAATAAACAGTTGCATCAATACCAGGTTTAGTATCTTCTTCGTAATAGTGCACACGATAAGCGTGAGCGCGGCGTTCTATAATGGGAAGTCCGGCATTTAGTGCTGCACGAAAAAGTGTGGTTGATACTTGGCAAACACCCCCGCCGTCCCCCAAAACTGTTTTTCCATCTTTGATAATATACGCTTGTTGATAGCCGGTGTAGGCAGACACGTCCCCCAATGCGCTATTAAAAGAAAAAGTTTCACCTGGCTTAATCAACAGTCCATTAAGCCTATTGGCGGCTAGTGCCACATTATGCACTCTTGCCGGGATAGAACCCACAAAAAGGGAAGCGCCACGGCCTATGAGTTCTTTTATTCCTAGGCTGTTAACATCTCCGGTTCCTACTTGAGGTTTCTTTCGATTGACCGGAATTTCAACTTTAGTTACTTTTAGCTCACTAACAACTAAACTTTCTATACCTGTCTTTAGTCTGTTTGCCAGCTCACTTTTGTTTGTTTCCAATCCGTCTTTTCCTGGGGCAAACTCTTTGACCTTGCCTTCTTCGAACACAAGTCGGGCGTTTTGTGGTTGGGTATCAATTGATGAGGCAATGTTGTCGATTAACGCTGTTAACTTCTCTTCTTTGACACCATCCGGAGTCAGGATGGGAAGGAGATCAGAAGCTTTATAGTCAAAGTTTTTATACGAAGTTGAAGATAAATTCTGATTTGTTTTATAGTCGATTGAAAGTTTGAGAATTTTTCCAATTAGGTTTTGCGCGCGCCCTCGAACGTCTTCTGCTTCCTGATCGGAAAGTTGGGCACTTGTCTTTTTTAGTGGAATGCCAATAGCGTCACCTTTCTTGTACTTTAAATTTTCTAGGACTTGCTCTTTGAGTTTGGCTTGATCAACTTCAACTCCATCTTTGCCTTTGTTGACAACCACAGTGTTTTTTTCAATTGACAATGTGGGTTCTGTGGGTGGGACACCAATCTGGTCGGCTAAATCGGCCAGGTTTTTATCAAGAGTATCCTGGTTTAAGAAGTACGTGTAAGGAAGGTTAGGTTTTTGAACCAAGGCGGACACTTTAGCCAAAAATCTATCTTCAAAACTTCCTGTGCGACCGACAGCGTAGGCCGCTTCTGTGGATTGTTCATAATTGTAATTTGCCTCTAGGTTGAGTGGCATTTGGATTTTGGGGTTGTTGGCAGCTAAAACCAGATTGGGCGGTTTGTTTTCAGAAAGAAGTTTTAATGCCTGCTCTTTGGTTTTTCCTGACAAATCGACGTTGGCCAAGTGTATGCCTGGAAAAATTTTGTTAAAAAAATAAATGGTGTAGGTGGCGGTTAAAATTGCCAAAAACAAAACTGTCCAAAAAAGAGTTTTCAAAACAAGTGTTTTGAGCCAAAATTTTGACAACTCTTCCTCTGTAGCTGGAATACTAATTTGCATGCTTGTATGATAACATGTATCCAACCATGGAGCCTCCAGAGTTAGTGAATAGTCAGAATACAGAAGAGAATGTGGTGCCGCCGTCAACGCCTCCGCCGGTTCTAGGACAAACTCCTAAAAGAAAGCTTCCAATACTTTTGATTTTGGGAACAGTGGGGGGATTGGTATTAGTACTAGCCTTGGCCGTGGGCGTTAGATATTTTTTATCGGGACAAAATATGAGCAAAGATAAACCAGTTGAAATTACCTGGTGGGGGATAACTCTTGAGTCAGCTGCTGTTGCTCCGATACTTGGGGAATACGAAAAGAAAAATAACGTTAAGGTAGTTTATGTAAAGCAAGACGCCCAAGATTACAGAGACAGGCTAAAAAGTTCTCTTGAAAAAGATAAGGGGCCGGATATTTACGAGATACACAACACTTGGGCTCCAATGTTTTCAGCAGAACTTTCTCCATTGCCTGCCACTGTCATTTTGCCCGATGCATACAAAAAAAATTTCTATCCAGTTGTCTCACGCGACCTGGTTCTTGGCTCTTCTTTTGCCGGGATACCGCTTAATTTTGATGGCTTGGCACTATTTACCAACACCGCGATGTTTGATGAAAAGCAAGTCTTACCACCTAAGGATTGGAATGAACTCACTGCTCTTGCCAAAACTTTTACTACTCGTGACGAAAACAGGAGGATAACCAGAGCAGGGGTGGCTTTGGGGGAGACAGAGAATGTTAATTATTGGGAAGACGTGCTTTCTTTAATGATTTTGCAAAGTAAAATTAATCCGGATGATCCCGATACCACTGCGGCAGTTGATGTTTTAAATACATTTTTGAGTTTTGTCGGAGAAGATGGTTATTGGGACAACTCTCTTCCAAATTCGCTCACGGCTTTCTCGCGAGGGCAGGTGGCTATGTATATTGCTCCTGCCTCCGAAGCTTTTGAGGTGATCAAGGCAAACCCCGGCCTTGCTTTCAAGATTAGTCCAGTACCCCAACTTCCCAAACTTAACAACAATCTGCAAGATGTAAATTTTGCATCATATCAGGTAGAAAGTGTTTCGAATAAAAGTAAACACCAAAAAGAAGCTTGGGAGTTTCTCAATTTTATAACCTCAACCTCAGTTTTGCCTGTTTTACAAACTAACCAAAAAATAGCAGGCGGAGAAGTATTCTTACCCTCCAGGGTAGATTTGGCTGGCAACTACACAAGCGATCCTGTTTTAGGAGTATATTCCCAGGAAGCGGCCACAGCCGACTCTTCTTACTTGTCAGCAAACACCAATGATGGGTCTCTGGGAATAAATTCAAAGTTCTCCAGAATATACAAAAATGCTTTAGGCGAGGCGTTGAAAAATGAGTCGGCTGAAAATATCTTTAAAGATTTAAAGGATGGAATCGGTCAAGTTTTAGCTTCTTATTCTACCTCTAAAACTAAGAAGTGAGAGATTGTGGATAAGCATGTTGAAATGTGGTGGAAAGAGCTCCTGATAAGCTGTGGATAGTTTGTTGATTACTTAAGCTTCTTTTCAAAGGAGACAACTCCGCCGGATTTTAGGGTAAAATCAACGCTCAACTTAATATTGGTTACATTTTTGTGATAAGTACAAACATTTTTTGAACAGGTTCCAAACAACAATCTTCGGGACAAAGTTTTTGTCCTGGATTTTAACCTTATAGTTCCACTGGCTCCCTGGGGGCCACCTTTGGAGTCGTAGGTAAACATATAGCGCACAGTTTTAACGCTAGTAAGATTTGAAAAAGTGACATAAGCTGATTTGCGGTTTTTGGCAACAGAAGCAGAGACTGTGGGCGACTTACTCTTAGTGGATGGCTCGGCCTGGGCGACAGATGGTTGAACGAGTAAGAAAAAAGAGAAAAGAAGTAAGAAAAAAATTAAAGCAGATTTTTGCATACCTATACGACAGCCGAAGAGAAATTCATATTTCTTTTATTGTAATTGAAACATGACAGTTACCAATTTACCTGTTGTTGTCGATCCGGGCTCTGTAGGTACTCCTCCGCCTCCACCCATGCCTTCCTTGGCAAATAATAATGTAGCGTCAGGTTGTGTTCCTTCTGTTATACTAATGACTTTTCCCAGCTTTCCACCGGAAGCGCTAGCGATTATACCAGCCTTTTTCTTTGCATCTTCGATCGCGTCTTGCAATAACTGATTTTCTGCATCTTTAAAGCTTTCCAAAGAAAAGCTTGGTCCGTATACATTATTTGCTCCGCTGGTTGTTAGCAAGTTTGCTAAATCTGAGGCGCGGTTTGCGTCACGCAACGTTATTTGAATAGAGTTAGAAACCTGCCATTGTCCGGGCCTGGTTTTTTGTCTGCCGTCGGTGTCGTAATAGCTTTCTTGAGTTTGGTAAACGCTCATATTTTGGGTTTGAATATCTTCGCTTTTGGCGCCAAAGTCTTTAACAGATTTAATAATGTCTGTCATTTTTTTGTTAACTTCGCCAACGGCTTGGTCTTTGTTGTCGTTTACTGCGTTTACTCCTGCGGTAAAGCTGGCAACTTGGTTTTTCTGTGTGGTTTGGGACTGGCCTATGACGGTTATAGTTTTTCCGGGAGTAAAGTGGAGATTCCCCCAATCGATTCGGCTTAGAGGCAAAGCAAAAATTGCGGCAAAGATGAAAACTACACTTAACACAAAACCCAAAAGTGCTCGATTTGGCATGGGGCTATTTGTAGAGCTTAGCACACCTGAGTGTTTTGTCAAATTGCCACTTTACATTTCTCACACACTTCTTACAATTTTAGTTTAATATCGGGACAATAGCTTTAATATGGTTTCTAAACTACTTTTAGTTGAGGACGACAAGGATTTACAGAGCTCTTTAAAAGAGCTTTTTACAGCAGAGGGTTTTTTTGTAAAAACAGCTTCCGATGGAGTGGAAGCTTTAAAAAACATTAACAAAGGTGAGTTTGATTTGCTGATTCTTGATCTGGGGTTGCCTGTAATGAGTGGAGAAAGTGTTTTAATGGAGGTCAGGAAAAAGTATCCGGAGCTGCCTGTTGTTGTTTTGACTGCTCGCGACACTACTTCAGATGTGATCAGGGGATTAAATTTGGGGGCTGACGATTATGTAACTAAACCTTTTGTGGCGGATGAACTGATAGCTCGGGCAAAAGCCAGATTAAGATCGCATCAGATGGGAGAGCAAAAAATGAAAGTAGGGGATTTAGAACTCGACCCTACCACTTTTGAAGTCAAAAGAGGCAGTAAGCTTGTGAGCCTTACTCCACAGGAGTTCAAATTACTGCAATATCTAATGGCCAACCACGGACGAGTTTTAACCAGAGACGCGATTCTAAACCGGGTTTGGTTTTATTCTCCCGAGGTAGAAACCCGAGTTGTTGATGTCTACATCGGCTATTTGCGCAAAAAAGTCGATAGGGGTCACAAAATAAAACTCCTCTCTTCTGTCCGCGGGTTTGGGTACGTCCTCAAGGAGTAAAAGATTAGACAGAGATTAGGGCGGACCGTGCTCACTGCCAAAATTACTGATCATATGGCTTACTCGATCGGTGCGGCAAAAAGTGTATATAAATGCTCTACGAGTGTGTTTTTCAGCAGGCTGCGTACTTTGCCCGAGCGTTGTGGTGTCTCTTCGCCGTTGACAGGTAGTGTGTGAATATTCGATCCGGACGAAGGATGAATGATGGGTTGAGTATGACTTGTGGTCGCGTAGAACGCCCTTTCTAGCGGGCCGTGTACATTCAACTTGGGAGATGCCATCTCATAAGGAAAATAGGCGATATGAGTAGAGGGGCCTAGGACTATTTTGTGTCGCTCAGAGGGCAGGAATTTCATGGCTTTAGACGTATGCTACCTATCGACCTTTAAAACTGGGGCAAAATTAGGTAAGAATCCCGTAAGTGGGGATACCACGGCGCGAGGGGTGGTAGTTCATGTGCTTGAAGGGTTTTTCAGAGATTGCCGGACTGTTGCGGTAAGGTTGTCAAGAAGACTAATGGCTCGATCTAGATTGGTTTGTATTTTGCCCACATAATTTACACAAGCTTCTTTATCCTGACCTGTTTCCAGTTGGCGGTTTAGGAGATAGCTAAAGGTTTTTATATTTGTTAAGGGAGTTTTGATGTCATGAAGCACTTGGTCAAAAGCTTCACTGTCTGTATGACTCTTTTTGTTAGCCATTTCGCTGTTAGTATACTCTAAATGATAGGCTACCACGGCGCGAGGGGTGGTAGTTCATATTGAAGGTCGAGGGTCGATGATATTTGCTAACGTGCCTACGATAAGGCCGAACGTTACCCAACCTAGAATGCTCATAAGTTTACTTGCTCGCCCCCTTCCGGCAAGATATATCGTGGCATTGGAGGATTAGAGACCTGGCAATAACGGGCAAGAACCTGGTAAACCAGAACCTTAAGGAGGGGAAATGGCTAATATGTAGATGGCGGAACGGGCGTTTCCAGCGGCGATTACGGCGTGGCCTTTATATGTAGCCGAAGAGAAATTCTGATTTCTTTTACGCGTAGCCGAAGAGAAATTCTGATTTCTTTTATCAGCTGTCATTCCCGCGAAAGCGGGAATCTATAACGGAGCAAAGCTCCGATATATCAGATATTCGACCTGTTATAACGTATTCGTTTCTGAACAAAGTGAACATATCAATACTTATTTGTATGGATTCCGTATCAAGTACGGAATGACAAAGTGTGAAACTCGTGTTGGTGTATTTCGGGTATAAGGTTCTGGAGTTTTTGCAGTTGTAGTTTTGTCTTAATTGGCTTGACTGAAAATTGTGCGCACTATGGACTTGTAAAACCTTAATACTCGAAGGTAGGTTTTGTATTTTCCATACGAGAGCATATCTTTAAAAGAAAGAGGAGAGGATAAGAAAGGGGTAATATTGTTGTGAGCATATGGCTTGGGGTAATACAATATACTGGCAGGTAGAGGTTCTATGGAATATTTTCAGGCAATTATATTGTCGGTAGTTGAGGGGCTGACTGAGTTTTTGCCTGTTTCCTCAACGGGGCATCTGGTTTTAACAGCTAACATTTTGAATATTCCTCAAACAGATTTTGTCAAAAGTTTTGAAATTATTATCCAGCTTGGTGCTATCGCAGCCATAATTTTTTTATACGGGAAAACCCTTTTAACCAGCAAGCGAGCTGGTTTGCGCATACTGACTGCCTTTTTGCCAACTGCCTTTTTGGGGTTTTTCCTTTACAAGTACATAAAAAGTTTTTTGATTGGTAACACAAACATCACATTGCTAGCACTCTTTTTTGGGGGCATTGCACTTATTGTTCTGGAGTTCTTTCACCAGGAGAAAGAACAACATGTAAAGAAAGTCGAGGATTTAAGTTTCAAACAATCTTTTCTAATTGGAGTTTGTCAGTCCCTATCTGTGGTTCCCGGGGTCTCTCGGGCCGCAGCTACCATTCTGGGGGGACTTTTTGTGGGAGCAAGGAGAAAGGTAGCTGTAGAGTTCTCTTTTCTATTGGCGGTACCTACGATGCTGGCTGCGTCAGGGTTGGACATTGTTAAGAGTGATTTTGCTTTGAGTGAAAGGGAGTACCTTTTGCTTGCAACGGGGTTTATGGGCTCGTTTTTGGTGGCAATTATAGCGGTCAAATTCCTCTTGAAATTTATTCAAACCCACACCTTTATTCCCTTTGGCATCTACCGAATTTTTCTTGCCTTGCTCTTTTGGATTTTTCTTATCGGATAGGTTTGTGATTTTACTTTGGCAGTCGTTAAGTTTGCTTAGAAGTTGCACTACAATAAATTATTCGTCAATTGCCAGTATTCCTAGTTTTTTAGGATTAAGATGATCGTGGAAGTCAAACGCTCCTTTTTCCAGAGGAGTAAATGTGTATGTCGTTTCTGGCTTGACAATTTTCTCCTCGAATCCTTGCAGGTTTTTGTGATTTTCGTGTTTCCCCGCAGCAACCTCCATAGCCTTTGTCGAGTTGTTGTAAACAGTTACTGAATCACCAAATCTGATTACTAAAAGTTCAGGGCTAAACATAAGCCCATCGTAAAATATTGTGTGTCTTTTGGGGATTTGAGAAAAAAGCTCTACAGCCATAACTCCCGTAATGATGCCTAGAACAAAAAAGAACAAAGCATTCTTCATCATGGAGAAGTGGTGGTAGTGGTGGGAGCTGTAGTAGTAGTGCTGGTTGATGGTTCAGTGGTGGTAGTGGTGGGAGCTGTAGTAGTAGTGCTGGTTGATGGTTCAGTGGTGGTAGTGGTGGGAGTCGAGCTTGTTTGGGCGCCGTCAGACATCCACCAGCCGCCATTATCGCCCATCCAGTGATAACCAGAAGGACACGAACCACTTGGGGTAGAACCACCAGTGGTGGTGGAGCCTCCTGATGTTGACCCGTCTCGAGCGGCATCAGACATACAGTAACCGCCATTATCGCTCATCCAATGAGAACCGGAAGGACAGGATCCGCTACTGGTAGATCCTCCACTGCTGGTCCCTCCACCGGAGGATGTGGTGTTGGAGCGGCAAGTACAAAGGCCGGCATCCCAATAAAATCCGCTGCCACAACTTGATGCCGATACATTGTAACAGCCTTGTGATGAAGCCTGTTTGCATGAACATGATCCATTATCCCACCAACCAGATCCACAGCCACCTGGGGGAGGATAACAACCGCTTGGACCACCTGATGATCCTCCACCCCCATAATATGGGGTGTTGGAACTTCTGCAGGAACAACTGCCGGAATCCCAATATGAATTATAACCACAACCGGATGATGGCGGACCAACGCCGCATGATGTGCCGCCATATCCACCCCACGTATCGGAAGTAACACACGAGCCTCCTGACGGACCTCCTGTCCAATATTGTCCGGGTGGGCAATTGCCTGAGCCGCCTGGGTAGAGCGGGTTAACGCCGCTACCGCCACCGTATCCGCCGCCACCACCGGGTACATAAGTATTGCCATTTGACATACACCAACCACCACTGTCACTCATCCAATGAAAGCCTGATGGACACTGACCCGGAGAGACAGGCGCAGGTCCTGAACCGGGTACAGTGCCTGATGGCGGATTAGTGGTGTAATTAGTGGGAGCCGGACCATAATAACTAGGCGCACCATATGAGTAAGGAGACGAAGGATAATTCCCACCTGTTGGGTAACCGTAAGTGGCAGGTGGAGCTCCCGGAGCAGTGTAATAAGGGCTGTAAGGAGTATAACCCGAACCGGTTCCGGTTGGCGTATAGTTGTAAGAAGAACTGTAGTTACCGCTATTTGACATACACCAGCCGCCGCTGTCATACATCCAATGATATCCGTCAGGACAAACTCCGGCGCTTTGGGCCTGTGGTCCTTGACCATAAACTAAAGGTTTTCCTTCTTTGTCAACAGACGGACTGCTGTTTGATCCGCCCGATGGCCCGCCAGGCCATCCGGGACGAAACTCATCTATTGTCAGATATCCAGTATAAGAGGCAATTGGTATGGACGCGCCCGGGGCAGGACAAGGAGTATTGGCCGGGAAAGGCGGGGTGGGTAGATAACATGGACCAGCCTGATCCCTTACACCTAGATTATATGATAAAGCTTCAATCCTAGCCAAATCAGGCGGTAGGAAAACACCGGGATTCCTTCTTCTAAAATCCCGCACCTGCTGAACAGATTGACTGGTAGGTCTGAATTCTTCCTGGAGTGTTGCCACAGCAAGCTGTACGTCTTTGCGGTTTTGGAAATCTTCCAATCTCACAACATCAGGACGGATAGTTTGAGTTATTTCATCAATCCTGGTTAGCCTCACATAAGGACGAATTTCCGCGGGAATTTCTTGACCGGGCTCAAAGTTTTTTTGAAATTCACCCAGTTTTGTAACAATATCCTCATTCTTTTCTACCTTTTGATCAATATCATCCTTCTGATTGGTAATGTCGGCAATCTCTGCCAGTTTGGAAAGTTCTTCCAACTCAACTTGAGCTCCACTGTCAACTTTATCAAAATCATCATTCAAAAATACCACATCGTCTCTTCCCAAACCTCCAACATTTGAAAGATTAGTCAATTCTGCCCTAACTGCCACCCGGGAATCTGCATCCAGCAGTTTTTTCTTATTCTCTTCCGAAATCATCTCCGCAGGCAACGCTTCAATTTTGGTTCTAATATCATCAGGGATAGGAGGCTCACCTAAAACATCAGCTGCTTTGTCAACACCCAAAATCGGCATAGAGGTGGCAGTTTGGATAATCTCATCCATCTCTTCTTTGGCCCAAGCTGACAGTTTTGTCAGCAACAGGTTTTGTTCAACCGATTCTTCACTCAAAAGCTTGGCAATCTCCTGCTTTGCCCCCTCAGAAAAACCCTCCCTAGATACATCAGCCATCGTGTTTTGCATGGCCCAGATATAATCAGAGATGGCTGCTTTAACTCCTGCTTTATCGTCTTTTTTCAAAGCATAGGCAGCTTCAGCTAATCTTTCTTTGGCTTGAGATAAACTAACCTGTTCTCTGACTTGAGGAGTAAAAGCAAATGTTTTTTGCAAACCCTCGCCCCACTGTTTAACAAAATAGAATGGATTGCCAGGAGGAACAAAAGTAGGTTGCGGAATATTTATTTCCTTAATTCCCCCTTCAATAGGTCTGGGCAAGGTACATTTACCGTCCGACCAACTCCAATAAGTATTAGGACTTTTACAGGAAGGTACAAAGTCTCTGGGATCCTCACCTGGCTTAGGCTGTGGAACACATTTGAACTGACTAAAAGAGTAGTATTGATTACTCTGGCAATTGTAATCTGTGGAATCACTAACTGGCTTACCATTATTATCCCACACACAACCATTTGGCGCTTGGTAGGATGATTCTTGGGGACAGGACTCTGAATCCCCCGGACCCGGGCTGGGAATAGGTAAGGGTGTCACTCCACCGGGTGAAGTCTGACAACTTTGGCTTTGCCAAGCCCAATTATAACCTGCCGGACAAACAGGAGAAGCATCATCTCCAAAACCCCTGCCCCTTTCATAAGGAACGCATTTTTGAGCAGCAAATGAATAATACTGTCCCGAACCGCTACATTTATACTGATCATAATCATTAAGTTTTTTACCGCTATCTGCCCAAACACAACCCTCCCCACTCTTGAAAGTGGCTCCAACAGGACAGGCGGTTAAAACCACATCTGTTGGCGAAGGAGGTTGATTGCCAAATTGACCTCTGTTAATTGGCCTGGCCGAACTACTAGCCGCCAGTTTATCGTAAACCGCCTTTAAATCTTCCCTGCCAGCTATATCTTCGGGTTTAATTAATGAAATATCAATGCTCTCGGTCAAGTTTTTTACTCTTTGGCTTAAAACATTAGCATTATTTTTAAGCGTGGGAGTTTGAGCTAAATCTGTTTGAATTGACCGTAAATTCTGCAGCTCTTCCACTTTTCTTACTTCTACCAGCTGGTTGAAATCTGAAGGAGAAACCAAAGCCTGGGCCTCGTCTAATTTTTTGGTATCGGTCGGAGGAAAAATACCTTCTTTGCTAAAATCACGAATTAGCGCCCGTGCTTCTTCGCGAGATTCGCTTTGGGTTAACACGTCTACTTCTTCCGGGAGAAGTAGCCCTTGGGCTTTCATGTCTTGTAGTCTGTTGGCGAGCACCAAAGGTAGGGGCGCACGTTTGAGTGTATCTGCTGAAACATCCATCAGGTTTTCAGTTGCCCTGACTGCATCAGTAAAGATTTGGGTATTTTCTGTTGGGATCGGTAACAGTCCTTTTTCAAAAATAATATTGTGGCGTGAGGCTTCGGACTCAAAGATTTCGGCAAGTTCCTGTTTTTGGTCTTCCGGCCCGCTCAGAGTCTTGACTGCCTGAACTACGCTGCGCATGGTGTCCCGGTATTGCTCAAGTGTTTGCTGGTAATCGTCGGCGCGCGCCTCATTTTTGGCAAGGACAGATGCTTCTCGCAGTCGCTCTTCAGCAAAACGCATCGCAAGACGCGCTTTCTCACTTTTGTCAAAGGTGGTTATTGTTTGTATGCCTTCCGCAGTTCGTTTTAGAAAATAGAATGTATTTCCAGGCAAGGTTCCGTTATAGCTTGTTAAGTATGGCGCTGTCGAAGGTGGGGGAAGAGATGGAGAGGGAGTAACTGGTTCTGCGGGCGAGGGAGCTGGTTCTGGCCCAGTTGCGGGTGTTGGAGTTGGTGATGGTGAGGAGGTTTCCGAGGGAATGGTTGGATTGACAAGGACTGCTTCGGGGAAGAACTTGGCGACCTCGTTTTGCTGGTCTTTTGAAAATGGAGCAAAGTTTATGGAGCTTGCGAGTTCTTCGGAACGCGAAGTATAGAGGTATGGCCGAATTTCTGGTGGCAACGGCAGGTCTTTGTCTTTTCTGCTTTGCCATTCTTCGAGTGATTTTTTGGTTTCATTATCTGGTGGAGGCAGGGTTTCGTAGGTACGCAGTTCCACAAATTGTAGATTGTTTGTAAGTTGGTTGTGGAATTCTGGATAACGGGAGGCGATTTGGGTATCAAGTTTTGTCATTTCGGCTATTGGGAATCTTCCGGAAGTCGTTAATTTTTCTAATGTCTCTCTTACTTCTGCCCGGCTTGGCAGTCCGTAGATTTTCTCGCTTTCTTCGGATGTCAAAATCCCCTGTTCCTTTAGAGCTTGTATGCTGGTAGATAAGTCATTGGGGATTGGCGGCTCGCCTTTTAAATTACTGACTGCGTCAAGGGCAGCGTTTGCGCCGTTGTCGATGTGTGCCCAGACCGTAGAGGCGGCAGGGGGATTGGCGGCTGCGATACTTTGGATGGCAGTTGCGTGAGAAACTGTTACATTCTCAACAGCAGTTGCGAGTTGACTTGCACTGTCGGGATTGTTTGAAGCTAAAGTCTCAAGGTTTTGAACGATGGTAGCCATGGTTTTTTGGTACAAGAAAGCTGCTTCTGATGCGTGCTGGAATTGTTCTTGATCTGTGAGAGTTTTTGCTTCAGAGAGCCTTTCTTGGGCAATGGATAAACGCAGTTCTTCTTTTGTTACCGGGTTAAAAGTGAAGGCTAATTGCACATTTTCAGCAAAGTGTTCTAGTGGAGAGAGAGGGTTTCCTGGCAGGATTCCTGTGGACTGGGGAATTGAAACGCCTTCTGGTGGAGTAATGGAGGGTAATTTTTCAGTGGATGGATACGTTACTCCCAAAACTTGTTGATTTGAGTGGTAATAAGGGCCCCAGTCGTAGTATGACTGTACGTTTGTGAGGGCAATTGCCCTTGCTGGGAGAGCAAGGAACAAAAAAACAAGAAGGAGTAGAACACTTCCTTTTTGACAGATCTGTGGCAAGCGATACTTGTCTCTCATTTTGGCAGCCAAACTACCTGCTTACTCTTAATATATTTAATAAAACAGCAGCTGGCACCTCTTGTCAAGTGTGGATTGGCAACTAAAGCCTAACTAAGGAAGAACTACCCAGTTCTTGTGGGCATTTTGGTTATTAAAATATGGACCTCCGTCCCTATACTGGCAAAGATTCTGGCCCCTTTTTTCATGTACTCAGAAAAAACCTTAGCCTCCTGTGCTGGGGGTAGTTCATTCCGCACCAAACTAAGGTTTAATTATCGTACTTGCTGAGACAACAAAGAAAATACCGACTGCATTTAAGATAAAAGAAAGAATAAGAAACTGGTATGTTTTCATTCTGGCAATACTCATAAGGCTAACTCCTATTTCATCAGGAAAAGGAGAGGCAATAACAATTGCTCCAATGACAGGCAGTGTCCAACTGAAATATTTGCTATGTAACACCGTAGTAATGTGATTGCCTCCAAAACGATTGTAAAAAGGTGTTATTTCTTCAAGAAGGTTATCTTTAATAAATCGAAAGATGGTAAAATCTCCTACAACTGCACCAAACCCTGCTACCAGTCCAATTTCTATTGGCGATAGCTGTTTGGCAAGGACGAGCAAAATAACTACTCCGGTTGCGACTGTAAAGGTAGAAACAAATAAGATACCAGCCAGAAATGCACCAAAGTATCCCAAGCTTCCAAGATTTAACAAAAAAGCGTGAAATGGTTCAAAGCGTGACAGAAGCACAGCAAACAAAACCGAAATTACAAATAAAGTCAGGTTTTTATATCTAAATGAACGCCAGTGGTCCATATTTTTAGTATATCAGACATTGCTTTCCTTACCTCTTCCGAACACTCTCTTAAAGAGATGAAGTATTTGGATCAGCACTTAACTTAAATGGCGGATCGGGATCTTAAAAAAGGAGGGATTTTGGTGTCCATGCTAGGTAAGCCAGACCCCGAATTAGCTAAGGAATCTGGAATAACAGCAATTGGACAAGGCACAGAAACAAATAGCAAGCACCTGGAAAGACTGACGGAATTAGTAGATCAGGGAGCAATCAAGCCACAAGTAGATACTGGGGGCTTCGACTGAGCTTGGCCGGATGTCCAAGCAAAGTGCACCGAAGTGCTCGTTTTTTTACCACAGATTAAAATTATCTAAAATAAGTTTCGTTGGCAAACTTAATCTGTTCTATAAACAACTTTTTGATTTCATAAATACTCTCCTGTTCGTAAAACAAAATTAAAGCCCTTTTAAATTCATCTTCGTCAACACTGCGATATGAAAGAGGATATAAATCGTAAGCTAATAAAACCGCGTTCGTCAGCATTCTGGCAGTTCTTTTATTACCATCTGTATACGGTTGAATATAAGGAATCATAAAATGAGCAATCAGTGTTTTTTCAAAAGGGTTTTTGGTCTTATTAATTGTTTTAATTGTTTCTTCAAACGCTTCTTTTATTTGAAATTCATTGTCAGGTGGACGATAAATCGTACCTGTTATGCCTACTGTCTGTTTTCTGATACCTGTAGAAATAGCTAAATTTCTAATTAAGATATTATGCAGCTGATTAATTATTGCAATAGAAATTGTTTTAAAATCATTTTTATTTTTAAGTATGGTTTCAAAAGCAGACTTATGATTCAAAATCATTATAGCTTCATCTTTTGTCTTACCTTTTGCCTCTCTTTGCTCTTTGATTAAACTTTCTGTTTCCAGTAGAGTATAAGTATTACCTTCAATTTTGGATGATTTCCAAGACAATTCGATGACAAACCTTTCTAATTCCCTTTTCAAAAGGTCAGGACTTAGTTTAATCGTCTTTTCTCTAAAACCTAGTGCCACTCTCTCTAGGGTGTTTATTTCTTCCGGCGTCAATAAATCATGCAAGTTTTTAAATATCTCAAAATCAAATGATTTTCTGGCACCAATTCTGTTGTCTGGATCATCGGCGAAATATCTTTCAAGGTTAAACTCGCGAAGAAGTGGGTTTTGAACTTTGGGAAAATATATTGTAGCTCTAGCCTTCCCTGTTACACTAACCAGTTTTTTAATCAATAAAACATGAAGATCCCTTATAATGGTTGGCTTTGAAACGGGATATAATTTAGAAACTTTTTCTTGAATTTCTTCCCTAAGAAGTCCCTCCGATTGGTTAATTACATTAAGAATGTATTTTTGCCGTGTAGTTAATATCGTCTCATCCATACACATTATCGTATCATATTGAGACGATTTGTCAAGTATTAAATCTACCCAAAATATTAGTTCGAGTAAGCAGAGCTTGCGATTCTTCGAATCTAAAGAACCATCTGGCTCCCGAATTAAAACCTTTGCAAACTTTTGAAATTATTTTGCCAAATCT